>Ga0214917_10004137_pt1 | contig 16345 bp, 29 predicted proteins | sample LL_1208_BB_MetaG_FD_177983 | JGI IMG/M metagenome (GOLD analysis project Ga0214917, IMG submission 177983) | Freshwater microbial communities from Lake Lanier, Atlanta, Georgia, United States - LL_1208_BB | ecosystem: Environmental > Aquatic > Freshwater > Lake | place: USA: Georgia | collected... | reverse complement strand
TTTGTTTCGACCTGAACATATTCGCCAGGATCTATTTTGTGCATTATAAGAGCACTTTTAGGTAATTTTTCAGAATTTTCTATCACAGATACTTCGATCAAAAATGCATCTTTTGAAAATAATCTTAATCTTACATCGCCATCTTCTCCATAAGATTTTTTAATTTCATCTGTATTTTTATCTAAAACTTTAATCAAGTGATATTCATGATATCTTTCAACCACATTATATGGATCAACATTTTTTGGGCAGAATATGGCTGAATTCATTGTTTCTCGCCACGCGTAATCACAATAAGCGAGAAAAAAAATCATTACTAAAAGTACAAGCAATGTTGAAAATAATTGCATAGACTCTTGAATAGCTTTTTTACGAATATTTGTTGGAGAAGGCAATATTGTTTCGTATTCGTTCATTTTGGCGTTCTTTCATCTTCTGGTCTGTATGGCGGAAATAAATTGGGCCATTGATGTCTGGCTCGTAATTCATAAATATCGCGTCTGATATTTTTTACATCTTCGCTTATCTTATATGAATTATAGGTTATTGCGAATAATGCAATCATAATGATAATCATAATTTTTAAAATAATTAATTTATAAAGCGTATCGTTTTCGTTCATTTTTCTTCCTTTATTTTGCCTTGTTCTAGCCAAAGATCAATGGCATTATTGGTAGTGTGAGATATTAATTTAAGTTGATTATTATCTATAAAAATAATATCTTGTCCATCAAATTCTAAGTGTCCATCTTCAGGATGAATAATTTTCTCATAAGAGTCATTATGTGTTAAAAAGCCCAAAACAATGGGCTCTAGTATTGTGTATTTCATTTAGTCTTTTGTTTTATTTTTTTATTAATTGAAACAAAAGAAACATCTTCATATTTAATTTCATCTAACGCTGTGTGGAAGCAAAGATTTCTATTTTTGTATTCTTTTTTAACCTTTGAGATAAACTTAGGGTTTATCCATCGATAAGCCTTTCTTTCAACATAATCCCAAAAACTAACCTCATACAAGGTTTGATTTTTGGTATCAAAAACCACTTGGGAAGAATAAAGGAATGCGTGTTTCTTTTTGCCTTCTGTGTTTAGAGCAAAGACATCATTGCCAAAACACGTCCATCTATATTCGAATCCTTCTTGAATTTTATATCTAACACTTTCAAGGTAATTTTTAAGATTTATTTTCATTTTTGTTACTTTTCAACGGTGGTATTCCACTCAAACTTCGTGTTGCCATCTTCGTCAACAATAACCCAATGTGCAGCCTTGTTTTTAACCGCCTCTTTTTTGAATTCATGTGTGGCGAAATTTCCCACTTGGAATCCCAACAACAGACCGCCAAGGAAAAAACAAAAACAAATAACAAAGAAAGGAAAGACATTGTTTTCATGCATCATTAGTCTCCTTCAAATTTTTATTCTTCTTTTCAAACCCCTCATTAAGCTTTACTTTTATGCCCTCTGTATGAAAAATGCTAAAGTTGGTGTTGTATAAAGGAAGGTTTACTCCAATAACCTTATTGGTTTCTCTATCTCTAATCAAAGAGATGTCTGCTCCTTCACCTTTGATCCATTCGCAATATTGGGAAAGACTAGTATCAAGAATAAGTTCTACTCTATTATTTTCTTTGTCAATCCACATGCTAGCACAAGGCAAATAATTATTAGATTCTCTTATTAGTTCATTAAATATTTCTTCGAAATTATTCATTTTTAAATCCTGCTAATCACTTGTGAAAAAGATTTATTGACCATAAATCCTAACATAAATCCAGAAAAAATGCAACAGAGGAATTCTTGATTAAAATAATAGGAAATTATAAAAAATAAAGCAAAATAATACAAAATAATTACTTTAGTTTTCATTTTCACGCCATTGAACATTTTATATTAAATATTGTTGTCTTAAAACTTTCAAAGTCGTTAAAAAGAGGAATGTTATATTTGTTGCAAACAACTTCAACATTACCTTTGCGCCAAAACCCATCAGGACAAATTACATATAACTTGCCGCTATTTGCATAAAGCCCTAATTCCAATAAACTAATTGGACTTTTAGTTTCTGGAGCAAAGTACATAACAATTATGCTTGATTGATCAAGTGCATTTAGTTCCCAATTCACTTGTTGATAAAATTGTGCGTTTTCAAACTTTTGCTCCCAACTACTGTCCCAGTCATCTCTTCTTGGATTGAAAACAATATATTTTAATCTTTCAAAAAAATCTCCAAGATCTTTCTGCCAGTCTACAGCCTTGCCCATTTCTATTGAGCCAGCAAGAAAAACAGAAGGTTTTTCTTTATTTCTTAAAGCGATGTTTTGTGGTGGTTTAAATATCATTATTTTCCTCTAATTTTTCAAGTCTTTTGCATATTGATTTAAGTCTGAAGGTGGTGATCCAAGAATCAATATACAAATACGTTACAACCATAATAAGAAAATCGCTTGGGTTCATTTTATGCCATCTAAATTATTTGTAGCATCCTGTTGAAGTAATTTAAAACCTTCCGCGCATAAAGGGGCAGGGCCACCTTCTTCGGAAATTGCCCCGCCTCCGCATTGTTTACAGCTTTTGGAATGCTCTGTGAACAATGGGTGTTCGAAAACTTTATTTTCTTTTTTAATAGATGGATCATCTGGGGTTCTTGCACCTTGACCATCAAAGTTGGCCTCATAACCGGCTATTTCGCTCCACTTTCCATCTTTATATTTATAGTGCTTAAAAAGCACCGATATGGGTTCGCTATCTTTAAATGCGATATTTGCAACTCTAAATTCATTCCAATCTTCGTTTTCGTATCCAAGTCGTTCTACTTCCATTAATTGGGCGGCACCGTATTTAATATGCAATTTGCCACTTAACACAGGAATGAAATAATTTTTTCTTCCTGCGGGTTGGATTATTCCGCTGTTTGGAGTGCCGCCACCCAACACCCATAAATTTTCTTCATGAAAATATCTTGTTAGCTCAACTTGAACCACAGGAGTAACTTCAGTTCTTCCCCCTACGTGGATTGCCTCAACTGTTCCAGTTGCTTTGTTTGAAAGATATTCTATGTGATCGGAAATTTCTTTCTTATTTGTAAAAAGCGTTTTTTCTTTATTTGAAGACGAAAAATACGAAAAAATAATTATCCAAAAAAATAAAAAACAATATAAAGAAACATTTAAGACCCAATAATTATCTCTATAATAATTTAGACCCAAAAAATAAATTATAGAACTTAGTAAAAAAAGTATCACTATAGAAATGATCACAGAAGACACAGTGGCTATTAAAAAACTAATAAATAATCTATTTGCAAAGTCAAGCGAGCTCAAAATTACTTTCCTTATTTTAATGAAATTGTTGATTGTGTAATTTGACAATATATTCTGCTGTGGTTTTATCTACTGATCCATCTGGGATAATGTAGTCTATTGTATCTTCTCTCATATCAGGAGTTTTTTCTTCTTTAGAATTAATTCTGTATGAGAATTTAATCTTTTCATTCGGGACAATAACTCTGCACCAACAAGTTTCTCCCGAGTTACACAGTTCAATTTTCCAAGGGATGCTAAGACTCTTTAGTATTGCTTCTTCGTGATTCATTTTATTTTTATTAGTTTTTATCCAAAATCATATTTTATACAGCGGCTCTTATTAAATCTATAGTAAATTGGTAATAAACTTATATTTTTTAAATTAAAATCAAATAAATAATTTGTAGTTGGCCAAGGAGGTCTAAATTGAATTGCGTTAATAACAAAAGTAAAATACAGCTTAGTCAAAAGTGCTATTATTTTAAGAAATCTCGCAAGTGCTCTCCTTTAAGATTGATTGCAGGGGCATTTGTTTCCATAGTTACAGTTTGCGCAATTGCAAAGCAAAATCAAAATAAATTTGTTAAGAAAAATCCTCCTAAACCAACACCAACACCAACACCAACACCAACACCAACACCAACACCAACACCAACACCAACACCAACACCAACACCAACACCAACACCAACACCAACACCAACAGAGGCACAAGGTGAGAATTTATTATTAGCAGAAGACTTTGCTAAACTAGCTACAGAACTTGATTATTTTATAGCGAAAGAAAATGATTAATTAATTTTTTATTATTTCTATTTGCTTTTCTATTGTGACTTTAGGGTTGATTATTTCAGCATTTTGAAGAGCCTCATTTAAATTATCTCTAAATTGCTGATTAACGCTATCTTCTAATTGTTTCAAAAAATCATTAAAATTATTTGACATTGTAATTTTCTCTTAAAAAGTATATATCTTGATGTATTAAAATTTATAAGCCTCCCGCCAGAAAACCAGATTCTTTAGAGGGGCGGGAGCATCCGATGCGATTAGTTTTTAATATAACAATAAATTGAATAAAAAAAACAAGCCACAAAGTGAAAAAACAAAAGAGCCAATAATAATTTAGAAGCTATTATTATTGGGGAAATTGATTGAAGATAGTCAATCAAATTATTCATTTTATTTTTATCAATTTTATTTTGAAAAATCAAATAATTGAATTGTACATCTGTATATTCTCCAACCAAATATTTTTTAGCCAAATCAATTTCTTCTTCTGTGAATTTCATTTATAAACATCTCAGTCTTTTTAGATATCTTACTTGATTCCATTTGGCTTCTCAATCCAAGGAGAAATGGCAATTAGCTTTCTTATTCCTCCTACTCCTCCGCTTCCATGTATTAGTCCAGGAGCCATGATTACACATCTATTTTCTTTTGGAACAATGCTAGTGTCTTGAGTTGATAATGCATGTTTAAAATTATTTAAATTACTTCCTTGTGATGATATTTCATGATAATAAACAATTGTACATAAAGGAAAAACATTAACGCCGTATTTTTGGTACAAATCTTCATCTTTATCGTAATGAAATCCTGGGGCTGATAAATTATGAGTCCAAACTTCGGAGCCAGAAAACTCGCTAAAGTCAAAATGTCTGGCTGCGACTTGTAAAATTTTATTTATAGGATAATTGTTTATTATATCTTCTTTTGTAACCCAAAAGCTTGGAATGCATTCTTTTGTAGAAAAAAAAGATTTATAAAGAAGCACTCTTTCTTCAAAATTTAATATTTCATCAACAACAACTAAAGTGGGGTTCAATTTATTGTCCTTAAATTACAAGTTTCGACAATATATAAAAATGCACTAATTAAAACAATATTAATCTATGAATTTTTACAAATTTTATCAAATTATAAGCGAAAGCATGGATGTTAGGGTCAAAGATGCGGAATATAAAAATCCAATGGCCACATTAGACGATTTGTCATGGGATCTTATGACTAAATTACGTGGATTTTTTAGTTCTTTTACTCAAGAACAAAAAGAATACATGAATAAAAACAGAACGCCAGAAATTGTTGCGGGTGATGGTTTGGATGGCTATCGAAAAAACCAAGGAATTATTAATGTTTATCTAAGAGGAATTCCAGAAGAATTAAGATCTAAATTTAAAGAAGCTATATTGTATTTCCTAAAAGATAGCGACATTGAAACAGGCGAACCTTATCAAGACAAGAGTAATGTTTACGGAGGAGAAACAATAAGAATACCAGTCAAGAAAATGCCAAAGCCAAAAAACAACCCGCCAGAATTAAATATGGCTAATGGCAATGCTCATCACATATTCCATAATGTTTTAGGATTTGAAGATGTTGGAAATGGATTTGTAATATCAGCTAGAGATCTTCTTATGAAAATAGATACTTACAATCATGATTTGGCTGATTTTGATGCTCGACTTGATAAGTGCTCCGGAGGGTCTTGTGGGAAAGCAAATCTCATATCAGTTGGACTCTCAGGAGATCAGATAAGACAAAGATTAGAAATAATAAGAAATATAGCAAAATGGGCTATTGATAATGACTATGACACAATACAAGTATTCTAATCCGCTATATTTCATATTGTTTTTATTATTGCTTCCAGCACTTGCACTTTATTTTGTTTTCTGTTTTACAATACCGCTAATAAAAATAAACAAGATAAAAAATCAAAAAGGAATAAAGTTTTGGACCATAAAAGATAAAATACACGCAGATTATTTATTTGAATCTATTCATTTTATAGATACTTTCCCTACAGATAAAAAATACATTTCTGTTGGTTGGGGTGATAGAAAAATATTTTTAGAAACAAAGAGTTGGGGCGAGTTAAGGATTGAGGATTTTATAAAAGCTTTTTTTGGATTAAATGGCACAGTTCTAAGGGTAGATTATTTTGATGAATTGCCGCCAAATAAACAAATAAAAGAATTTGAAGTGGAAAATTTAGACGATATTAAAAAGCACATAAAAAAATCTCATACAAATAATTTGATAAAAAAACAAGAAAATTTTTATCAAATTGGAGATTATTATGAGTCAAAATTACAATACAATTGCATAATGACATGCAATAATTGGATTAATATTGGATTAAGAAAAAGTTTTTGTTCAAATAGAATTTGGTGTCCAATCTCATATTGGCTATAAAATGTTAAGTTTAAAGAAAAAAATAGGAGTGTTTATTCCAACATACAATAGACCTGATCTTATCAGATCTTCTATTTTGCAGTTTACTGCTCAAACAATATTGCCTGACGTTATAGCTGTGCATCAAAATGGAAATTCTGAGAGCTACGAGTCGATAATAAATGATATATCTTGGTCGTTCAAAATAAAATGGATACACACAGAAAACAAAATAAGACAACACGAATGGTACAGGATTCCCTTGCAGTATTTAATTGAAAATAAATGTGATTTGTTTTTTTGGGTAGATCACGATGATATGTACTCTAGCAATCACATAGAAAATGCTATAGAAGAATTAAGAGAATATGACTTCAGAATATCAGAAACCGCAGATTTTATTGCCATAAACAAAAATAAATTTAAAATCTGTGGTCCTCGGCAATTTAAAATGCATGCTCCAAAAGGAATGTCTTCTTCAATGGCTTTTAATAGAAAATTTGCTATTGAATTAGAAAAAGATTTGCTAGAGGATCGAAAGCACATGTATTCAGATGGAGTAGTGGCAAAAAAAGTAATGCCTAAATTCAAATGTTTTAGTTCGAAAAATATAACTACAAAGTACATCTGCCGCCCAGGCAGCGAAACTTCAAAGCAATGGGTGGAAGGAATTCTAAAAAATTCTTAGTTATTTTAATTTAGATATATCCCACGGCTCTCCTTCTCCATTTTTGGCCGCATAATTTTTTTGAGTTTTATGGCTTGGCCTTCCTTTTATATGAGAAATATTCCAAGTTCCTTCCTCCCCAGAATTCATTCTTTGATCAATTTTGCCCGGAATATGTCTTATGCTAAAAGAACCCCCATCTTGGGATTTGTATATTCTTTCATCTACAGAAAGATAATAAATAGCATCAGCGCTTCTGGTTAAGTACCAGGAGGGAGGATAATTTCCTATTCCTCCGTAACCAAGAGGATAAAGTCCTGTTTTAGAACCAGGGTTCGAACCTTCTTTAATTAGCCATTCTTTAAAATTCATAACATCCCCAAATAATTTCTCAATCCTTTTTTATCATTTTTGTGATAATTTTCTAGGCCGTATGCAACTCCTTCTTTGCATTTGTCAAATTCTATGGTTTGAAAAAATGTCTCATTTGGTTCTACTAAATGAATGTTAATTCCTCTGTAACCAAATTCTCCTTCATTTTTAAGACACTTGCTAATGTCTCTTATCATAATTTCGCTTAAACTAATATCCAATGCTCGATATGCCATTTTTAGAGCGGCCATAAATCCACTAGGTCTTTTCCACTCATCTATTTCAAATTTTCTACCCATTATAACATATATGTCATCACAACCCGCTTCTATACACTGTTCTAGTGGAGCAAGTTGTCTGCTACCAGCGTCTACCCATCCATCTCTGTCTTCGACTAACGCAGTAATTGCAACCGCTCCTAAAACTGCTTCTCCAAAAGATTCCGCATCTACATTTTTGTTAGAAACATATTCCATTCTTCCATCTTCTATGTTCATTCTTACAACCATACTTTCGCAAATAGGATTATTTTTTGTTGCTTTTTTAACAATTGCTTCCATTGGTTTTTGATTTAAGACACCTCGCTTCCATAAGAAATTATAATTAATACCGAACACATCAAAAATTCCCGATATGTCGGACCACATATCGGCCAAGCCTTGAGGACCCAAGTAAGAATAAGAGGCGGCACAAACAGACCCGGAAGATATTCCAATTGTAAAGTCTGCGTTTATTCCTTCTTTATGAAGGCCCAAGGCCATTCCCGCTTGAACAGAACCTCTAGCACCTTCTCCGGTAAAACAAAATCCAACTTTCATTTATTTTTCCTCTTTTTTCTTTTTTTTCTTTTTTTAATATAATTTTTAAATGAATAACATCCAAATCCACAACAACAAGAACCTAATCTGCAAGGGACTTTGGCAATATCTTTAGTTGTCGTAGCTCCTGATGAGGCTTTTTCGTTTGGATCAGAAGTGGCAGGAGGAGTGGAAGAAGAACCAAAGGAAGAACTTCCATCAGAGACAGAAGAAGGGGCATTAGAGGGCGCAGAAGCGGCGGGTGGGGCAGCAGGAGCAGCGGCGGCAGCAGGAGCATCTTCATTTAGCCAAATTTTAAATAATTTAATCATATTTTTATAGTAATAATTACAATTCTAATACTTATATATAAATGTTCACAAATAATATTGAAATATGGAATACGAATATAAATATTATATTTTAGTTTTAGATGAAAATAACTCTTCTATGAAGAATATAGAAAAGCTTTTAGATGAAGGCTGGGAGCCTGTTAGAGAAACAGGAATGCCTAGTAGTGGTTCAAACTATTCAGAAAATGCTCAATTTCCAACTTGCTTATGCTTATTAAGAAGACTAAAAATCAATAATTAGTTTTTGGTTTTTTTAGCTTTGGACTTTTTAGTTTTAGTTTTTTTATCTAAATCTTTTGGCTCTTCTTCGCAATTAGAGTCACTTTGTTTTTCTAGCAAAGCATTTAGTTTTTTTCTTTCTTTTTGAGCGGCTTTATCTTTTCCAAAGATAGAATCTAAATGAGATAATTGATCTTTTATGCTTCTCTTATTTCTTTGAATTTGTCTTTGCTTGGCCTCTTCTTGTTTTTGCAATTTACTTTTTGGCATGGTTATTCCTTATTTTTTATAAGATCTTATTAGTTTTTGTACATACTTTGTATTTTCTGAGACATCATATTGTAGTAGACTTTCAAAAGGCCCATCATAATAATAGGTTGAGTTATCAAACTTAAAAAACTTTTTATTGAAAACAGGCGGTATTCCAAAATTATAATGTATAAAAGGCGTGTCGTTTTCTAAAGAAAATAAATCAGATGACAGAATCTTTCCAGTTGCTTTGTAATGACCAATAGCTTCTAAAAAAGTCAACTTCCACGCTGCTGCTTCGCATGGAAAATCTGGGCCTTTTATTCTCAATATGTATTCTAAATTTATAATCAGCTTATTTAAGAATTTATCAAACAAATCTTTATCAATACTCTCATTGAATATTATTGGCATTGAACTAATAAATTCTCTAACATTCAAATCTTGTGGAACTACTTCGTTGGAGAATATTTTGTTTTTAAACTCTTCTTCACTTAATAAATCTTCAACCAAATCATTTTTTAAATCGTAATTGTTAATAATAATATCAAACTCTTTGTCATTGTATTTTTCTAATGGATTTTTTAGCAGCATATCACAATGAATTATTGTAAATGGCAATTTCAAAATGTTATCTTTGTACAATTTATGTAAAGAATATATTCTGTTGGCGGGAAGATATTTTTTATCTTTTCCTATATTTGGCATTACAAACTTAGCCCCATGTTTTATTAGATTCTTTGTATATTCTTTTATTTTAGGACTATCGTTTTCTGCTATAGCTATCACAAGGTCGTCTTGAACGCCATGCATCAAAAAGCTTTCTATAAGAAGTTCTAATTGCCAATAAAAATAATTAGAATTTTCAACACTAACAAAATATTGCATATATTCTCCCAATTGCACTTTTATAATAGTGTAATTTTGAAATTAATATCAATATTTTGAAAAATCATTAAACATATTTTTTAGTCTTTCTTTATTTGCGTATTTTGCAAGACTAAGATACGAATCTCCGCTTATTTTATAAAGTTTTGAATAGTCAGGTGTGAATTTACAAAAACTTTTAATTAGTTTGGCCCAGATAGGCCTTGTGTTTTTGCCGTCTATTTCAAACATTTCTACCCAATTCATTATTTGATCGGTTGATAAACTTGTATATCTTTTTTGATCTAAAAGATCATCTAAATTATCAACATCAAATTCTTTTAAATTTAATAAAAACACAACAGATTTTCTTTCTTGATCACTCCACCCTGATTTAGAAGAAAGTGCATTTTCTACATCTTCTATTGAGTTATCTTGTAGTATCCAAGCTAACGCTAATGTTTTGTCTTTTTTATTAGAAAAATTAGGTGGAACGTCTAGATTTAAGTTTAAATTTGGAAATAATTGATTTATTATTTGTGTTCTAGCGTAATTTTGCAAATATATTTTAGGGTCAATATCCGGATGGGTTAGTCCTTTTACAAATTCTTCTTTAGATTTTTCTAATGAAATATTCGATATGTCTCCTCTCAACTCTTTTATTGCCTTTTGAATTTTCCCAGATATTTCCCCTTTTCCATATTGTGAATGAAATCTTACGGTCCTCATCATTCTCAATGGGTCTTCTTCAAATCTTTTTTCAGGACTTCCCAAAACATTAATGTTTCCCTGGGTTATGTCATACCAGCCATGACCAGTAGGATCGTACAGTTTGCTATTTTCTCCGTCTGCTTTGCTTAGTTCAATGTACAAAGAATTAATGGAAATGTCTCTTTGTTTAGCGTCTTCTTCAATATCATCAGTGTAATCAAACCCATCTTTCAAAAAGGTAGAAATTTCAAATTCATCACCTTTAACATTTGCTATTACTGACAAGGGCCTTCCTTTTTCATTTTTTTTATTAATTCTCCACGTCTTATCTTTATTGTTTGAAGCAAACTCTGGGCTGGGTTCTTCCAACTTGAATTCTGAAGGCTCTTCGGCTCCAAAGCCAAAATTATTTAATATTTTTACTGTTTGCTCTGGGGTTGCATTTGTTGCTAAATTGAAATTTTTAGGGGTTTTATTCTTTAAAAAATCTCTAACAGTTCCGCCTGTTATAAACAGGTTTTTCTTAGGCATAGTCAATTCTTTGGAAGTATCATCCATTATTGATATCGTATTGCTATTTAAAAAAGCTTGTATAATTGGCCTCATGTTAGAAGGAGGAATAAAACCTTTTTCTAATTTTACAAACTGTTTTTTCCAATCTTTTTTGTTTTCAGATTGCTCTAATGTTAATTTGTTTTGAATAAAATCTTTGAACGATTTCATTTGTTTTCCTCTTTTGTTTCTTCTGGATTTTCTGTGCCGGTGTAATCTTCTTGTTCGACATCTTTTGGAAGATTCTTTAATTTTTGATATGTGAATACACAAACCAATTGGTTGTTTTTGATATATTGGGTTACTTTTGGATTTTCAAAATCATAAAATTTTGTTTTATCAAAATTCTTATGCATCATTATTAGTTTTGCTAAAGCCAATGTGAATTTTTTAGCAATAAATATGCTCAATTCATTTTTTTCTTGAAGGTTCACCAAATCAAACTTGTTGTTATCTTCCGCCAGTTCATTTGGCTTTCTAACTCTTGGATCTTCAAATGGATTTTTACCTTGGAAAAAAGTCATAACATTAACTAGAGTTGTTCGATCTGCTCCGTAAGAAGCGGATCTTGAAACCTTAATTCCAGGAACTTCTTTTCCATTTATATATGGCAATTGTAATGGCAAAGAAATTCCGTCTATGAAATTCTCTTTCCACTCTACCGGTGGCAGCAAGTTGTATGGAGCTTCTGCTCCTAGAGAGCCGAGTTCCTGTCTTAGACTTTTTCCAATCCCGCCTAACAATCCAGAAACAGCTCTAGATCCTATAGAGGGAGAATCGGTTTGTCCGAAAGTTCCCATAGGTCCAATTCTACCTATGGCTAAGTTTCCTACATCTATATTTTTAGGTCTAAATTTAGACTCTTCAATTTTTTGCAACCAATTCTTAAATTTCATAATTTTTTCCTTACACAGGAGGACCTTGAAGTCCTAATTTCAACAATATATATGCAGCCATAACAACCCAAATTACTTGAAGAACAAAATTTATTATAGTCTTCCATTTTTGTTCAAAACCTCCATGAGCTATTTCTAATGATTGTAATTTTAATTCTAATGCGTGTAATTCTTCTTTAATTTTATCTAATTTGTCTTCTATTTTATTTAATTTATTAACATCAAATGTTTTTTCCTCATTAGACATATTGATCCTTAAACTTATTAAGTACTATTATATATATAATGTTATGAATCAAGAAGAAAACAAAGATTTAATTTCTAAAAAAGAAGAAAATCTTTCCATCATAAGCGACAATAATCTATTGGGTGTTTACGATGAGATAATGAACAATCTTAGATCTGACCGCGAACAAGTGGCGGATTTAGTAGAGACTTTTTCGAATATGGTTGTAAATGATGGAGATTCTTCAACTTCAAGCAAAGAGGCTTTAGTAAATTTAATAAAAACTAAAATAGAAGCCACTGACAAAATGACTAGGATTGCGGATCTAATGACAAGAATAAAACTTAAACAACCTGATACTTATCAGCCTTGGATGGGCAAAAAAGAATCAGGAAACACAATAAACATATATGATTCTGGCGTGAATAGAAAAGCACTAATGGAAAAAATTCAAAAGGAAAAAGAAAATGAATAGGCAAAATCTTGAAGATTGGCTAGTTGAATTTGACATACCTGCTGCTGCACAAGGAGACAGTCCTGCTGGGCCTCCGACTTCACAACCCGACTACGCGGACAGTATGAATTCAGATAATCAAATTGACCCAAATGAACCATCAGCAGATTACAGCCAAATTGAAGATCCTAATTTAGAAAAAGATAAAATGTCAGATCCGCCTGCTGAGCAGCCTATAGATAGCGACGAGATCCAAGAGGAGCCTGAGATAGAAGATGAAATAGAAGATGAAATAGAAGGCAAAAAAGAAGATGATGATTTTGAAATATGGAAATCAAATTACTTCAAGGAGTCAATTAAATCAAATCCAAATGATTTAATTGACATGCTATCTCCTTTGCGTGAAAAGGACGAATTGTTTCCTTATCAAAGAAAATTTGTAGAAGATAATTTTAATATTCAACTACTTAGATTGAACTCAAATATATTAGATGCATCTAAAAATATAAGAAAAAATATAAAAGATCAATTAGACAAAAATAATCCAGCGACAAGTATTGCAAATCACATTGCTAATGTTTTGGATACTATGCCTCATCTAAATAACACTTTTATAAAAATGATGGGGTATTCTGGAAATAAAGGAGAACTACACAGGAAATTTATTGCAGCTTTATTGGGAGCAGTGCAAGTTAGTAGTAGCCCAGACAAAGAAAATATAATATTGAATGAAAGAGAATATTCAGTAAAAATGGCAACAAGATTAAATTCTGAATGGGGCGACGTTGCCCTAGGAAGTTGGAGCCTTAGGGAGGGAGATCCAGAAAGATACCTATCCGAACCAGAAGTTCAAAGATTATCAGAAGGAAGTCCAGAGGAGAGAGAGGTTCTAAGACGAAGAGTTATTATAGAATCTATAGCTAAACAATTTGAAGAACAAGCTTTTGTCATAAATGTTGTTTCAGACGATGGAACAATTTATTATTTGGGATGGGATATTTCTAACGCTTTAAGAGCGGCATATACAGAAGGCAAACTTATTATAAAAATAAATAAATCAGAAAATTCAGAATCGATTATAGATGACAATGGGTCGATAATTTCTATGATGGATCTAAAAATAATGTTTGTTAAAAACTCAGAAAACTTAAGTTTGCAATTTGAACCTGAAGAGATTGAGTTTATGGAAAAAAGAAATGGAATGTTGTTCTTGACTGCTGGTCTTTCAACCATAAAAGAAACAGCCTCTGTTTTTCAGGGCACGGCATTCAAAGAAATACCATATCAAGGAAATCCTAGCGACCTGAAGTCTACTAGAAGATGTGTTTATAGTGCTCACGACATGCTAATGAGGCAATGCTAATGAAATTTTCAAGTTTTTTAGACGTAAAAAATAAAGAAGCAATTAAAAAATTAGAAACAATAAAAGAAATATTGTCTAAGAATTTTACTGTTGAGTCTTTTCTACACAGAGCAGATCCATACATTTATATAAGATCAAAAGAAAATTTACCTTTCGAAGGAGTTAGAGTATATAAAATAGGATCAAATTTTGCTTATAGAATTCAAAACGAAAATGAAACACAGCCTTATGGAAAAGCTTATGTTCTAAAAATAGAAGAAGCATTTAATGATGTGGTGTCTGACATGGGCGAGGAGGAGGCGGGAGAATTCGTAGCAAACGCCTTGGCAGAAGAATTCAATTCTTTTTTCAAACAGAGCTCTGAGGCGCAGCAAGAATTCATGCTAGGAAAATTTGATAAAAAAGACATAACTAGCTCTACAATAGTAAATAGCAATAATGGCGATTTTACAAACAGCATGTAATTTGACAAATGAACGATTTTTCAATATCAACAGCAGCAGCAATATTTTTTACGTATGTTTTAATAGACATGCTTTATGCATGGTACATAATTTGCGTCAATAAAAGACAGGCGGTTACAGCAGCAATTTTAACTTCAATTATATACAGTCTTTTAGCATTTGGGGTTGTTTCTTATAGTAAAAATATATTTTATTTAATTCCGCTTGCTTCCGGAGCTTTTACCGGAACTTTTTTAATGGTTAAATTTAAAAAATAATTTAACTGCTTGTTTTTTTGCACGATCATCCATGGCTATTCTGCCTCTTTCTCCTCCCCAAGTTCTTCTTATTAGATTTCTAAGCCAATCAAACATATCTCCTATTTGAACTATGGCCTTTTCGTATTCGTCGCCTTGTTGGGCGGATTCTTTGATGTATTCTTTAAAGCTTTTTGTATTCATATGGTAAAAACACACTTGTTAAAGCAAGTGCTAAGTTGCTTATATTTAGGCTTTTAAAAGAAAAAATTAATAAATATAAAAATGTTAATTTTTAATATGGAATCATATATCCTGAACTCTCTTATCGGCTAAGCCAAACAAGAGAGTTCATGATGATTTCATACAATTCCAAGTATAGAAGATCCATTGACTCCACGACCCTTTTTGAGATTTGTGGCGTTCACAGTACTTGCTTGAATGGTGTTTGGAATCGTTGTGTAACCAGACAAATTAACTGTGCCACCTAAACCATATGAACCTTCGCTTGTTCCTCCACTAGCGTTAATGTCTCCGCTGACACTGTCAGTAAGATTTACAGAGCCGCCACCACCTCCATTGTAGTCGCTATAGCCTCCATTAGACGAGATGTCTCCACTAACGCTATCAACAAGCGATATGGATCCCCCGGATCCTCCTCTGGAGTAGTAGCCGTATGCACCGTTGCTATTAATAATCCCAGTTGTACTATTGGTGATAGATACAGAACCGCCATTACCCCCATATCCATAACCTAAGCCGCCATTCGAATATATGTTTCCACTCAAACTATTGCTCAAGTTCACCGAGCCACCAGACTCACCGGCTACTTCCGCTTCCCCTGCACTAGAACTAATCTCTCCAACGGTACTATCGCTCAAAGATATAGTGCCACCACTACCACCACTGCTTGCATAATAGCCACCGCCTCCATTAGAATTTACATTGCCAAGATTGATTGAGTTATTACTAATTATAGATATATTTTTTCCGCTAGTGGCCGGAATAATTTCAGTGAGATTTGAATAGTCAAGAACTTGATCTTGACCACTTCCATTAATTCCGCCTAAGAAACTACTCGTAGCCCCAGCCCCACGAACACTAATTCTGCTTGGCCACTCACTAGCATTAGCAGTGTTTAAATTAACACCCCCAAAATTTCCGGAACCAAAATTTAATACTCTATTTCCACTTGAGTAGTAAGCCATTGTAAAAGCAAGCTGTGCAGATGCTATAGGATTATTCTCGCTAGCATCTCCAGTAGAATCGCTACCATTACTTCTAATATGAATTGTTGATGGAACATTGAATAATATACCGTTGCGATAGTAATTATTTTGATAACCCCCATTGCCATTAATATCAAGAGTTGTTGCTACCGATAAAATATAAAAAGTTCCAAGCCAATAGCCGGTGTTGTTACCATTGTCTATTAC
>Ga0214917_10004136_pt1 | contig 16349 bp, 13 predicted proteins | sample LL_1208_BB_MetaG_FD_177983 | JGI IMG/M metagenome (GOLD analysis project Ga0214917, IMG submission 177983) | Freshwater microbial communities from Lake Lanier, Atlanta, Georgia, United States - LL_1208_BB | ecosystem: Environmental > Aquatic > Freshwater > Lake | place: USA: Georgia | collected... | reverse complement strand
TCAACGCTGCCGTTGAAGCGTAGTGATCTACTAATCCCAGTAGCTGCAGGAGCCGCGCCCGCACCAAGCAATAAACTATTTCCTAAGATGCTCATTTCACGTCGTTAATCATGCGTGCGCTAATCCTAGTCGCACTTTCTACATAATACGCAATAATGTCAATGCCCGAGGCCGTTGTCGTGGCTGTTGGCGTTGTGCCGCCAGGAAACTTCCAGCCGCTATAAGAAACAAGACGACTGCCCGTGCCATCTTGCGTCAAAGTAATGGAACCAGTCTGTCCGGCAGTCATGCCAGTAGGAGTGGCCAAAGTCACGTTTCCGCTCAATGTGGCAGCAAAATTATTCCCCAATGCAAGGTCAATGGTTACAGTGCCGCTTCCTGCAATTGTCACCACTGCGCCACGCTGACCGGCAGTAAAACTTTGAGCTGCAGCTAATTGTGCATAGCCACTAATTGTTTGCCCACTTGCAAAAGTGATTGCACCAGTCATGGTGCCGCCGCTAGCCGGCAGATAACCATTAATCGTCTGGCCGCTGGCAAACGTAATTGTGCCTGTCATCGTGCCGCCGCTAGCTGGCAATGCAGCAGCAGCCAGGTCATAGGCAGTCTTAACGCCGCTAGGCGTTGCAGCAGTAGTAGTCGATGTGGAAGAAACGCTATTGGTTAAAACAACCACACCACTAGAGCTGGTAGTGGCTGCTTGAATCTTGGTTCCTTCAATAGCAGCAGTGGGACTAATATTTGTATTGGTAATGGTGCCACTAGCGATCATCACGCCGCTAATTGTGGCCGTGTCTCCAGTGGTTATGACAGTGCCGCTTAAATTCGGGAAAAGAATGGTGCGATCCGCCGTAGGATCAACCACGTCAATGCGTGTTTCAAAGCCATTATCCGTGGAACCTTCAAAGAAAATGCCGCTTGATTGATAGCCCATTGTGATGGGGCCATTCATCGTGCCGCTTGCAACGCTCAGCTTTTCATCATCAAGTTCTTGAATGGCTGCCTGCACATTAGTGGCGCCAATATTGCCATAAGGCGTAAAGCTAACGTTTGTCGCCACCTGCGCAACAATGGTGTCCGAAACGTCGATCAACGTCCAATTACTGCCATTGGAAAGAATAATGTCAGGGGGGTTTAAACTTTCAGTGGGTGCAGGAGCTGTGCCAGTGCCAGCTTCCGAAACCACCAAATAATATCGACTATTAACTGCTGAAGCTGCAGGCAAAACAGCACCTGCGCTAAGACCAATTGCAGTGCCTTCCGCTGTAACAGAAGCCACCAAGTTGGTCGATGCGTTATAAGTGCCAGCAAAAACAATTTCACCCACCGAAATACCAATGGGCTGGAACACGTTGCCGTCCCAAAGGAACAAATCTCGACTTAGCGGATTAAAGAAGAATTGACCAATGTGGTCAGCGGTGGGCTGCGTATCGCCAATTTTACTGACGGCATAATTAGCCAGCTTTTCTCCCGTGATGGTATTGGCGGCAATTCGTGCCACGTCAAGAGTACCCGCCGTCAATAAAGCAGCACTATGGTTTGGCAAGTCGGCATCAGTAAGCGTTGCACCAGCCGAAACATGCCCTTGTGAATCAATGGTCACCTTGGTATAGGTGCCTGCAGTGGCCGAATTGGAATGGTTCAGCACGCCACTTGCGCTTACGCCCAATCCAGTGCCAGGCAACACTGCTCCCCTTGCGCTTGTTGTTGCCACTGGCAAATCTGAGCTAATAATTGCTCTTCCATCAGTGATCAAACCTTTCGCGGTATAAGTGACCAGGCTATAAACAGCACCTGCCGTCACATCATTGTCAATTTCTAAAACACTGCCATCCAAGCGCAAGCCTTCACCATTAATTGCCACGCCGCCACGCCCGCTGGCCGTGGGCAATGGCAAATCTGCTCCGACAATTGTGCGATAACCTACGGCTCCGGAATTGGAAGACGGTCCGGCAAGAAATTGCGCTGCTGCTGCAGTATTATCTAACGATGGAGTGATAGTAACAGTATCCCCAGAGGCGCTTGTCGCAATATTGATAACGCCAGAAGAATCTCCAGAGATGGTGTTGACGGAACCAGCCGCCTTAAGACTTAACCAGCTACTGCCATCCCAGATAAAGATTTTTTGCGAAGTGGTATTAAATGCCTGCTGGCCAGTAAATTCTCCAGAGCCAGGCAATGATGTGACTAAATCAACTGTGCTTTCATTGGCAAGTTTGGCGCCAGTAACGGCATCATTGGCAATGGTCGCAGTCGTAATTGCCCCAGAAGCCAAGGCAACTGTGCCAACTTCTCCGCCACTAAACGTAATTTTGGAAGCCGCAATAGTGCCGCTAGGCAGTAGGCCAATTGCATATTGAGTGAAGCCGCTAACTACAATTTTTTTTGTTTCGCTCGCAGATACGTCTACTAGCGGAAGAAGGTCGCCGCCTGCTAAATCGACCCCAGAAAGACTATTTAGTTCAGAAATCCTAAGGTCTGCCATTTTAAAAAACTTTGCTAATCAATAGCTTCTTGCAACAGTCTAGCCGTCACATCTTGCTCAAGCAGGATATCATCTGTATTCTCTTGAAGGATCTTATTAATTGGAATAGTCTTGGCCTTCAGCCCAATGGCTCCTGTGGTCACAAAATCAATCACAATTGTCACATAGTCTTCCGCTGCAAAGCTAACGCCCGCTTGAGTGACAATTCCATCAATTTCATACCAAAGCTCATCATCTGCTGCTGTGCCAATTGAATAATCGCCAGCAGTTTTAATATAAAGCTTGGCCGAAAAACCACTTCCAATTTCCGTTCGCAATGCAAGTTGCATTAAATAATGCACCGTTTCGGCTGGATTGCCATCTATTTCAGCAGGAAGATATTCCCAAATGGCACGCAAATTGCCACTTCCTGAAATTAAGCTGGACTGATTATTTCTAAATTCTTCTCCCAATGCAGTGGTGTCAACAGTTTCCCTGTTGGTATTTAGTTCAAAAGACGTGCATTGTGCCAATAAGTGCGGCACGCTATTGACAATCTTTACTGAAATGGGGATATTACTGGCGATGCTGCTTAATGCAATGGCACTTGCAGACAGCCCTTCTAAAGCAGCATCAAACGTGGAAAACAACCGAATACCGCCTAGTTCGTCCACATGGATGTACCAAGATCCAGCGGATTGCTGCTGACTATTGCCCCAGCCAGCGGCATCCACAAAAGACAAAATGCTGCCATCCGTGGAACGAATTTCCACTTGATCTCCGCTATGGAGCATGCCCGAATCAAAATCAAAACTAAAACGTTTTTTGGCAGTGTTAATGTCCGATGGATTGACAACAGAATATTTGAGCCCATCAAAAGATTGACGCTTAAGCTCTACTTGCCCAAATCTGCCTAAATAAACGCTCATTAGATGGTCACCGTCGCAGGGGCACCAGTCACTTGAAAATTAATATCAGCCTTGCTAATTTCACCAACAGAAGCGCCAATTGAAACGCTGGTAATATACACGGTAAATCTCACATCCTTATTTGTATTGCCATCACTCAACCGGAGCGTTAGATCAGCGGTATCGCTCGCGCTAACGCCAGTCGTTTTGATAATTTTTCTTAACAAAGTGCCCGCATCATTTCTATTCGCATCATCGGAATAATACAGCAAACTAGCACTGCCGCTAAATCCCTGCAGGCCGGGTACATAAGTTTTTTGGCTATCGCCAAGGGTGGTTGTTTCTAGAGTTTCCAGCTCACCCTGTAGCGACCAAGATGCCACTTTGACTAGCGTGGTTCCATCCAGTAACAAACTACCATCGCGTCCTGTATAAACTTTGGCCATAATTAAATCTCCTTGTTAAATAGTCTACAAAACTCCAATCAACTGTACTTGCACGGTGCTAATTCCGGGCTGCACTGAAGTAATTTGCGGAGCACTTTCATAACGCCATGCATTGCCAGTTGTTACATCAATGGTTCCCGAAGATCCAGTCCATCCGGTTTTTGTAATTGATGGAAGCGTAAATGTTCCATAGGTGCCGTTCATTTCATCATAATGCTCAATAAAAGATTGAGCCTGGCCGTCTGAAATGTTTTCATAAGAAAGCTCCAGCTTCATACCAGTGCGCTGGCTGCCATATAAAATGCGAATTTCTGCGCCCGACTGAGAGCGAAAATTTTTCACTGGATATTCACCCGCGTCAAACGTCCGAACAGTGGGGGCCAGGCTGGGAAATGCCATTAATCCTCTATTTCAAACGATGCCGCATTGGTGACATCTTTAGCAATTAGGCTAACAAATTGATCGTCACAGGGGAATTCAGAAGCAGCAATTAACACTGTACCATCGGTGTCAAGAGTGAGCTGTTCAATCATATAAACATTTTGAGAAATAGTCGAAGTTAATACAGTGAACACATGATTCCTTAAATTACCTTCTTGAACAATTCCCGCGCTTACTGTCATTGTGCTTTCGGAAATATCTTCTGACGACACTCCATAGCTCAAAATTTTATACTGACCGTCTGTAAAATCAGTGGCGCTTATGATTGCTCCACTTTCATCAATGCTTCCATTTTGCGCGGAGCTATAAGGGTTGGCTTCTGTGACAACACGCACGTAATCGCCGGGAGCTAAATTCATTCCATAGGGAGTGGTTTTAAACTGAATGGCATGAGTAATGCGTCGTCGCACTGACATAAAAAATCTTGCCACCAACTCAGCATGTTGCCGATTGGTGCAATATTGCAACATATCAAATTGCTCCAAAGGATAGCTTGAGCCATTAGCTTCTTTCCACCGAACAACAATGTTTCTTTCTGCACTTAACTGATTTTCGCGCTCCTCCCTAAAGCGAATGGCTGCCTGGAAATCCTTCCTAGATTCAGCACTAAGATAGGTGAGTTCAAATGATTCTTCAATGATATTGCCAGAGGTAAATAATTGCTTAATGACAATTGGTTGAGTGCTAATTTCTCCACCAGTACTAACAGGAAGTGCGGGAATAAGGGAAAACTTGCCATCTGTAATGGCAAAATTACAAAGCATAAATGGAGCCGTGTCTGCAATAAACTGCCTTACATTAATACTGGTCCCTAAAATACCATCAAAGAAAAGTTTATTTGCTCGCAAAAAGCGGGCGGTTTTAGCCATTTGCGCGGTATCAATCAATGGCGCATCATCTACTGACATATTCAAAGTATTACCTACGCCAGCCACTCTGTCGGTTAGCAAATAATACACCAAATCTGTAAACAAATTACTTGGACCAATTGCATTGTTATCATCCGGATGAAGGCGCTTTACTGGCACCCCATTTTTCAACCAAAATCTTACTTGGTCTAAATTGGTAAAATTACGAGATGCGCGGAAAGCGAGGCCAGCTATAGTCATATTGCTATAAAGTGGCGCCTCACTATTCCTCACAATTTCATTCACGTAAACCACGCTATGCTCTGGATTACTTGCGTTAGATTTTTCCACTAAATTGCCGTAAAGGCTAATGTCTGCATATTGGCTTTGAAATTCAAACACTCTTCCTGGGAATGAAATAGTTTGCGCTATTGCTGCAGTGGTGGCTTCAATGACGAATCGTGCTCCAACTGTGCTTCCAGTCTCGCGAAACACGCTTGACGATACACGCGCATCTGTATAAATATCTCCGCGCTGAAGGGCGGACGCATCGCCAATGCCATCAATAATCACATGGGGATCGCTCCAAAAGTGAAGACGCCCATATCGGCCATTGGCCTCGACAACAGAGCTTGTTAGCTTAATTGTCATGGCATCATTAGTCCAATTGAAATAGTAATCCTTGGAATAACTCAAATTGTAATCATCAGCATTGCCAAATATTTCATGGTAATAAGCCTGACGCCTCCCAGAAGAACTATCTCGCTGAATCACTTCAGTCACTCGATATCGCCTTCCAATGGTCTCGATGGCGGGCGCATTAGTGGGCTGCCTCCATGGATTGCCGCTGGCAGTATTAAACGAAGCGATGAATTCTCCAGTGCCCTCCCAATTGCTGGAAGCAGAAACGACATTTTCCGCTTCAATAAACCAACTATATGTTTGATTGGACCATGGCGCCGGAAATGGCGCCTTCCTTAATGTATAGCGCATGATATACCAACGATTCCCCGTGATATCATGGCGATAATCTACGGTCAAAATAGAATTTTCTCCGCTTGGATGATTATCAGCCGCGCCGAGCCCAGTGCGTTGAGCCAATTCCCATGTAAACGATCCCATCCGCCCGCCAATGGTTGAATAATCGTAAGATGCATTGGTATACCAATCAGCAAATTGAACAGCAGACAATGTGCGGTCTAATGTTTGTCCATCGTTGGGGAGAAAGTCTAAAATTCCTACGCTAGAAGGACGTGCCTGTTGTAAGGTGACTCGTGTATTGGCAGGCTTACTCATGAATTCTGTGTTTGCTTTTATATCTGTTTTCTTTACACGCCTTCCAACGGAATTCACCTTAAATGTGCCATATGGTGTTTGATATTGCCCCACTAATTCTTGCCGCACGGCTGTATTGTCCACACCATGATGCAAATGCCAAAACTCAGCATCGTCCGGCGTATTTTGTCCCAAATCAGCTCCGTTTTTGGGAATTAATTGAAACTCATACTGACGTTTTTCTGGATGAGAAAGGCGAATAAAATTATATTGATCCTTGGGCTCATTACCAATGATGCAGAATTGCTCCCCCAATGGTTGCCATGCATATTCGTTTCCTGAACTATCTGTTCCAGAGGGCCTCAAGAAAATTGTGAACACCGAAGATCGAGAAATGTATGAATTGACGGTGCCGGTTGTAATGGATACCCTTTGGCCTTCTAGGTTCTTTAATAGTTCGGGAGAAGGTATAGTTTGAAAATTACACAGGCCATTAATTCTTTGATGAACATTGCTACGAATACCCAATTCTGTTGCTTCGCATGCGCGTGTATTGCGTACCGTTGCCTTGGCCACTTTCATCAACGGAAAAAATGCGGCGCCCGCATTAAATTGATTGGAGGCAGATTGATCTTCACTATCACTTAAGTAATCAGCGGAGATCATATGGTTGGAAACCAAGCCAATGGTATTGGCCGCCGGAGGATTCACGTCAATGCACTTCAATTTAATAGTCTGAGACTTGCCATCACTCAATCGCCAAATTGCAAGACTACGACTAATTACTTGCCAAGTGGTGCGACCAATCATGAATAGTTCTCCCACCTGCAATGCATCATCAGCCGCATTTCTCATTTCTTCAGTGGCATCATTAATATCGTCAACGCTGATTTCACGATTAGGCCCTTTATACAAATCCTCCCTAATTTTTCCTCCATCAATGGTAAAAGTCGCAATATCTCCTACATTTACAGTTCTCACTTGTGTGCCAGCACTATCTGGAACTGTTTGATCATTAAGGGCTGTAATACCCATGCGGCGACTATAGTTCCTGCCAGTACCGCTCATTCCCAGTGGCCGCACGCTGCGATAACCGCCGCCGTCGTCTCCTTCCTCTACCCAACCGGTATCATTGCGGCTACCCGCAATCTTCACTCGTTCATATGATAAATTTTCGCCGGGATCGTCACGTTGATTTGATAAATGCGGAATTGGAATGACTCGCCAATTAACGCGATAATTGCTTCCATTTGCAATGGGGGCGTAACAACCAAATTCGGCATTATTGCTCAGGCTATGTGCCGCACAAAAGGCTGGCGAGGTGAGTTCATCGCCAACAGGGCACGAAAAAATATCATTGTTATTATCCGGATCTCCAGATGCCAAAGCACCGCGCGTGCCATATGTTAAATTAAAAGCCTGAATGCGATATTCGTTGGATGCCGTGGTATTGCGTTTCCAATAAAAAGCAAAAGATTGTTCATAAATAGCATCCAAAACGCCATTGCCAACAAAAATGCCGGACAATGCTGGCGGTGGATCAATGCCATCGGGGCCGATGTAGTCTGCAACACCTTGCTCGCCCACGACAAAAAGCATTTTTACGCCTTGCTCTCTCCCATAGCTAAACATTCGGCTCCAAACCAGACGCGGGCTAACCAAAATGCCGCCAGTGGTGCCAGTCCACTGTCCAAAAATAATGGGAATAGGATCTCCGTAATTTGCTAATTCTGCTTGACTGTTAAAGCCGTAAGTGGGCGTAAACCGTTGATTGCCTACAATGCTGTCTAGGGTGAGTGTTTTTGTGTCTTGACTTTGAAGATTGGGAGCACTTGGTTTTGGAGCAAGAAAATATGAGGCAGCCGTGCTCAATGCCCCCAGAGCCAGGCTAATGACGACGCTCCAAAAGGAAACTTCGCAGTTAATATCTAATATCTCATCATATGCTGCTGGCCTAATTGCTGCACGCTGCTTGGCCAGGAAAACAAACCTTCTATAGTCTTCCTCTGAACATCCAGCTATTTCAATAATTTGCCTTTCATACGGTAACAACGGACCGCGATAAGATTGCACAAAGGAACCCAGGCCACTCTTTCCGTCAGGCGATTGATATGAAGAACGCCCCTCTGCCATGTCACCCCAAAAGACCAGGAGATGTTGTTTTTTTCTAACACAACATCCCCATCATAGGCAGGAAAATCAACCCTTTGTCCCCAACTGTTCAAATCTCGCAAAATCTCCCTTGTACTTGCACTGTACCATTCCTCCTTAAAAGTTGGTGCCGCAATTTGCATTTCATGGAGAACGCTATAAACCAAATGTATACAATCAATTTCACCATCGCTTCCATCGGCCCCCAATCGATATTTTTTTCCAATTAATGAATGTATCATTGCAAGCGAACATTGCTTGTAGCCGGAATGTTGCCAATAAGTCGCTGAGTTAATCTGCGCTGTGGCGCATCGGCACCCACGGCATCCAAGACAGTGCTCAACGTTAAAGTGAGTTCTACTTCGCGCCAAGCCCCTCCGGAAATCATGCTCACATAACGATGCACGCGATCAAAGCTAGTGGAATCGTCTGGATTTAACAAAACAACGTCCACGCGAGCCAGCCAGCGTTTTTCAAGAGCCTCAATTGCCCAATTGCGACTTAATAAATTGTTTGGAAATACTAATTCCGCCTCGGTATTGTCGCCTGTGCGATTGATGGTTACACCAGTAAATCCAAAAGGCAAAAATCCATATTGGCTTCCCTCATAGGAAATTGTTTGATTGATGAAAAAATTTTGAAACTGCTGTCTCACAATGCCATTTTGGCTTAAGACTAAAAAATTCCCAATGGCAAGTTCCATTAAATTCCCACCCTCCTTCTTGTAGATGCACTCATTTGCAGACGGCGCAATGTGCGCTGTTCACCCTGAGTGGCTCCTTGTTTAGCGGCTTGTTGCAAGCCAGCTTGGAATTGGTCTGCAGTAACATAGTCTACGCTATTAATGCGCTCCACGGTATATCTCACGTCAATTGGGCTCATCATGGCGGCCATTGCGTCTCCACCAGCATTCGAATCGGAGCCAGCAGGAATCACCGATGCTCCTCTTGCCCCATTGCCATAGCGTTCCATTGCTCCACGCATTTTGCTTTGAGGAATAATGTATTCGGGCTCGCCGCCTTCACCAACAAGACCAAGAGTGGGGCCGTTGACCATGCCACCATCAGCAAATGCTTGGAAGCCGCCAACAAGAAAATTGCCGTTTGCACTTCCAACAATTCCTCCGAAATCCGCCATTGTTGCGGGGCCACCAAGATTGCCACCGTATTGAGCAGCTCCAGCATTGATATTGGCTACAGATTGTTCAGCTCCGCCTCCTTTGCCTCCTCCCAAGCCCGCAAATGCCCTAGCAATGCCAATGGCGATGTAAGTGGCAATCATTTGCGCTGCAGCTTGCAACAGTGCATCTCCCACTGCTTTGAGAAAATTACTGAATACTTCCTGAGCAGTGGCTGTGCCTTGAATCAAACTGGCCACGCCTTGTGTCATCATTGTGCCAAAAGCATCTCCAACGCCACCAATGGCGTTTTGAATGCCGCCAAACACGCTTTCTAATTGCATGGCTCGTGTTTCAAGCTCGGCCATTTGACGGGCATATTCTGGAGTGGCGCCAGGCTGCTGCAAAGCGGTTTGGTAAGTCTGTGCTGCGCTGCCGTAATAGCCGGCCATCAAGCCTTGGCCCGCTACACTCACTCGCGCCCGCATTGCCTGCAAACTTGCCTCTCTTTCTGAAAGTTGATTATTTTCAATGCGCGATTGAATCAAGGCACGATATGCTGCAATTTCTTGCTTTTTAGCTTCAAGAACATCCGGATCTAAATCTGCAAGTTTCTGGCGAACAATAAATTCTGCCTCTTGCGCTGCTGTCAGTCCTTTTATGCCGGCTCTGTAGTTTTGAATTTCTTGAGTTGTTTTTTCAATAGCAAATTGCTCTTCTTTGATGCCATCCGTGATAGGCTTGCTCACTTTTGCTAAAGCCTGAGCGTCTCTGCTAACCTTCGCGCTAGTGGCTTTTTGCATGCCCGAGAAATAAACAGATTCTGCCTGTAACCGCGAACGCTCTTTATCCGCAGCAGTCATCCTTGACTTCTCAATTTTTTCCCTGCTAATTTCCCGCTGCTTCAGCAGAATTGCCTCATCCCGCATTAATTGCAGCGAAGACAATTCAATGTCATATTTATATTGCGATATTTTTTGCTCCGCAAGTTGTGTGTCTAAAATTTTCTTGCGTTCCTCGTATTGATTTTTTAAAATATCAACGCCTTTATCTACAAAAGGAGTAGGTTTTGGACCTTTTGCTTTTGCGCTTTTCGTTTGTGCATCAAACGCTGACGCCGGAGAAGGCGTTGGCACGTTCAATCCAAGCCGCCTGTTGGTTTCTTCTGCTTGGCGTTGCGCTGCTTTTGCCTCCTGTAAATCAATTGCCTGCTGTCCAGCTAGGCTTCCGAATTGGGCCTTATAGCCACTCATTTCCGACCTAGATGGAACACGAATCTGCCTGGCGCCTCCTTGCGAAACGCCTGCTTGAATTATTCCCGAAGTAAGCGCCGTGCCCTGCAAGGCAATGGATTCTTGGGCGGTAACCCTCATGGGAACGACACCCTTCCTTTGCTCTGGCGTCGCTCTAGCGTAAATAGCTTCCAATGTTTTGCGAGCCGCAGCGGCTTTCCGTGCCTCAGTTAAAACACCTTGAACCCCCATGGCGGCTCCCATGGTATTACCTGCTCGCCCTGCATCTATGGCGGCCTTTGCGGCATCCCTTGAAGACTGAGCAGCGTCTTTTGCTCTATCGCTCATGGTTGCAAAAGCACCGGCAATTGCAACAACTCCTGCAATAACTGCGCCGATCACAGTGGTTGCCACGAGCGCTGTTAATGCTAAACGTAATCCAATCACTTTAATTTGAGCACTGCTTGCGCCAATGCCCAAAATATTAAATGCTCCAGCCAATGCAGTTGCTTGCTGAGTTGCAACGCCAAATCCCAATAATGCACTAAGCCCGCGATACAGCATCAATGTTCCCATTAGGGCCATGGCCGCCAATCTTGCAGCTTGAAAACCGGCGTAAAATGCGGTAATTGCCGCTACAACTGTAGTAAGATTGGTCCCTAGAAAATTAAGAACTGGAGAAAGTATATTTCCTATGCCAGACGCAAGGTTTAAAACAAAAGTTCCCGCCTTAGTAAGTTCTTGAATAAAAAGCTGTAAATCTCTCACCTGTTTGGCGACTGCAGGATCTTTAAGCGCTTCGTTTAATGCTTGATAACGAGCCGTCAACGCCGCCACATTTTGTTCGGCAGCTTGAATTTGCGCCGCACTTCCCCCTCCCGCCCTTACGTCAATTACATTTTGTTGTGCCATTGATAACTGGCCCTGAATTCTTCCCAATTCCCCCATCGCAATTTGAGCACTAGTGGAAAGTTGGCGCAATGCACTGCCAATTGGACCCAAAAGAGCTTGAGCGGCGGCGTTGGCCAAAGGCGCAAAACTTTCCAATGTGCGTTGAAAATCGCCCTGGACAGTATTTAATAAACCCTGCAAAGATTTGCCAGCAACTTGCGCTCCAGTGCCAAAACGATTCATCAGCTCATCGCTAACCTTTGCAAATACTTCCCTAAATCTTTGACCGACAAATTCACCATCCTCCATAGCCTCGCTAAATTCTTTGACAGACATGCCAGCGGCTTTGGCAAAAATGGCAAGGGCGCCAGGAAGTACGTCTCCCAATTGCCCTTTCAATTCCTCGCTCATGATTTGACCTTTACTGGCCATTTGGCCAAAGGCGTAAATCACTCGTTCCGCCTTATCGGGCGTCAATTGAAGGGCAGCAGTGGCTGCGCTAATACCAGTAAAAAGTTTTTCAATAGAACCAGAATCAAAGCCAGTTGGCGCCATTGACGCATAAAGTTTAGTAAAGCCAGCACGAGTTACTTCTAGATTTAGACCAAATGCACGCTGCACATTGTCAACATATAGCAATTCTTTTGCAAATGTGCCGGTATCTTGAGTGGCAGTTTTTAATGAATTATTGAATTGTTGCTGAGATTTTGCTGCATTTAAAATTTGTCCGGGAAGGGATGTGATAAATGCCAATCCCCTATAAGCTGTGCCATAGAGCAACACTTGTTTTGTTGCCAATCCAAATTCAGACGCTATTCCCTGCAGTCCTCCAATAAAGGGCAATTGATCTACCCTGAATTTAGACATGGTATTTCTTGCCACTTCAAGCGCGGCTACATATTTGCGAGCATTTTCAAAATAATTTTTAGGCAATTCGGTTGCTGGGAATTGCTGCGGAGCGTATTTTGCGGACATTGCTCGCGACCAATCGCCAAATCCTCCACCACCAAACTGCGAAGCTGGTGTCATCGGGGGCGACGCTGGCGGATTGTTTGTCATTGCTCGCGACCACGCCGCAAATCCACCGGGCATGCCACGAACACTGCTTACCATGCGGGGTTCGTATCCCTCCGCTCCCATGGCCCAAGGCTCAACACTGCCATGAGGCAAAGGCCCAATTGGAGCCGTGTAGCCGCCCGAACCGCGAGCAAACACTCGATTTATCCTTGGACCGCCGCGAGCGGCCATATCAATATCACCTACAGAAGCAAGTTCAAGCTTCATCAAGGCGACAATTTTTCTAATTTCAGAAATAGCTTTGCCTTTAAATTCTTTCAAACCATTTAGAAAACCAATTTCTAAACCATCGGCGCTAAATTCACCAAGTTGTTTAAATATTTTGGATGGCGATGCAATGCCGGTCGCACTTTTAAACGCATCAATGAATGACTTTGCACCTTCGCGTCCATTTTCTTTGAGTTTGGGATCTAAACCATTGGCCAGTCCCTGGGCAATGTCTCTCGTAATTGCGGGTACGCCGCTAATTATTGAAGCCCTTAACTCATTGACAGTTCCACGCCCAATATCGGCCATGGGAATCTTGGCTTTTGCCATTCCCTGATATAAAGCCTCCAGCGCAGGTTTTGTTGCTCTGTTGAGCATTGCAGAGAAAGAACTTGCGTCTACCGTGCCAGCACCTTGCCCCGCAACCGCTCGATTGGCAATTCCCTTGTTTTTTTGAACAGCATTATCCAGTCCTCGCAATGCTTTTGCAAGAGTGCCGGCATTTTTAATTTCTGCCGCTAAATTAGTAGCAACCTCCAGGCGATATGTCCTTTGGCTAATATTTCTTCCTAGTGCATTAAGCTCATTCTGTACACTACGCCTATCAAATTGCACTTGTACAGGAATTTTATATCCCGCTGCAGCCTGCCCTAGTCCAGTTAATTGCTGCCTAAAAAATGCCAGGTCAAGACTTACCTTAAGCCTCAGTTCGGCGTCTTGAGCTGCCATCTTAATTTATACGGTTACTTTTCCCTTTATTCTATAATCATTGCTCCTGATTACGTCCAGCAAAAGCTTTTAATTCGTCCGCCAACAAAGCAATCACTCTACCATCCATCCGCCTTGTCTTCATCAAACGTTGAAGAACAATTAAGCTCTCATCACTTAAGCCGGTATCCTTTTTGATTGATTTTGTGTCAAAGGGCAAGAAATCTTCGGGCTTGATTTTTGACTTACGTCCCGCCATCATCCCTGATACCATCGTGCCAAGCTTGGCGATGGCAATGCTGTTAACGTTATATTTAGCAACGTCATGTTTATCCAAATATTTCAACGCACGTTTCACGTCTTCAATGGGCTGCAAACCAAATTGATCTGCATTCCATCGTGGATCATGAAGGTCTGACGATGAAAGACGAAAATAAATTTCGTTCCAATTTGTCAGATTCTTTAATTGTTTTCTAGCAAGACTTTCTTGCCGTTCTGCTATTGAGGAGAATTCCTCTTCGTTGCTTTTTTTGCAGTAGCGGCCTCCTGCATCTCCGCATTTTGCTCAGCAGTGATAAACTCAACTACTTTGGCAATGTATTTACGCGGCAGCGCTTTGGTATCGTCCAGCTCCCAATCAATAAGATCCTGCCAATTACCGTCAACCATGCCCTGTCCGCGAGAACGAATGAAAGCAGTGACCATACGGGCATTAGTACTTTCAACAGACGATCCGCTAGTAATCATGCTCAGCGTTTCTTCCGTATAGTCCGCAAGTAATTCAGCTTCAGTAATGGAGCCACCGCCGCCTTGCAGAAGACCAAAAGCCTCGTCAAGACCAATGCCTTTAGCCGATGCAATACGCTTTGCCAACTGCACGGCACGAATGGTTGATTGGCTTTGAAGCTTGCTAATCTCCTCCTGCTCAATCGCCTCAGCAACCAACCAGCCGCCATACTTCTTTAAACGCAGATCCGGCAACAGTTCAAAATAATCTTCAGCCTTGGTTTGAACTAGGAAGCTGTATTTGCTCATGGTCAAGAATGTTAAGCAATGCGTTGAAAACTTTCACCCTTTCATTGGAAGAGCGAAATTCTTTAGGAATTTCAACCAGCATTGAATGATTTTCGTTCAAAAGTCTAACAGTCTCTTCGCGGCAAGAAATAAGGCATAAGATGCCAGCCTCTAACGCTGAGCCTTCTATCGTATTGTTAATCGCATGCACTGTTTTGTCTTCGCTCCATAAATAATCAATTTTCATCCGGTTAAAGCAGTTTTGATTCTGCGTCGCAAAGCTTTGCTCACTACACTAGCCTGAAATTTTGCTGGCACATACAAATCGTCGGTCCATGGTCTCGGTTCAAGATTGGTCCCCAGCCCTTCATGCACATACATTGCATAAGCTCCGCCAGAATCATTCCTAGCGTCCCAGTTCCACGATGCAGTGATATCATTGCCACCTTGCGTAATCTTGAAACTATCCTTTCCGCTGCGATAAAGTTCTCCGAGATCGTAAATATTACGCACGGTGCCTGCTGATTCTCCGCTTTTTCTTCTTGTAAATCCCGGATAGCTCCATTTGTCGTCTTTAAATTGGTCTTCAAAAAAACCATCGTCCAAGTCTTCATTCGCCCAAGTTTCAAACGCCTGAGCAAGCTTTAGCTCTAGCGCTTTGCCATTGATAATCTTTCCACTAACAATAACGCCGCTCATTCTGGATACAAATTGCGAAGAATAGTGTCGGGAATAGTAAAGCGGCAACGCTCGTAAGCCACATCATCTCCAGGGAAATATCGTGGCGCTGAATCGGGAAATCTTCTGACCATCCTGTCCATTGCCAATGCAAGCGTATTTGAACTAGGGGTGTATTGCACCATAATCACTTCCCATAACTGGCCCAGTTTGACAGCACCACTCAAAGGAGAGACTGGTCGCAATTCAGGGAATTCTCGTATAGTTGTCTCCAGGCCGGTCACCTTCCACTCGCTTGGCACAGATTGCCTCCCTACCACATAAATGGCAGGAATAACACTATTGTTGGGCAACGTATAGTCGCCAGTTAAATCAGGAGACTCCGTGAGTAGTTCAGTGATAGCTTCCCTGAGCTGAGAAATATTCACAATAAAAAAGCCTCCCCGTAAGGAGAGGCTAGCAAACTTTCAATGGAAAATGAATCAGCTATTGGGAGCAGTGGGGATAATCGAGCCAGTCTCGGAAGCGTTTTGGTGAATACCAATGCGACCGCGACTAATCAGATCAAACGTACACTCAACAAGGTTGTCAGCAGGATAGCTTTCGTTGTAATTCATCACGCGGCCAACATACGCCACGCGATCATAGTAATAAGTGGTGCCACTCACTCCAAGTTGCTTGTTGATTTCCACGTACACTTCTGCATTTTTGTCGTAACGTGCAGTAGCGATCACTTGGAAAGCTTCGTCAAAACTATTGGGCAGGAAAGTGGTACCGTCCACATCTTTCTGGAAGTAAGACGTGACAGACGCAGTTGCCTGGCTAGTAACAATGACACTATCAGAGAAGCCGCCACCGCCAAGCAGGTAAAACTCGGTGTTGCCATCGTTGA
>Ga0214917_10004135_pt1 | contig 16349 bp, 15 predicted proteins | sample LL_1208_BB_MetaG_FD_177983 | JGI IMG/M metagenome (GOLD analysis project Ga0214917, IMG submission 177983) | Freshwater microbial communities from Lake Lanier, Atlanta, Georgia, United States - LL_1208_BB | ecosystem: Environmental > Aquatic > Freshwater > Lake | place: USA: Georgia | collected... | reverse complement strand
GAGGAAGGCCAGCCATGAAAAAGGAAAAACCGGTTGTGAAAAGAAAGGGTAGGGAGAAAACCCCGAGTGGCCCTGTTTTTGTTTTTCCCGGACCTGAGGGATGGGAGTCTTGGAGCGTCGAGGGGGGGGCGGCCCAATGCGTGGGACCGGCGGAGACGCCACAGAAACTGCGACCCCCTGCGGGCGCTACGGTCGCCCTGCCTTCCCGACTCTTTTTTTCCGTCCCTCTTTGGATCCCGGTGGAAGAGGGAATTCCTGCCCGCGATCTGGCAAAAATCGCCTTGGAATCGAAAAATCTTCTCGGGGCAAATCCGGACTCGGCGATTTGGGCGATGGAATCGATCCGTACGGAACGGATCGCCCGACCCGGACAGGATGAGCCGGGTACCCGGCAACTGGAGGCATGCGTTGTTTTGAGCAGTTCCATCGAGGAGGAGTGCATCCTTGAACAGGCGGGTAGGTATGAAGTCGCCGGGAGGGTTCTGCCACCCCCTGGGGGTGGCACCGGGGTGGTTTTGCGAAAAGAACTCGGTCGCTGGGTGTTGGATTTTTACGTCGGAAACAAGTGGTTGCATACCCAACCACTGTTGGCGCGAGTTTTGGATGCAGGGGCGGCGGCGGAATTGAGAACTCTCTTGGCCCAAATGGAGGGGGAAGGAATTCTGCAGAGGCTGGATCTTCTTGTTTTCCGGGGAGATGAGGCGGAGGCAGGGGTGTTTCTTTCCCTTTTGCCGTGCGTGTCGCACATCGAACCGCGGATGTCGCCACGATTATCCGCCACCCCATGGGACCTTCAGCCACCGATTTTAACGGAACGGCGAATGGCTTCCGCCGATCAGGCCAAGAAAAAGAAATACCTTCGGGCCGGAATCCTGGCCTATCTGGGGGTGGTGGTTTCAGCATTGGCGTACTTTTTACTTCCTTACATTCAGCTCAAGGTCCTCGAGGGGAAGTTGCATGCGATTCAAGGGGACGCGGAGAAGATTCGGGAGGCTTCGATGGCTTGGCGGGAGGCGGGGGCCTTGGTGAATCCGAAGATGAATGCCTTTGAGCTTCTTTGGCAGGTTTCCCGTCCCTTGATCGAAAAAGACCCCGGAGAGATCGAGGGGGTGCGGCTGACGGCTTTTGAGTACAACGCGAAACACGTGTTTTTGACAGGGGAAGGGAAGGATCTGGAGCAGACGGAAAAATATTTTGCCTGGGTGAAAAAGGAGCCGATGTTGTCAGCCTACCAATGGAACCATCCCCAACCCCGGCTTTTACCCAACGGGAATGCGCAATTTCAGCTCGAGGGAGTCCCGCTGGGGGCAGTCTCGGGCGAGGGCCAGGAAGGAGGACAGGATGCGAACGCTAACGCGCCATGAAAAGAAGCTGATGCTTTTCCTTGGGCTGGCGGTTGCCGCCGGTCTCCATTTATTGGTGCTAAAGGTTGCGCTCAGCTTGAATCAAGGGACACGGAGAAATCTGGTCCGGGTGTCGGATGAACTGGGGGAGGCAAACTCCTGGTTGGAACAAAAAGGGGAGTGGGAAGCCAAAGCCGAATGGTTGAAAAAAAATCTTCGCCCATCCCCGGAGGACAATCCGGCTCCCGCACTTCAGAAAAAAGCCCAAAGTGCAGCGACTTCGGCCGGATTGAAAATTGAGGAGCAAAATCTGTTGGCCCCCAAGATCGGGGCTTCCTGCACCATTTATGCCAACCGGATGCGGCTGACCGGGAGTCTGGAACAATTTACAAGGTGGGCGACGCAGCTTTACCAACCGGAAAACGGCGTGGCTTTGACGGCCCTTAATCTGAAACTGAGCCCCGAACCTCCCAAAATGACCGGGGAGGCAGAGGTGGGGCAGTTTTTCCTGGGAAAAAAGCAGTGAACAAGTTCTTCACAATCCTGCCGGGACTTCTCCTCGTCTTGCTGGGGAAGGGGATAGGATTTGGGGAAATGTCTCCCTCCATTCCTTTGACGGCTACAGAGCCTCCGGCGGCCACGCAGACCCTTTCGGGATTGCCCCAGCCGATCAATCCCGAAAGGTATGCCTCCCTTGGAAAGAAGTCTCCCTTTACCTTGGCTTCCGCCGCCGAAGAAGCGGCGGACTTTGCGAAAGATTTATTCATTACGGGATATGTTCGGCTGGCCGGGGAGGACTACGTGATGGTTGCCAATAAGACCAGGCCGGATCGGATTTTGGTTGGAAAGAGTCCCTCCCCATCGGCCCAGGGGATGGTTTTGGTGGAATTCAAAAAAGATCCATCCGGGAACCCTGCGAAAATGCAGGCAAAGGTTAAAAAGGGAACGGAAACCGCCACTTTAAAATACGAGTCATCGGGTGGAGGAGGGGGTGGGGCGCCGGCTCCTATGACGACGGCGGTTCCCACTCCGCAATCTCCCGCCCTTCCCGGACAACCGCAGGGGAATCAGGTGCAGAATCGCCAAAATACGCCTGCGCAGGGGGGCGTTCCTGTGATCCGCCGTCGGGTGATTCCCATTCCCGCAACTTCCGGACAAAAAAAATGAAATCCGGGTTTTTACTTCTTTGCGGGTTACTCCTTTTTTTTGGGGCTGAAGTGTCCGCTCAGAATCAAAACGCTGTCCCCAAAGCAGGGGTGACCTCATCGGATGAGGTTCCTTCCGCCGCAGAACCGGAAATGGTTTCTGCGGATACGATCCAGTTTCCCAATAACCCTGTGTCCGATTTTCTTATCGTTTACGAAAAACTGAAGGGGGTGACCCTGATCAAAGACGCCGGTCTCCTGGCAGGCGGAGCAAATTTGAGTCTGACCCTGAATCAACCCGTGACAAAGGCGGAGGCGATTCGTCTGCTGGAGTCGACCCTGCTTTTGAACGGATATGCCTTCATTGCGGTGGATAAGAACTCCGTCAAGGTGATCAACACGGCGGGGGGAAAAAATCCACGGAGTGAAGGGGTGTTTCTCTTCACGAGTGAGAAGGATCTCCCTGAAGGGGAGGTGGTCGCATCCTATGTCATGCCGTTGACCTACCTGGCGGCGGCGGATGCAGTTCCCATTTTTGAACAGTTCATCACCCTGCATCCCTACGGAAGTTTGGTGCCGGTTCCCGTGGCCAATCAGGTGCTGATCACTGAAAACTCCACCCTGATCCGAAGACTGATTCAAGTGCGCGATCTGGTGGATCAGCCTTCTCCCGAAGTCAAATCAGAGTTTGTTCAACTGCACCAAGCCAATGCAGATCGGGTGGTGGAACTGATCACCCAAATTCTGGAGAAGCGGGAGGAGAAAAGCGGTGGATCTACTGCGGCCAAGGCGGCGACTGGGCAGGGCGCCCAGCCAGCGGTTCCGGGGATGCCCGCTGCCCAAGGAGTGACCATCGGGGGCGGGCAAAGCGGATCGGTGAGCGGGGATATTCAACTGATCGCTGATCAGCGGACCAACCGCATTTTGGTCGTCACACGGCCGATGAATATGGATTACATCAAAAAGATGATTGCAGAATTTGATATCCCCGTGGATTTGAGCGATCCCTACGAGCAGCCTTTGAACTATGTTTCTGCCTCGGATATGCTGCCGATTCTTCAGGACATGCTGAAGGAAGAGGGCAGCGAGGCCACTACAGATGGAGGGGCGGGGGCTACCCGGACGGTACGAGGTGGGATCGGCGTAGGAGGAGTGACGGGAGGGGCAGCCAGCTCCTCAGGAACAAGTGGGGCCACAGCGAATCCCACGGATCTTTTGAGCGAACCCGGAGAGCAAGCAGCAGCTGATTCGATTATCGTGGGGAAGACGCGGATCATTGCGGATAATCGGGCGAATTCGATTTTGGTGATTGGACAACCAGAATCCCGGGACAAGGTGAAGGCCATTTTGACAAAATTGGATAAACGCCCGATGCAGGTTTATCTCGCCACGGTGATTGGACAGTTACTCGTGAACAACGGCGACTCTTTTGCCGTCAATGTCCTGCAAAGATTTACCGGGCAATCCCAGTCAGGTGTTAATTCGGTGGGAGGAGGCAGAAGTGTGATCACGACCAACACCCCTTTGATGCAGTCGGCCGCCACCATGGCACAATTGGCCAATGTTGCGGCGACCAATGGTTTGCCCGGAATGCAGATCGCCGCATTCATTGGAAACACGCTGAATGTCTATGTCAGTGCCCTCACCGCCACCGGTAATTTCCGTGTGGCTTCCCGGCCCTCCGTTTTTACGGCGAACAACAAAAAAGCGACCATCTTCCAGGGACAGAAAATCGCAGTTCCGACGAGCACAGTAACCACTCTCGGTGCTGGCGCAACCCAGAACAGCACGTCAGGTTCCCAGCAATCCAACATTCAGTATCAGGATGTCGTTTTGAAAATCGAGGTCGTGCCCCTGATCAACAGCGCCCGGGAAATCAGTCTGCAAATTGTTGAAACGAATGACACCTTGGCCAAGGGGGTGAACAATTCAACGGATATTGGGGGTGGGGTGGCGGTTCCGAAAATCGACACCCAAAAGCTAACGACGACCATCATTGTGCCGGATGGAGCCACGATCCTGATGGGCGGATTGATCTCCCAGACGGATAGCAAGACCAGCACGGGGATCCCCTTTATTTCAACGATTCCGTTGCTGGGAAATCTGTTCAAAAGCACCACAGACGACACCGAACGCCGGGAATTGGTCGTGATGATCCAGCCTTCGGTGGTATTGGACGGGCCCGAACTGAAAGAGGTCAGCAAAACGGAGCGAGATCTGACGGGGTTTTCTTCCAAAGAACTATCTCCATTAAGCATGAGGTCTGCAGGAAAGATTCTGCCGGATAGCACACGCCCGGCGGCGGGCGTTTCAGTAGAGCCTGAAACAGCCAAACAAGAATGAATGATTGACGGGTTGACTCAAATCGCCCTTTCCCCGACTCTCCCTACCATTAGTTTTTCTTCTTTATGAATATTCACGAATACCAAGCTCGGGATCTTCTTTCTTCCGCCGGAGTGGCGGTGCCCCGCGGAGCCGTGGCCAAAACGGCGGAGGAGGCGGAAGCCATTGCCCGGAGCCTCCCCTGCAACAGCTTTGTGGTGAAGGCGCAGGTTCATGCCGGGGGTCGGGGCAAAGGGCATTTTCAGGACGGGTACAAAAGCGGGGTGCATTTGGTGAAAACGCCGCATCAGGTCCGGGATGTGGCCCAGCATATGATCGGCAACACCCTGATCACGCATCAAACCGGTCCGGAGGGCAAACCCGTTCAGTCCGTGCTGGTCGGAGAGTCCACGGAGATCGCCCGGGAGCTTTATCTGGCCATTGTCCTGGATCGGTCTTCCGGGTGTCCCGTCATTGTCGCCAGCCAGCAGGGTGGGATGGAAATTGAAACCGTGGCCGAAAAAAATCCCGAAGCGATTCTCCGGGAAGTCATTCATCCCGGACTAGGACTGCAGCCCTATCAGGCACGTAAGGTCAGCATCTTTCTTGGTTTTCCCTCCACAGGGCTCCGGGCGCCGTGCCGCTTGTTGCATGCCGCCTACCGGCTTTTCATCGAGAAGGATTGCTCCCAGGTGGAGATCAATCCTTTGGCGGTAACCAAAGGGGGCGATGTGGTGGCACTGGACGCAAAACTGAATTTCGACGATAACGCCCTGTTTCGCCACAAGGAGATTCAGGATTTGCAGGATCCTTCCCAGGAGGATCCCCGGGATCTTGCGGCGGCGGAACATCATCTCAATTACATCGGGTTGGAGGGAAACATCGGCTGTATGGTCAACGGGGCAGGATTGGCCATGGCTACCCTCGATCTGATCCAGGCTGCGGGAGGCAAGCCGGCGAATTTTCTGGATGTCGGGGGCGGGGCTTCGGAGCAGATGATCACGGCAGCGTTCCGGCTTCTGCAGGCGGATTCTTCGGTGAAAGCGATTCTTGTGAATATTTTCGGCGGGATCCTTAAATGCGATCTTCTGGCTCAGGGGATGATCTCGGCCTGCCGGAATAATCCGCCCCGCGTTCCGATTATTGTGCGCTTGCAGGGAACCAATGTGGAACAAGGAAGGAAACTTTTGAAGGAATCCGGACTTCCGCTGATCCCGGCTGAAGGATTGATGGAAGCCGCCGAGAAAGCGGTGGCTGCGGCTTCCGGAAAGAAGGGGAAATAATCATGTCCGTTCTCGTGGATGCCAATACCCGTTTGCTCGTTCAGGGGATTACCGGCAAATCGGGGTCCTTCCATGCTTCTGCCTGCAAGGAGTATGGAACCCGGATCGTGGCCGGGGTGACTCCGGCGCGCGGGGGGGAAAAATTTGAGAACACCGTTCCCATCTTTGATACCGTCGCCGAAGCGGTGGATGCAACGCAGGCCAACGCCTCGATGATTTTTGTTCCCCCGGAATTCGCCGGAGACGCCATTCTCGAGGCGGCGGATGCGGGGATTCAGCTGATTGTCGCCATCACCGAGGGGATCCCGGTGATGGATATGATGCGCGTCCGCCATGCGTTGGAGGAGTATTCCTGCGTGCTGATTGGTCCGAACTGTCCGGGAATTATCACGCCGGGAGCCTGCAAGATCGGGATCATGCCCGGTTATATTCATCGTCCGGGCAATATCGGAGTCGTTTCCCGGAGCGGGACGTTGACCTATGAGGCGGTTTGGCAGATCACCAGTCAGGGGCTCGGACAAAGCACCTGCATCGGGGTGGGGGGGGATCCGATTCACGGCCTGACCCTGCAAAAGGCGGTGGAATATCTGCATGCGGATCCGGATACCCACGCCATTGTGATGATTGGAGAAATCGGCGGTTCGGAGGAAGAAGAGGCGGCGGAATACATTCATGCCCGGGTGAAGAAGCCGGTTGTTTCCTTTATTGCGGGGGCGACCGCTCCTCCGGGAAGAAGGATGGGGCATGCCGGGGCGATCATTTCCGGCGGCAAAGGCACCGCGCAGGCCAAGATTGAAGCCCTCAAAAAGGCCGGGGTTCGCGTGGCCCAAACCCTGGGAGATATCGGTCAGGAAGTCGTTGCCGCCCTGGGTAAATAAGGTGAGCGAAATCAAGGCAGCCCCACGGATTGTGGCGAAAGGATTGGAGGGAGTTGTCGCCACGGGAACGGCTTTGTCCGATGTCCGCGGGTTGGAGGGAAAACTGATTTATCGGGGATACGACATCGATGAATTGGCCGGCCGAGTCAGTTTTGAGGAAGCCTCCTACCTCTTGTGGGAGGGGAACCTGCCGAATCAGAAGCAACTCTCCGAACTGAAGGGCTCATTGGCCGAACAACGGGAACTTCCCAAGGAAGTGGTCGATTACATTCTGGGAGCGCCCAAGGATGCCAGCCCGATGGATATTCTTCGAACCTGCATCTCGATGCTCGGGCTGTACGATTATGGTGCGATCGGGGCCGAGCAAGTTCAGCTGAACCGACGGCGCCAAATTTCGCTCACGGCCAAGATTGGAGTCGTGGCGGCTTATTTTCACCGGGCGAGGCGGGGCCAATCCCTTCCCCCCGTGCGCAAGGATCTGGGGGAGGCGGCGCATTTTCTCTATCTTTTGAACGGCCAAGAGGCGGGTCCCGAAGCCGTGGCGACTCTCGATATGGCATTTGTTTTGCATGCGGATCATGGGATGAATGCCTCCACGTTTGCCGCGCGGGTATGTGCCTCGACATTGACCGATATTTATTCGGCCCTCAGCACGGCCATCGGAACTCTCAAGGGGCCATTGCATGGGGGGGCCAATGAAGGGGTCATCCATATGCTCAAGGAGATTGGGTCCTTGGGGAAGGTGGATGGCTGGGTCCGGGAACAGATGGCCCAGAAAAAAAAGATCATGGGAATCGGTCATCGGGTTTACAAAGTTCTCGATCCGCGTGCTCCCCATCTCAAGCGCATGGCGGAAAAACTGACAGCGGAACTGGGGGAACCGAAATGGATCCAGATGAGCGAGCGGATCGCCCATATCATGCGGACGGAGAAAAAACTCGAGGCCAATGTGGATTTTTATTCCGCCACGGTTTACTACAGCCTCGGTCTGCCGACCGATCTTTTTACCCCGATCTTTGCGGTCGCGCGGACTGCCGGTTGGACGGCTCATGTTCTGGAGCAATGGCAGGACAACCGGCTTTTCCGTCCGGACAGTGAATACATTGGGCCGGCTCTGGGACGGAAAGTTGTGCCGTTGGCGCAGCGCTGAGTTTTCCGTCCCCCCGCATTTTTCGATTGGCGATGAGTTGGATAGCTCTTTTTTTGGGGTTGGCGGCCTCCCAGGGGTTTGCGGAAAAGATTCCCGAGGGGTTGAGAGAGGTGACTCCGGATCAAGTGCCCGGAATCATTTTGGATATGCGCTACTCCACAGAACGGAACATCACGGGGAAGGCGATTTATTCGGATGGACGAGCGTGGTTAAGGGGGGAGACGATTCAAAAACTATCGAAGGTCGCGCGGGATCTGCGCGAAAAAGGGTATCGCTTGGTTTTGTGGGATGCATGGAGACCGGCTTCAGCCCAAAAGACCTTATGGGCGGCCAAGCCGGATGGACGATTTTTGACGCCCCCCGGCAAGATCAGCCGCCATACGAGGGGGACGAGCGTGGATCTGTCCATGGCCGACAAGAGCGGGAAGATTCTGGAAATGCCGAGCGACCATGATGAGTTCAATGCCAAGGCGGATGAGGACTTTTCGGATGTGCCCAAGGAGGTTGCAAAACGGGCAAGAATCCTGAGAAACGCCATGTTTGCCGCTGGCTTTTCAGGCGTGCCGGATGAGTGGTGGCATTATGATTTGAGGGATTGGGCGGCGTATGAACCGATTGGGGAAAATAAAACAAAGGATTAAGGGGTTGTTTTTTCGCCGGACGCTACCGGTGTTTCAAAAAGTCCGGCATAGAGCAATCGCGGCAAGCGTCCGCCTCCGCCCGGCAGAAATCCTTGTAAATCTGCAACAACCCCTCCCGCGCCAAATGGGAGCGGATGTCAGGTGGCGGAAATGGAACTCCCAGCAAGCGGAGGCAGGCAGAGCGAAGCATGCCAGCATTCCCGCCGATCGGCCACGAAACCATTCGTTGTAAGAGATCTTTTTCCGAAATTTCCGCCAAAGGGGCCAAAACCTGAAAGAGGAGAGCCGTGGCACGATCCAATCCCACCAGGCGGGATGGAGCAGATAAGATCCGTCCGTCCCAAGCGGAGTGTTGATTCCAGAAGGGATGGGACGCCGCCTTGAGCTGATCGAAGAAGGCGGCCGCATTTCCAATCCGCACGGTTTCGAGCCATGGATTCCAAACCTCCGGTTGAGTCATAAACGAAAGGGCGGCCAATCGTCGAAGAGGTGAGTTATTGGGCCGGGTTGACGCAATTCGCCAACCCGAGGGGGGAAGAACTCGATTGCGCCATTGCTCACGAAATTCCCACCATTTGTCCCACAGCTTTTGAACCAAGCCCCGGGCTCGAGGGGAACATGGGGTTCGGGTGGGATCGGGAAGGAATCCCGCAACTCCGTACAAAATCGCTTCACGGCTGGGTGGGTCGGATAGTTCGAGGAGATGATGGATCGGGACTGCCCGGGCGAGGGAGGCAAAAGGTTCGCGGTTTTCGGAAAAACCAAGACCCTCAGCCAGGGCAATCCAGGCAGCCTGATCGAATCCATGAGCCGAGACTCTGGCCTGGGCCAAAGAGCGGCGTTGCCGGAGTCTGTGCCAACCGGCCTCTTCAAGAATCCCCCGCAGTTTGACCGGCGGCAGGGAGAGTAGTGTTTGGCGGCACCGTCCAGGCCTCTCACCGGCTGCCATTTCCGGTGTACTGCTCTGAAACAGGAAGATGAGTTCGGTGAGAGGGGCCGCGAGCTGGTCGGCCAAGGCAATCTGGCGAATCGAAGGGGGGGCGGGAGGAGAGGTCGGATCCAACTGCCAAAAAATGTGGAGGGACACCTTTTGGTATAGGGGGTTATCCGAGTGCCGGTGAGCGTGCCAGTCGGAAGAATGACGGTGGATCTCCACATCCCCCCCGTGAAGGGATCCGTCCGCGGTGGAGAAAGATACACGAAGGAAATCCGGCCCAGCCCGATGATTCCAAAACCCCGGATGATTTAGAGTGATTCTTTCCCCATGAAGAGTGCTTAATGGATTCCGGACAAGAGACTCGAACCAGATCCTTTGCAAAATGGATTCGGAAAGAATCGGACCCGGCTCTTCCCGGAGAATATTGTTGTGAATCCAATGGCGGTAGGAGACGGCCATGGGGATGAAACCCGGGAAAGGAAGGGAAGATGCGAAATTGGAAGGACTTGTCCGCTCGGAGACATGGATTATCTTTTGGGGCATGAGGATCGCACGGGTCTTTTGCTTGGGTCTTTTGGTGGTTCCGGCTTGGGCCACGGCACCGCAGGACGAGCCGGTCGTTAAGGTGGTCGAGAAGGTGCGACCGGCGGTGGTGAACATTTACACCGAACGGATTGTTGAGCAGCAGGTGGTGGATCCGATCGATGCCTACATGAACCAGTTTTTCGGTGGGGGAATGGCGCGGGGAAACCGGATTTTGCAGACCCCGGTCAGAAATCTGGGGTCAGGTCTGATCATCCGGCCGGACGGCTATATTGTGACGAACCAGCATGTCGCCAGCCGAGCGGACAAGCTCAAGATCCGGGTAACCTTGGCCAACGGCAAGGACTATGAGGCAAAACTTCTGCGGGACGACGACTTGCAGGATCTGGCCCTGATCAAGGTGGAATCGACGGAGCCCCTGCCTTATCTAAGTCTGGACAAACTTTCCCCCAATCTCCTGGGACAGACCGTTCTCGTTTTGGGAAATCCCGTGGGATACGAAAGCAGCGTCAGTGCCGGAATCCTCAGCGCCAAGGACCGCACCCTGACGATCGGCGATCTCACAATGGACGGCCTTTTGCAGACAGATGCGGCGATCAATCCCGGAAACAGCGGCGGACCTTTGGTGGATTCCGAGGGGGATCTGGTGGGCTTGAGCTCGGCCAAAATGTCGGTGGCCCAGAATTTGCCGGTGGAAAGCATCGGGTTCGCCATTCCTGCCGAACGGGTCAAACGTTTTGTTGAGGATGCAGTAGCCATTGTGGAGGGGAAAAAGTCACCCCCTCCCGAGCGGTCTGCTGCGGTGGTGCTGAAAGAGAAGTTTGGATTGGAGTTGAAGGATGTCACGCCGGAGGAGTCGGTACAGGCCGGATATGGCGGGCGCCAGGGTCTTTTGGTTTTGAACGTTCAAAAAGGGAGTCCTGCGGAAGCGGCGGCTATCCAGAAGGGGATGTTGGTTGTGGGTTTGGGTTCCGTGCCGTGCCGTTCCTTGGAAGAGTTGCCGCGATCCGTCCGGCAGTTGAAGGGGGGAGAAGATGTGAGGGTAAGCATTTTGGGCGCAACCAAGCAGGGAAATTTCATCGCCTTGCGAAGCGGGGCGGTGGTCTTGAAAGCGCGGTAGGTTGTGGGTGTGAATTCCGATTGAAGCTGATCTTTTGTCTGGGGGTGGTGGGGCTTGGTTCCCTGAATCTTCTTGGGGCGAGTGAACGGATGGATTGGCATTTACCGACAGAAAATGACGAACTGTTTCGGAATCAAAACAGCCGGTTTTTTCAGCCGACCATCAGCCGGCGATTGATCTCAGGGATGTTTGGTTTTGTACGAACCTCGGAACCGGAACCGGCACGGTTCTTTGAGCATTTCCACAAGGGCATCGATATTCGGGCCCTGCATCGGGATGCAAGGGGGGAGCCGACGGATGTCGTGCGGGCTTCGGCCGAGGGGGAAGTAGTTCGGGTGAATCCGGATGAGAAAATCTCCGATTATGGAAAGCAGGTGATTCTGCGTCACGACTGGGGGGGGCAGCCTGTCTACACGATCTATGGGCATCTCGCTTCCATCGCCGTCGAGGTGGGGCAAAAAGTGGAAGCGGGAGATCCGTTGGGAATCATGGGATGGACGGGGCCGGGACTGAGCCGGGATCGGGCTCATCTCCATTTCGAAATCACGTTTCAAATCAACGGAAAGTTTGCGGAGTGGGTGGAGACGGCCAAGCCCGGCCGGCTTTGGGAGCCGAACCGGCACGGGGAGTGGAACGGGTTGAATTTGATGGGGGTGGATCCTGTTCCCCTGTTGAAGTTAGCCCATGAGGGGAGGCCGATGAGTTGTCAGGAGTGCCTGGCTTCGCAACCCGGCGGCTTTGTGGTGAGAACTCCGGTTCCGCCAGGTCGATCAGACTGGCTCGTTTGGGTGCGGAAGCAGGGGATTCGGGCGGGAGAAAACTCGTGGGAATTGGAAATGACTCCTTGGGGATTGCCTTTGTCCGTCCAAGGAAGCACGGAAATGGCGGAAATGCCTGTTTTGTTGGCGAATCCCGGCCGGTCCAATGAGGGAAAATATTACTGCCGGACTTTGGTCCAGTCCGACGGCAAGGGGGGGATGAAGTTGAGCAAGTTTGGGCGGCAGACGATGGAGATGATGATGTATACCGGGATGACTCCTTCTCCGTAGCGGCTCGGTTAGCGGGATTTTTCGGGATGGGATGAGGTCGAGTTCTCATCATCATCCTTGTCGGCCTCGACAAACTGCCGATTCGGCGCGAGGTCGTGATCTTCAATGTAATCCACCAGGTAGTTGCGGATTTCGCGCGCGGTTCGGAGGGCATCTTCCGGAAATGTGATGGCGGCACCTGCGGCCGATCCGGCCACGGCTTCGGAAACACCGGCGCCTGGGGTGACCAGGGAACCGGCGAGGCCGGGTTCGGCATTGGATCCCCCCGTGGTTTTTAGTGCGAGGAATTTGCGGGGTTTTCCGCCGTCCAGTTCGGTGACTTCGACCTCGGTTTCCATTTTGGTCGCACCCAATCCAAAACCGACCAAAACACGGGCGGCTTTCGTCCCGTGGTTGACCCAGGTGAATTTGCCTTGAATCAACCACCCTTCCGTCGGCAAGGAACCGCCCTTGTACTCTTCAACAGGGGCGATTTCGGGCAGCCGATCCACCAATCGAGTGTGAAGCAGATCGACAACGGCTTGCTTGTACTCCTCGAGTTCCTTTCCCTGTTTGTCGATCTCGACTTTGGCCCCATCCATGGAGAACTTCTGGACATAAATTTTTTCCGGCATTTTGACCGGCGTGGTGGAAATCTCATGCGCATCCTTGACGCTGACGGAAGCACAGGAAGCGAGGAACAGCGCCCCTAAAAAAAGCAGGAACGACGGCAAGAGAATTCGGGTCACTTCAAAATCATCCTCAAAGAGGCTCCGAAAGCCATGAGAATCAGGATCCATTCAAACAGGTTCTGGGAAATCCTTTTCAGGAATGATCGGCCGATCCAAAACCCAAGAAAAACGCCCGGCAGAAGAATCAAATCGAGGAGGAGTGATTTAGGATTCAGGAGGCCGAGTTGCCAGCTGAAAGGCAGCTTTGCGACATTGATGGCGAAATAGAACCAAGCTCCCGTGCCGACCATGACCATCTTGGTGTGCCTCTGGGAAAGGAAGTAAAATGCTGTGATTGGCCCGGCTGCGTTGGCGATCATCGTCGTGACACCTGCGGCCCAGCCACAGCCGATCCCTAGGAAGGGATGGGTCGTGACGGCGGTCAGGAGCTGAGGACGGGATCTCTGAAGAACAATGACGCCGATCAGGACGAGGATGATCCAGCCCAGTGTATGGCCGAAGAACTCCGCTGGAATTCTGGGCATAATCCACCAACCCGTTACGATGCCGATGCAGGTCGCCGGGAGAAGGGTGCGCAATGTATTCCAGGATGCGTGCTCATGGAAGGTTCGAACTGCCATGACATCGGCAAAAATCAGAAGGGGAAGAACAACTCCGGTGGATTCCCTTGCTGGAAGGACTTCGGCCATCAAGAGGATCGCGAGCAGGCCGAACGGGCCGAAGCCCGATTTGGAAAGACCGGTGCAAAGGGCTGCGGCGAGGGCGATCGGCCAGGCGTGAACGGATAGATCAGGCATGGGAATGTCAGACTGAGCTTTTCAGGCAAGGGGTCGAGTTTCTTTCAAAATGCTGATTGCAGAAAAAGACGGAAGGTGGGAACACAAGAGATGGACGTCGAACGCAAACGGTGGATCTCCCTGGCGGCCAATTCTGTCGGGACCTTGGTCGAATGGTTCGACTTCATGGTGTTTGCCTATTTGGCGCCGGTCCTGGCTCCGCTCTTTTTCCCGTCCCACGACAAACTCGCCTCGATTCTGGCCACGTATGGACTTTTTTGGCTTGGGTTTGCCATTCGTCCGCTGGGCGGGGCCTGTATCGGATGTATTGGGGATCTCTTTGGTCGGCGCTGGACTCTTCTGGGCAGCGTCATTCTGATGTCCTTGCCGATGTTGGCGACCGGCTTTCTGCCGACCTACGCACAGATCGGATTTTGGGCGCCAGCTCTTCTGGCGTTGACCCGTTTGGCCATGGGATTTTCTGTTGGAGGGGAATTCAGCGGAACGGTCGTGGCGTTGTTTGAGACGGCTGCAAAAGGCAAAAGTGCCTTGGCTGTCAATCTGGCCAATGTCAGTTCCTGTCTTGGGGCGTTGCTGGCGGCGGCGGCGGTGACCGGTCTCTCCGCTCTCTTAGGCGCGGAGAAGATGTCGGCGGGAGGCTGGAGAATTCCTTACTTCCTGGGGGCGGGACTGGCCTTGGGGGCGATTCTGCTCCGGTTTTGTCTTCACGAGACGCCACAGTTTGAAGAGACAAAGAAAAAGGGATTGGTGGCCAAGACCCCGCTTCGGGATGTCTGGCGGATGGACAAAGTGGCCATGGCGGCCTGTGCCATCGGGTGTGGATTTTATGGTCACACTTACTACCTTCTCGGCACCTATTTGCCCAACCGGATGGAGACGGATCTGCATCTGCCGGGATCGGTCATTTTTCTCGCGGCCGTTGTGGCGAACACCTGTCTCGCACTTCTTCCCCAGCTGTTTGCTCCGTTGGTCGACCGGGTGAAGTGGCGGCCTTTTCTTTGGGGGACGGGAATCTTGACCATGCTGGCCGTCTGGCCCGCATTGGAGATGGTGGAGAAGGGGGGAGCGGGCTGGGTGGTGGCCGGGCTTCTTCTCTTTGCCATTCCCCAAACTGCTTTCACCTCGGCGATCCTGCCTGCGGCGTCCGCTCTGTTTCCGACTCCGCGGCGTTTCACAGGAATGTCAGTGGCCTACAATATCGGAATGCTTGCCTTTGCCGGTCCGGTGCCCGGAGTGGCCGCCTGGCTGCATGCCAAGTACGGGACACTTGGCCCTGCCGGGATGGTGGTGGCCATGGGAATACTGACTCTTCTGATTCTTGGAAAATATCCGGACAATGAAAATGGTCCTTCGCACACGATAGAATCCTGATCGGTCTGTCATGCCCCACATTCACGAGAAGATCGATTTCACCGTCAGCCTTTTTATTGTTCAGGACGGAAAGGTGCTCCTCATTCACCACAAAAAACTGGCTCAATGGCTGCCAATCGGGGGGCACATCGAACTGGATGAGGATCCGGAGCAGGCGGCATACCGTGAAGCAAAAGAAGAAAGCGGGTTGGAGATTGAGCTGATCGGCGAGCGTCAACCGACAACAGGTCCCGGAACGCGTGCCCTGGTGCGCCCGCGGTTTTTGGACATTCACCGGGTCAGTCCTACGCATGAGCATATTGGTATCATTTATTGGGCCCGACCCAAACAAGGGAAAGTCACCCTGGCACCGGCAGAACATCATGACATCCGCTGGTGCAGCGAGGGGGAACTTGAGGAACTGAATCCCAAGATGAGTGAAGCGGTGAAGTATTATTGTTTGGCGGCGATTCGTGAGATGGGCGGACGATGATTTAGGGGCAGAGAATGGTGTTTTTAAGGTCCGTGTTGCCGGCATAAAAGACCGCAATCCTTAACGGAACTTTTCCGGTGTTTTTTCCGTTATGGGGTGTGCCGATCACCTCTGCCAAGGTGTCGCCCGCCTTCAGCCTTTTGGTCCGCCCATCTTTGAGTTCGACCACAAGATCGCCCTCGAGAATGAGGGCAAAGCAGGGGACGGGATGCATGTGCCAGCCGGTTTCTGTTCCCGGAGGAAGCGTGATGATTGCGCCCGTGACCTTGGCTGTGCCCGAAGGGTACTGGATCGTCGCGCCATCCCAGGTTTTTGTGGTGGATAGATTTTCATCCACCTGAACGGAAGAGTGATATCCCTCCGCGGAAACAAACGGGTTGCATGAAAGGAAAAGGATGAGACAGAGAGCACGTCGAACCATGAATGTAAGGTAGGACAAATGAACGGTGGGTCACCCTGTATTTGTCCCACCCCTGATGACAGGATGTTTCGATGCAAACAGAGCCCATCAGACACGAACGATTGACAGCAGGGTGGCAGGGGGAAAGCTTTTCCAGATGAGCATGGGTCTTTTTTTTGCAGCCTTGGTCGGTCTTTTAGCCGGAGTGTTGGGAGCCTATGCCTATT
>Ga0214917_10004134_pt1 | contig 16351 bp, 12 predicted proteins | sample LL_1208_BB_MetaG_FD_177983 | JGI IMG/M metagenome (GOLD analysis project Ga0214917, IMG submission 177983) | Freshwater microbial communities from Lake Lanier, Atlanta, Georgia, United States - LL_1208_BB | ecosystem: Environmental > Aquatic > Freshwater > Lake | place: USA: Georgia | collected... | reverse complement strand
CTTCGACCCAAAGCGTTTCGTCACGCCACTGAACATGATCGGTGCGGTGTAGTCGAAGGCCTCGCCCCATCGCCACCCCACCTGACTTTGATGCGCTTCGCTATCGCGTGCGCGACCGAATGGCCATGCGGGCAACCGGATCATTCGAGGGTCTTCCGGAACCGGGTGAGGCTTAGGAGAAAGATGCCCACGCTCAGTACCGTCAACGGCACGATCGCATCGAGGAGTTGCATGAAGCCGATGCCCTTCATCGCAATCCCACGGATGATCCGCAGGAAGTAGGTGAGTGGCAGCAGGTAGCCCAGCGCGCGCATCAGTGGTGGCATGGAGTCGGTGGGGAAGATGAACCCTGACAGGATGAACGCTGGCAAGGCAGTGAACAGGCTTGCCTGCATTGCTTGTGCTGACGTCGAGGAGACCGCGGAGATGAGGAGCCCCAGTCCCAGTGAACCGGTCAGGAAGATTGCGCTCAGGAACATGAGGAGGGTGATGCTCCCGATGACTTCGACACCGAAGACGAGATAGCCGAGGACGAGGATCACGCCGGTGTTCCAGAAGCTGACGACGAGATAGGGCGCCAACTTGCCCAGCAGCAGTTCCCAGCGGGAGACCGGCGTCACGATCAGTTGCTCAAAGGTGCCCCGTTCGCGTTCCCGGACGATTGTCGAGGAGGTCAGGATGACCGTGACCAGTTGCAGGATCAGGCCAATCAGCCCGGGAACGAAATTCCGTGTGGCCTCGAGGCTGGGGTTGTAGAGGACCGTTGGGCGCAGGTCCAAACCCCGCCCCATCGCCACCTGATTTGTATTCGCTTCGCTGGATGCCGGCACGCGGCCTGGTGTTCGCGCGCTTCGGGCCTGACCGACCGACTGCGCCGCGAAGAGTGCGGTCTGCGCGATATTCGGGTCTGACCCATCGATCAGGATCTGTGCTTGCGCCCCGCGTCCGCCCCTGAGGTCGGCTGCGAAGTTCGGCGCGATGATGATCGCCACCTTGCTACGACCGGCATCGATTGCCTGCCGGGCCTCGAGCGGGGTATCGACGTACGTCGTGATATCGAAGTACGTGGTGTTGACCAAGGCGGTGATGAGGTCCCGGCTCTCCGGGTCCCGCGACTGATCCACGACCACCGTCGAGATGTGCGCAACCGTCGTGCCGACAGCGAACCCGAACAGCATCAGTTGGACGACCGGCAAGACCAGCATCAGCCCAAGGGTGCGCCGGTCCCTGATGATCTGGAGGGTCTCCTTGTAGGCAATTGCCCAGAGGGACTGGCCCCAGTAGCGCCGGATTGGCACCGCGAGGCGACGGGCTGGGCCCGGTCCGGCCGGTGTGTTTGCCTGTGGTTCGACCGTTTGCCCGGCGGGAAGTTCGGCCCGTTCATCTGGAACCTGGTCTGGCTGGAGATCAGTGGCTGCCGGGGGCCTGGCCCCGATGATGGTCATTTCCCCAGGGCCTCGATGTCGATCACCGCATCGACAGGCATCCCAGCCTTGAGGCGGCCCGACGCATCGCTGACGGTGACCTTGACTGCATACACCAGATTCACGCGGTCGCGCGCCACCTGGACGTTCCGGGGGGTGAACTCGGCGCGGGTCGAGATTGTGCGCACGGTGCCTTTGTAGGTTTCGCCGGGCAGGGAGTCGGCCGTGATCGTCACTGGCAGGGTCTCCTTCACGCGTCCGATGTCCATCTCCCCGACATACGCGGTCAGGGTCAGGTCTGAGGCGTCGTGCCAGACCACCAATGGTGTTCCGGGAGTGACGGTCTCACCCAGGTGCGCGATTGCGCGGACGATTGTTCCCGCACGCGGCGACAGCACCGTCCCCTTTGACGCTTGGGCCTCCAGAACCTTGGCAGCGGCGCGTGCCTGCGCGAGTTGTGCCTCGGCGACGCCTATCTGGGTCGCGGTTGCGCCCTGCCTTGCCCCATCCAGACGCGCCTCCGCGCCTGCCAGGGCGGCTTCAGCCCCGATGACCGTGGTCCGGGCGGCCTCAAGTTGGGCGCGGGCAAGGTCTACCTGCGCCGTGGCGGCTATCGGTTGTTCGCGGAGTGTCTCGAGGTCGCGTACCTGCGCGTCGGCTTGCTTCACTGCGAGACGTGCGATTTCGAGGTCGCGGTCCTGATATGGATGCTGCCGGATTGCAAGCGCTTCCTCGGCTTGGCGAACACCCAACCGGGCGATTTCGAGGTCGCGGTCCTGATATGGATGCTGCCGGATCGCAAGTGCGGCCTCGGCTTGGGCGACGGCGCCCCGGGCTGCATCGACATCAAACGAGGTTGGGTTGGCGACGCGGTCGCGTTGTGCCTGGGCGACGGACACGCCCAGTGCGGCGACCGCCCGGTCGAACTCGGTCGGGACGGCAATCGAAGCGGCGACGGCCTCGGCCTGCGCCAACTGTGCCCGCGCCGCGTCGACCTGGCTTTGGGCGGTCCGGACATCAAACGGGTTCACGTCCTGCAACCGCTGGAGTTGTGCCCGTGCCTGGTCCAGTGCTTCCTCGGCGAGGCGCCGTTCCCAAGGGGTAGGGCCGTTCAGTGCCTTTTCCAGCGCGGCGCGGGACACATCACGTGCGATCCGTCGTTGTTCTCGGTTTGCCTGTGCTGCGCGCCACGCCTGCTGCGCCTGCGCGTACGAGAGGTTCACCTGGTCCGCAGACATCGATGGGGGTCGATTGTCGCGAAGCTTGGTCGCAACATCGAAGGTGTTTCGTGCATCGGTCTCGGCATCGCCCGCAGCACCATATGCGGCGTCGGCTGCCTCGTAGGCGAGGCGTGCCTGGTCGACGTCCTCCCCGCGCGGGGTGCCGTCACGCAATTGTTCGAGGCGGGTCTGTGCCTGGTCGACCAATGCTTGCCCCGCCCGGATGTCTGGCGTGCGTGCGCCGGCCTCGACCTGTGCGAGGCGGTTGGCTGCGGCTGCCAGCTGCGCGCGGGATGCGTCAACGGCGGCGTTTGCGCGCGCGCGTTCCTCCGAACGCGCTCCGGCCTCGAGTTGTGAGAGCCGCGTGCGTGCGACCTCAAGTTGCCCGGTCGCCGCGGCCACGTCCTCGGCACGACCACCAGCTTCGACCTGCGCGAGACGCGTGCGCGCCACTGCCAGGGCGGCACTGGCGCTCTCGATCTCCTCCGCCCGCCCGCCGGCCTCCAACTGGGCGAGACGGGCCTGGGCGATGCCGAGGGTTGCCTCGGCGGTGGCAATCTCCTCACTGCGCCCACCGGCCTCCAGTTGGGCTAGCCTCGCCACAGCCACCTCCTGGGCGACCCGCGCCTGATGGATGCGGGCGTCGAGTTCCTGCGGTTGCGCGCGCAGGGCCTCGGCATTCGTGACCGCCACCTGAGCCATTGCGACTTGGGCTTGTGCGGTCGCAAGCTGGGCCCGGGAGGCATCACGGGCCGCCTCGGCAGCGCGCACCTCTTCCGGTCTGGTTCCCGCACGAAGCATGGCCAGGTTTGCCTCAGCCACCCCGACGGATGCCTGCGCCTGTGTAACCTGCGCGGCGATGACCGGATCCTCGATGCGGGCGATCACCTGCCCGACCTTCAACGGGTCCCCGTCACGGACATCAAACGCGACCAGACGCCCACTGACCTCGGCAGTGATCGTGCTCTCTTCGCTTTCTATGGTTCCCGTAACGGCAATCCGGTTGGCACCGATTGTCGGGGCGGCGCGTGCGATGCCAGGCAGCGAGACGTACCCGTTCCGCGCGGCGAACCAGGTGCCTCCGCCGATCCCGATGACCGTGAGGACAATCGCTGCCCTCACTATCGGGGGTGGGCCGTGCCGTCCACTCGCTCCCTGCTCACTCATGAGATGATCCTTACTCAACGTTCAATGAAGTATCGTTTTTCCTATCGTAGCGATGATCTGATCCCGTGTCAATCGCGGATTTCCTGATTGAGCCCGTGGGATTGTCGGGGACAGCCGCGAGAGGGTAGGTGATCCATTGAATGAATGATTGGTAACGTATCATTGCGCGACCCGCTTGGCGTCAGGTCGGGCAGTTGCCAAACCCGTTCCCAATTCGGCCCGGACGACTCTCGATGGACAGATCGGCGCATTCCGCACCTCCGGCGACGAACGACCGCTTGCGCGTACCTGCTGGAGTCGTGCGTGACCGGATCCTTACGGCGGCGTTCACGCTTGTGCAGACGGGCGGTCCGGATGCCATGCGTCTTGATGCCGTTGCGTCAGGCGCGGGGATCTCCAAGGCGACCCTCTACCGGCACTTCCGGAACCGGGCAAACCTTCTCGACGCGCTTGCTTCCGAGCGGGGGATGGCACCCGGACTGGATGTCCCGGACCGCCGGGCCATCATCCTCGATGCGACCGTTCGATTGATCGGCCTCCAGGGTCTGCGCGCCACCACCATGGAGCAGATTGCCGATGACGCGGGGATTTCACCCGCCGCCCTCTACTGGCACTTCCAGAGCAAGGAGGCGCTTTGCCAGGCGGTGATTGTCCGCATCAGTCCCATTGCCGAGGTTGACGAGTTCTTCTCGGTAAGGTGCACGGGTGATCTCCGTGCCGACCTCCGCGCATTCGTCTGCCTGGTGGTTGGCGAACTGGGGTCAAGGCTTACGACCCATCTCCGCCTTGCGGCAGAGCTGCCAGGTCAGACGGATGCCTTCCGGACTTTCTTCCTGGCCAATGGCCCATTGCCGGTCTGGAAACGGGTTGGCGCCTATTTTGACGAACAGGCGTCGAAGGGCACCTTGATTGAGGCGCCTACCATGGCGAGGGTCCTGACATTCGGGGGCATGCTGATGGCGGGTGTCCTGACCAGGAACGTCTTCGGGGACGCCTTGGGTGTTTCAGTGGAGGACTACGCGGCGCAGGCGGTTGACACATTCCTGACCGGACAGGCCACTGATGCCTACCGCAACACAATTGGCGGGTCGAACGATGCGAGACTCCGTCCAGGCGAAGCGCCGTGACCCGCGTCACCGGCGGCCATTGCTTTTCGTAACGGATGGCCGCTTTGCATCGGTCACTTGACCGATAAATTGCCGCGCTGCCGCGTCGGCTGTGATGGCTATCGACAGAACACGAACTTCGTGGAAAGAACCGTCGATGGTCTGCCGCGCAACATGCGTGCGGCGAATGCCGCACCGTTCCCTTGCCCGACAGATGTGAACTCGCCTCATCGGTGGCACTGACCGAATCAATGGGTGAAGCGAAGATCGTGTCGTCACCAAGGCGGACTGCCAACCGCCCGTGACGGACCAGCGTTGGCCGGCGCCCAGCGATCCCGCATGCCGATCACTGCCACGCAAGCCGTGATCCGTGCAGAGAAATCAGGGAGGGAGTTCGTCGGCCATGGCGTTAAGGATCAATTTCAACTACGCGTCGCTACAGGCACAGCGGGGCCTTAGTGGCGCCGAGAAAATCGCGCAGCGGGCAGGGTCCCAACTGTCTTCGGGCTTGCGGATCAACCAGGCGGCTGATGACACCGCCGGGATGTCCATCAGCGAGACCTTGAAGAACCAGGTACGGGGTCTCAACATGGCCCACCGGAACGTGCAGGATGCGTCCAGCATGTTGCAAGTCGCCGAGGGGGCGCTGACAGAGACCCATTCACTCCTGGCGCGCATGCGAGAACTTGCTGTTCAGGCGTCGAATGACACGCTGCAACTGAGCGACCGACTGAATGCAAATGCCGAGTTCACGGCGTTGTATGCGGAAATCGACCGCATCGCGACGACCACCCAATTCGACGGCATCGTACTGCTGGACAACAGCAGTGTTGCGTCAGGCCTGACCCTCCAGGTGGGAGCAAACCGGGCCGATTCGTTGACCTACACGATCAGCAGTTCGAAGGCCACGAATCTGTACGCGAACTTCACGGCAATGTCCGCCGCCGGCACGCTCAACGTCAGCTACCAGTCGAACGCGAGCGCCATGATCTCGGCGGTAGACAGTGCGGTCAACACGGTCAGCGGGACACGCGCATCGATCGGCGCGATGCAGAACCGGTTTGCATCGGCAACAAACTATCTGTCAGTGGCGGCTGAGAACACCGCTGCGGCGAACAGCCGGGTTGCTGACGCCGATATCGCATCAAGCATGAGTGAGCTTGTCCGCGCGCAGATCCTTCAGCAGGCCGGGATTTCGGTGCTTGCGCAGGCGAACCAATCTCCCGCACTCGTACTTCAACTCCTGCGCTGACGGTCCGGCTGGCCCACCGACCGTCACTGGCGAGCGCGCATTCGACCCGCACCGGTTCTGCCATGCCGGTGCGGGTTTGCGATTCGCCTTCCGAGGCACCCTGCGCGGCCTGTGACGACTTGACGCCGGATCCCTAGCTGGCGAGGCGGCCACGGTGCGCAGCCTTGCATGGTCCTTGCTGCGCATTAGCTGGCACCCGGCCCCCTTCGGCCTTCGCCCCGCCGAACCCCGGCGTGGGATGAACCAGTTGCGCGCACTCCCCTGGCGGACCCTGAGTTCGGCGCCATAGGTACCGTCGGAGGCTGACCACTCGCCAATGCGGCCGCTGGCCTCAGGTGTACGTAAGTGAGATGCCGCGTTGCCGCGCAACCTGGGTTCACGCGGCGGTGTGGAATTCGGTTTTCTGGGGCTGTTCCAATCTGTCAGACCTGAGCGCCTTCAGTCCGCAAGACGCCGCATTGGGCGCGTCCGATTTTGAGTGAACTCACGTAGCCCCTTCAGAACTCCGATAAGAAGTGTGGAACCGCGGGGATTAGTCATCGGGTTGCGCGAGCTGCCACTCGCCGATCGATGCCGGGACGTTGGCCGACGTCTTTGATCCTGGATGCGGGGCACACGGCTCATGGAGGGAGTACGCCGGTATGGCGTTGAGGATTAACTACAACAACGCCTCGTTGCAGGCCCAACGAGGACTTGACGCATCAGAGATGGTTCGTCAGCGAGCGTCAGGCCAGCTTTCGAGTGGACTCAGGATCAATCAGGCAGCTGACGACACCGCAGGGATGGCGGTCAGCGAGAAGTTGAAGAACCAGGTCCGCGGCCTCAATCAGGCCCAGCGAAACGTGCAAGACGGGATCAGCCTTCTGCAGACCGCCGAGGGTGGCCTGACCGAGATTCACTCAATCCTTGCCCGGATGCGTGAATTGGCCGTGCAGGGTGCCAACGACACCTTGGTTACGGCCGATCGTCTGAACATCAATGCCGAATTCACCCAGTTGAAGGCAGAAGTCACGCGGATCGCGGAGGCGGTGAACTTCAACGGGACCAAGTTGCTCAACGCCGCCTCCGGGACAAACGTGACGCTTCAGGTCGGTTCGAACTCCGGTGCGACCAACCAGTTCACCATCGCCCTGACCAACAACATTGCGGGAACCACCGCAACCGTTGCCGGCTCGAATGATGGTCTTGGAATTCTGGACGCTGCGCAGGCATCGGTGACCACCCAGGCACTTGCCTCATCTTCGATTACCAGCCTTGATGCTGCCATCAATCAGGTTACTTCGAACCGGGCGAATATCGGCGCCATGCAGAACCGCCTCGAAAGTGCGTCGCGTTCCATCGCCGTTGCGGCGGAGAACACGGCTGCTGCCAACAGCCGGGTAGCGGATGCCGACATCGCCAGTGCGATGAGCGAGATGGTTCGTGCCCAGATCCTCCAGCAGGCAGGCATCTCGGTACTGGCTCAGGCAAACCAGGCCCCGTCGCTCGTCCTCCAGTTGCTCCGCTAGACACTTTCGACCCACGGGCCCGACGATTCCACGAGGCCTGGGAACGGATAGCACTCTCACTGGCGAACAGGAACCCCGGGGAAATTCCCCGGGGTTCCTCGATTCCGTGCACCTGATCTTCGTCAGAGCCACCCTGAACGAATTGCGATCGCGACGGCGTGTTCGGTCGTGCGGGCACCAAGCTTCTTCTCAACTTCACGCATGAGGAGGTTTACGCGCGATACCGAGATGTCCCAAGCTTTCGCGACCTGGGTGCGGGTGCTTCCCTCAGCAAGCTGCACAAGCAGGTTGTGTTCCTGCCGGGTCAAAGGCGATGGCTGCGTCGGTTTCGTGGTCTCGCTGTTCATCGTTTGGGCCTCCGGGGATGGTCCGTGTCCTACCTGATCCACGCAGGTGATTTATTCGCCCACGTGACGTTTCGTACCATGTGCAGACTATCACCACTTTGACTGGCACACGTGCGGGATCAGATTGCCGTCGCTGATGGGTGGGATACCCTGCTACGGTATGGCCTGTGAATCTTCTGGACGGTGATCAGACCGGTCGGACTACTGGCGGTGACATGTGGTTCATCGGAGTGACGACGGGCGCATCGCTGTCACACAGGTTTTTCCCGAACTGGACGAGAGCCCTGGGTCTTGCAGCCGATTGCCGCCTCGTGGGTATCGACCTTCCGCTTGGCGCCTCATCGGAGGACTACCGGCAAGTCATCAAGGACCTCCGGGATCTGCCGGGCGTCCAAGGTGCCCTGATTACTTCGCACAAGATTTCGCTGATGGATGCGTCGCGCGACTTGTTCGATCAGGTCGACGAGACATCGGCTCAAGCCGGGGAAGTCGGATGTATCACCGCGCGCGGTGGTCGGCTGACGGCCTTGGCGTTGGATCCCATGACCTCTTCATTCGCCATGGACCAGTTCGTCCCGTCGGGCCACTGGGCGGAACACCCGGGATCACGTGTCCTGTGCTTGGGTGCAGGGGGAGCGGGTACCGCGATCGGGCTCGGCCTAGCCGCTCGAGCTACGTCAACCGATGTCCCTTCACAGTTCCTTATCGTGGATCGCGAGCAGTCACGCGTCGATCACGCGGTGCGGGTCATTCGTGAGGCGGTCCGTATACGTGGATGCAGAATGACCGTCCACGGGCGCGTTACCTCGGAGCCGGGTGACGGAGACGCCCTTGTCAGCGCCTTGCCACCCCATTCTTTGGTCATAAACGCGACTGGCATGGGCAAGGACACCGCCGGGTCACCTGTGACCGGGACAGTGCAGTTTCCAGATCAGGGCTTCGCGTGGGAATTGAACTACCGCGGTGAACGGCTGTTCCTTCACTATGCCGAAGAATGCCGACAGTCGCGCGGACTGGTTGTCGCGGATGGTTGGGATTATTTCGTCGTCAGTTGGATCGAACATCTTGCGCGGATTTACGGAGTGCCTTTGACACCTGACCACCGGCGCGAACTGATTGCAGGCACCACCCGACCGTGAGCTGCACGGCAGGTCGTAGCGTCACTCGGATTTCGGCTTGATCGGTCTCGCGGGACCGGTGGGCAGGGTGAACCAGAAAGTCGAACCCTCGCCGATCTTGCTTTCAACACCGATCCGACCGCCATGACCCTCGATGATCTGCCGACAGATCGCGAGACCCAGCCCGGTCCCCCGGATCCCGTGACGGATTGCCTCGGCAGTCCGCGCAAACCGTTCGAAGATACGGCCGTGGCTGTCAGGCCCGATCCCGATGCCATGGTCCTGCACCTCGACCCGAAACTCTGAAGTCCCAGGATCTGCCGTCAAAGAAATGGTGATCTCGCCACCATCGGGTGAGTACTTGACCGCGTTGCCGAGCAAGTTGCTGACGACCTGCAGAATGCGGTCATGGTCGGCGCTGACGGTTGGAAGTCCATGGTCCGCCACGACGGTGATCTGGTGCTTGGTGTCGTCGTCGGACTTCCAGCGCGTGACTTCCTTGGAGATGAGGTCAACAAGGTCGATAGTCGCGATGTTGATGCGTGACGCGCCGGCTTCCAGTCGTTCGAGGTCGAGGACGTTCTCCATCATCCGCGTCAGGCGCTCGACGTCCCTGACGATATCCCCGGCAAACTCGTGGATTTCGGCGGGTTCGAGTGTCTCGTCCCGGATCAGTTCGGCGTAACCGAGGATCGTGGTCAATGGCGTCCGGAACTCATGGGACACGTCGGAGATGATCTCGGTCTTGCGCCGGCTCACATCCTGCAACCGGTCAACCACGGCTTCGAGACGGGAGTTCGCTTCATTTAAAGCCGTTCTTTCACGCCGGAGTTCAATGAGGGCCATGATCTGCCTCGCAACCGCGCGAAGCGCGTCCGCATGGTCTGGTTCAAGAGATGCTCGAGCTTCCGACCCGAACACGCATACGGTGCCGAGTGCGTACCCATCCTCAGTCACCACGGGTGCCGCCGCGTAAAACCGCATATGCGGTGAACGAGTCACTATCGGATGTTCGGCGAAACGGTCGTCAGCGGCGAGGTCAGTCACCGCAAACACGTCATCGGACTGCGCGATGACACGCGTGCAGATCGAGTAGCCGCGCGGCACGGTCCGCCGTGCCATCCCGAAAGACGCCTTCGTCCACTGCCGGTCACGGTCGACCAGATTGATCAGCGCAACGGGCGCACCACACAGGGTGGCCGCGATTCGTGCGAGGTCGTTGAACGCTGGATCCTCGGGAGTGTCCAGGATGCCGTACTCAAGGAGGGCCGCAATCCGTGCATCCTCATTTGCCGGCACCGGGTATGAGCGGGGGTTCCAAGCCGGTTGCGTGTCCGCAGGTCCGTGGGGTGAACTTCCCACAATGGACTTCGGCAATTCCTCACCTGAGGATTGTCCGCCCTGACCTGCCTTCTGGTTGGCGTTGTTGGTCATCGTTCCACTATTGCACGTCCATTCGGACCTCGAAATCGCGCGGTTCCGTGGCGTGCGTGCCCGTTAGCGTACGGTATTCGCGAACCAAAGGAAGACCGTCCCTCCAACTGCGCCACCGGTTACCCTTGGCACGTGAGTGACTCCGGGTCAGCTTGACGAGTGATTGGCCGAACGTGACATCGCGACCCACCTCCGGGAGTCATCCGTCGGATCCGACAGATGGAACTGATTTCAAGAACTGGCCTGATGACCGCAGCGGGAACCGCCGTGATTGCGCGGGGTACTTGTGGCGTTCTGCGGTGGCGCTTGTCGCGTCATCCGCGTTGGGCACGGCCTCGGCCCGCCAGGTTGGTGCGGCCGGGGTTGCCGAACAGGACGGCTTTCGGGAGCAAGCCCAGGACCCCGCGAAAATCCTGGGCACTCTGAGGAGTAGTCACCCGCGTCTCCTCCTGGACCAATCCGGGCTTCAGAACATTCGTGATCTTGTGGTCCGGGACCCGACTGCCAAGGCGTACCTTGCGAGGCTGGTGCAGACCGGCAAGCGTCTCCTCGATCAACCGGAATCCGCCCGGGTCCTTGTTGGTCCCCGACTGCTTGCGACAAGCCGACGCGTTCTCGACCGGGTTTCGACCCTTTCCTTGCTGTTCAATCTGGATGGCGATGTGCGGTGGCGCGACCGAGCCATTGCCGAGATGCGCGCGGCCGCATCATTTTCGGACTGGAACCCATCGCACTTCCTTGATGTCGCCGAGATGACCCATGGACTAGCACTCGGCTATGACTGGTTGCATGCGAGCATGGATCAGCCCACGCGAGATCTGATTGCAAACGCAATCATCGAGAAGGGCTTGCGACCGGCCGACGAGGCGTACCGGCAGAAGGCGTGGTGGGTGACGTCGGAGGCAAACTGGAATGCCGTCTGCAACGGTGGCCTCATTGTCGGAGCACTTGCCGTTGCCGACCGCGCTAGTGACCTTGCGCAGTCGATCATTGTTCGCGCTCTCGGGGGCCTTCCGTCAGTCCTCGCCAGTTACGCACCTGATGGCGGATGGGCCGAAGGGCCGTCGTACTGGGAGTACGCCACGGCTTACCTCGCGGTTGCCATCTCCGCGCTTGAGACTGCGCTCGGCTCGGACTTCGGCATTGGCGGGTACGCTGGTCTGTCATTCACGGCGCAGTACCGCCTGAACGTCACCGGTACTTCCGGACTGGTCTTCAATTACGCGGATAGCCCTGACCGGCTGGATGTCGATCCGGTTGTCGCCTGGCTTGGCCACCGGTACGCCGACCCGTGGGTGGAATTCGAAGGCCGTCGTTTGACGGGCACTGCCGTCCACGCCATGAACCTTGCGTGGTATGCGCCCCCGGCCGGCAGTGGCAGGGCGCCTTCCTTGGACCGATGGTTCCGTGGGACCGATGTGGTCTGCATGCGGAGTTCGTGGACCGACCCGAACGCACTGTTCTGCGGTGTCAAGGGCGGCGACAACGGGGCCAGCCATGCCCACCTTGATCTCGGTACGTTTGTGCTCGACGCCCTCGGTCAACGGTGGGCAGTCGACCTCGGTCCCGACGACTACAACCTTCCCGAGTACTTCGGGAAGCGCCGTGGCACGTATTACCGTATCCGCACTGAAGGTCACAACACCCTGGTGATGGCAGGGCAGAACCAGGATGCGACCGCACGCGCCGCGGTTACGTCGTACTTCGCCTCCACTGAAGATGCCCGTGTCGTGATCGACTTGACGGCTGCCTATGCGGGCACCGGTACCATCCGAGTCCGGCGGGGCGTTGCGCTTCAGGATGGTCGTTCCCGGGTCCTGATCCAGGACGAGATCTCACACAGGGGTGATGTGGACATCGTCTGGGCGATGCACACCCAGGCCGATGTGCAGTTCGACTACGCGTCGGGGGCTCGCGTAGCCACCCTGACACGGGGCAATGCGGTCATGGAGGCGCGGATCATCTCTCCCGCTGACGCATGGTTCGCGATCGAGGTAGTGGCTGCGCCGTCACCGCAGAAGCGGATTGACGGGGTCAGGAAGCTGACCGTCCAGATTCCCCAAGCGCCGCCTGACACGCGAATTGCCGTCCTCCTGACACCCCTCAACGAGATCACCATCCCTTTGGCGATCCCGGAACTCCTGCCTCTCGACTACTGGGGTCTCGCGGCTGGCGTCGATTAGACCGGTTCCACGACGCAAATCGCTCACCGTAGATGGAGATCCCACCCGGCTGGCCGTGCCACCGCGTCGTATGTGGCAAGGCCAGCGGAACCTCCTATCCGGTTTATCCGGACTTGGCGGACGGGTGCGGAAACTTGGGAACCAGATCCACAAGGGCGTCAACAAGAAGGTCAAGTTCTGTGCGGGTCGTGTAGGCCTGGACCGAGATCCGCGCGAATGTCCGTCCACCCCAGTCGATGATCGGGATCACGATGTTGTGGTCCTCGTAGAGGCGGGTGCTGACTGCGCCGGCGTCGCAACGTCCGATCGGAGCGGCGACCATCTGGACCCACCAGTCGGTCGTCGGCGGGGACATCGGTGGTTCCCCGAATGCGTCGATCAGGCGGTTCATGGCGTACGTCGCCATGACATGAGCATCGGCGCGGATGCGCGCCCAGTCGTGGTGCGCCTGGAACTCGATTGCGGCCGGGACCGTCAGGTAGGAGGCCGGGTCGAAGGTGCCCCGCCACTGGTGTTCGTGCACGTAGACCGATTCGCCGGGGGGTGTGGTGCGCCAACCATGGCCGATGATGACGGGGCGCAGAAGCTTCTGCATGTCCCGTCGGGCATGGAGGAAGCCGGACCCCTTCGGAGCGCACAACCATTTGTGGCAGTTTCCTGAGTAGAAGTCGGCATCTATTTCAGTCAGGTTGATTGCCACCTGGCCCGGCGCGTGTGCCCCGTCGATGACCGTGATCAGTCCGAGGGCACGTGCCCGCTTGACAATCAGTTCCACGGGGAAGCGCAACGCCGTCGGAGAGGTGATGTGGCTCAGGTAGACGATCCGGGTCCGGGGTCCGACGTGTGCCAGGAACCGGTCGGCGAACTCCTCCGCGGTGGTGAACGGCGGAGCCAACTCAACCCGGTTGTAGATGACGCCGCGCGGTTCGGACACAAAGGTCCACGCCTTGTCGAGTGCGCCGTATTCGTGGCTGGTGCTCAGGATCTCGTCACCGGCAACCAGAGGCAGGTTCTCCGCGAGTGATTGGATGACGACGTTCAGGCCCTGCGTGGCATTGGGGTAGTAGACGAGGTCGTCCGCATCAGCGCCCAGGTATGCGGCTAGATCCTGGCGCGCCTGCTTCATCACGGGTGCGAACCGACGGCCCAGGAAGGTGACCGGTTCGGCCTCGAGTTCCCGCTGCCATGTCTGGTAGATCTCGAAGACTTCGCGCGGGCATGCCCCGAATGACCCGTGGTTCAGGAAGACGACGTCCTCTTTAAGAAGGAAGTCGCCGCGCATGTGCCGGGGTCCCGGGAACGCGGGCACGCTGTCCGCGCCATGCGAAGTTGTCGTCGATGTGTTGGTGGTAGAGGTGGTGTTCACGGAGACGCAGGATAACGCCCCGGTTGCCACGCTGCTGGAATGGTTTGCTACCCACCACCGTCACGCGATGATGGGATGACACGGATGCTTGCTAGAGTTTCCGGCATGGTCGGACCGAAACCCGTTGCATCGCCAGAGCGGCTTGAAGCCGTAGCGCACGGACGTGTGCAAGGGGTCGGCTACCGGGCCTTCGTCGTCAAGGAGGCCCGTCGGTTGGGCGTCACCGGCTACGCGCGCAACCTCCCGGATCGACGCATGGTCGAGGTCGTCGCTGAAGGTGCACGGATAGACCTTGAACTGCTGATCGCCGCGCTCCACAAGGGGCCCTGGATCGCGAAGGTCGAACGGGTCACCACGCTTTGGCTGACATCGACAGGCCAGTTCGCCGACTTCGACATCCGCACCTGAGGACGTGACTTCTCGTCGTCTCAGTCGACACGACCCACGGTCATTGAGATGAGTTCGCTCCCCGTTACGGAGATCCACACTTTTCAGTTGTCGACGGTCACCCACCCGCCGCTGCGTGATGCATGGTCTGCGCTTGAGGCTACCCGCGCCGCTGCCACCGCGTCGTCAAGCGTCGGCCCCGGTCCGGTTCCGGATGCAGCGCGGTGCAGAAACTCGGCGGCCTCGATGGTCTTGAGGTCGTCGTATCCCAATCCCGTTGCGCTTGCCGGGTTGAACCGTCCGTGATACGGATGGTCGGGTGACGACAGCAGACGCACGAACCCGTCATGGTGCCGGTGATCAGCCGACAACCCAGTCATGTTGGGAAGGTAGACGAGGAGTTCGTTCATTGCCTCGAAGTTCCAGCGGATCGCACCTTCCGTGCCGAAAATCTCGAAACCGAACTCGCACTTCGGCCCGAAGATGACCCGTGACGCATCCAGTACGCCGTGCACGCCCGATGCAAATCGCACGGGCACGGTGGCGTCGTCCTCGTTGGTTACTGGCCCGGTGGGGTCATCCGCTTGCCCCAACGTGAAATGGGTCCCGCGGCCAGGCACGGGGATCGGGCGCCGTGGAATGTGGGTCTGGGTCGTCGCGGAGACCTGACTGATTGGCCCAAGCAGGAACTGCGCCATGTCCGCCACGTGCGGCATCAGGTCCCCAAGCACGCCCAATCCCGCGGCGTCGCGGTCGAACCGCCACGACAACTGGCTCATGGGATTGCTTCCGTACATGGAGAAGAACCGGCTCCGGTAGTGCGTGATCGTCCCTAGACGCCCGTCGCGAACCAGCGAGGCCGCGTACTGCACCATTGGTGCCCATCGATAGTTGAACCCGACCCCGCCTTGGACACCGGCGTGCCTCACCGCATCGGCAACCGCCCTGGTTTCCGCAAGGGTCCGGCCGACCGGTTTCTCGCAAAACACATGCTTGCCTCCTGAGGCAGCTGCGATCGCAACCTCGGCATGTTCGGCGTTTGGTGTGGCCACGACCACGACATCCACACCCGGCGTTTCAATTGCCTCGCGCCAGTCCGCGACCGCGTGATCGAACCCGAACCGGGCTACTGCCTCCTCGCGTCGGGACGGGACTGGATCGGCTATGACGACCAGGCGGGGGCAGGTTCGGTAGTCATGGAAGATGTCGGGCACCCGCCGGTACGCCCGGCTGTGCGCCTGCCCCATCCAACCCATGCCGATCACGGCAACGCCGATGTCGTGCTTCATGCTCATTTCCATACCGCTTTCCCTCGCCGCCGGATTGCTCGACGCTCCGTCAGTTCATCGTTTTCCTGACCCAGGCACCGTGCCGGGGAGGTCGGGGTCACTGTCCAGATCTTGCAACCCGAGCGCGGTTCTGATGGCGTTCCGGACTGCTGGCCAGGCACTGGAGATTGGGTCGATCAGTTCGTAATGGCCGACACCCTCAAGGAGTTCCAGATGGACCGTCTGCCCGGTTTCGCGTGCGAGGTCTGCGTGGCGAGTGGCGAGTTCCACGGGGACGTCCTCATCCGCGGTTCCGTGGACAACCCATTGGGTTGCTGACGCCACGGATTGTTGCGAGGGGCACGCAAAGGCATAGCGTTCCGGGTGGGACTCGGGCGTGCCATCGAGGAATTCGGTGACGGCACCGTTGCTGAGACCAAGCCGCGCCGCTTCGTAAAGATTGCTGACTGGTGCAAGCGCGACCACCGGCACCCGGATGGCATGCCGGATACCCATCCAGAGGGCGAGGTGGCCACCGGCCGAGTGCCCAACGATCACCGTCCGTGCCGGG
>Ga0214917_10004133_pt1 | contig 16351 bp, 19 predicted proteins | sample LL_1208_BB_MetaG_FD_177983 | JGI IMG/M metagenome (GOLD analysis project Ga0214917, IMG submission 177983) | Freshwater microbial communities from Lake Lanier, Atlanta, Georgia, United States - LL_1208_BB | ecosystem: Environmental > Aquatic > Freshwater > Lake | place: USA: Georgia | collected... | reverse complement strand
TGTCTAGAATGGTGCTCTGGTCCTGGATTTATTGGGTTTAGTTTATTAGGTAGTAATATTATTGAAAAACTTTCATTGTCTGATATTCATCAACCTGCACTTGATCAGGCCATTGAAACAATTAAAGAAAATGATTTAGAGAATGTCAATGTCTTTTTAAGCGACGGATTTCAAAATATTCCTCAAGAATTAAAATTTGATCTAATTATAGGTGATCCACCTATGTTTAACTATGTTCATTATCAACATGAATTTTATAATTACGATCAAAGATTATATCTAGATACAGATTGGATGGCACATAGAAATTTTTTTAAAGAGGCATCAAAATACTTAGAAGATGACGGATCAATAATTCTATTGGAAAATGCCTACGGTTGTGGTGTAGGTACATTTAGAGAAATGATAGAATCTTCTAATTTAAAAATAGAAACCCATTTTTATCAAGATAACAAACCCGGGTATCTTTGGTATCTACATGTTAAAAAAAATGTTTAAAATTATAGAAGATTGTAGCCCGTATTATGTTAGATTTACCTATGAAGGTATAGAAAAGACAATTGATTTATGTAAAAACTACTTTAGACATGATGTTAATGAACTATCAAAAAACTTTACTTTTAAAACTTTAGATTTCAAACAATCTATTAACATTAAAAATTTGTCTATGCCTATCCAAAAATTACCTCAAGTAGATTTGAATAGATTCACTTACTTTGTCAGCGAGCCTGGATTCTATTGTCCGGCTCATACAGATGGCCCCAATCATACCTGGGGTATAAATTATTCTATTCAAATTTTAGATGAACTTTGTGTTACAAGCTGGTACGACAGCAAAGACCTTACACAGTATGATCTAGTAAACGGATATTCAAAACTTTGTAAAGATTTTCAAAAACACAAACATACTCCTCTCAAAACCACTACCTTCAAACCTAACGAATGTGTATTAATCAACACAGGAATTTTCCACGATTGGGATAACTCTAAAAGCACAAATTGGCGAGTAGTCTTAACAATAAGAGGGCTCGATGTAGTTTATGAAAAATTTAATTATACTGATGTTAAAAACCTGTTGTTTTCCGTAAATTAGAAAAAAGATGAAAAGCGTTATTAATGTCTATAAATTGACCATTCTTTGTTAATGTAAGACTTATTGCCCATCTTTCTGAACTTATATTTTTAATAGAATGAGGAATCCCAACTTGGACTATAGACGGGCTCTGCAGAATTTCACTGTGAATTTCTGTGATTCTGTCTGGAGGAAAATATAGGTAATTTATCGTATGGTGAGAGCTGACCAATCCTCGAAAATTTTCAATAGGTTTATACCAAACCATTTTAGCAGTGAGATCCCCATATATCCAATTTAACTTAATAAAATCTGTTGTATACAAATCATCTACATGAGCCCCTGGTCCTACATTGTTAGAATTTTTATAAAAAAACTCAACAGACGATATTTCTACTTCTAGCTTATTAAGCTGCTCTAATACCTCGATATTTAAAAATTTCGAGTATAAAGATTTATTCAACACGAAGTAAAAACAAAAATTATTTAAATTAATTGTATTTGATAAAATACTCGGAAGGTTTAAGGGTATGCTAAACATCTATCAAAGATAATTTGAAAATAAATCAACTGCCTTTTCAACAGTTAATGGCATACCATTTTTATCTAATATTCCTAAACTTAAACATTTTCTTATACCGTTTATATTTGTTATATTATGAGGCACACCAACATTCACTAATCCAGGATATCCTATTACAGCGGTCTCTTTAAGTTCTACATCCTTTGGTAAAAAATTTACATAATTTCTTTCTGGTAAATTGTTTTCACTTGGCCGTAAAGAAGGAAATAATTTACTTTCTTCTTTTAACGAATACCAATTCATTTGATGTAGACCTGTAGATTTCACAAAATTTAATTTAGCAAAATTACCTATTTTAAGTCCATCAATATGAATTGTTGTTTCTTGCTTACCAATGGTAGTGAACACCGCCGCCGTACAAATACAAATTCCTATGCCATAAAGAAAGTTTATAAGTTCTAGATTTAAATTTTCTATGCTATACAATGACCAAGGTTGATTTGGTAAATCATGGAAATTAATTGATTTGGATAATGGATTTATTGGGAGTTCTAAATTATAGTATATCATTACATTAAATTTAAAATTTTACAAGCAAACATTTCATGACTTTTAATTCCAGGATGAGCAAGATCTCTACCAAAATCTATCAACTCTAAATCTGCTACACTAAGATTTATATATTTGATATTATTCTTCGAACACAATTGCTCCATAGATAACTTAGCCATCTCACAGCTAATAATTAAGTTCTCTTCATTTAACACATATTCTTTATAATATTCTACAGCCGTTTTATTAAAGTAGGTATAATGTGTTGACATATTAGATTTAAAATACCAAGGACCTATGTCATACATAAGATGTTTACCTATCACAGGCATTCTGTCATTGAAAGGTGTTAAAAAAATAACCATTTTAGGTTTTAAATATTTTAGAGTGTGCCAACCGATCCTGAATGCACTATAGGGAGAACATCCAGGTATTCCGAAATTGAGTAAATTTAGACCAATTTTTTCTGCGATTAAATATGACCAAATTTTGTCATATGGAACACCAACTCCAAATGTATAACTACAACCTAAAACTAGGATATTATTTTCGTATATTGACTGTGATCTAAAACCTATCTCATTAAATTTATAGGTAAATTTTTCATAGCTTATCCAATTATTTTTTGCTAGTTCTATATAATTATGAGATAAGTTTGACTCATAATATTTTTCTAAATCCGGTAAAAACCAATCATACTCTTTTAACGCATACGATGAAAATTGATGACGAAAATTCATAATAATATATTATTAAAATTTAATACAGCATCTTGGAAGTTTTCAAATCTATATGTTAGGACTATAACCAGTTGTACCCGCTCATTGTCTTCAATATCGTCTACACTATGTATAGAAGAATTATTGAACAAATACCAAGTATGAGGTTCTATTATAAATTCAGATTCAAGTTTAAGTTTTTTGTTATGATAAGATATATCAGGAACAAAATTTTCCATGCTCCAAAATTTAGAAATTGCTTTTCCTTTAATTAGGTATTGTAGCGTCACCGTTCTTCCTGGATCTGTATGAGGCAATATCCTGATTTTGGATCTTTGTATAGCAAAAAATAATTTAGTAAAATCTATTTTAATTTTGTTTTTTAAGAGGATATTTCTTAAAAAATCAATCTCTTCGCTATTTGTGATTCTTAAATTGCTGAAACCATAAATGTCTCTAGAAGTTGTACTTGATACTAAATTATTATGAAAGGACCATCCAACGAGTTGATTTTTTTTTGATGTTACAAAATCTAAAATAAGATCTTCAGATTTATTATCTAACCTAGGAAGGTCTACCTTGCGATAATATCTATCATCCATGATCTATTTATTTAAATAAAAAATGAAACTTTATCAGTCCAACTATAATTGGTATAATATAGAATATGTTGATTCAAAATCTTTTAAAAAATTAACCCCGTCTTCAAAATTAAACTTAATTTTGAATAAAAAAATTCCTATACATACAAAAAACTATCACGAAGCACTAAAGTTTAACGCTCATGCTGTAGCAGATTATGTAAAACAACCGTTAAATATTTTATTATCAGGCGGAGTTGACAGTGAAGTTATAATTAGGGTGAACCGAGATTTGGGTATAAAACAAAATGTTTATACATTTAGATTTGAAAACGATTTAAACATAAGAGATGTTGAATCTGCAATAGACATATGTAAAAATCTTAATATACCATTAAAAATTATAGATTTCGATGTTTCGAAGTTTTTTGAAAACGATGCAGAATCATATTATAATAAAACTTTCTTTTCTAGAGTTGAAGCGTTACCTAGACTAAAATGGCATGAATTTTTCGATGGTCCGTTGATATTTGGAGATGGAGAACCATATTTGAGAAGAATGTTAGGAGGTGATTATAATAAGAAGTCTATTTGGAAAGTAGTATTTTTTGAATACGACTTTATTAACTATCTCTACACCCTGAATGCAGGAAACAATATTATAAGACCATGGTATCATTTTACACCAGAAATACATGGTAATTTTCTTAAAATCGATTTAGTACAAAATCTAATAGATGATCAATATTTAGGAAAACAAAGTTCTTTAAGCAGCAAAGTGAATATTAATAGGCAAGTTTGTGCGGATATATTAACCAAACCCAAACTTGTAGGCTATGAAGGCAGAAACGATTCCCCTGGATACATACCTCATTTTATGAAAGAATTTCGTGATAACATTATGAAAGATATTATAGAATCTGATATATATTTCGATTTAGATACATTCTATGAGAGTTTTAAATGAGAACTGTAACATGGCGTCCTGGCACAAACAAAGATTTAGATCAAATATTTGACGCATATAGGATCGAACAATATGAAGATAAAAATCATAAATTGTCTAAAAATTACAGTGCAGAATTTTATAAATTTTCCATTGCACTTACAATCGCATTTAATGAGGATGATGAACCTGAAATATGTTCAAGCATAGCCAGTAGAGATTGTTGGCCAAAAGGTGCCTACAGAATCTTAAGTAGATTGTGGAAAACAAAAAACTATAGAATCAAACATAGTAAATTTATAAGTGAGGCAATGGTCGGAAACGCCCGTAGTCAAATTCAATGGCTAAAAAATAATACAGATTGTGAATTATACTTCATAAGTCGTGAAACAGGTAATTGGATGAAATGGACCGCAGATCGTTTTCAAAGTCAATACAATCTAAAATTTAATATTGGACCAAATAAATATCTCACATGCCCAAATGAATGCGACAATAGCTGTTGGCAATATATAATTTATAATGGCAATCAAGATTTATTAAAAAAATGGAAACAGCAATAACTAAACCTTTGTTACCTTTTAGGGATATACCAAAAACTGTTTGGTTATTAATTCCCATTAACCTATTTGGTTTGTATGCTCTCTACGTTATTCTTTTCAAGGATACACCTTCATGGTGGTGTATTGCTACCATAATAGGATTTATCTTTCAAAAAGAGATTGGCATCAGTGCAGGTTATCATAGGCTTTTTAGTCATTATAGTTATTCAGTTTCTAGACCTACTAAGTTGTTTATTCTATGGTGCGGGTTGATTTCTGGACAAGGCAGTCCATATTGGTGGGCAGCACTACATAGAGGCTATCATCATAAACACAGTGATACAGATAAAGATCCTCATAGCCCTAAGCATGGATTCTGGCACAGTTACATTTTATGGCTTTTTAAGATTAAAGAAAAAGATATCAGTACCAGGTACATAATCGATCTAATTAGGGATAAAGATTTGGCTTTTGTTAACAAGCATTATCTAGTCATCTTAACCTTAAGTCATCTAATTATCGCTTTGATAAACTTTAACTTATGGTTATTTTTTATGGCATTGCCTGCTTTTCTTACCTTACATTGCTATTCAATACAAACAAGTTTACAACATTTAGGAAAGTTGGGATATCAAACTTACGATACAAAGGATAACAGTTGCAATAATATATTGTTGTTTCCCATTGTATTTGGTGATGCATGGCATAATAATCATCATGCAGACCCCGGAAATCCTAATTTTGGTAAACGTTGGTGGGAGATTGACACTACTTTTTGGATTATAAAATTACTACGTAATCATCAATAAATGGATTATCCTATAAACTTCATTAGAGAAATAGAACCTGAAGAAAGTACGTATACATATGTGTACATAGACCTTGTTCATAGTTGTAATATGGAATGTAATAACTGTTATCTACCAAATAGAGATTATCCTGATGCTGATTTTGTAAAACTTAAAAATTTTATATCTAAGTTTAATCTACGAACAGAGTTTAGGTTAATAGGTGGTGAACCTACTTTATATTCTCATTTAGTTGAATTAATATCATTTATTAAAAGTAATCCATTGAACCATAGAGTGACATTGGTTACAAACGGGTTAAAATTAGCAAGCAAACGATATGTGAAGTCTTTATCAGATGCAGGACTTAATAGAATTTATCTGAGTATGAACGGATTTGACAATGACGAGATATATCAAAAATTAGATAATATGAAGTGCGCAAAATTAAAAATGAAGGCACTGAAAAACATCTTAGACAATCAAATCGGAATGTCAGTAGGATATATTATTGTTAAGAATGTAAATGAACATTTAATTGATAATATGATTCAATATTTTAAGAAAAATAGACAACGCATGACTTTTGAATTTAGGAATATAGGAGAAGTGGGTAGAAATATGCTTTCCGTAGATCTAATAGAAAATTATGAATATAATGAAATAATTGATCTATTATCTGAAAAATTTAACTTTAATAAAACTGCTGTACATATTGATGATGAATATAGTAGAGTATACAAGGTAGACAAATTTATCATTAGAGTAAATGATTGGGGAATGTTCAAAAGAGGAATAGCACATTCAGCAGATAAAATTAGAGGTAGAATGACTGAAAGTTTTAAGGTTGCTCCTTTCTTATCTCATATTAAACAAAATGAATTTAACTATTAAACACGATATTTTATTTGTCAATAGGTATTTCATCCTAAGATGGAACTTATAAAAAATAACTACCTTTATGGAACAGGGCATGGGGAAGATTGGAAAGTTAATATCGATCCTCCTAAAAGAAAAGTCAAAACCTATTTCGAAGAAACCATAATTGCACTAGAAGATATATACGCTAATAAATCTGGAAAATTTCAAGTTTTGTATAGTGGAGGAGTAGATAGCCAATACGTATGTGAGGTACTACTTTATCTCGGAATGGAATTTGATCCTATAATAGTTGAATTAAAAAATAATGAAGGGCAGGTAATGAATATGCACGACATAAAATATGCATATGACTTTTGCTCAATCAAAAACATATCTCCTATTAAATTTGATTTCAATTTTCAAGAGTTTGTAGAATCTGGAAAAAATATTGAGATTGCCAAATCAGCAACATGCTGTGGAGTTGGATTACCTACTATGATGTATGTTGCCAGCCAACTTGATGGATTTAGTTTAATGGGTAATGGTGATCCTTATCTAAGATTACAACCAAATAACTTTTGGTATTTAGAAGAGCGTGAAAATACTCACAGTTTATTAAGATTCTACAAAAAATATGGACTTAATGGATGTCCTTTTTTATTATCCTATACAGCAGAAATGATGTTATCATTTTTATTAGATCCAAATATTGTCAAAGTAGGCATGGGGTTTTCTCCTGGAAAGAAAGGAACAAATTCATCAAAATCTCTGGTCTATAATAACAAATCTAATTTTAATCTGCCTGTATATGACTATGTCAGTAAATATAGAATAAAACAGCATGGCTATGAAAATCTAAATGAATATCCTATTATAACGCAGCACCCTAATATCAAAATCTTTGAGGACTATGAAAAAATGTGGGGAGGGGAATATTTAGAAACTTATCTATCTGTTATAACGAGGTTATCAATACATCAATGAATACTAAATTAGGTTATTATAAAGTCGGACATCATTTGTTTTATAACAAATTACAAGCTATTTTATATGCTAATCCTACTAAGGCAGATATAACATGGCATTTTAATAATGAAATATTTGATAAATGTGATTGGACAAATGAACCTCCGGTATCACTAGATATGTTATATGGCGAGCGTGCTAGACAAATAAGAGAAGAATTTGATTATGTAATTATTATGGCCAGTGGCGGTGCTGACAGCACAAATGTTCTCTATAGTTTTCTAAACAATAATATTAGGGTAGATGAAATAATTATAGGAGCACCATTGAGCGGACTTAAAAATTGGAAAGTTAACCTTGACGATACATCTGCAAATAATACAATTAGTGAAACAATGATGGCTCAACTACCGCTCATGTCTAAAATATCCAAATCACATCCTAATATTAAAATTACTCTACATGATTATTTTGAAGATATATTGAAATTAAAAACAGATGATTGGATTTACGATGCAAGTGCCCATTGGATACATTTTTCTGGAACAGTAAGGCATTCACTGGATAAATTTCATCATATAAGAAACATGGCTGAAGGAGGTAAAAAAATAGGTGTAGTATATGGAATTGATAAACCTATAATTTGCAGAGCAGAATCAGGCAATCTTTATACAGTGATTCCTGACCCTGTTGTAAATGTCGTAACTCCGCATTTTAAAGATAGATATCCTAATGTTGAGTCTGTATTATTTTATTATACACCGGACTTTCCTGAACTGATGATAAAACAGGCACACGAAGTTTGTAGATGGATTTATAAACCAGAAAACAAAAGAGCCAAATCTTTTTTATGGGACAAAAGTAAATCTATGGAAATACAATCAAGTGTAGAAAGAGGAGGAAACTGGCAAAGATCTATCATCCCTTGTATATATCCTGCTATTAAAGAAAGGCACAACGTTTGGCAGGCAAAAAAACAAGGACCTGGATTTAGAGGAGGATTTGAAATTGATAATTGGATATTACAACTTTACGGACAAGAAAAGTTTGTTCAAATGGTAGAAAGCGACTTAAAACTTTTTATTAAAAAAATAGATATGAAATACATTTTTACAAGTAATAAAGTTGATGGATTTATAAGATTTTTTGCCTATTGGAAAATAGGTCATGAATCAAATTTTATTACTCAAAAAATTATAGACGTAAATATAGATAATAATTTAATAGAGGCGTTATGAAAGCATTAATTTTTTTTGTTTTTTTACTTCATTCAACATTTTCTTATGCTCAAAAAACAGTGCAGGTTGTATGGCCCTTTGCCGCCGGTAGCTCACAAGCAAACATGATTAGGTCTGTAATTGACAGCGCAAATGCACAACAATCTAAATATAAATTTATATTTACTCATAAACCTGGAGCAGGAGGTTCAGTTGCTGCTCAGTATGTTGCTGATTTGAAAGAGTTAGCAGTGCTTGCTCATACTAGTAGTTTTTATATTCGACCACAATTATATAAAGAAAGTCATAATATAGAAGACTTTTCAATGGTATCAATACTTTGCTCTGCACAACCGTTAGCAATCTTTTCTAAAAAACTTAATAAATTAGATACTCAAAGTGGAGAAATTAAGTTAGGTATTATTCCAGGATCAATAACGTCTTTAGTTTCTATGGCGATAAAGAAAGAAAATCCAGATATTAAAATTATAGAAGTATCCTATAAAGGAACTCCAGAAGCAACTACAGATATGTTAGGTGGACATATAGATGGTAGTGTTGATTTTATAGGAACCACAGTAACATCACGTTTTGGAAAAGATGTTAACGTATTAGGAATCACTGGTAAACGTTCAATTTCAGGTTATCAAACGTTTCAAAGCATAAAGATAAAGGGTTTAGAAAATGTAACCAATGATTACTTTTTCTTTACAAATAAATTTATTGAGTATTCGTTAAAACAAGAACTTAATAAAATATTAACTTCATCTTACAATGAAAAAACAAGATCTTTATGCGAAGATGATTTCGGGCAATTAGTTAGCACACCATTTAATCAATTAGATGAAATCAACCAAACTAATAAACAACAATGGGCAAAACTAACCGCCGGACTGGTTAAAGAGTAGTTATAAATATTTGAAAGGAAATTGTATATGCCTGTTGAAATAATTCAAGTATTTTCAAAACCAAGTTTAGATACACTTTGGTTTCATGAAACTTGGGATCCATCTCACATGGAATACATAACAACCAACTACAAAGACACAGGGAAATATTCTGGAAAAAGAGAAATTACAGGAGATGGATTGATTTTAATAAGCACACTTACATTTACAGATCAATCTGCACTTGATGAATGGAAGGCAGATACATATTTGACTTCAATGATGGAAAAAAGAGACATTTATAATCAAGCCAATGGCATTGAAAAATTAGTATAATTTAATTAGGAGATATAAAATTTTTTACATAAGTTTTATATTTTTGAATAAATTCTACACATGTAATATCAAAAAAAGACAATGTAAAAATTAATCTTGTAGTTTCAATATTTTCGATACTATGGGCTTGTCTTACACTTAATGCATACCAATTTTTCGTTTTCAAATGATATGATTTATCTATTAATAAATCTTCATATTTAAAAATACTGCCAGTTCCTGGTCCAACTTTAAAATCACCGTAACTATTATACATTACTGTGGTTACATTTTTGCCCCCTTCTTCTACATAGTAATTGAGAGCGAAAATTCTTACTCTGTCTGCGTGAGGAGGCCAACAGGCATATTGTCCAGTTTTTAAGTTTTTAATTACCCCTACAGCAGGCTTAAATTTTTCATCAAATAATGAGTCGTATTCTAATTGGGCTAGATAATTTAATTCTTCATCATCTTCTATAAATTTACGGGATACACTATTTCTTTTGTAATCTTGAATTTTATCATGCATGGCTTTTAATTCTAACTCTAAAGGGGCATGATTTGATATTCTATATATTGCTTCTAAAATTTTTTGAGATGGTGAAGGTAAATCTAGTTCAATTATCATTTATTATTTATGGAAGTACTATAACTTCTGTATTCATCTCAATAAATTTAATTGGTTTCCCTGCATTGTCATATACAATAAATCTAGAATCTATTCCAGATACGAATTCCATAACTTGTCCAAAATGAAATTCCTTCATTCTATTTGATGTTAAATTGGTTTTGAAAAACCAATTACTATGTTCTTGGAAAAAATATCCAGATGGTTTAGAGGCTTGAAAAATATCTGTAGTCCAGTTTTTATATAATAGTTTTTTAAAAAACATTGAATGAACTCTAAAAACTTCATGACCTTGTGAATTTTTAAAGTGAATTTGATTATAAAAATTTAAATCTTGCTGTGCTGTAACTATTGGTTCCATTATACGACGCATCACTTGACATTGTTTTTGCCATAATTCCGGCATATCCATTGTGTAATAAAAATGTTCAGTGGTTGGTTTGAATCCATCAAGTGCGTCATTAACATGATTACCCCATACTAAGGTAATGTCATCAAACCAAACTCCAAATTTCTTTTTGGCAGGACTATATCCCATTCTAGGTTTGTCTACACCAGTTAATAGTACCGTTTTACCTTTTTCACTATATTCTCTTACTTTTTGAGCAATAAGATAATGTCCGGCTAAACTTGGAGATGCACCTATTCCGGCAACAGGCATTATGTGCAATTTACTTTGAGATATTAAATCAATTGAAGTAGCGGTATGATCTAAAACACTAATTTTAACATTTGGATGATTATTAGATATTTCTTTTAATTTTGGTTCAGCTGCTTCACAAAATTCAAATATAACATTACTTGCTTTTCTATCATTAGGATCGAAATAAGGTTTTAGTTTTTCAATAGCACCAATTGGATATGATGTTACAATCTCATCAATGTGTATCCCGTTATCTAAAAAACTGTCTATTACGTTACAACTATCTGCACCTCCAGAATATGCCACTACAATGTAATCATATTTGTCTCTTAATTGTTCTGCTCTACGTTTGTATAATTGTTCTAAAGATTCATTAGATTCAGTGTGCCATTCTAAATTTTTATAAAAATTATCAAAATAATGGAATCTAACATTATAGTCTTTAATTGATGTTGCATATCTTAGACATTCCGATTTATTTAAGAAATAGGTATTATTAACACTCCAATACCCACTATTAGTTTCTAGCGCAATTCTTTCCGCTAAAACCTTATCATTTATCATTTGTTAAATTTTCTTAGCGTTTCGACATATAATTTTAAAGCATCTTCTTTATCTTTGCCTATCAATTGTACCGGACCTGCCCCCATTTTTTGAAGGTCATCTGTCCATCCAGGCTGATTGGTAACTTTATCTAAACAATCAATTGCTTTCTGACGTTGTAATGGACTTGCACCTTTGTGAATAAATGCTCCATTAAATCCAACACTTAAGAGACGGACGTTTCCTTTAATAAAAGGTTTGTTGAATTCAACTGTAAAAATATTCTTAATTTGTTTGTGATTATCAAGCCAAACTAAACCAGATGTAGCACTGATTAGATAGACATCAAGGTCCCCGTTTATTACCATAGGTAATGCCTTGCTGTCACCTCCTGTGGGTACTACCTCGATATTAGAATTATATTCCTTAAGTTGTTCAACAATCAAATGATGAGATGTTCCTAACCCAGGAACACCTATGTTTATTTTATCTGTTAAAAGTTTATTCCAATCGATAGATTTAGTTGTAACTGCCAATATAGGGGCACCTATTAAGATTTTATATAATTCAATCGGTGGATTTTTTAAAGGACTTTTGTCACCAAATAGCACAGGGGAACCCAAATAAATGAATTCAGGGTTATCTCCTAAAAAATTTACAGCAGGAACACTCATTCCTCCTGTTCTATATTCTATACGGTATTCTGAATTATACTTCTGTAAAAGCCTGGCATATCTATCAGAAGTTCCACCTGGTGGAAAATCGATTACTACTCCGCAGGTATTAGCATAGGCAGAACCCGTAATTATTGTTAATAAAAAAATTAAAATCCAAGACTTCATATGATTCCTTACAATTAAATACAAACATATTTATTTTAAACTTTTTGTCTAAAAAAATTCCTTAATTCGATAAAAATAAATAGTGGTTTAATTTATGAATTGTATATTATTATATGGAAGTAATATTACTCCTCTTATAAAACACGGAGGTGTTTTTAGGCTAGCATCTGAACTTAGGAAAAATTCTTATTCTGTTCAATGCATAGATATTTGTGCATTTTTAACTTGTAATCAATTACATAGATTGATATCCATATTAGAAAAAGTTATTGATGAAAAAACTTACTGGTTAGGATTCAGCACAACCTTTTTTGAGGAACAAGATAAAGAAAAATTCAACAAGTTTATACAAGATATAAAATTTAATTTTCCAAAATTAAAGATCATATCAGGTGGAAGTAGAACTTTACAACTAGATAATGTAGATTATATTTTTAAAAACTATAATGAAATTGAAATTATAGAATTTACTGATATTTGTAGTAAAAAATCTAAACTTAAAAATTTAAAATATTCAATGAAAATTATCGATGGGACTGAATATCAAGAATTTCATAGCAGTCAAATTTTTTACACCCCACAAGATCTTGTTCATCCCTTAGATTCTTTACCTATAGAAATAAGTAGAGGATGTATATTTAATTGTAAATTCTGTGCATTTCCTTTACGTGGTAAAAGAAAAGGCGAAGGCATTAAAGATGCAGAAACTTTAGTTGAAGAACTAACAAGGAATTATGAAGAATATGGAATAAAACATTATTCATTTTTAGATGATACACACAATGACAGTGTTGAAAAACTAAAATATCTTGACAAATATGTTTATAAAAAATTAAAATTTAATATTGAATTTACAGCATATCTAAGGTTGGATCTTATTATGAGATACCCAGAAATGATAAATTTACTTAAGGATGCTGGTTTAAAATCAGCATTATTTGGAATTGAAACTTTGAATCCTAAATCCGCAAAAGTTATTGGTAAAGGCAAGGATCCTAAAAAACAAATAGAATTTCTACAGGAGTTAAAAAGTAAAGAATTTTCAGATATATTAATCTCTTCTGGATTTATTTTTGGATTACCATTTGATACAGTTGAAACTGTTGAAGAATTAGAAGAGTTCTTATTTTCAAATGAAAACCCACTTGATGGTTGGCACCCAAGTCCATTGGGCATAACCCCTCCTAGTTTAGCAGCAAAAAAATCCTATTTTAGTGAATTTGATCTAAATTTTGAAAAGTATGGTTATCAAATTACAGATAAAGGATGGGAAAATAAAATAACTGGGTTGACATCTGAATATTGTGTTGAAAAAATAAATCAATTAATAAAAAAATCTAGAAGTTCTGATAGATATAAATTTGCAGGATTTGTCTTTAATTATGTTAAACGATTTGGCATAAGCACTGAAGATTGTTTAAAAAATTCTTGGCCTGAAAACCTAAAAAAATACAATTTAACACATGCAATTTATACAGAATGTAAAATTTATTGTGATAACATAGAAAAAACTATTATGACGAAATTATGATATCTTACAAAACTGGTATCTATACAGTTAAGAAAGAGTGTTTTTCTAACAAACTTCTAGCATTTTTAAAAGCCTCTGAACTTAAATCTGATGTGACATGGAATTTTCATGATGAGATTTTTTCTCAGGCCTTAGGTAAATTCAAGCCTGATACATATAATTTAGATCATTTATACAAACTAAGAGCACTTCAATTAAGAGATTCATATGATTATTTGATTCTTCATTATAGCGGAGGTAGTGACAGTTGGAATATTCTTAACACTTTTTTAAAAAATAACATTAAATTGGATCAAATTTTTATAAAATGGCCTTTGCAACTTATGGATAAAGGATTATACCAACCTAATACTAGTGACAAGACCGCTATAAATTTTGTCAGTGAATGGGATTTTGTAATCAAAAAGGATATTCAATGGCTTAAAACTTATCACCCAGAGATCAAAATAGAAGTCATAGACTGGTTAGATAACTTAAACATAAAATTTTTTAATGATGACCTAATTCAATCTATGAACTTACATAGGTTTTATCTTTCAAACCTTTTAAGATTCTTCGGTGGCAGTAAACAACAAGAGTTATTATTAGAAAAAGGAAAAAAAGTTGCCAGCATATTTGGAGTTGATAAACCGTTATTGGTAGAAAAACATAATAAAGTGTTTTTTAAATTTAGTGATACTCCTACTTTGTCTATAGATAAAATAGGCTATGATAATGAATCATTGGAACTGTTTTATTGGACGCCAGATTTACCTATATTGGCTATTCAACAGGCCTATGAATTATTTAAATTTTACAAATTGAACCCGCATGAACGAATCAAAATAAAAGCCTTTAGCACAATAAGTAACATAGAGAAATGGGATATAAAAGATTATGCTAGAAAATATGAAGACGAGTATCAAATAAGCAAGGCTGTTTTATATCCGGATTGGGATATTTCTAGATTTCAAGCGGAGAAGCCTATTCCCGGACCGGACCTATCAATGAGCCAAAAAGATATTTGGTTAGAAACTCAAACTTTTATGAAGCCTTTTAGAGAGTCATGGTCTCATATTATAAATTCTTATCATTCTCAAATAAACAACAATCTTAAATTATTAAATACTTCTCATATGAAATTCTTAGATTCTAAGTGGCATTATCTAGGAGATTTTTAAAGGAAGAACATGAAATATTTTTTGACATTGTTTGCTTTGTTATTCACTGGGCTGGTATATGCTTTTCAAATAGAAACTAAACCTATTAATGTTATAATGCCTTTTCCACCAGGCGGAGGTGTAGATCAAACCTTTAGACATTTTGAAAAATATGTTCATAACAAAAATATAAAATTAGTTCCTGTTTATAAACCAGGGGCAAATGGTATAATCGGAGTTAACGAAATTTTCATGGCCAAGCCCGACGGATACACAATCTTTTTAGGAACAACAGGATCTATTGCAGAATTTAAAATTAAGAATCCAGACAAAGATATAATACCAATATCTTTGATACGTGTAAGTATCATGGCAGTTGTTGGTAAAAATAATAGCAACATTAAAACATTTTCAAATTTAGAAACAGCAATTAAAAATAATGAAAAATTATTTGCAGGATTCAGTGCTCCTGGACAAAAGATTGTAATCAATCAAATTTTAGAAAGAATTAAAAATACGGATAATGTAGAATTAGTTTCCTATAAAGGGGCTGCTTCATTACTACAGGATTTATCAGGATCTCATGTTAATTTTGCTGTTGTACCATTTAGTGTTGCGAAACCATTTCTTGATAGCAATAAAATTATTCTACTAGCGACGGATAGTAATTATCAAATAGAAAACTATAATACAACTCTATTGCCTAAATATTTTTCATCATGGGATAAAGTAGATGGATTTATTTTAGCATTACCACCGAATACCCCAAAACATGTAGTTGAAATTTGGACAAAAATTATCGTTGACTATTTAGGCGACCCTGTTATAATAAAAGAGTTTAAAGAAGACTTTATGAACATCTTACCTTTAGGAAGTAATTTTGCAGAATTAATGATACAAAAATCTATTAATAAATTAAAATGAATTTGGTAGGTAGCACTGGTGTGCGGCGGAGACTTATAAACTCTGGAGACTGGTCAGATGGGCTGGAACGGTAGGGTTCGATTCCCTAACCTACTACCATATTTTAACATTAAATACTGGATGCAAAATATA
>Ga0214917_10004132_pt1 | contig 16353 bp, 17 predicted proteins | sample LL_1208_BB_MetaG_FD_177983 | JGI IMG/M metagenome (GOLD analysis project Ga0214917, IMG submission 177983) | Freshwater microbial communities from Lake Lanier, Atlanta, Georgia, United States - LL_1208_BB | ecosystem: Environmental > Aquatic > Freshwater > Lake | place: USA: Georgia | collected... | reverse complement strand
GCCCAAGGGTTCCAAGTTAGTGCTGGGTATTTTTGGGAATGACGTTGACCCCGGAGATAAAAGTTGGTTTAATTTCTGTTCCATTCATCCGGAGGTAAAACGTGTCCAAGAGGTTAGGAATCAAAGCAAAAGTCAGGTCTGAAATCGGCGGTCGCCGTCCCCGGCGTATCCGCGCCTCGGGCCGTGTTCCCGCGATCCTCTACGGAAGCGGAACCGCCCAAGCCTTGGAACTGAATGGACGTGAAATCGCCGAAGCCCTGCACGGATCGAGTTCCGAAAGCGTCCTGGTTGATCTAACGGTGGAGGCGGAGGGCGGTGCGACGACGAAGAAGATGGCTCTCATCCGTGAAGTCCAACACGACCCGTTGCGCGACACCATTGAGCATGTGGATTTTCATCAGGTGGAAGAAAACAAGAAACTGCGCGTCGAGGTTCCCGTGCACGAAATCGGTGAAGCCATCGGGGTACGGACCGGTGGCGGCATTCTGGATCACGCGTTGCGCACCCTGCGGGTCGAGTGTTTCCCTAAGGATTTGCCCGAGCGGATCGAGGTGGATGTTTCAGCCTTGGAAGTGGGTCAGGCGATTCACGTGGGTGAGGTGAAGCTTCCCGCCGGGGTTGCCGTTTTGAATGCGAAGGAACTGCCGGTGTTCATGGTGCTCCTGCCGACCGTGGAGGAAGAAGTGAAGCCGGCGGCCGAGGGAGCCCCGACGGAACCCGAAGTGATCCGCGAAAAGAAGGATGTCGAGGGCGAGGCCGCCGCCGCACCCGAGAAGAAGGATGCAGCGAAAAAGGAAGCGCCGAAGGCGGAAGCCAAGGAGGGGGCCAAGAAGGAACCGGCCAAGAAATAGCGGGTGGGAGACGGGATGGAGGTCGGCCTGGTCGCCGGTTTGGGGAACGAGGGAAAGTCCTACGAGGGGACGCGACACAACTTCGGTTTCGAGGTGGTCGACCGGGCGGCAACCAACCTGGGTCTTCGATGGGAAAAATGCCGACATGCCGACGCGTGGGTGGCGGAATCTCCGAATCATCTCCTTCTGCTGAAACCGACCACGATGATGAATGCCTCAGGAGAGGCCATCCGGGCGGTCTTGGATTGGAGAAAAATTCCTTTGCAAAATTTTATGGTGATTGTGGATGACATCGATCTGCCCCTCGGACGGCTTCGTCTGCGGGCGGAGGGATCCAGCGGTGGTCACCGCGGTCTTGAATCGCTGGAGGCCCAGCTGGGTACCCGGGCATATGCCCGCCTCCGTGCGGGGGTCGGGCGTCCGGCCGAACACCGCGAGGCGGCAGACCATGTTTTAGAGAAATTTACCCCTGAAGAGCGGCCGGTGGTCGCCCGGATGGTGGAAACAGCCTGGAAGGCTGTGGAGTCCTGGAGGACGGGGGGCCTGGAGGCTGCCCTCCCCGTGGGAAACCAGAAAGTGGAGGCATGAAAACATACGATCTGTTGGTCATTCTAGATTTAGCCGGCAAGGAGGAGTCCCTGCCCGAGGTTTTGGCCCAAGTCGAGGGCGAGGTGAAAGCGGTGGGTGGGCGTGTGATGCGCACCCAGAAAATGGACCGGAAAAAATTCGAATATGTGGCCGGGCCCTTGGAGTCTGGTTTCTATGCGAACTTGACGATCGAACTGCCAGGGGAAGCGGTCGCCAAGCTGCGGGGCAAGTTGGCGCTGTGCAATCCGGTTTACCGGCATCTGTTGGTCGCCGTTTCCAAGGAAGAGGCGGGCCGCGCGCAAAAAACTGCAACGGAAGCCGTCGCCTAAGGAATTCCCGTGGCCAGCCTGAACAAAGTTTTTTTGATGGGGAATCTCACCCGAGATCCTGAGGTGCGCCATACGCCGAAAGGCACGGCGGTCGGCGACTTGGCCATGGCAATCAATATGACCTACCGGGCCCAGGATGGGACAGAGAAGGAGGAGGTTTGCTATGTGGATGTGGTGGTTTGGGGAAGGCAGGCGGAGACTTGCCGGGATTATTTGACGAAGGGTGCGCCGGTTTTTGTGGAAGGCCGGCTGCAACTGGACCAGTGGGAGGGACCAGAGGGGGAAAAGAAAAGCCGAATGAGGGTTCGGGCGGACCGGGTGCAATTTTTGTCCCGTGGTGGGGCCGGAGGACGAGGGGGCGCGACCAAAGGTGAAGGCTCGCGTGAGCGCTCCGAGGGCGGTGCGCCCAAAGCCCCCCCCAGCGGAACCGAGCCGGCCGAGGACGATGTCCCTTTTTGAACAAAACCCAAAAAACCAAAAGGAATCCAATCCATGAACGTTGAAGTCATTCTGAAAGGCCCGGTCCGTGGGCTCGGCGCTGAGGCCGATATGGTTAAAGTCCGCCCTGGGTACGCCCGAAATTTTCTCTTTCCCCGCGGCCTGGCCGCCCCCGTAAGCGCCGCCAGCAAGCGCCAGTTGGAGTCGTTGAAGAGGAAACGGGCAGAGCGTGAAGCGGCTGAAGCCAACGAGGCGCAGGAAATGGCCGCCAAATTGGCCCGGTTGGTTCTATCCTTCGAGTTAAAGCAGGCGGAGGAGGGTGCGGAGAAGCTTTTTGGGTCAATTACCGCCTCGGAAATCGCCACCGCTTTGGTGGAAAAAGGTTTTGCGGTGGAGCGGAGGAATGTCCAGTTGGCGCGCCCCATCAACCAAGCCGGGGAGCATGAGGCGGTGGTGGATCTTGGTTATTCCGTGAAAACAACGATTAAGGTGAAGCTAGCCGGAAGAACTGGGGAAAATCAGGAGAAAGCCTCGAAATCTCGGCGGCCGAGAAAAAGTTCCGCCGCGGCGGCTGATAGCACCGGGAAAGACGAGTAAGGGAAACCAAGCCGACCCGTAAGTTGTTATATATCAATAAGTAAAAAATACAGCAACCAGCTATAGACAAACGCTTGCTGACAGCTATTTACGCAGATTGCCGTGAAAAAATCGGAAGATGCATCGGGTGTGCCTAAAAGGAGCTGTTTTTCAGCCTCTTGGGCGATCGCTTGTCTTTTTGGGGTAGCAATTTGCGGTGGTTTTTTCTCCAGTCTTTTAAGGGCTCAAGATGCGTCCAATCCGTCTCAAGAACCGACCCGTTCTAAATCGAAAATCTTTGTGCCATCACCCTCGGCCTCCGAGCGGGCGACCCCAGGGCAGCTTAGGATTCTAGAAATTGAGTACTCATCCAAGCGAACCGATGTTCCCTTAAATGAAGATAAGATTCGGCAAAACATGCGAAGCAGCAAAGGGGGTGTCTACTCGCAGCAGATGGTCGACGGAGATATCGAAAGCCTCTACAAGACGGGGGATTTTGGAAACGTGCAGATCATCACCTCCGAAATGCGGGGGGACGGGGGAGAGCCCGGGGTTCGATTAACCGTTTTGGTGGATCCCTTGGTCAAGGTCTCGTCGGTGGAAGTGAAGCGAAAACGTGCGGACGGCGGGCTTGATGATCAACTTTCGGTCGATAAGGATGATCTACTTGATCTGAAATTGAAGGCCCTGACCGCCAGCGATGCCAAGGGAGCCAAGGCTTTGGCGGACGCCTTCAAACCGAAAGAGACCGTGACCAAGGCGGGGGACACCCTGAGCGCCGAACGGTTGCAGCGGGATGCCTATGCGATGGAAGATTTCTACCGCGACAAGGGTTACAAGGATGTGAAGATCACACCCAAGACGGAACCGGTGGAAGGCGGCGAGGCCAAAGTCATTTTCGAAATCGATGAAGGAATCCGGGGGTTTATCAGCAAAATCCGTTTTATCGGCAACGAAGCGGCCACCTCCAAAGACTTGGAAAAAGTCGTCAAACTCAAGCCCCGGGCCTGGTGGCAACTTTTCAGCAAATCCGACCGATTTGAGGAATTGCAACTTAAAGACGACGTCTCCCGGATCAAAAACTATTACCTCAACCACGGGTACATTGATGTCAGCGTGCAGGCCTCGGTCGACCTGCCCCGCACCCTGAAGAACAGGACAGCCCAAGAGGATGCCCAGAAAAAGGACGAAAACCGGAACGATGAAGATTTTGATCCGGACGAGGTTCCGGCCGAGGATCTGGTGTTAACCTACCGCATCGAGGAGGGACGCCAGTACCGGGTGGGAACCCTCTCCGTGGAAGGAAACGCTTTTTTCTCTTCCGACGACATTCTCAATGAGCTGAACACCAAAGCAAAAATGGTGGAGATCTTCGACCAGATCGATTTAAAGATGGTGAAGGCGGATGGGTTACAGGAGGGCGAGGTCTACGCGGTGAACGCGTTGCAAGCCTCGATTGAAACCCTGCAGGACAAGTACGGGCGCCGGGGGTTCCGGGAAGTGCGGGTGCAAACGAGAATCACTCCCAATGTGGAAACGGGAAGGATCGATGTCGGATTTTCCATCGTCGAAGGGGAGAAGTACTACGTGGATAAGATTGAAATTCAGGGAAACACGGTGACCAAGGACAAGGTGATCCGGCGGGAAATCGACCTGACGCCGGGTGAGGTGTTTGACACCGTGCGGGAACGTTCGAGCAAAAAGAAGATCGAGGGGCTGAACTATTTTTCCAAAGTTGAAACCTACGCAGAGGAGACCGATGTGCCGAACCGGCAAAAACTGATCGTCAAGGTGGAGGAAAAGCCCACGGGAGAGGTCAGTTTTGGTGCGGGGTTCAGCTCGGTCGAGTTGCTGACCGGAAACATCACCCTGGCGGAAAAGAACTTCGACCTCGGAAAGATCTTTGAGACCTTCCCCCCCAAAGGAGGCGGGCAGAAGGCGCGTATGCAGGCCTCCGTGGGTTTCCGCTCCCAGAACCTCAATCTGGCCTTCACCGAGCCGTGGTTTTTGGATAAGCCGATCCGGCTGGATGCCACCGGCTTCTATAACGGTGCATCCTATTTGAGCGAATTCTACAACCAACAGAATTACGGAGCCTCGATCGGTTTGAGTCGGCGCCTAGGTGACGATTATCCCTTGAACCGCTGGTCGGCAGGGGTCACGTACCGGCCGGAATTTTACAACATTTTTGATGTTCAGTCGGATGCACCTCCTTACATGGCGGCCTCCGTTGGGGACACCTTCAAGTCATCATTGCGTGGTTCGATCATTTATGACGGGCGGGACAGCTACATGTTGGCCCGCAACGGGCAGTACTTTGAGTTCGGTGCGGAGGGAGCCGGAGGACCGCTGTTGGGCAGCGAAAACATTTGGAAGATCAAGGCTGAGTACCGCTTCTACTATCCTCTTTGGAAGGAAAAAGACGTGATCTTTTCCGCCCGGGCGCTGGTCGGCTTGGTGGATGGTTTCAGTTCAACCCAGTATGTGCCGATCTGGGATCAGTTGTTTGCGGGAGGATCGGGATCCGTGCGAGGTTTTGATCCCTCGCTGGGTAGCACGGTGAACGGGGGGTCGGTCGGCCCCAAGCAGAACAACCAGCCGGTCGGTGGTGGAACTCAGGGGGTTTACCAAACAGAAATCACCGCACCGTTTCCCATCCTGGAAAACCGAGTGCGTTGGGCGGTGTTTTGTGACGGAGGATTTGTAAACGAGAATGTCTTCGATTTTCAGCCCAAGACCTACAACAACACGCAGTCGATGAATGTGAACGGAACCCCGACGAGTTATCAGGCGGTGAACGGGGGTTTCCAAATCGGGGTCGGGGTGGGTATCCGGATGGATATTGGCATCGGCCCCATGAAGTTTGACGTGGGGTTCCCAGTGATGACCGGGGATCCAAACAACGGGGGAGGCTTGGGCGCGGTTAAATTGTACTTTGACGGCGGGTACCAGTTCTAACTATCCTTTTCCCCTATGAAATTGATCCCCACAGGTTTCCGGCGCAGTGCGATCGCACTGGCCTTTCTAGTTCTTGGCACTGAGCTTTGGGCCCAGGATTTCTCCAAAGTGGCGGTGGTCGATTACAACACCATCCTGAAAGAGTATTACAAGGCGAAGGATTCTCAAAAACAGATGGAGGATCTGGCGGCAAATTATCAGAAAGAGCGGAATGAGCGGGATGCCGCCCTGAAGGCCATTGTGGATTCGATCAACGGCCTGCAAAAAGACATGCAGGATCCGGCCACTTCCGATGCCAAAAAGAAGGAAAAGGAGAATCAGTTGAAGGCCAAGGGTGAGGAGGGGCAGGTCAAACAGCGGGAAATGATGGCCTTTGCCCAAACCGCCTCCAAAATTCTGGAAGATAAGCGGCAAAGGTTAACTTCGGAGTTAACGGAGGATGTGAACAAGGCGCTCTCCCAAGTGGCCAAAAACAAGTACAACATGGTTTTTGTGAAGCCCCAGATTCCCAGTCCGGGGGCCCTAATCTTCTCTGAGGGAATGGACGATGTGACGACCCAAGTTTTGGGAATTCTCAACAAAGACGCCCCTGCCTCGAAAAAAGAAGACAAGAAAGACGAGAAGAAATAACGGGCTTGCTCGAATGGGCTCCGCGCGAAGCGTGGGTGAACTTGCCCGCTTGGTGGGCGGGGTGGTCGAGGGAGATGAACATTATCCCATTGCGGGTGTAGCCGATCTGGCCGGCGCTGGGGCCGAGGAGATCTCTTTTTTTGCCCATCCTCGTTACGAGACCCTGGCTCGCCAAACCAAAGCGGGGGCCTTGGTCGTGGGAACCTCAGCCCCGAACGATCTTGGACGTATCCGGATTCGGGTGGCTCATCCTTCCGCGGCGTTCACCAAGATCGCGGCTCTTTTTGCCCCGCCCCCGGCTCCCCGCATTTCAGGAATCCATGCCAGCGCCGTTGTGGCTCAGGGGGTTCTTCTTGGCCGCGGGGTAGGACTAGGCCCCCACGTGGTGATCGAGGAGGGGGTTGAAGTGGCCGAGGGAACACAAATCGGGGCTGGATCCTTTGTGGGACGCAAGGTGCGGATCGGGAGTCATTGTGTGATACATCCCCGGGTTTATGTGGGAGAACGGTGTCTGATCGGGAACCGGGTGGTTTTACATGCGGGGGCCGTGGTTGGGGCGGATGGGTTTGGCTACGAAATGCAGGATGGAAAACATGTCAAAGTTCCCCAATGGGGATATGTCCAGATTGACGATGATGCGGAGATTGGAGCGAACACGACGATCGACCGGGGGCGTTTCGCCCGCACGCATATCGGGGAGGGTGCAAAGATCGACAACCTGGTGATGATCGCCCACAACTGCGTTGTTGGACCCCACAGTGTGATTGTGGCGCAGAGCGGCCTCTCCGGAAGCACCACGACCGGGCATCATGTGACCATTGCGGGGCACGTTGGCACCGTTGGGCACATCCATATCGGTGCGGGCGCCATTCTGACGGCCAAATCCGGGGTGACCAAGGACGTTCCCGAGGGCCAGACTTGGCGGGGAGCTCCGGCGCGCCCCATTAAGGAGCAGATGGAGATGGAAGCCCATATCCAGCAGTTGCCCCAACTGGCTAAAAGACTGAAAGCACTCGAGGGAAAAAAAGGGCGGCTCCCGCCGCCAAGAAGAAAATAAAATCGGTAGCGCGAAAACGAATTACGCGTAAACCCGCCAGTCGAGATCGAGGAAAATAGGATTCCTCCACTCGCAGTTACCCAAGAAGGATTCCTCCACCCGATCCGCCACAATCTGATCGGATAAACGGTTGAAGCGGAGCAGGTGATCCTTGGTCCGTTTGACGGCATAGGGAACCATGGTTCCGGTTTTCATGATGAAGGCCCAGTCGCTCGATTGGGCGAGAAGGAGTTCCCGCGCGGCTTGGCGTAGGGCACGATCCCGGAGCGGATGCGGGTTGTTGTTTTTGAATTTTCCGGCCAGCTCAATCATGCGGACGGTGGCCATGTGCAGGTGGGGGTAGATCCAGGCATTGGAGCCCTCCAGCCAGACGGACCAATGGCCCTCATTGCCCCAGGAAGAGGCAGAGGGTTGGGAGATCTGGTGGGTATCATGGCGAGTGAGAAACTCCGAGGGAGTGATCATTTCAAAGGTTCTCTGGTCGAAGGCGCTTTTGCGGAACAGGAAATCCAAAAACATGGGCCCTTCATACCACCAGTGTCCGTAGAGTTCGGCGTCGTAGGGGCAGAGGACGATGGGTTCCACCCCCATGACTCCCCGAAGGTGTTCGATCTGTTTTTCCCGGTTGAACATGAAGTTGGCGGCGTGGGAGGCGGCCCGCTCCCGTGCGACCCAGGGGCGATAGGGTTCCTTGTGGGGGGTGCGGCCGGTGATCCGGTAATATTTCAATCCGGTGAACTTTCGCAGGCCGTTGGGCTGGATGTACGGGCGGATGTAGTCGTACTCCAGATCGAACCCACAGTCCCGGTAGAAATCCCGGTAGTCGCCGTCTCCGGGGTAACCCTCCTCGGCGCTCCAGACCTGCTTGCTGGACTCGATGTCGCGTCCAAAGGCGGCCGGGCCGGCGGGGGTAAAGACCGGGGCAAAGACCCCGTAGGCAGGGCGGGGTTCGGCATAGAGAAGCCCGTGGGCGTCGAGGATGAACCACCGGATTTCCGATTCCTGCAGGTAATTTTCCAAGCCGGGATAGTAGGCGCATTCCGGTAGCCAGATGCCGCGGGGATCACGTCCAAAGCAGCTGCGGTAGTCGTTGCGGGCCACCTGGATTTGTGCCCGGACGGCTTGGGGAAATTCCCGCATGAGGGGGAGAAAGCCGTGGGTGGCCCCGCAGGTGATGATTTCAAGGACGCCGGCGTCCTGAAATTTTCGGAAAGCACCCACCAGATTGCGATGGTACCGGTCGCAGAACATGGTCCGGCAGTGGTGAAGTCGATCGTGATAAAAACGGGCCAGATCGTGAAAGACGGGATCGTGCTTGGTGCGGTCGAGCTCCTTGCCGGCCAGTTCGATCAGTTTTTCCAGTCCATGGACATAGCGGTCCTGAAGCAGAGGATCGCGCATCATCGCGCAGAGGGGTGGGGTCATAGACATGGTGAGGCGGAAGGGGACGGCGTCCCGGACCAACCCCTCCATCATGTCCAGCAAGGGCAAGTAGGTTTCGGTGATGGCCTCGTAAAACCAATCCTCTTCCAAAAACTCCGGGTATTCGGGGTGTCGGACGAAAGGCAGGTGTGCGTGCAGGACCGGAGCGACGTATCCGAGGGGCATAGGGAGGTTGAGGGCCTTAGGAGCGGCCGAACGGTTCCGGAAGGGGTGGTTGTCGGGTGGGGTCGACCCCGGGGGTGGTGTCGGTTAGTCGTAGGAAGGAAAGCAGGGCGGAGCGTTTCTCCTCCCCATCCGGGGCCGTGGCATGAATGGGGATATGGAATCGCCCGTCCGGAAAGGTGAAGTGATAGGAGAAAGTCCCGTCCGGGCGAAGATGGATCTCTTTGCCGTCGACGGAGACTTTTGCCCCGGGGACGGTGCCCCCGTAAATGATCAGTTCTGCGTTCACGTGCATCGCAAAGGAGCGATCTTGCCCCCGTGGACCCGAACTGAGGCTGGAGGGGATCCCGCTGGAACCCAACTCGAGAAGCCTTCGGCGAAGGGTTTCCGTAATCTCAAGGGATCCGACGCGGATTCGGCGAACCAGATCACCACCCAGATATTCGAGGATGCGGTCGGACACCCCCGACGGGACAAAGCGTCGCAAGGCATAAGCGAAAGGCAACGGATAACCTTCGCGCTGCAACCGGGCGAGGGCCTTGGCAAGCGACTCGCCCGGCTTCATCTGGGACTGGATCAAGTCAAGCAACTGACGGAAGGAGTAATGGAACGGGATGGTGACGAACTCCACCTCCTGATCAGGGGAGGGATTGTCCCGGGGTGTCTGGGTTTCACCGGAAAGGGCTAGCTGATGAAAGGAGCCATCCCGGCGGTAATATCCCAATTCCGCTTGAAAGGTCGTGGCGGGGCGGTGAACCGGCAGATACCATTCCCGGGAACCGGGGAAAATGTGGATCTGCTGAACGCGTTCCTGTCCGGGAATAAAAATCTGCAGGAAAATCTTTCCGTCGGGTGCTTCCTGCTCGGCATCGCGGAGTTGTTGCCAGGTAAAGTCCCAGTAGGCGTAGAGCCAGCGAGGGTCGCGGGCGGCAAGAAAGAGACGGCGGGTTCCGTAACTTTCGGGTAGTTCGCCCAAAAATTCGAACGCGGGTGTCTGGTCCACCTGGGAAGTGGGACTGAACGGTTGCAGGACAAACTTGTGGGCCGAATTGTCCGCCGGCAAGGGGACACTGCGTAGGCGGGGAGACGAGGGAGCGGATTTGGCGCGTTGCGGTTTCGTTTTGGCGGGAGTTTTGGCGACCGGCTTTTTGGCATAGGATTTGGGGGCCGGGCTCTTTTTCGCCACAGTTTTCCTCGTTTTGGAATTAGGCTTGGACATGGATTTTTGTCTTCTCGTGGAGGGCTAAACTTTGGATACTCGCAAAAATCCAAATTTGAATCAATTCACATATTACTCTCATCCACATACAAATATAAATATATACAAATTAGCATGTTATGAATACAAAGCGTATTATTCCTTGTTTGGATGTGGATCGGGGAAGGGTTGTCAAAGGGGTGAAATTTGTGCAGATCCAAGATGCGGGGGATCCGGCGGAATGTGCCCGGGCCTACAACGAACAGGGAGCAGATGAGTTGGTCTTTTTGGATATCACCGCCTCCGCGGAGGCCCGGCCGATTTTGCTCGAGGTGGTGAGAAAGACCGCGGAGGAGGTTTTTCTGCCGCTCACGGTAGGCGGGGGCGTGCGAACGTTGGAGAACGCCCGGGAACTCCTACGTGCGGGAGCGGACAAGGTGAGCTTAAACACGGCGGCCGTGGCTCGGCCGAAATTGATCACCGAGGTCGCCGGGGCTTTCGGTTGTCAATGTGTGGTGTTGGCGGTCGATGTGCGGCGCCGACCAGAAGGGGGATGGGAGGTGACAACCCACGGGGGAAGAACGCCCACCGGAATGGATGCCCTCACCTGGATTCGGGAAGGGGAAAAGAGGGGGGCGGGGGAAATTTTGCTGACCAGCATGGACGCGGATGGCACTCGGCAGGGCTACGATTTGGAACTGACACGAACCGTGAGTTCCGCGGTGGGGATTCCGGTCATTGCCAGCGGGGGAGCCGGTGGCAAGGAGCACTTTGCCGAGGTGTTGGGTGAAAAGGGAGGGGCCGATGCGGCGTTGGCGGCCAGCCTTTTCCATTTCGGCGAATTGACCGTGCCGGAGGTGAAGCAGCATCTTGGGACGTGCGGAATTCCGGTGCGGCCGGCCCGAACCTGATGATTTATCCAGACGAGAAACAGTTTCTGGAGCTCTCGGCACGGGGAAACCTGATTCCGGTGGGTCGGGAAGTTCCCATGGGGGGGGAAACACCGGTCTCGGCCTACATCAAACTATCCGGCCAACCGGGGGGCGGTTCCTTTCTTTTGGAGAGTGCGGAGACCGGCGGAAGGTTGGGACGTTACTCCTTTGTGGGATCTCGACCGACGGCGGTGATGGAATTCCGCAACGGCCGTGTTCGTCTAACCCAGTTGAACGGCGACGTGCGGGAAAAAGCCCCGGAACGACCCGATCCGCTGTGCGAGGTTCAGGAGATGTTGGCCGGTCTTCGTGCGGTTGCGGCATGGCCCGGAGATCCGCCTCCCTTTGCCGGCGGAGCGGTTGGCTTTCTGGCTTTCGAAGCGGTCCGGTTTTTTGAGCCAACCGTGGGCATGGCCCCACAAGACGATTTGGGTGTGCCGGACGCCTGCTTCGCCTTGGTGGAGGAGTTTGTCATTTTTGATCACGCCCAAAAAACCATGCGTCCGGTGGTGCAGGTCAAAGTGGGAAGTGATGCCGCGGCGGATTATCGCCGTGGTCTCGAGAGGTTGGAGGCGCTGGAGAAGCGGTTGGCACAACCGGCCGGCAAATCCAGCTCGGAAGTTCCCCGTCGCCCTGAGGGAGATTTGTTGTTGGGAGCGACTCCGAACATGAGCAAGGCGGAGTATGTGAAAATGGCCGAGGGGATGCAGGAGCACATCCGGGCGGGGGACATTTTCCAGGTCGTCCCCTCGCAGCGGTTCACCGTGCCTTTTCACGGGCGACCCATCGATCTCTACCGGGCGTTGCGGGCGATCAACCCCTCCCCCTACATGTTCTGTCTGGAGATGGCCGGACTCGCCTTGGTGGGATCCTCCCCCGAGACCCATGTCCGATGTGAAGGCGGCAAGGTGGAGATCCGTCCCATCGCGGGAACCCGGCCGAGAGGCAAAACCCCGGAAGAGGACCTGGCTTACGAGAAAGAGATGAAGCAGGATCCCAAGGAACGCGCGGAGCATATCATGTTGGTCGATCTGGCGCGGAACGATCTGGGCCGGGTTTGCGAATATCAAAGCGTGAAGGTGGTGGAGTTGATGGAGGTGGAAAGGTTTTCGCATGTGATGCATTTGGTTTCCCGGGTGACCGGCCGGCTGAAGCCGGAGCAGGATGCCTATCAGGTCATGCGGGCGACCTTCCCGGCCGGGACGGTCAGCGGGTCGCCCAAAGTGCGGGCGTTGCAGATTTTGGCTTTGGGGGAACCGACCCGCAGGGGGGCGTACGCCGGAGCGGCGGGGTATTTTTCCTTCGACGGAAACCTAGATTCCTGCATCTCCATCCGGACCATTCTCCTGAAAGGCGGAAAAGCGCACGTGCAGGCGGGAGGCGGCTTGGTGGCCGACTCCACCCCGGAGGGTGAGTACCACGAGAGCGTGAACAAGGCGAAGGCCGGACTAGCGGCGGTGGCGGCGGCGAGAACCTTGGCCTAAGATCAAACCATGTTGCTGGTCATTGATAATTACGATTCCTTCACCTACAACCTCGTCCAATATTTCGGAGAGTTGGGGGCGGATCCGGTGGTGAGGCGAAACGACGCGATTTCCGTGAGGGAGGCAATCGAAATGAAAGCCGAGAGAATTGTCATTTCTCCCGGCCCCGGATCCCCCAAAGATGCCGGTATTTCCATGGAGCTGATCCGGCGTTTGGGTCCCACGGTTCCCCTGTTGGGGGTTTGTCTGGGACATCAGTGCATCGGCGAGGTTTACGGAGGAAAGGTGGTTCGCGCAGGTCGACTGATGCACGGTAAGACTTCCCCGATCCGGCATGATGCCCAAGGAGTGTTACCGTGGGTTGCCCAATCCGTTTGAGGCCACGCGGTATCACTCCCTGATTGTGGAAAAAAGTTCGGTCCCGGATTGCCTGGAAATCTCCGCGGATACGGCGGAGGGGGAGATCATGGGGTTGCGTCATCGGGAACATCCGGTGCACGGGGTGCAGTTCCACCCGGAATCGATTTTAAGCAAGGAGGGCAAGGACCTGTTGGCGAATTTTTTAAAGATTTAAATGGGAGGATCGGCAGTCAGCGGGGATCGGTTGACGATGACGGGGACGGGGAAGTAGGATTTGCGCGAAAGGGGGACAGTAAATATGGAACATCGAGATGGGGAGCGGACGTTGAAATCGGAAAAGGTGCAAATTGAACGGAAAACGTTCTTTTTGGATTTGAAGGAGAACGACCGTGGGCGGTTTCTCCGCATCACGGAAGATGTGGGGGGGCGGAGGGATCGGATCATCATGCCGGCCAGCGGGATGGAGGATTTCGCGCGTGCCTTGGATGACCTGATTATCTTTGAACAGGAAGAGCTCGGTGGCTAAGTCCTAACCGACCCTGGTATCGGGTTTAGTTTTGATCGATCTTTGAGGGAGGCTTGGAGAGGAGTTCGAGGGCTTTGCCGGCGGCAAGATGAACCTGCTTGGGGGTCGAAGGGTCGGCATACATCATTTTCAATAGCGGGGAGGATTCCTTGTCTTGCAGGAGCCCTAGGGCGATGAGGGCAACGACGCAAACCTCGGTATCGGGATCCTTCGTGGCGGTTCGGATGGCGGGAAGAACTTTGGGGTCCTGAATGCGGGCGATCGATTTGACCGCCTCCACCCGTTCGATCCCCATGGGGTTGGCCAGTTCTGCCAGAAGGATCCCGAGCCCGCGGCCATCGTTCAGTCGGGCCAGGGCCAAGGCGGCCACGACCTGGGTGGTGCGATCTTGGGCGGATAGTGCGGGGACATAGGCTTCGGGGGTGGCTTGTCCGGCCAGTTCCAAAAGAGAACGACGGGCGAAGCGTCGAACGTAGGAGTCATGATCTGTAAGCAGGGTAAAAAGATCGGGCAGAGCTTGAGGATCGGCGCGGGTGCCCAGAAGGCGGGCAGCGGCAGCGCGGGTCAACCAGTCGGAATCCCGGGCAGCCTCCCGCAAGAGGGGAAGGGCCTCGGAGTTCTGCAAAAGACGGGTGATTTCCACAGCTTCGCGACGGACGGTGGGATCGGAATCGTGGAGGGCTGTTTTCAGAGTGCCAACGGGCAGGGTGCCGTGAGGGGGATCGAGGGCCAAGGCCCGCAGGGCCGAGCATCGAACAGCTGGAGAAGGGTCCCGCAGAAAATTCCGATAGGGTTGGGAGGAGGGGTTGGTTTGGAGGATTTGGTGGGCCTCTGCGGCGGCAAGTTCGGCTTGGCCGGATCGCAGGTAAAGAGCCATGCGCGCCTGCCGGAGTGCGGGACTATCGGGGAACTGCCGAAGGCCGGCTTCAATTTTCTCCTGGACCTGCTGAATTTTGCCCTGCTCGAGGAGCTGATGAGCCTCTCTCGCGAGGCGTTGGTCGGGTCTGGAGCAGGCGGAAACAACTGTAGCGAGGAGCAGGCAGGCGAAGACCGAGCGCATAGGTGCAAGATTAAGATGAAGATCCCGATTAAGGAAGGCCTGAGCGAGGCGACGTGGGCCTGGCCCTCTTATTTGACTTCAATCTCTCGTTTCCTAGCTTTTCCCCCATGAAGAGTCTGGTGAAGTGTGCCCGGCTAAAGTCCCGCCCAGATTGGGTGCGGGCGGATCGGCGTTTGGATGCCGAGCTGAAGGTGGTGGAGCGGAGGATTTTACACCAAGCCACCTTGTTTGATGCCGGGGCGGAGACCTATGTGAGGTACGCCTTGGAGGGAGGGGGAAAAAGGCTGCGACCGGCTTTGGTGCTATTGGCCGGGCAGGTGGCCGGGGAAAGAAACGATGCGATCCGTGATTTGGCCGTGATTGTGGAACTCGTGCACGTTGCTTCCTTGATCCATGACGATGTTTTGGACCGGGCGGAGATGAGGCGTGCCCGGGCGACCTGCAACGCAAAGTGGGGAACCGAGCTCTCAGTTTTGCTGGGGGACGCCCTGTTCGCCCATGGTTTGCAACTGGCCACTCGCCTGGAGGATGCGGAAGTCGCAAGGAGAATTGCCGAGGCTTCCCGGAATCTTTGTGAAGGGGAAATTCTGCAAACCCAGCGGCGGTTTGACCTGAACATGACCACCGCGGATTATTTGCACATCGTGGGATTGAAGACCGGCGCCCTTTTCCGGGCGGCGGCCGAGGTGCCCTTCCTGATTTTTAAAGCGGCGGAGGTCAAACGTGAGGCGGCCCGGTCCTTCGGACATCAACTGGGCATGGCGTATCAGATTTATGATGACTGCCTCGATCTGTTCGGGACGGATGAGGAGAGCGGAAAAACGCTGGGAACGGATGTGCGAAAAGGCAAATGGACCCTCCCGGTGTTGCACGCCCTGCAGACCTTGCCGAAAGAAGAATCCGAGGCGCTACGGGCGAGATTGGTTCAGGAAAACAAGGGGGTCGAGGGGGTGGCGGAAAAGGTGAAACAAGCGGGCGGGTTGAAGTTTTCCCTGCGGAAAGCGGTGGATTTGTTGGAAAGGGCCAAGGGCGACCTCAGGGTTTTGGGGGGGGAAGAAAAAGTCGGTGAGCTGATGGGAATGACGGAGAGGTTGACGGATTATCTGAAAACAGCGGATCAGGAATAGGGCATTTTTCCAACGGGGGTAAGGGGCGGAAAAGTCCCTCAGTGATTCCACTTTTCGGGTCGGGCGGGGCAGAGTAAGGTTTCTCTGATGTCGGCGGATGCCACCAAAGAACTGGATTTGGAGCATGGGCCGACGGATGAGGAGTTGGTGGCGGAGACGCTCAAGGGCAATTTGGGCTCCTATGACGAATTGATCAGGAGATTTCAGGCCAGGCTCTATGGTGTGATTTATCATCTCACCTCAAACCACGATGATACCAATGACATGCTGATGGAGGTCTTTGACAAGGCTTACCGGAGTCTTCCTACCTTCCGCGGGCAGTCGTCCTTTTACACTTGGATCTATCGGATAGCGATTAACCGAACCTTTAACTTTCTGGACAAGAGAAAGAGGCGGCAAGGGGCCATGAGTTTGAACGAAATCAATGAGGAGGGTTTGCCCAAGTTTGATTTTCCAGACCCAATCCAAAGAAACAATCCATCCAAATCATCAATGCTCAACGAGTTACAAAATAAATTGAACGAATCGATGCTTCAGCTGTCGAAGGAGCATAGAACCGTGGTTACCTTATTTGATATTCAAGGACTTGCACATGCTGAGATCGCCAAGATCATGGGCTGTACGGAGGGGACTG
>Ga0214917_10004131_pt1 | contig 16357 bp, 11 predicted proteins | sample LL_1208_BB_MetaG_FD_177983 | JGI IMG/M metagenome (GOLD analysis project Ga0214917, IMG submission 177983) | Freshwater microbial communities from Lake Lanier, Atlanta, Georgia, United States - LL_1208_BB | ecosystem: Environmental > Aquatic > Freshwater > Lake | place: USA: Georgia | collected... | reverse complement strand
CCCATCTATGACAAAGCCAAAATATTTGAACAATTAGTAATGCCAGACCGTATCATTATGTTTCGAGTATGTTGGGCCGATGACCAGGGAAATCCTCAAGTCAATCAAGGCTATCGGGTACAATTTAGCAGCGCGATTGGACCTTACAAAGGGGGGTTGCGATTTCACCCATCAGTCACACTCAGTACATTTAAATTTTTAGGATTTGAACAAATTTTTAAAAACAGCCTCACGACACTTCCGATGGGGGCAGGGAAAGGCGGATCAGATTTTGACCCCAAGGGTAAATCAGATGCCGAAGTGATGCGGTTTTGCCAAGCATTTATGCGAGAACTCTATCGGCATATTGGGGCAGATATAGATATTCCTGCAGGAGATATCGGTGTTGGCGGTCGAGAAATTGGCTACCTATTTGGCCAATACAAACAAATCCGAAATGAATTTACAGGGGTACTTACCGGAAAGGGTCTCGCGTATGGCGGAAGTCTAATCCGCCCCGAAGCCACGGGCTATGGGTGCGTCTACTTTGTCGAGGAAATGCTCAAACGCAAAAACGACTCACTTAAAGGCAAGACTTGTCTTGTTTCAGGATCTGGAAATGTCGCCCAATACACTATCGAAAAAGTCATTGCCCTAGGTGGAAAAGCAATTACAGCATCCGATTCAAGTGGCTTTATTTATGACCCAGAAGGCATTACAACTGAAAAACTAGAGTTTATTAAAACCCTAAAAAACATAAAACGGGGACGGATTTCAGAATATACCGACAAATTTGGAGGAAAGTTTATCGCAGGCCAGCGGCCCTGGTCCATTAAAGGGGATATCGCATTTCCTTCAGCCACTCAAAATGAATTAGATGAAGACGATGCCAAGCAATTGGTAAGCAATGGATGTATTGCTGTTGGAGAAGGGGCCAATATGCCATCCACACTTCAAGCCATCGAAATCTTCCGTCATCACAAAGTATTATTTGCACCAGGAAAAGCAGCCAATGCGGGCGGGGTCGCTATTTCAGGATTAGAAATGTCTCAAAATAGCATGCGATTTCATTGGAGCAGAGAAGAAGTCGAGGCAAAACTCAAAAGTCTAATGGCCGGTATCCATCAGCAATGTGTGACATATGGAGAGGACAAAGATGGGCATGTGGATTATGTCACAGGAGCCAATGTGGCTGGATTTAAAAAAGTGGCAGACGCCATGTTAGCCTACGGCATTATCTAAAGATACACACAAAACATCAGGAGGCGGAAATCTTAAAAAGAGTTTCGCCTCTTTGCCCCATCTATAGACACAATTTTAAAACCAGCTGACTTTATTTTGTGATTTTCGTATTACTTTTTTCCTAGACCGGACACGAGTGGCTTATTAGTTATTAGTCACCATGTGATCTTCTGACACTCTTAACCTTTTACTTCCTTAAAATTTGAAATACAATAAAAATAGTTAGTACATACGTAGCACAAAGAAATCAATACACAAACATACAAAACAGGGGGACCTCATGTTTAGAGCGGTAACAGAAATTGCGTCTGGAGCAGCGTTAAGAGCAGCGGCAGGAGCAGCGTTAAGATCAACGGCAAGAACAACGTTAAGATCAACGGCAAGACCATTAAGTAAACTTACTAATACTGTAGATACAGCAGATACAGCTAATAGATGCCAAAGTTTTCTAAAACCCACCATACCATATTCACCCCCTCCTTTAAGCTCTACCGTAGATCCTAGAAAATTTCAGACACAAAGACCGGGCTCTGATCCAAGAAATGAGGAATACCAAAGACGACTTGTAGATGCATTTACAGCACCAGATCCTGTTGAAGGGCCTCTTGTACAACCTCAAAAAGACGATGCACTATCTCGGCTTGGATTTTCGGTTGAGCAAAGAGAGGATCTAATTAAGCGATACGCCATATGTTTAGCTTTGTCAGAGGGAATAGAGGGAACTTTTTCAAAAGGGTCCATTATGTTGCCATGGGGGCCGAATATACTCGCTTTACCCGCTGACTATCATACCGAGTTTGTAAATGTAGCGGGGTATTATCGACATGTACTGAGGCATACACAGGGTGATACTTATGAAGACCAAATACTCCGCGCTACAATAAACTTATTAGGGTCAAGAAATGCATATCAAGGTCCCGAAGGACCAATAAATGGGGGTGTAGACAGATGTCTTTACCCTGCAAGCCAAGACGATGCATGGGCGGGATCTCATATGATTGGCATGCACTTCGCTACAGCCGCAGGAAGATGGCTTGCTCGTCAAAATGAAGGACTTGAAACTAAACCATTAATTTTGTCAGGCGGGGATACAGCCCCAAATTTGTCTGGATTTAGTGAAGCTATGAGTATTTTTAATTTAGCAACTACCAAAGGTCTTCATGTAGAAGCTGTATTTCAACTTCATTTAAACGGAATGAGTATCCAACAGCCAGTTGATAAAGCCCATATCTTAAAAATGTTAGAACTTTGGAATGTACCCGTTATCGAAGCCCAAAGTAATTTGCCATCAGATGTAAATAAGGCCATGCAAGACGCTCTTGCATTAACTAAAAAACTAGGAAGGCCTGTGGCAATGGTACAGCATGTTGGGGGTCGCTTTCAGCATGCGTCTGATCCAGCCTTTAATCCAGGGCAACGAGAAGAAAATTTAATAACTTTAACTAAATCAATCGAAGATGCAATAAAAGAATTAATGGGAGATGCGTATCACCCAGGAAAATTTAGCGCCCTTTTAAGATATTATCGAGAAGTGGCCAAAACTTCTTTTGCTCATGCGGCACAGCCAAATCGTCTATTAACTGCAGAGGATTGTGTTCAACTCTCCAATCCAGGGTATGTTAAAGAGCTAGAAATCCATACGCCAAAAATCTATTCCCCAAAAGTGCTCACAGACAAAAAAGTATCAGGGGGCGACATTTATCTTATGGCGCTGCAATCATTATACGACCAGTATGGCGACAAATTAAGAATTATTAGTCAAGAAGAACCTCCTGGTATTTATTTTGAATTAAGAAATATTCCAGAACACTTACGTCGCTGTTTAGTAGTATTACCGGCAAATGAGCAAATGATGCAGCTTGTCGCAGATGGCTATGCAAGAGAGGGGTTTGCAACGATTATCAAATATCCTCACCATCGATTTGTTGGGATGAACGAGCCTGCAACACTAGAAAGTAGAATGCAGCAATTTATGTGGGGTAGTGGTGCGGGGACAGGTACAGTAAGCATTGTGGATGGGGGTAGAAAATCAAATGCAGCCGGTGCGGAATACCATAATTCACTAAATCTTGGCAGTTATGGGACGGATGCGAATGGATTGCTGATATATACCAGAATGGAAAATTTTGAAGGATTATTACAATATGCCGCAGAGCAGGCAACTAAGTTTGCACGGCATGTAATCCTAGTTGTTAATTTAGATGACTACACTAAAAAACACGGTATCCCACAAGTAGATAGTTCCCGACCCCCAATACGAGAGCAGGATGTCATTATCCATGAAATCAATCAATTCCCAATGTCAGATACCCCTAACTATGAAGAAATTATCATCACTTATGGCCTAGGCGTAGAAATGGCAAAGCAAGCAGCAGAAAGACAGAAAAGAAATATTACCATCATTGAGATGCCGTTTTTAACCCACCCATCTAAGGGATTAATTGAGGCTCTAAAACAAAGAGTTACAGGTCAAAAACATGGGGAAATCATTTTTTGGGATTGGGCGTCTCATGGCGGAAAAGTATTATCTCCCCAGATAGCACATGTACAAAGAGAGCTTCAACACGAGTTAGATTTTTTTGTTCATTCATTACATTCTCCATTAAGTTTTCAGGGAGGAGGTCTTTTAACATGTGCTCAACTCCCAGAGCATCTTGAATATACTTTAAGAAAAATATCATTAGGGTACACTGGTACCCCATGCCCAGATTCGAAGGCACAAAGTCGAATCACACTAAAGGCACAATTTCCAGATATTGATTATGAACAAAATAAAAACGCGGTGCCTATACAAGCGTCGCTTACTTCACACACACCTCCCAGTACAAGAATTCCAAAAGATATAACCCGCATCAAGCCTAATATTCCAGAAGAACAAATGGAAAGAAATAAACAACGGCTTGCGTTGAAAGGGTTTACTCAAGCGCCTAGTAGAGACGGTGAGCGCAAAAGTTTAATGCGAGATAACTTAAGAAAGATACACGAAGAAAGGAAGGCAAGGAAAAGTACCTAAAAAACCAACCTTTTTCTCTAAAATTTTTATAAAAAAACTAATAACTCCTCGTACCTTATCTAAAATACACCATATCAATACACCAGTTTGGTCAGTGAAGTCTGTTAATATCGGTAATACGGAGTAAGTAGCAAGGGCAGGAGAATCATTAACAAGCGCATAATAGAGTGTGGCCATGGGTTAAAGTCACTTTCGTTTTTTTAAACCTAGCATAGTATTTTTTTGACTAAGAGAAAGGGTAAGACCGGTGTAAAAATCTATAATTAGGCGGCAGCTTTTTTTGTCTTTGAGTCATTAATTGTTGAGTAATATTAAGGTTCTTTAACTTGTTAATTATGACACAACTTTCAATCTTGCCGTGACTTGTGATGGATTTTCAAGTGCCTCTATCGAGTCTCGGTAGGTACAAGCTGAACTTTTTAGTTGAAAAAAATGGGCTTAGCCTAAAGTAGATAACAATAATTCATGTATACTATGACAAACAATGATTATCAAAAAATACAATCCTAAGGCGTTTTTCGATGGGTCGATGGTTTGGACGGCGAAAACCAAGTTAATGCCAGCGGCATTTCTCTTTTGGACGCGTATCGACGTATTTGTTGTTTCGTTTGCTCCAATCTACGAGTTGGCCAAGCTGGCGTATGGTGTGTTTGCCAAATGGCGATTTAGTCGATTGGCGCAGTGTAAAGCACTCAAACACTAAATGGAATCGGTTTTTCTTCTTTTTCCCCACCAGCTGTTTAAAGAGGTTGCCCCACTCAAACAGGTAGACGTTGTTTATCTTTTTGAGGAGTTTTTGTTTTTTAATCAGTATAAATTTCACAAGCAAAAATTGGTGTTTCACCGAGCGTGTATGAAATACTACGAATCGTATTTAAAAAGTCAAGGAATTTCAGTTCAGTATATTCAAGCCACTGATCCATTAAGCGATATTCGACTCTTTTTAGACCAGATTAAAACAACTCATATCACCTATTATGATGTATGTGATCAGTGGCTTGAGAAACGTATCCGGTTATCATGTGAAGCAGGAAATATTGGCTTAACTCAACTTTCCACTCCATTATTTATCAACACCCCTGACTCGTTAAACTTCTATTTTCAATCTAAAACCACTTATTTTCACCATGATTTTTATATCCAACAACGAAAGTCACTCGACATTCTTTTAGACGAGCACCAAAAACCACGTGGAGGCAAATGGAGCTATGATGCCGAAAATCGTCAAAAATACCCAAAACACGCCTCTCCTCCCCGTGTAGACTTCCCCTCGATAACTCCGTTTTATCAGGAAGCGATTGATTATGTTGAAACGCATTACGCTCAAAATTATGGATGTATTTCGAAGACATGTATTTACCCTACGACACACCAGCAAAGTGAGGCCTGGTTGGAACAGTTTTTACAGACCCGATTTTCGTCATTTGGGGCTTACGAAGATGCCATTGTAGGTGACGAGCTGCTTTTGCATCACAGCATGCTGACGCCAATGCTAAACGTAGGGCTGTTACTGCCGATGCAGGTGGTGAATGCTGCACTTGAGTATTCGAATACGTATACAGTACCTCTTAATTCTCTTGAAGGATTTATTCGACAAATAATTGGCTGGAGAGAATTTATTCGAGGGCTTTATCTTTTTAAAGGATCTGAAGTGCGTACCACCAATTTTTGGAAATGTGATCGAAAGCTACCTGTCCATTTTTACCAGGCCACAACCGGGATTGAGCCACTCGATGTGACGATTAGAAAAGTGCTGGATACAGGATACAGTCATCATATTGAGCGGTTAATGATCCTCGGCAATTTTATGCTGCTATGTGAGTTTCATCCAGATCAGGTCTATCAATGGTTTATGGAACTATATATCGATGCCTACGATTGGGTGATGGTGCCCAATGTCTACTCGATGAGTCAGTTTGCAGATGGTGGTATTATGGCCACAAAGCCCTACATCAGTGGAAGCAGCTACGTTCTTAAAATGAGCCACTTTCAAAAAGGACCTTGGAGTGAAATCTGGGATGCTTTATTTTGGCGATTTATGAACAAACATCGCGACTTTTTTTTAAAGAATCCCCGATTGGGGATGTTAATTCGAACCTATGACAAGATGCGCCTTGAAAAACAACAAGGGTTTGAGAAGAGAGCTGTTGAGTTTTTGAAGCATTTGGGGTGAGGTGGCTCGCGTTAATTCGCAGAAAAGGTTACCCTCCCAACTGAATTTTCCACAGAATCTTTCTTCCAAACCACCCGGATTCCAAAGATACCCCCTTCCATTTTCAGTCCGATGACTCTCTTTCTTTGGCGTGATTTAACTGGGGGCATTACAAAGTTAATCCCCTTACTTCTAAAGGCCATCACCCAGCTTCAAAATAGCATCACTAAAGGCTTCCATAGAAAAATGAAACTCATTCAACGAAAAGCGTATGGAGTTAAAAACTTTGACAATTATTGCTTGAGGGTTAAGGCTTTATGTTGTTAATTAAGCAGTAAGTTTTTCAACTGCCCCCCTAATTTGGTGGAGAGCCTACCATTTCCTCTAACTCAGCACCCATTTAACCGCACCATAACCCCTAACCCATGTTCGACAAAAACAAACACTTTTACGCTCAATATCTCTAATTTCGTGTTGAAAATAAGGGGAAGACTGGCGGAAAGGGTGGGATTCGAACCCACGGTGATCTTTCAACCACACACGCTTTCCAAGCGTGCTCCTTAAACCACTCGGACACCTTTCCACATACTTTTTAGGCTGAGAGAGGGGAGAAATACCCTCATCAAAAAGTATTATAAAGATACACTGTCAACTAAAAATATAAAAGCCAATAGAAATTTATATCTTAAAACACCGATAACTAAAAGTAACACTAACGTATAACTACAAAAATTTGAGAGGTATTTTATTGTTTGAAAACAAAGATACAGTCAATCGGTAATTTCGACTTAAAAGCCACCACTCCCAAACATTTCTTAGCGTTGTTATTAAATATAAAAAATAGATGTAATTGCAGCATTAGGGGTAGAAAGAGTTCAAAAAATACTATTACAACGCGATTCGAGTGAGTATGAATATAATTTATTTCACTGGGCAGGACAATGTGGTAAAGCAGGTATATTTAAGGCGATTTTAGATCCAAACGTCATAAAAGCATTAGGGCCAAGTATAGTCCAAGAGATTTTACTAGCAAATGATTCGACTAAAAATCAATACACTCCATTACACTTGGCAGGAATAAACCAGCACGCTGACATATTTAAAGCTCTTTTATCAATAAATGTGGTCTGGAAATTAGGATTGAAAAACGTACAAACAGTCTTAATAACAGGAGATAAAACTAGTACTACTTGCGCTAAGTATCTTGAACGCAACAGTAGAAATAAGGTAATGCTGAAAGATTTAGAAAAGTGGATAAGAACACATTTTATATATCCAAGCTAGCAAAGGAGGCAGCAGCCATCCCATAATCTAATCCGCAACTCCAAGGCCTTTAAAACCATATCGGTAGCACTTTGCCACTTTTTTTCATCATCACCACAAAGTGTAGTCACCATACGCAAGGCAAGGGGGGCATGTTCATTTTCATCCAATTCAATATGTCTGGCTAAGTAATAATTAAAAATCTTTAATTCTGTAGGAAATTCTGTCGTTAATTGGGACACGATGCCATTAAACATATCCGGTATTAAATCCTCACGACCAAATGCAAAAACCGCCGCTTGGTCCCACACCGGTCTTGTAGTGACAAGGTCAACAGTAAACTTGATAAACTCAGCGGTATTGCCAGGCATCTTCGCCCGGGCCAATGCCTCATCAATCGACATCCCATTTTTAATACAGCCCACTAAAGTGCAAATAGGTAATGTGTTGGCTCCTGCACAGGTCATGGCATCTAAATACAATTCATAATGGCTAATCGGACGTCCTGACATATCGATATCCGACTCTTCAGCTAAAACAATTTCATTAATCAATCGCCGAGTGATGCCATCATCAGTAGGTACCCAAGGTAATTCCACACAAGTCAGGTGGCGTTGAAGTGACTTTAAAAGCGTCATAAAATCCCACACAGCTGCAACATGGCTTTCCATAAATCTCTGTAACATTTCAAGAGAATTTAAGCGCGAAAATAATGGGTGGCCAATAATCTCATTACGTTTGTAATCAATAGCCTTTTTGAGGTGGTCTAAGTGATAATTCATGTCGTCATTATAGCGTATTAAAGCCTTTCAATGCACCCCTGTAAAATATGGTACAATTCGTCAACATGGCTCTTCTGCACACATAACAACCAGGAACCATCATATGCAAAAAACAAACTTCATCAACGGCACATTAATCGATACCCTAACGGGTCAAAGCACAAAAACCAATCTCTTAATCGAAAATGGTATTTTAAAGGGCATGGGATATCTCCCAGACGAAAGTGATGCGGACACCACAGTAATCGACATCAAAGGCCAAATCGTCCTCCCCAATTGTGTAGATGTCTACCCGTTAATCGACTTTGACACCCCAGCACATTTATCATTAAAAACCCTCAAGCTACTATCCCCCCAAGTCCAAGCCCAGTTAATGCCCCAAATCGCCACTGGCTTTTTTCAATTTGCAACAAGTGGAGAGCCTCACCCCCTGACACAGTTTATACAAGACGCCATCACCATCTTACACTGCATACACCAAGTCCCAATCGGGGATGTTCTCAAACTGATATCGACAAATCCGCGCAAACAATTTGGCATAAAAAGGGATGGGATAGCCCTCACCAAAAAACCTAACTTCGCAGTAATCAGACTTTCTACAAAAACCCCTGATGCGATAGTCACCCACCTAGTTCAGGATGGAGAAATCACAATCCGTAATGCATGAAGCCCACTATCCAGCTCTGCCTTCAATGCCGCATGAATGAGTCGGTGGACGGCAACACGGCTTTTACCACTAAATTCAGCCGATGAAATCGTCACACAAAAGTGTGTTTCATCTCGTCCAGTATGTCCATGGTGTCCACGATGCAAATGACTTTCATCCAAAATCTCCAATAGGCTTGGCCTAAAAGTCTCAGTCAAAATAGCACTTATTCGGTTAAATCGACTCATTTGGGTTTCACCACGATATTGAGTAATTTTTTAGGGATATAAACAGATTTAACAATATCCATTCCATCTAAATATTTTTTGACATGTTCATTTGTAAATGCAAGTGCTTCAACATCCGCTTGGCTAATATCCGCAGCCACATCAAATTTTGCTCTAATTTTGCCATTCACTTGGGCCACAATAGTCACTTCATTATCCAGTGTTTTGGCGATATCAAAAGACGGCCAAGTTGATAAATGGACACTATGTCCTTGTCCTAAAATCTGCCATAACTCTTCGGTCATAAATGGGGCAAAAGGCGCAAGTAATTGCACTAAAATTAAAAGAGACGCAGCATCTGCACCAGTGGTATACATTAAATTGGTCAATTCCATTAACCGGCTAATTGCTGTGTTATAGCTAAATCGTTCAATATCTTCAGTCACCGCTTTAATGGTTTTATGTAGTCCACGTTCAAGTGCAGTCGCGTGGTCTGGTTTTAAGTTGTATTGCTCGCGATCAATGCATAGCCTAAACACACGGTTTAAAAACCTAAAACTACCTTCAACACCGGTATCCGACCATTCCAAATCACGGTCAACAGGCGCTCCAAATAAAATAAATAGTCGGGCTGTATCTGCCCCATATTTTTCAATAATTTGCCCCGGATCAACCGTATTGCCGACAGACTTAGACATCTTAGACCCATCTTTTAATACCATGCCTTGCGTTAGTAACCGCTGAAATGGCTCATCAACCGATACCAAGTCTAAATCTCGTAATACCTTAGTAAAAAAGCGTGCATATAATAAATGCAAAATGGCATGTTCAATGCCACCAATGTATTGGCCAACAGGCATCCACTGTTCGGCAATTTTTTTATCAAAAGGCACTGTTGTATTGTGGGGGTCCGTAAATCGTAAAAAGTACCAGGACGAGTCAAAAAAGGTATCCATCGTATCCGTTTCTCGGCGATACACCTTGCCATTACGCTCAACACGGGTAAACGATGACGACTTATCCAAAGGATTGCCTTGTCCAGTAAATGCCACATCCTTAGGTAATCGTACAGGCAGCTGCTCTAAGTCTTCAGGCAATATCGTACCATCATCCGAATACAACATCGGTATCGGCGTCCCCCAATACCGTTGACGAGAAATCAACCAATCTCTCAATCTATAATTAACCGTTTTTTTACCCCAACCTTTCTCTTCAATGACATCACAAATAGTTGTTTTAAAAACATCGCTATCCATACCCGTATAGCCATCGCTATCAACCATAATCCCTGACCCAGTATATGCCTCAGTGAAGTCGCTCGTCTTAGACTCATGATGGGGCGCAATAACGCGTTTAATAGGCAAGTGATACCGTTTAGCAAATTGAAAGTCCCGTTCATCATGGGCAGGTACAGCCATAACAGCACCAGTTCCATAATCCATCAGGACATAGTCCGAAATCCAAATCGGAAATGTCTCACCCGTAAAAGGGCTAATAAAATACTTACCCGTAAAAATGCCAGTTTTTGGCTTTTGATCATTAGTTCTGTCAATTTTGTCGGCTTTGGCGACGTGCTCAATAAAAGCCAATACAGCGGCTTCATGCTCTGTACCTTTTACCCATGTCTTTACTTTAGGGTGTTCGGGCGCAACGACCATATATTGAATGCCATAGACGGTGTCAGGCCGAGTAGTATAAACCGTAATCGTGTCATCACTGTCTTTTAAATTAAAAGTAATATGCACACCGGTTGATTTGCCAATCCAATGACGTTGCATCTGTTTAACCGGTTCTGGCCAATGATCTAATGTATCCAAATCTTGTAATAACTCTTCGGCATAATCGGTAATTTTTAAATACCATTGCTCAATTTCACGCTGCTCAACCACAGCGCCCGATCTCCACCCTTTGCCATCTATGACCTGTTCATTGGCAAGGACAGTGTGATCAACCGGATCCCAGTTAACAACGCCTTTTTTACGATAAATCAGGCCTTTATTAAACATTTGGATAAATAACCATTGATTCCAGCGATAATACTCTGGTGTAGATGTCGCAATTTTTCGAGACCAATCATAGCTAAAGCCAAGGGCCTGTTGTTGCTCAACCATTAAGTCAATATTTTTTAAAGTCCAGCCTTCGGGGTCAATTTTTTGTTTAATGGCAGCATTTTCAGCAGGCAACCCAAAACTATCAAATCCCATCGGGTAAAGCACATTATGCCCCGTCATACGTTTATACCGGGCCAAAATATCGCCCAAAGCATAGTTACGCACATGCCCCATATGTAATTTGCCCGAGGGATACGGAAACATCTCTAAAACATAAATACTAGGCTTGGACGCATCAAAGTCTGTGTGATACTGCTGGCGGTCTTCCCAAATTTTCCGCCACTTTGGCTCAATTTCTAGTGGACGATACTGATAACTCATACGGAAGGCCTCCAAATTAACACGATAATTTTTGGGCTATATTAGCATTGAGGGGGTCAGACCTCTATAGTATTCATATTAATCGAGTAGGCATAACCTTTTATAACAAGATATAATCCCCCAATGGACAAAAAAACAGATTTCCTAGTCATAGGCAGCGGTATTGCCGGTTTATCCTGTGCCCATGCCTTGGCCCCACATGGCAAAGTGCTAGTCGTCACTAAAAATGCCATTCGCGAATCGGCTACCCAATATGCCCAAGGAGGCATTGCCGCAGCCCTACAAAAAGACGATACCCCACAATTCCATTTTCAAGATACTATCAAAGCAGGCGATGGCCTCTGCCAGCCTCAAGCAGTCAAAATTTTAGTCGAAGAAGGGCCTGCACGTGTTCAGGAGCTCATTCAAATGGGGGCCTCTTTTGACAAGGAAGATGGCGCATTTCACTTTACCAAGGAAGGTGCTCATTCAAAACGCCGTATCCTTCATGCTGGAGACGCCACCGGAAAAGAAATCGAAAAAACATTGGGTAATGCATTATTACGACACCCTAATGTAACATTTATGCCCAATACATTTGTCACCCAGCTCATTAAAAAAGATGACGAAATTGTTGGCTGCGAAGCCGTTCATAATCAGACCTTACTCACCATTACTGCAAAGGCCACTGTTTTAACAACCGGCGGGTGTGGCCAAGTCTATCAAAATAATACCAATCCGCCTGTGGCAACTGGAGATGGTTTAGCCCTAGCCCTCAATGTGGGGTGCGACTTACAAGATATGGAATTTATTCAATTTCACCCCACAACACTCTGCAAATCTGACAAAAAGCCACTTTCTATTTTTCTTATTACCGAAGCCGTGAGAGGGGAGGGGGCCTACCTTCGCAATGCTGACGGCCAACGCTTCATGCTTAACTATCACCCAGATGCAGAGCTTGCCCCACGAGATGTCGTCGCCCGAGCAATTTTTAACGAATCTCAGCGTCAAAACACTTCCCATGTATATTTAGACTTAACCCATCTTAAGCTTAATATTGCCAAGCGATTCCCCACAATCTATAAACATTGCCTCGACAATGGCATCGATATCACCAAAGACCTCATTCCCGTCGCACCAGCCGCACACTATGCCATGGGTGGCATTAAAACCGATCTCTGGGGGCAAACCCAAGTAAAGCGTCTCTATGCGGGTGGAGAAGTGGCCTGTGTTGGTGTTCATGGTGCCAATCGTCTGGCCTCCAATTCTCTTTTAGATGGCCTAGTATTTGGTAATCGCATTGCCACTCATATTCTTAACTCACACTACAGCATGCCAATGGATGCAACAGCTCCCCACAAAGACTATCAGTCAGTAGAGCCTCAAAAAAAGAAAGAGATCTTAGAGGTAAAAGGTATCATTCGTGACATTATGTGGAGTGATGTAGGGATTATCCGGTCTAAAGATACGCTAACGCATGCCCTAACTGAGCTTCAAAAACTGACTTGGATCAAAACAGTATCCACAACAGATGGGCCAATCATCGAAGTTCAAAATATATTGGATGTGGCGCTACAAATCACCCAGTCTGCGCTTAACCGAAAAGAAAGTAGAGGGAGTCACTTTAGGTCCGATTACCCAACAAAGGACCACACCCTAGATCAGCTCAACGCCATACTCTAAAGAATGGCTTAGACAACAGTGGATGTTGAGCGATTACCTACATGTAATAGATGAAGCAACATCAAAGCACCCAAGCAATGCTCAAAGCCTTGAACTAAAATCGAAACAGACTGACCAATCACAGGTATTCCGACCAAAGTCATTGAAATCAAAGTCAATAGCCATTTTACACAAATCGAATAACAAATCAGTAATAACGATGATTTGGAGTGTGCCCGTAGCAGATACCAAGCAAAGGAAATACTATCCAAAATTCCTTTTTGACGCCCAGCCGAAATCACTTGTCCAATATTAGATACAATGGCCGCTACAGTAATTCCAACAAAAAAAACCAGTAATTCGGCAAGTAAAATCATCGATTGCGCCGAAGGGGAATCGGAAACAAGTACTTGCGTTTGAGGGTAAATGAGCCAAGTATACATGGCAATAAAAGGTAATGTTAAAAGTGATGAAATACTTAAAATCCTTAAAAAGGTAGTTAAAAATCGATCCTGAACGGTATCAAAATTGACGATATCACTTGTCATAAGCTGATGACCGATCAATAGCGTAAAGGTCAAAAAAAATAATTCCAGTACCAAAGTCGCTAAAAAAGCAGGGATAATGGGTTTAAAAGCATCAAGACCTAGAGAAGAGGTTGCATCAGGCATCGAAAACATCAAGGGTATCCCTAATGTTACAATAAAAGCCAATAACAAGCCGGGAGCCATCACAATTTTATCCTTTTTGATAATATTAAAACTTTGCGTTAAAACTTCAAAAAATGTCATGGATAATCTCAAACATATCAGTCATTAAAATAGGGTGACCTGTAAAATGCTCAAAGGCCAATGCCGCCTGCCCTGCAAGCATGCCGGCCCCATTTAAAACAGATGCTCCTCTGGCTTCAGACAATTTCAAAAACCGGGTTTTGGCTGGTTTATAAATAATGTCACAAACATAATGTGAAGAAGTGACCCATGTAAACTCATCTAATGGGCAAGCGTCATCATGGGGTGACATCCCAACAGAAGTGGTATTGACCACTAAATTAGCGCCACTTAAATCAGGTAATAATCCTTGATTAAATTCTACAGGTTTAATCGTGCACTGAGGCGAAAATTTGTCCAAATCCTCTGCTAGTTTTTGGGCCCGGCCGATACTACGATTGGCAATGGTTAACCTACGACAACCAGCATCCACCAAGGCAACACAAATCGCCCGTGCAGACCCTCCTGCACCAAGTACAACCACATCCTGATTCAGTGGCGTCCACCCCCAATGGTGTAAAAGCGATGCTAAAAATCCCTGACCATCAGTATTATGACCAATCAGTCGACCATCATGATTCACAATTGTATTTACCGCACCTATTTTTTGGGCATCTGCACTTAATTCATCTAAAAATGGGATCACAGCTTCCTTATGTGGGACAGTAACATTCACACCAGCATAATAAAATGCCCTCATTGACTTAAAAAATAAGTCTAAGTGTTCAGGTCGCACATGAAATGGCACATAAACAAAGGGTAAGTGAAATCGGTGATACAAGGTATTATGTAGCTGAGGGGATAAACTATGAGAAATCGGGTCTCCAATTACTCCAACAATACGTGAACGTCCATAAATCATACTGTCGCAAGTATACCTTGAAATTTATCTAGCACAATAATCGATACATAGTGAATCACAACTCAAGATAAGGATTTACAGTGACACATTTCAGAAAACTACTCAGCACCTCACAATTTTCTCAACAACGCCAAATAATGGAAGTCTTTCAAGCAAATATACTTCAAGTCATAGTGTGGGCATGGAATCCAAGTACCCAGCATTCTCAAAAAATTAGCCCATTTATTCAAAAATTTACTAAACAAACCCTTACTTTACAAATTACACTCCAAGACATCATTGATGCAATTAAAACTAAAAACCCTAAAGCAAGCGTTGTATTGACAGGAAGTAGTACCAAAAATATTCTTGATTCTCAAGATATCGACATCCTTGTACGGGGCCTAGAAAATAGTGACTATCCCCTCAACTGGGCTATTGAAGCCAAATTACGAAAACAATTTCCAACTGAATTGAGCCAAATGACAGACCTTGAGATGCAAAGCATCACTAGGGCACTCTTTAACGCCCAAATTCAAAAAATGACAATAAAAGACCCAGTGACTCAAACAAAACTTGGTACTTCTTACGAAATTCGAATCAATGACATCAAGATTGGTCTAACCATGATGACAAGTAAAAGTAAGGACTTCAAAGTCGTACATTACTACACAGGAGCAAAAGCCGTAGCGGTATCCCTAAAAACTTATGAGCCTGAATGTCTAGCGGGAGAATCAAAAATGGAGACCTGCCTTGCTCTCGAAAGTCATAAAAAATTATTTTCATGGCATACATCGGCAACCGTAGATGCCGACATTCGAGCTGCAATACTGGAATCTCACTCGTATACCCCATTAACACCGCAACATGACAAAGACCTGGCAGATAAAACCGTCAAATTTCTTTTAGAAAATACAGCAGATGATATTTGCAAAAAATTTAATTTTGCATTTACAAATCATCAGGCAGACAAAAAGCAAACCATGACCTTATGGATCGATCGACTAAGACGGTGGCACAGCGACGATCCAATAGTACTTGCAATGGCCACTCAAGTAGTCAGACAGCTAAATTTAGAAGAAATCTCCATAACAGAGACCTCATCTCCTTTAACTGCGCAACAAAAAGCCCAATGGCTAATGCAAGCCGTGCACATTATTCCTCAACACGATACAGAAACTCATGCTCTTATAGCGAAGCAAATCGCAGAAGTTGCATCAGAGGTATTAAAAACAAAAGATTTTGATACATGGGTTCCTTACCTAGAAAGTCATCATATCAAAATTGACAGTCTTGATAAAAAGACACTTCTTGGCTTAATCAAAATCCAAAAAACACCAGAAGATAAGCTGCAAGCTTATGAAAGACT
>Ga0214917_10004130_pt1 | contig 16359 bp, 26 predicted proteins | sample LL_1208_BB_MetaG_FD_177983 | JGI IMG/M metagenome (GOLD analysis project Ga0214917, IMG submission 177983) | Freshwater microbial communities from Lake Lanier, Atlanta, Georgia, United States - LL_1208_BB | ecosystem: Environmental > Aquatic > Freshwater > Lake | place: USA: Georgia | collected... | reverse complement strand
CAGGCTTCTTAGCAGCAGCACGAAGCTTACCAGCAGGGATCTTTTCACCCTTCTTTACACCCAAAGACTGACGAAGAGCTCCAGGCTTTTTGATAGCACTCTGAATCCATTTGCCACCTTTAGCTTTCATCTTAGCACCATCTTTAGCCATAGATGTAGCACCTTGTTGCTTATCTTTTGTAAGGCTCACCTTAGTTTTTACATTGCGAGGAGGAAGGTTCATCTCTTGCACCTTTGTCCAAGCACCTTTAGGATCAACAGGTCCTACACGCTTAGTAGAAGCTTTTAAACCAGCTTGAGCTTTTTTAATATGTCTCATTTTCCTTTAGCTTTAATTTTACGTTCTTGTTTAAGCATAGCTTTGGTAGGAGCCTTAGGTTTAGCACCAGTTTTCTTATTCTGAGCTGCTTTCTTCCTCAAATTATCCCACAAACCACGTTGTGAAACACTTCCATCAGCACGCTTTAACATTTGTTTACCACCACTCTTGAACTTCTTCTTAATACCAGAAGGACGCATAGGTCCTTTCTTCTCAAGCTCTTTTATAAAATCAGGAGAAACCTGAGGATCTTTAGTGAGTTTATACGTGCTCTTTGTTTTAACTGTGTCCTTTTTTGGAGCCACTTTAATAGAAACACGTCTTGTGGTATCTGTGCCTGTTTGGGCTTTTTTAATACGTCTCATTTTTATAAATTTGCTTGTTGAGGAGTTTCTTCCACTTCTTTCACCACACCAGCTTCAACAGCATTAGCCATTACAGCTTCAATTGCTTGAGCAGCATCATTAGCTAATAGAATACGTTGAGCTTCTTGTGTGCTTGTAACAACACGAAGAGCGTTGAGAATAATACCAAATTGTTCACCAGAAAGGACAAACTGATCTCCAGGAGTCCATGTGTAGCGTTTGTTAGGATCGTAAGTTGCCATAATTTATGTAAGTTTTTGGTTTAGAATAACAAATATAAGGGGATTTTGGTCAATCTGCCAAATTTATTTCAAACGTGATGGTACTAGAGCTCTTAATGCTCTTAGACAGCTGAAGCTTGATACCAAACAGGTTGTGAAACTTTAATAACTCCTCCAGAAGCATCTGTGTGTACATAGGCACTGAAGGAGCTATTCTAAAGTGGTATGAGTGAGGGTTCTTAGTCACTTCCATAGAGGATAGCTCATCTATGGAATCTATAAGTCCTTGGAGGTGTGAAAAATAAGCAAGTTCGTTATCAGCCATCACCTCAGGAAAGAACCTCTTACTGATTGTCATTAGGACAGGGTTAACAGGTATTTAGTTTTAGCTGCTTCTCCAGATAGAGATTGAGCAATGTTTTCAATGTCAGGCATATTATTAGCAGCTGCGTAGTTTTCAAGCTGTTTAGCAAAACTAATTAGCTCACTCACCACAGCATCACTAACTCCTACACCATAGTCTTTTAAAGGAGCATGAGCACCAATTTTAGCTCTAGTGCCTGTATAGCCCATAATCTTCTCTACAATCTCATCTTTTAGGTCAAACACCTTGTCATATAGTCCACCAAGAGCTTGGTGTTCTGCATAACTCCTTGTGGCCCAATGCAAATTGTGTAGCTGAAGTTCAAAGTGTGTCAGCTTTGTAGCTACAGCATCTGGAGAAAGTTCTCCACCAGATGTGTTTAGCATCTTCTCAGGAAACAGTGACTTTGCCATTAGTTAGTTTTTATTTCTCCACCAAAGCGGTTTGTATAAATAAGGTATTGTTTAACAGCCTCTACTAAATCATTAGGATATTGTTTTATAAAATCCTGCAGGGTTTTTACTTGTTCTGCCATGATATTACTTTTTAAATTGTTATTTTTATCCAAGTCCAATTTCCCATCCAGAAACATTATCTGTGCACACTCTTCTAAATCCAATAGCACATGACTGTTCTAGGATGTTAGATGGAACATAATAGTAGTAGATGTTTCCAGCAATTGTTGTAACATCTAAAGTGATGATTCTTCCTGGAAAATCTGACTCACAGCTAATTAGCGCCACCTGTAATGGAGGGTTGGTAAAAGGATTGGTTTCAAGTATGAACACCACACCTTCTGGTTGGAATACAACATTATCAATAATGAAGTCTTCTCCATACACTGGAGGAAGACAGCTTGGATCACAGCACTCGTAAGCACCAATCTGTTTCCAATTACCCACTTTTGGTTTAAAGCGCTGGAGGATTAAACTTCCAGATATTAGTCTGCCTGTGCCATCATAGCGCACAAAGGCTTTCAAGTCTTTTTTATTGCTTGCCATTTCTTAAAGTTTAAATAAGGGTGGTAGTTGTTGTTGTAGTGGGAAGAACGCCACAAGGACCTCCTTCTAATACCTCGCTAGAGATTCCTGAGATAGCAACAGTGCCTTGTTGAGCACAGAAGTCAACAACATCTGGTCCAACGATTTCAATTTCTGCAATGCTACCATCACAGTTGTTGTAAGTAAGAGTTACAGTTTCTTCTCCTACAATAGCTTCATACTGGATACATGGAAGTTGTGTTGTTGTGGTTGGTTCACAGCATTCATATGCTGGAATTTCCACCCACTTACCCACCTTGGGCTTCTTTCTTCTCAGAATCAGGCTGCTAGGAACGATTCTCCCAGTACCATCAAAGCGTACAAAAGCTTTGAGAGGGCGTTTGTCAATTGTGGCCATGATTAATAGTTTAATTTATATTTGTTAAAAAGTTGTTTCAGTTTGTTTGCGTAATACCACGTACAACGTGTCTTAGCTTTTTCATCATTTAGGACAGCATCCAAGTGCACATCTGTGCTAGGATCTAATCCTTTGTGATATTTACCTTTATAGAAGCAATTATATCCATCCATGGAGGTGGATACAATTCCTGCATTATGAAGGATGGGGTGTGTATCTAGTTTTGTGATGGGGTCTGGTGCCCAGCTAAATCCCATCTCTGGAATCACCCTTGTTTCAGCTTCTCTGAGCCATAGATTCCACAGAAGTGCCCACATGTCAGCACACCAGCTTTGGAATCCTTTATTTTCGTTCTCAAAGAACTCCCTGTTCACCTTCTGTAAATAGCTTCTAATGACAATACAGTCTGTAAGCATCTTCTTCCAGAAGGCTGCATCTATATTCTTTATAAGATATTGAGCCCCTCCAGAATGGTCGTTATGTGCTTCAGCTATCTCTCTGCTAATTCCTACAACACTTGTTATTTCAGCTAGGATGTCTCTTGTTTTATACTCTTCCAGCTTGTCTGGAAGAACATCCTTAACCTTAGAATCAAAATAGCTAGCGTTAATATAGCTGTTCGCATCTGATAAGTAGTTTATGTCATCATCTACAAACTGTTGAATATCAAACTTTTCTGTAAATAGAATGTCTGAATCACAGTAGAAAACCGCCTTTGAGCTCATCTCTGGATGGTCCTTGAAATACCTCCAGAGAACGTAAGGTCTTAGAATGGGAATGTATATACCCAACAAATCACTAATATTATCTGTGTCTTTGTAGAAAACAAACTCAGCTTCTGGGTAGAGGGCAATCACCTGTTCCCATTTCTTGTTTTGTTCTCTGAACTTAGGAATAAAAATGAGGACAATAGCTTTGTCACTATCTCCTCTTTCCTTTAAGCTTTCTAGCCATAGATTCACCTGCCATGTGTAGTAGGTATCATCAGGCTGAGCTGTAACATACTTAAGCTCCTTCATATGTAGTTGGTTTTAAGTGTATTCCTTTATCCTGGAAGCACTGTTGTTGTGGTGGTGGTAGTAGTGAAATTGTTATTTAAATCACAAAGCTGGCAGGAAATTCCCTCCAGTTGCTTTGCAATTTGCCATAACAGATTCTCTGTTGTACCCCATCCTATTTGTTTAGCTGGTATTCCCATTTTATATTCCTATTTTATTCACTGTAAAAATTACTCCTGGAGATTGTGGTATTGTACTACCTACAGGAGGGATGCTTGTTATAGCTGTTTTTCCATTCTTACTAGTCCACTCTAGAGCCACCACATCACCAGCAGTGATTGCATAAAAAATGTTCACTGTCATGAGGGTAGCACCAGGTGTACCTCCATGAATGGTGGGAGTGGTGATATAGCTAGCTGATTTAGGAACATCAGTTCCATTAACTGTAAACCAGATGATGGCATCTTCTACATCATTGCTGAAGTTTTCAAGCTGAGCACTAAACTGCAAATTGTACACTCCAGTATTAGCAATAGTGACATCACCTGTAAGAGGATTAAGTGTCACCCCATTTGAAAGATCAGTTTCATCTAGTAACACCTGTTTAGGAATACCAGCAGCTGTATATTGTGCTTGAGCTACACCAGCTCCAATGCTGTGATTGGCTCCATTAGAACCAGCTACACCCCTTGTAATACCCGTAAATGTATTTCCAGATATACCAGTGTAGGCTATAATCTCTGCACCGATTCTAATATATCCAGGGGATGCAAATCCTGTTGTACTAGCCACCTGAATAGGGAGGGTGCTATTGGAGTTCATTCCTGCTGTAAGGGTGGTGGCGCTATTAAATATAAAAGATCCATAATATAAATCAGCAGCACCTCCTACACCAGAGCTACCTGATGTACCAGAAACACCGCTAGAACCACTAGTACCAGAGGTGCCTGTAATAGTGCCTATATTGTCATTCAATGTACAGAGCTGGCAGCTAGCTTGCTCCATTTGTTTAGCAATCTGCCACAACAGGTTGTCCTGTGTGCTCCAGCCTATCTGTCTTGAAGGTATTGACATAATTTACAAATATATGGTGATTGTTAGAGAAAACAATGAGCCTCAATAATTTACAATAACTAAATTAGTTAAAACAGCTCTAACTAAATTTGTTTAAATATCTGGACAGCAAAATATAGGATGCAAAAAAGGATGCGGATATTCCATAAAAGATAAGATCTGCCACCCAGAATGATCCAGTTGCCTCCATTATCAATTTGAAAAGGAAATCGTACCCAAAGGGTAGGAAGAACATCGCTAACATCAGCGAGGTGTCCCTTAAGTACCTTAAACGCTTTTTTTGTTTTCTTAACATGCTCACCGTCCATATAGGATTTTTTCGTTATCTTCCTTGTCCCCTGTATTTAGAGACCTTTTTGTCTTTTGGACCTCTGCTTTTAGCAGCTTTGCCACCTTTTCTTCGTCCAAATGATATTTTTCTACTTTCTGCTGATGATTTTGATTTTGCCATTATATTGATTTTAACTGAAAATGCATACCATCTTTCCTAGTCCATGTACCTCCCCAATCAAACCCATTGTCTGTAAAGCACTTCACAAAGCCAGGACTGAGTTTAGGGGTTTGGTTCAAGCCATTCTCAAAAGCATTTACATCTATGGCTATACCCCAGCTATGTAAACTCATAGATGGCAATCCACGCTTCTTACGGATGTTGAAACAACCATCCCAGGTTTTGAGCTCTCCCACATGTCCTGTATCTATCAGAGCCTTGAAAGCATTAGACAAGGGTGTTACCAAGTCCTTATTACAATAGATCCTCTTGGGAATAACACCTATTTCTAGTTCTGTAGGTACATCCCACAACACTAGGTTTTTGTTAGAAGCTGAGGGTTCTCCGTATTTCTTAAGCGCCTGTGCTGATGTCACCATCTGTGAAAAAGTTTGAGATGAATTTACCAATTATAGCCACCACCATAATGATTGTGCCAGCTAAAGGATGACCATTTAAAACAACAATACCAGCACCAAAGGTACCAGCTGCTGCCAGACTATCTCCTAATACACGTACACGCTTGGGTGTAGGTGCGAAGTAGTGTTTCCAACCAAATTTCATATTATTTGAGTTTTATTTTCCAATAAGCTCCCACACCATACATCAAATCCCCATAAGTATTTACACTTAGTGACCCTCCAAACAGAAAATCATTCCTGGTTTTCAGAAGAGCACCCGCCCCAACTTGCTGATTTCTAAGGTTAGTTTGGAAGGCCCCCCCTACATATAGCTGTGTCACTTTTTTAGCAGGAATTGTGACAGTTTCCTTAATTACGGGGTATTTAATGTTTATCTTAGTGCTTCTACCTACAATTAGGTTCTTTTGAACAGTGTCAATAATTTTTACATATCCATTACTATCAATACGCACACTATCCTGATGGATGTTCTTTGCAAGTAATTGATTTACAACCTCTTGGTATTGAACCACCAACTTTGCATAGTTGCTATCAGGGATGTAGTGGTTGATGATGGTGTCATGTGATTCTATCTGGATGGTCTTAGTCACCTGTGGTTTTCCAACTATCAAGGAATCCTTGACAATCCACATAGTGTCTCTAACAATCTTTGGCTGTTCAGCAGGAACTGGCTGAGCACACTTTTGTAGTGCCACTATCACTAGCAGCACTATTATGGCTAAGCTCAACAGGTTTTTCTTAATAAATTCCATATCAATTAGTTAGGTTGGCAATAATTTTGGTGACATACTCAGCTCCCATAACAAGCCCACCTAGAATAAAGGCTGCCCAATACACCTTCTTCTTGAAATCCTCATGCTTTTCCACCTGTTTTTCTAGCTTGTTTATCTTAGCTTCTAGGTATTCAATGTCCTTAACAAACCCACCCTGTTTAGTGAGGGGATTGCCCAAAATAGCGTCCACCACTTGTGTTAATTTTGTATCTATGGAGTTCATTTTCTCCTCTAGATCATAAAGACGCTGGTCCATGCTTTTTAATTCTTCTTTTACTTGTTGTTCAAATAGGTTTTCCATAGCGTTTTTACATAGGAAAAGGGTTTATAAAAGCATAGCACTCCCAGATCTCTCCGAACAGAAACCAGAAGTGCTATGTAATTTGGCCTGAAATAAAATCCCCAGGACGGGGCATAATATAGCAATAACCTGACAGAGTAGGTGTCTCGTGGCAAATCTAGGAAAAAGTTTTGAAACTACCAAATATTTTTTTGAGATGTGGTTTGATTTTAGTAGGTTTGCGTCAATGAAACCAGTGTGTCTAAATCTTGAGGATAGGAATGGGTCAGAAGACCTCCTAAATGCCACCTCCACCATCAAAAAGCTTTACGATTTGTACGGACAGAATATAATGGTGCTGTCCAAAATGCCAGAATTATTCAAGGATAATCCACATGTAGATAAGAGCTATAAAGCATCTAGTGTGAACATGGAGTTTATAAGTGAGGCTTACATTCTTTGTAAGCCTTCTCCACTATCAGGAAAAAACCCATCTATGAAAAAACTTCTCATCATCACGCCCCATTTATCTACAGGAGGAGCTCCTCAAGTGACAGTGAATAAGGTGGAGCTTTTAAAAGATCACTTTGACATTAAGGTGGTGGAATACTCCTTTATTTCTTGGGAGTATGTAGTGCAGCGTAACAGGATTATAGAACTTGTTGGGCAAGACAACTTTATATCTCTTGGGGATAACAAGTTAGAAGAGCTTAGAAGAGTGATGATATCCTTTACCCCTGATGTTGTATCTATGGAGGAATTTCCAGAGTTTTTCATGGATAGTGATGTGGCTAAGATGCTGTATAACCCAGCTAGGGAGTACACCATCATAGAAACCACACATGACAGCAGTTTTAACAAGAAAGACAAAACCTGTTTCCCAGATAGGTTTGTATTTGTTAGTGCCTATAATCTATTCCAATACATAGACTTTGATATTCCTGCAGAGGTGATAGAATATCCCATCAATCCTAGGGTACGTAATCAACAAGAGATGCGTGAGAAGCTTGGGCTAGAACACAATTATAAACATATTGTAACTGTAGGGCTATTCACTCCCAGAAAGAACCAAGCTTATGCTTTTGAGATGGCTAGAAAGATGCAGGGTAGTAAGGTGAAATTCCACTTCCTGGGTAATCAGGCTGGTAATTTTGAGACCTATTGGAAGCCTCTAATGGATAATAAGCCAGACAACTGTGTTATATGGGGAGAAAGAGATGATGTCACTAGCTTCATAGAAGCCTGTGATGTGTTCCTATTCCCATCTAAGGGAGAGAGAAACAACAAGGAGCTCAACCCTATAGCCATCAAAGAAGCTATGGAATATGACATCCACAAGATGATGTACAATCTGGATGTCTATTGTAACAAGTATAACAACATGGATCATGTCACCCTGCTCACAGGAGATGTGGATAGAGATGTAGACAACCTGTTCAACATACTCAATGTTAGTAAAGTAAACCCAGATGAGGAGTTGATTGTAGTGGGTGCATGGCCCAATCTAAAAGAGCGCATCAGCCTTACAGAGAAATGTTTAAATAGTTTGAAGCCTCTAGGTAGGAAGATTATGATGGTGTCTCACTATCCTGTGGGTCCAGATCTGCAGAGAATGGCAGACTATTACATCTATGATGCTAACAATCCACTCACACACCATTCTTATTACAGCAGGTTTTACAACTACATGCCCACTTATGATGTAGAGATTAATATCAACGGCCTTAAGAACAGCAACCAGTCTCTCACTGTGCTCACCAATCTGTTCAACGCTTTCAAGGCTGCCAAACAGCTGGGCTACAAAAGAATCTTCTATACCACATATGATGTAGTGATTGATTCAAGAGATCTTCCCATTATAGAATCCACGTTTGAGGAGGTAGCTGGTACAGCCACTGCCTATTTAGCTTCTATTGATACACCACTTGGTAAGCTCATAGAAACTACAGCCATGACCATAGATGTGGATTTCTTCCTGTCCCATTTCACAGACCATAGAGATGCTGAGTCTTATAACCAACACTGCCAACAGCTTGGTTGTCAGAACTTTCTAGAACACTACTTCATGAGTGTCATAAAGGATGTACCAGGAGTGAATGTAATCTCAAACCAGGAAGAAACATTCTTGGTAAATAGCGGTAGAGGGGTGTCCTCTAACAGTGAGTATTATTCCATTCTACCTGTGGTGGGTCATGAGAACAGATATATGTTCTACTTCTTTACATACAATATTGACCAGAGGGTGGTATATGTAAAGATTGGAGAATACCTATTCAAGATAGATATTGCTAAGAACAGAGAGTTTAAACATGAATTTGAGTTTACAGGAAACCACATAGAGGTGGTGCTAAGCTTCTATGATGGTGATAACCTATATAAGGAAGAGACATATGTCCTTTCTAATGAGACAATTGACAAGTATAAGCACACGGGTTATTTCAAGTGGAAAGCAAAACCCAGAATTAAGCTGGTGCATATACAAACCACTCTCAATGATGAAAGAGAACAGGCTAGCAGAAGTTCTCTAGAAGTGGTGCGCAACTATGGCTGGGAGTATGTACTCCATACCAATGAGCCTTATAAATCTCTACCTCCTGCACATACATCTCTCAGACCTCACTGTGTATCTATGGAGCTCTTCGATGAGCAGAAAACCAGGGAGGTGGGAACAGCACTCACCCCAGCTCATTATGGATGCTATGAAGCATTCAAAAATGCCATCCTAAGTGAGTTTCACGACTGTGATTTCCTCATAGTGTGTGAGGGAGATTGTATTATTGATACAGATGTGAATAGATTCATCAGCACTGTGGAGGCTAGCTGTCCTGTCATAGAGGATAATAACATAGGATATATGTCCTTTGGTGATGTAGACACCCTGGAACATGGCTGGAAACAGTCTAATCCCATCAGGGATATTAATGACTTTATGTTCATTACCAATCACATCATTGGTTTACAATGTATTATGTTCCCCAAGAAAGCAGCTGACTATCTAAAACACCAGCTGAGAACTCATCCATGGGATGCGTCAGATATCTATTTCAACATCATTATGGGCAAGAGTGGATTTGAGATGGGGATTGTTAAAGAGCGCCTCACTACACAAGCAGATGGACACTCTCTAATTGATAACACGTACAAAACCTTCAGAAAGAAATGAAAACCATGTTCATTATAGACACCTATCCTTCTACCCCTAGACAGGTGAGGGTGTTAAATGAGTGTATAGATGCTATAAAGGATGCTGGCATGAGCACACTAATTGTCACTCACCTACCTATAGATCCTGATACATCTGCTAAGGTGGACTATGTTATTTACGATAGGGACAACTCTTTCCTACCTGCAAAGTGGACACCCTTCTTTTTTATGAACACCCCTGATATCAGCTTAAAGATATTTAACGCTGGGCATTCTCTTCCCATCTGTAGGAACATGAAGAATGCTCTTGTTTTTGCAAAGGGATTGGGATATGAAAACTTTGTATTTACAGAGTGTGATGTGGTGCTACATCCAACTGACCTACAAAAGTTAAAGGACTATCTATCTGAGATGACTAGAGAGGGTAAGAAGATGGTGTTCTTTAAACCAGAACACTACCGTGGTACAGATGGGTCATATGTATATGAAACACTCCTGTTTGCTGGTGATGTGAACTTCTTCTTAAACAAGTTTGTCCCTCCCACTACAGAAGATGAATGGTTACATGCCCCCATGGGCTATACATTAGAGCAGTCTTTCTTTGAGAAGTTTGGAGACCAGGAGCATGACTATCTAATCATTAATAATCATAGTCATGAGGTGTTTCTGGATAGCAAGGTGAATGTGTACAGATATGGGCTGTTTAATTGTGAGGTGATTTACAATGAGCAACATCCAGACCAACCCTTGTTAATCATAATGAACTTTTTAGTGGGAGATGAAACAAAATATGTAGACATTGTTACAGAAGAAGGAACAAATCCCGTAACTTTGGTGAAAGGACAATACTGGTTCAACACCTATAGATTTGATGGACGTGAGATAACAGTGAACGTGTGGGATGATGATGCTAGACAGAGCATCTACATGCAAAAGAAATTCAAGCTAGATACAGCTAACGCTGAGACATTTAAAGAAAAAGGAATAATTAAACTACTATAAAATGGCACATTACGAACAGCAACAGTTTTGCAAAGAGGTGAAAGCAATTTTCCCTGAGTATTTCACAAACGTAGATGTTTGTGATATTGGATCTTTAGACATTAATGGAAACAACCACTATCTATTTGAAAACTATTCCTACATAGGAGTGGATATTGGAAAGGGAAAGAATGTAAACATTGTATCAAAAGGACATGAGTTTATACCTATAGATGGTAAGAAATTTGACACAGTGATCTCTACAGAATGTTTTGAACATGATATGTTCTGGGATAAGACAATGATTAACATCTGTGAGAATCTGCTTAAGGATGGAGGAATGTTCCTATTTACATGTGCCACTACAGGAAGACCTGAGCATGGTACAAGATCGTCTCTATCAAACGACTCACCATTTACATCAGAAGCTGGTGAGTGGTCAGACTATTACATGAACCTCACAGAAGAGGATGTTAGAAAGGCAATTGACCTAGATAAGTATTTCAAAATCTATCGCTTCTATGTAGGAACTACATCCTGTGATTTATACTTCTGGGGAATCAAGCACTAATGGTAGTAGATGTAATCATATTAACTAAGAGTGGACTAGAAGAAGACAGGGAAGGACTTCCTTTGCAAAAAGGAGGCACCAAAATGACCAGACGCACTATTCACACCCTGAAGGACAGTGAGTCAGATGTACATTTCAAGGTGCATCTAATGGAGTCAGGTGTCTATCTACCAGAGAAATACACATCCATTGTAGAAAACTACATCTATCCAGATGAGAGTTTTAACTACAATAGGTTTTTAAACATTGCTCTTCAGCACTGTCAGCAGGAGTGGGTAGTTATATCCAACGATGATGTAGGATATGAGAAGGGATGGTTCACAGAGATAATGAAGGTGCATGAGCTCAGACCTGATATACATTCCTTCTCTCCCAAGGACCCCACATTATACATGCACTATTTTGACTGGCATTTTGTAAACAGTGACAGCACTTATTTCGAAAGCTACAAGGTGTCTGAGGCAGTGATGGGTTGGTGTCTGGTAATCAAAAGGGAAAGTCTAAACAAAATCCTACCCTTTGATGAGCAGTTTGATATGTACTTTCAGGACAATGATTATGTTGAGATGATGAAACAGGCAGGAATCAAACATGCCCTTGTCAGAAACTCTATTGCTTGTCACTTTGAAACAGTGAATGTTGCAAAGCTCACTGAGGAAAAGATAGATAAAATGAGGGCTGATGAACTAAAATTCAGAAACAAATGGAAAATATGAACATTGTTCAGATAGCTACAGGACTGATTCCCATACCACCAAATGGATGGGGAGCTGTAGAAAGAATCATATGGATGTACAAGAATAGGTTAGAGAGACTTGGACACCACGTTGATATTCAATATATTAACCAGGTGCAGAAGGTTCCTGGACAGATTGTACATGCACATCTAGCCAATCTAGCTTTGGAATGTAGAGACAAGGGAATTCCTTATGTATATTCTCTACATGATCACCATGTAGAATGGTATGGAAAGGGTAGCTGGGTGTATAATCAGAACCTGGAAGCTATAAAAGGATCTGTTGTTTCCTTTACACATACAGAGCATTACATAGATTTCTTTGATGGGACAGATAAGCTGTTCTATCTCAGCCATGGAGCAGATACAGAATTCCTTACACCAGGACCAGGCTATACAGGTGAGCATAAGTTGCTCATGCTAGCCAATAATGGTATAGCTGGTGATTCTACATATGACAGAAAAGGGTTCAGGTATGGAATTGAAGCAGCTAAGAGGTTAAACCTACCCATCACTGTGGTGGGAACAGATAACAACCTTGAGTTCTTCAAGGGTCATCCTGATCTATTGGAGTATGAAAGACTGTTTCTGGTGGCAGATAATCCTTCAGATGACAACACTAGAAGGCTCTATCAAACGCATACCATATTCCTACACCCATCTATGTTAGAAGCTGGACATCCCAATCTAACACTCATGGAAGCAGCAAGTTCCTGTCTGTCTATAGTGGGTACGTATAAAGGCTCTATGAAGATCCCTGGAATGTATGTCATAGACACTCCTTCCACAGAAGCTGTGTTAGATGGAATTAACTTAGCCATAGCTAATTATAATGAGGACCATCAGAAGATGCTGGAAGTGAGAGAGAAATATGACTGGATGACCATTTGCAAAAGACTAGAGAAGTTCTATTCAAGTGTGCTCAAGGTGAACGAGGGATATGACAGCGATAGAACAAGAAATCTTTATATAAAAGCCTATAGTGAAACTGTAAAATATGTTTAGATATAAGCTCTTCCAAATTGATGGGCTCTATTTTGAGCTAGTGGACACACCTGATGATGGAGAATATCTGATAAAGATGCTTGATGAGAACAAGCGAGTGATATATGAAACAAGCCTGAGGAAGAACATGTGGGCTAAATGCAATAGAAAATACCTAGCTGACTACTCAATAGAGATATGGCAGAACAACATGCTTAGGAAAACCATTAGTTTCCTGGAGCATCTAAAGGGTGAGAAGGTGTTTATATCCTTTGAATCCTCTTCTCTAGGAGATACAATAGCCTGGATGCCTTATGCATTAGAGTTCAAGAATAAGTATGGATGTGATGTAGTGGTATCCACCTTCAAGAACTTCATGTTCAAGGATAGCTATCCAGAACTTACGTTTGCTGATAGAGGAGAGGTGGTACACAATATTGTAGCCATGTATGAGATAGGATGGTTTTATAATGCAGACATGGAACCAGTTATGCCTAACACCATCCCTCTACAAAAGACAGCCACTAACATCTTAAACCTTGATTATCAAGAGATTAGACCTAGAATTAGTTATGCTCCTGGTGACAATATCTATGGTAAATACATCACAATATCTACCAGATCTACATCACAATGTAAACATTGGTACTACTGGCAGGAGCTAGTGAATGCTCTTATAGAGAAGGGATATAAGGTGGTAGAACTATCCATGGAGAGCGATAGATTGGATGGTGTAATCTACCCAGAAGATACATCTATAGAGAACACACTGAAACTATTACACCACTCACATCTATACATAGGACTATCTAGTGGTATAAGCTGGCTAGCATGGGCAATAGAAAAACCCGTGGTGATGATTAGTAATTTCACTCAATCAGACCACGAGTTTAGCTGTATTAGAATTACCAACAAAGACGTGTGTCATGGATGTTGGAACAATCCTATGTTTAAATTCAATAAGGGAGATTGGAACTGGTGCCCAGAGCATGAGCACACAGATAGACAGTTTGAATGCCACAAACAAATAACCGTAGATCAGGTTATGGGCGTTCTTTCAAACCATATTTAATCCATCTATACCAGATACGCTCATGCACATAGTATTGTATGGGCTTCCATAATAGCTCAGCTACACCAAAGGCAGCTCCTGCTTTTACAGATCCTGTGATGATTAACATGGTGAGCACACCAATAAGAGTGCTAATGATACGGTAGCTAATAGTCTTAGCTATATGTCGTTTTTTATCTACTATCATTTTACTATCACTATATCTCCTTTCCAAACCACTTGATTTGCTTTACAACTAACATGATGTTTATCTACTTCTTCTCCTCTAATTGTGTCCCAAACTTTATCACGTGTTGTATGCACTGGTATTTCAAATATTACATTTGAACAAACACGTTCTTGACCGTTAATTAGTATTCTCCAGAAGTTGTGGTTGTCTTTACACTGAGTATTCCACCTCACTTTTACATCTATCATAACTTACCCTCCGCTTTCATTTGTTCTCGTATTTTGGTAGCAGATATCTGTTCAATATCTGCAGGAGGAACATGTTCAATTACATCATATCCCACCCCTCTACCAATGTTGATGGATTCAATATCAGGGATGATGATAATCTTTAATCTACCCTCCTCAATAAGGTCCATGAGTTCGTTGGATAGATTGTACATCACTTCGATAGCAGACCAAGGATTCTTCTCATCTGTAGGAACATCTCTTATACAGAGTAGCACCTTCTTACCCTCATTGAGAGCTTGATCAATTAACCATCTGTGACCTTCATGCCAGGGTTGCCACCTGCCAATAAACATTGCCCATTGTCCAGATTTGCTCGAAGCTTTTGCCAAAACGTTTTGCATTGATGTGACTATTTATGATTTGTGTACAGTTGTCCAAAGATAGGGAAGATGTGTCAAGATTCAAAACATCTTCATCAACAGGTGTGTCAAAATCTTGTACATGGAAAGATTCTCTACCTCTTTCACCCTTGTATGTCAGGTGAACAAAATAGACATCCTTTGTTAAACTTCTTAAATAGTCTCTAGCTTCTTTGTAGGGATAGACAAGCGATAGAACAACGTTCTTACCTGTGCTATTTAGGTAGTGGGCAATATCACTAGCTCTGTTCAGGTTCTTTATTCTACCCTCTTTAGAATAGTCTTTGTTTACAAACAGCTCTCTAAGCTTATCTCCATCTATGTTCACATAGGTGGTGGTCTTTTTTAATATCTCATTGGCTATAGTGGATTTACCACTATGAGGTTGGCCAAATAACACTATAATCATATGTTTCTCAAGATGTTATCAATATCAAACATTTCTTCTACACTGTTGTAAGGACACTCGTGTACATTTCCCTCAAAGGAATAGTCAAATATATAACTATCAATGAGCTTAGTGGTGCCTGGAGGATCTTTAGCAACAATATTATTGTGCATTTTATATCCAAAATTAATAGGTGATGTACCTATCCACAGCACTGTAGAAGGAAGACCCATCCCTGCAGCAGCGTGCTGTAAGAAGGAATCTATCAATACACGCTTCTGAGAAACAGCTATAATAGAGAACATCTCAAAGTTGCTGAGCTGTTGGGTGACATGTTCTACATCAGGAATCAGATTGGTGTTAGGTCTTGTCACCTGTATAATGTGGTGGGTGTTTCTATATCTTTCAGCAACAGCCATAGCTATTTCAAAAGGCATATCTCTAGTCCAGGCATAGGAGAAACCACTAGCCATACCTCCTCCATTTGTCTGTATCACCATAACAGGTTTTTCTCTTTGCCAGTTGTATTGTAACATTTTCTGGACAGTATTTGGATGAAGCTGTGGAAGCTGTTCCTTGTAAGAGATGTCCAAAAGGTCACACCAGTTATGAATCAAATGCTTCTTACGCATGATGTGGTCACTCTGGAAATAAGGCTCATGACGAAATACAATAGTGTCTTTATCCTTAATGTAATCATCATAGAAATAAGAAGTGGCTCCCACTCTATACACCCTATGTATGTTAGGGTTGTTTAAGAATATCTCAGGATAGGACACCACCATGATGAGTTTTCTATCAGCATAGCGTTCCTTTACATCTTTGATGAGAGAGGTGGCAGCAATGTTTTTACCAAGCCCACCCTCTATATGCCACACTACATATTTGTTGCTGTCTATAGATCTGTCTTCAAGCACTGTTAAAGAGTCTTCTTTTTGAGCTTCTGTTTCTGTTTTATATC
>Ga0214917_10004129_pt1 | contig 16360 bp, 11 predicted proteins | sample LL_1208_BB_MetaG_FD_177983 | JGI IMG/M metagenome (GOLD analysis project Ga0214917, IMG submission 177983) | Freshwater microbial communities from Lake Lanier, Atlanta, Georgia, United States - LL_1208_BB | ecosystem: Environmental > Aquatic > Freshwater > Lake | place: USA: Georgia | collected... | reverse complement strand
CGGCCCTTTGGCGGGAGGTGGAAAGGGGAGGGCGGGAGGATGTCGGAAGGATGCGGGCGATGAGCCAGGCGGAGACACGGGCGAGAGGTTGGAAATTTCAGCACTATGCCCTGACGGACCGGGCCCAGATGGAATTCAAGGAGACCTATTACGGCCACCGGGGCCTTCGGGCAGGGCTGAACCGGCTGGAGGGGCTTGGCCGATCCGCCCCGCTGGCGAGACGGCTCTTTCCCCACATTCGCGACCGGGAACTCGGCACGGCCCGAACTCCTCGCACGCTTTGGAAAAAACTCACGGAGCCCCTCCAGCCCGGGGCGCGCGCCCGGAACGCCCGGACCTCGGGCGTCCGCCCAATCGCCCAATCGGATATCCGGGGCAATGTCCGGTTTGTTTTTGGCGGGTCTTCCGCCGACCACCCGGCCTCGATTCTGATCGTCCGCGCCGACCGGATCGGCGACCAGATTCTCTTCCTGCCTTTCCTGGCGAGCCTGCGAAGGCAACTTCCGGGCACACAAATCCATCTGGCCGTGCCTGAGGATGTGGCGCCGATTTACCGCCTGTGGGGGGAGGTCGACCGGCTGCACACTTTTCAACGCGCCGAGGGACACCAAAGTTCCCGATACCGGCAGGAAATCCTCCACCGGATGCCCGGCCCCTTTGACTGGGTCATCCTCCCGGCGTTCAACGGGGAGAAGCTGAGTCACAAACTGGCGGCGGGGGTGAAGGCGGAACGAAAGGTGAGTCTGGCCGGGGAATATCGCGGACTGAAGGCCAGGCACCGGTCCAAATACGCGAAGATCGCGGGCGAAAAGGTAAATGTACCCGACCCCGACCTGCATGAGCTGGAAAAGTACCGCTTTCTGCTGCGGCATCTGGGCCTCCAGCCCGAGATTGATCCCCCCCGAATTCGAATCCGCGGGGATGACGCGACCCGGGCGCCGGAAAGAAGACAAACCCCTCCCCGTTTCCTCCTGGCCGTCGCTACGGTGAACCCGATCAAGGAGTATCCCCACTGGGCGGAAGTGGTCAGGCAGTTGAGTGAAAAAATCGACCCGGAATGGGTTTTAGTCGGGGGTTCGGGTGAAAAAATTCCGGTTCCCCTGGCGAACAACCTCAAGCCGGACCGGACGCGGGATCGGCGGGGCAAGACCACGCTGGAGGAGTTGGCCGCGGAGATCGCGCGGGCGGATCTTTTCCTGGGGGTGGACACCGGGCCGGCCCATCTGGCCCTGGCCCTGGGAAAGCCGACGGTGGTGGTGCTGGCAGGCGGGGATTACGGCAGATTTTTCCCCTACGGCAAGGTCCGCGCGGTCACACATCGGATGGAGTGTTTCCAGTGTCACTGGGAATGCCGGTATGACCGCGCGCTTTGTCTGCATGACCTCCGGCCGGAGAGCGTGGTGCAGCAGGTCTGGGAGGCCTGGCGGGTTTCGGCGTAAAATCGCCCATGGAAAACAGATCCAAGCCCGTCCTGCGCCTCGATTTCGCCGACGCCCTGGGCGTGCACAAAAAGAACGACAACTTCCTCCACAACCTTCTTTCCCGCCACTATGACGTCCAGATTGTCGACACGCCGGATGTCCTGATCTTCACCCATTACGGCCACCGCAACCGTCTCTACTCCTGCAAAAAAATCTACTACTCGCAGGAACGGTATCCGCCCGACTGGAACCAGTGCGATGCGGCGGTGACCTCCGCCTTTGTCGACCATCCCCGCGCCTACTGGTATCCCTATTTTGCGGCCCACCGCCAGGGGGAGCATCTGGTGCGCCCGCCGCAGACCGACTGGGACCGCATTCTGGACGAGCCGCGCGGATTTTGCTCCTTCCTCCACAAGTACGCGGATCGAAGCGTGGCCAACCGGACGCGCTTTTTTCACGAGTTGAACCGCCGGAAAAAAGTGGATGCCGGGGGCCGGGCGATGAACAACTTGGGCTACGAGGTTCCCGGCACCGCCGGCCGCGCCAAGATGGAATTCCTGGCCAAGTACCGCTTCCACATCGCCTTTGAAAACCGGCTGACCCCGGGCTGGACCACGGAAAAATTCACCGACCCCTTTGAGGTCTTTTCCATCCCCATCTACTGGGGGGATGAAAAGGCCCTCTCATGGTTCAACCCCAAGGCCTTCGTGAATGTGTCCCGTTTCCGGAATTTCTCCGAGTGCTGCGACTACATCCTCCACCTGGAAAACAACCGCGAGGACTACGCCCGCATGCTGAGGGAGCCCCCCCTGAAGGACAACCGCGTGCCGGAAATTTATGATGAAAACCGCCTGCTGGAATTCCTGGTGCGGGAAATCTCGCGGAAGGAGACGCCGGTGGCCCGACGCCGGTGGTTTTGGCCGCTGACGAGGTGGCGGCTGGTCAAAAGGGACCGCGTCCATGGGGAGTGATTCCCCCGCGATCCTTTTTTTTCACCAGGGCTTCACGCCCTACCTGGCGTTTTCCCTCCAGCAGGCCGTCCGCTCCCAGCCCGGCAGCCGGGTCATCCTGCTGGGGGACCGGGCCAACCGGATCGGTGGGCTGGCCTACGAACACCATGTCCTTCCCCCGCCATCCGGGCTGGTGCGGGAATTCCGCGAGCGGTACCGCCATTTTCATCCGGGTAACCTGGAGGACGAGCGGCGCTGCATCGAGAGGTGGTTTTATCTGGCAGACTTCGTCCGGCGCCAGAAACTCGCGGAGTTTCTCTTCCTGGACAGCGACATGCTGCTGTTTGAAAACCTGGGAAAATTCCTGCCTTGGTGGAGAAAATTCGACGCGGCGGGCGCCCCGCTTTTTTACAGCTTCTGTTTCTTCGCCCGGCCCGGCCTGGTGGAGGAGTTCTCCGGTTGGATCCTCGGACGGTACCGTTGTGCGGAAACCCAGGCGGCTTGGGCCCGGCGTTTTGACCGGTACCGGCGGGGGGAGCCGGAGGACGCCGGCATCATCCACGACATGGCGCTCTCCTCCCTCTTCGTGAAGGAAAAAAAAATCCAAGTTCTGGATGTCACCCAGCCCGCGGAGGGGGGGGTGGTGGACAGCGGCCAGTGGGGGGGGGCCTACCGGCAGGGTCGGGCGGAGATCCATCGCCTCCAGCAGAAGCAGGCGGGGGGCAAGGTGCTGGCCCAAGTGGATGAACGCTGGCTGCCCATGCCGGCGGTGCACCTGCAGGGCTTCTACAAAAGCCATATCAGCGGTTTGACCGGGTGGTCGTGGCCGGCGCTGCGTTCCTTCTTCCGTGGTCCTTGGTGCAGGAACCTGAAATCGATCCTGCCGCATTGGTGGCAGGGGTGGCGGTTCCGGCGGTATCTGGCCTCGGCCGTCGCACCGTGAATCCAGCGCAGACCTCAGCCGAGCATCGCGGCGACCAGCTCCTCGACCTGGCGCAGGCCTCCGGTTCCCAGCCGGATGTGACCGGAGGCATCCCCGGGCAAGGCGGTTTCCCCGGCAGCCCCGGGGTTCTCTCCCAAGACGTAGGCGTAGGAAAGTCCGGCGGCCCAAGCCATGCGCCAGTAACAGGAATTCACATAACGCGGATTGAAGATTTCCACGACCCCGCACCCGGGGGGCGCGAAGACCAGGTTCGTCATCCCACCCCCGTGGGGTCCCACCACCATTTTAGCCCCGGCAAACAGGCGCGCCTGGTCGGCCACCGGCAGGGTTTCGGCGACAACTTTTTCAAAGCCCATCCGGGAAAGAAGGCGCCAAAGCTCCTCCTGATCGAGGAGCTGCCGGGAAGGCGTGTTGATCCGGTGAAGATAAAGCAGCCGGCTCGGCGTCGCGGCCGGCCTCCAGCCAAACAGGGTGCGCAAAAAATCCGGAGTTTCCGGCCGGAGGCTTCCGGGCATGGCCGGAAGGGAGGGGATGACCAGCGATTCGCAGTGGTAGTAAGCCCCTTTGCCGGTGGTTCGGAGGGTCGCCGGGGAGAGGCCCAACCTCGTCCAACTTTCCTTTTGGTAGGCATGCGCAACCCCGTTGACGATCCAGCCGGCCAGGTCCCCGGGGACAAGCCCGGCTTCCCGAAGCATGGGGAACTTGGGCAGCACCTCGATCATGTGATGGTAGTAGGAGTCACCCCCGGTGGTGGCGAGGAGGGCCCAGCGACCGCGGAGGCGCCGGGGTTTGGGAAAGAGCAGCCGCCGGAGACTCCCATGATCGTGAGGCCAGTGGCCGAATTCGATGGAGACGTCCTGGATCAGGCGCCGGTTCGGGGTGATCACCCCCACGCTGGGGCCGGTGACATAGGCTTCGCGGATTTCCGCCACGAAATTCCCCCATTGCCGTTGAAAATTTTCCGGCTGGAAGGCGGGATGACGGACAGTCGCATGATTGAGGGGAACGGCGGCCGGGGGGAACCACAGGGGTTGGCGGGCGAGGAAGCGGCCCTCCCGCGGGTGGGCGGCGATCCACGTCTCCGCCGTTTCCATGGATTGCACGGGGCCCCGGCGTGTGGAACCGACACGGCGGCGGGCCAGTTCGACCAGCCAGGGACGAATCCGTTTTTTAAGCCAGCTCATGGGAACCGGCGGGGGCGGGGAAAAGGGTAAAAAATCAAAAAGGGCATGGCAGGGGGGGACAAGGACTTTCGGAGGTGGTTATACCGGTTTTTGCCGGCAACGCACCCTGCCTTTTACCCGGCGAGGCGGAGGGGCATGGATCATTGGGCCACGCGGGGGGGCTATCGTGCCATCGCGGAGGCCCAGCAGGGATTTCTGCTGCGCTGGGTGGGTGGCGGGACGGGGACGTTCCGGGAAGAGGATGCAGGGGATGGCATCATTGGGAGCCATGCGGTTTGGTTGGAAAAAAAGGGATGGGCGGGTGTCAGCCTCGAGGCCAGGCCGGAGGCGGCGGCCCTCCTCCAAAAAAACCGGCCGGGGTCCTTTGTCCCCCAGGCCCGGCTCGAATCGGTTCCCTGGAAAACGGCGGATCTCGTTTCCGCCCGCAGGGAGGCCTCGATTCGCCGCGTCCTGAAAGAAATCGGGAATGGCATCCGCCCGCGATGGGTCATCCTGCAGGCTCGCGACCCCCAACCGGAAGTTTTTCAGGCCATGAACCGGGCGGGCTACCGCCTCGATCAGTTTATCCACGATGACGAATATTACCGATGGCAGGGATAAAAGGCGCAAGGATCCCCCGCTGAAAATGGCCCGCCCGAATCCCTTGGTCCTTGCGCCTTTTTCCCGCTGACCCGGAAAACATGAAAATTTTCTTCCACTCCGCCTACTGGGGATACCGGGGCACGGAGGTGGCGCTCTATGATTATGCCCACCACGCGGAGAAAATTCTTGGGGCGGAATCGGTCATCCTGGTTTCCCGGGAAAAAGCCGCCGGGGGCGGGCCTCTCGGGGAACGGTTCCGGAACCGGTTTCGGGTGGTGGAATACGCATCGTGGACAAAAGCGGAGGAACGGCTACGGGAGGAGAAAGCGGATCTCCTTTACACGATCAAAAACGGGTTTTTCGACGGGGTGGTTGCCGCGTCCGCCAAGACCGCCGTGCATGCCATCTTTCCCGAGTCCGATTTTCACGGTGACCGCTACGCCTACCTTTCCCCCTGGCTGGCCCGGACGATGACCGGTCGGGACGAGTCCTGGGTTCCTTTCATGGTGGATCTTCCCCGGGCTTCCGGGGATTTACGGGCCGAGCTTCGCATTCCGGGCGATGCGGTGGTCCTCGGACGTCATGGGGGCGCCGATTCGTTCGATCTTTCCTTCGCGAAGCGGGAGGTGGTCCGGGCCGCCCGCCGACGGAAGGATCTCTGGTTTCTTTTTCTCGGCACCGAGCCCTTTCCCCTGCCGGCGGGCGCGGAACGGATTGTTTTTCTTCCCCCTACGGTCGATGCCGGGGCCAAGCGCGCCTTTTTGGATGCCTGTGACGGCATGATCCACGCGCGGGGGCGGGGGGAGACCTTCGGGTTGGCCGTGGCCGAATTTGCCATCCTGGGAAAGCCGGTGATCACCTTTGATCGCTCTCCGGAGACGTTCCATCTGGAAGCCCTGGGAAAAGGCCATTTCCGGTACGGCCAGGCGGGTTCCCTGCGCCGGATCCTGGAGCAGTTTGCGAAGTCCCGCGAGCCGGCAGAAAGCCGCTACCGCGAAATCTGTCATCCGGTCTTTGCGATGGAGCGGTTTCGCCGCCTATTTTTGGACTAAGAATGCGCTTTGCCTCCTACCACCCCGGCGATCCATCCCGGCCGACGGAACGCCTGAAGGTCCTCCTTTTGGACGAGGGGCCCACCCTGAACTGCAACATCTTCCAGGGGGCCGCCGATCATGATTACCTGATCCTGGACTGCGACGCGTCCCAGCGGGATCCCGCCGGCTTCCGCAAAAAGTGGAAACAGATTCACGAACACATCAAACGCCGCGCCTATGACGTGGCCGTGGTGACGGAGCGAAAGTACTGCTTCTGGAGGAAGGGAACCGGGCCGGCCTCCGCGGCCTGGAGGCTGCTCCGTGCCTGGTGGCGGCAGCCGTGGCGGGTGGCCCATCTGGCCGTTCCTCGGGCCCTCACCCGGGCGGGCATCCCCTGGGCCCTGGTGGACCGCAACGATCAGGTTCTGCTCAACGAAGGGAGCCATCTTTTTTTCCGCGACTGCACCGCCTTTTTCGTCCGGGAGCTGCTCACCAACCGCTATGAAATTTTTCAGGCCTACCGGCGGGGGGAGCCCGGCTGTCGGCTTTGGCCCGGAGGGCCCCGGACCGAATATCCGCTGAAAAAAATCAGGCCCATTTCCCTTGGCCTGCAGGTTGCCGAGGAAAAATTCCGGCACCTGCCGCGGGAAAAAAAGCACGACCTGTTCTTTTGCGGGACCATGGACATGAGGACTCCGCGCATCTCCGCCCTGGAGGAGATCCGGGAGTCGGCCCGGCGCGAGGGATGGACCCTGAAGCTGGCGGACCGCATGTCCCAGGAGGAATTTTTGCGGACTTGCGCGGAATCCTGGCTGGTGCTTTCCCCCAGCGGGAACGGCTGGGATTGCTGGCGCCACACCGAGGTGTTGATGGCCGGCTCGGTGCCGCTGATCAACTACCCGTGGATCGAGCGGTACGCGCCTCTCCGGGACGGGGAGCATGCCCTCCTTTATTCGCCGGAGCAGGGGCATCTGACCCAGGTGATCCGCAAGGCGTTGGCGGACCGGGAAGGCCTGCAGGCGATGGCCCGGGCGGGCGCGGATCATGTTCGCCGATATCACACCTATCCGGCGCTGCGGGATTATCTTTTCTCCGAAACGCTGCGGATGGCTGCGGGTGGGCGGGGGGACAAGGTTCCGTGAAGCCGGTCTTCCCGGGGGCGGTGTGCTTATGGACCAACGCCGCCCTGGCAGCGGGAATCTGGGCCTCTTTTCTGGTCCCCTTCCTTCTTTTGATTGCAACCGCCGACCGGGGCCTGGAAATGACCGATGAAGGATCCTATCTCCTGATCGCCCAAAACCCCTGGTTCACTTTGGGTCATGGAACTTTTTTCGGCTTCGCCCTGCATCCGTTGTGGTTGCTTTCCGGCCAGCATTTGGCCCCCTTCCGGATCCTGGGATTTGTTTTGGGGGCCGGGGTGGGGTGGGTGTTTGCCCGGGCCCTGGAGTTGAGGCTTGGCCGGACCACGGGGCTGCGCGGTTGGATGCGGGCCGGCCTTTATGGCGGCATGATGGTGGCCTCCCTGGGCATCTATGTCGATGGCATCCGCACCCTTTGCTACAACTGGCTCGCCTGGTGTGGCGGAAGCCTTTTTCTTGCCGGCATCCTTTGCCCCGAAAATCAGGGTTGGCGGAGATGGATGTGGACGGGCCTCGGGGCCCTCGGCTGGGTGATCCTCCTGCTCGGCAAATGGGGGGCGGCGCTGGTGCTGTTGGTCGGGGTGGTGGGGGTGCTCTTTTTTCGAAGGGCAAAGGAGAAAGGTTTTTTCGAGGATCGATCCCGTCTCATCTCCATTCTGGGAACCGGGACGGTGGCGGCGGTACTGGCGGGCTGGGCGGTCGGCTGGGCGGGGCTGGCCGATACGCTGGAGTCCGGCGTGCTGATTTCCCGTGAAACCGGGAGCCACGGTTTCTGGCTGATCCGGAAATATGGATGGGAAATTTTTTATTATTTTTACCGGCTGGGCAGGGCCTTTGTCTGGATCCTGCCCCTGGGTTGGCTGGTCTGGTGGGGATGGAAAAAGGTTTCGGGAAAACCCCCTGATTTCCTGCATTTTGCCCCGGCGGTCTTTTTGCTGGGGGCGAGCCTCGCCTTGCTTCGTGGTTACGGGGTCGGAGGGACCCTGGCTTTCAGCAAGGAGAGTATCATCGCGGGGGCCTGGTGGCTCGGGGTGGTTTGGGTTTCCTGGAAAACCGTGGGGCTTTCCCTGCCGGATCCGGCGGCTTGGCGATCCGTCGTGATCCTTGTCACCGCCCCCTTCCTCCTGGGGATCGGGACCAACACGTCCCTGGCGGATTACGCGGGGCATGCCACTCTTTTGACGCTGGCGGGGGGTTGGCTGGTGGCGCAGCGCCTGCTGGGGAGCGCACCGCCTCAGGCCTGGCTGGCGATTGTTTTCTCCGCCGCGGTCCTGCAGGGCACCCGGTTGGTCACTTCGCTGGATCACAGTTATCGGCTGGGCTCCCTATGGGAACAGAGCGCCTGGCTCGCCACCGGCCCGGAAAAGGGACGTTTACGGGTTCGGCCTGAATTCGCGGATTTTTTGAAGCGCCTGGATGCCGAGCTCCGGCAGGCCGGTTTTTCCCCGGGAAGCCCGGTGGCGGGGATTTCCGATCTCTGCGGCGTGGTCTATTTGGCGGGAGGCGTTTCCCCGGGGGTTCCCTGGTTTTTCGGCCAGGTGTCCGGCCAAAAACCCTACAGCCAGGCCGTCCTGGCCTGGCTGCCGGAACCCGTCCTTGAAAAGGTTTGGGTTTTTCGCTCCCAGGCCACCCTTCTGCCCGGGGATGTGGCCAGCTTTTGGCCCGCCGCCACCCGTGTGGAGGTGCCCCGACTTGTTTCGGTGGTTTCCGGTTTGCCGACGGAGTCCGGTTCAACCGCACTGGAAATTTACCGCCCCCTCCCGTGAAGATCCTTGGAATTTCCGCTTTTTACCACGATTCCGCCGCCGCCTTGGTGGCGGACGGAACGATCGTGGCGGCGGCGCAGGAGGAGCGCTTCACCCGCAAGAAGCATGATGAGGCCTTTCCGGTGAAGGCGGCGGAGTACTGCCTGCGCGAGGCGGGCATCCGCGCCGGGGACCTTGATTTCGTCGCCTTCTATGAGAAGCCCCTCCGGAAATTTGACCGTCTGCTGGAGACTTATCTGGCCCTGGCCCCCGCGGGATTCCCCTCTTTTCTCCGGGCGATCCCCGTATGGCTCAAGGACAAGCTTTTTCTGGCAAAACGGATGCGGGAAAATTTGCCCGGTTTCACCAAAGCCTTTGTTTATCCCAGCCATCACGAGTCCCATGCCGCGAGCGCCTTTTTTCCCTCCCCGTTTCAGGAGGCGGCCATCCTGACGATGGACGGGGTGGGCGAGTGGGCCACGGCCAGCATCGGCATCGGTTCGGGAAACAAAATCAAGCTGCTCAGGGAACTGCACTTTCCCCATTCCCTTGGGCTGCTGTATTCGGCCTTCACCTATTTCTGCGGGTTCAAGGTCAACTCCGGCGAATACAAGCTGATGGGCCTGGCCCCGTACCGAGAGCCCGTCTACGCCGATCTCATCCGGAAGCATCTGGTAAAAATTTTCGACGACGGGTCGATCTGGATGGATCAGTCCTACTTCAACTACGCCGGCGGACTCACCATGACCTCCAAAAAGTTTGATGTCCTCTTCGGGGGCCCGCCCCGCCGGCGGGAAAGCCCGATCACCCAGCGGGAGATGGACCTGGCGGCCTCCATCCAAGCGGTGACGGAGGAGATCATGATCAAGATGGCGCGCCACGCGTGCCAGCTGACGGGCATGAAAAACCTATGCCTCGCCGGCGGCGTGGCGCTGAACTGTGTGGGCAACGGCAGGGTTCTCCGGGAAGGGCCTTTTGAGGATCTCTGGGTTCAGCCGGCTTCCGGGGACGCGGGGGGCGCCCTGGGGGCCGCCCTTTTCACCTGGTATCAGCTCCTGGAAAAACCGCGGAACACCCGGGGGGAGGATTTGATGGAAGGTTCCTATCTCGGGCCGTCGCCGGACGATGCCTCCACCCGCGCTTTCCTGGAGAAGGAGGGCGCCAAATTCCGGCAGATTTCCGACCAAGGAAAATTATGCGAGGAGGTGGCCGGACTGATTGCTGCGGAGAAGGTGGTGGGATGGGTGAACGGGAGGATGGAATTCGGGCCAAGAGCCCTCGGGGCCCGGAGCATCCTGGGGGACGCCCGCAGCGAAAAGATGCAGACCCAGATGAACGTGAAAATCAAATTCCGCGAATCGTTCCGTCCCTTCGCCCCCTCGGTGATGGAGGAGAAGGCGCCGGATTGGTTTGGCATCGAGAAACGCCACCGGAGCCCCTACATGCTGGTGGTGGCCCCGGTGCTGGAAAAACACCGGCAAAAAGCCCCCGGCAACGGAACGGGAGGACTCGACCGGGTGAAGGAAAGGCGATCCTCCCTGCCGGCGATCACCCATGTGGACTATTCCGCCCGCCTGCAGACGGTGAGGGGCGACACGCTCTACCGGAAACTGCTCGAGGCTTTCGAGAGAAAAACGGGTTCCCCGGTGATCATCAACACCAGTTTCAACGTGCGGGGTGAACCGATCGTCTGCTCCGCGGAAGAGGCCTACCGGTGCTTCCTGAACACCGATATGGATGCCCTGGTGATCGGAAACATCCTTCTCCTCAAGGAGGAGAATGCCTCCGCCTCCGCTTCCGCCCGGGCGAAATATTTGAAGAATTTCGAATTGGACTAGAACAGGACATGCAGAAAGGAGAGAGCCGATGGAAGATAATAGATAGGGAGTCCCCCTATCCTCCAGCTCCTCCATCCTGTCTACCGGTGGACGTATGATAAGCATCCAGTGGAACCCCGATAGGAGGCAGTTGCGGCAATTTGCCGCCATCTGGTTCCCGGCTTTTTGCGCGTTGGTGGGGTGGATGGTGGCTAAAAAAACCGGTCATTGGGGAGGGGTCGAAATTGCGTGGATGGTTTGCGGGGTTTGGGCGGTGGCCGGTTTTCTGTTTCCCCCCGTGATCCGGCCGGTCTTCGTCGGGCTGATTTTGGCGACATTCCCCATCGGATGGGTGGTCTCCCATGTTCTGCTGGGGGCAATTTTTTACGGCATCGTCACCCCGATCGGGATCATTCTCCGTCGGGTCGGGCATGACCCGCTTCAACTGCGACCGCCTTCCGGGCGCTCGCTTTGGAAAACTCCGGTTGGCAAAACCGACCCTGCAAGCTATTTGAGGCAAAGCTAATGAGTCAAAAAGAGCCGTCAAAATTCGAGGATCAGGCCGCCCAAGCCGGGGGCGGGTTTTTTCAGGAGTTCTGGCTTTTCCTCAAGGAAAACAAGAAATGGTGGCTTCTCCCCATCCTGCTGGCTTTCCTACTGATGGGGGCTTTGCTGTTGGCGGGCGGCACCGGGGCGGCTCCGTTTATCTACACCCTGTTTTAGCGCATCCCTTCTTGCGAAGGCCCAGGCGGGGAAACGGCACCGTCCTTTTTTCCGGGAGGGAATTTTTCAAAAACAGCTCGTAATCGAGCCGACCCGCCCGAAGCAGACCGCCTTCCAGCACATGGCGCAGGCGAAACCACAGCTTGGCCGCACGCATCCGCAGGCTTTTGCGATTCACATCGGCCAAGGCGTTTTCCCCGTGGGAACCGAGCCTTTTGGCGATGTCGTCCCCATGCCAGGTAAAGATTCCGACCGGTTTGCGGACGGAGACAAGTTTCAGGCCCAGCTTCATCTGGTGCCGGAACCAGACGTGGTCGCCCACCACGCGGTACTCGGCGGGGTAATGACACCGCTCCCAGATTTGCCGGCGAAAGAGAAAAGAACAGGTCTGCACGGGCATGTGCCAGTCGGCATCGATGGGGCGGGGAACCGTGATCTGGTTGAAAAGGTAAAGAAATTCCAGATTTTCGTTGAGCATGATGGTGGGGCCGAAGACGGCGTCGGCCCCGGTTTGTTCCAGTTTCTCCAGGGCGTGGGCTAGGCCCGCGCGATCGTACTGTTCGTCGGCATTCAAATGGCCGACGATGCCGCCACGTGCGGCAGCCATGCCTTTGTTCAGGGCGTCATACATGCCCTTGTCCGGGCCGGAAAGTAGCCGGATGTCCTTTTGTTGCTGAAGATATTCAACGGTCCCGTCCGTACTGCCCCCGTCCACGATGATATGCTCATACTTCCGCCCCTGCAGCACGTGCCGGACCGAGCGGATGGCAAGATCGATCCAGCGGCTGGAATTGTAAACCGGGGTGACAATGGAAATTTCCATGTAGGAAAACCTTTCAAACTCTCCGGCGGGGACGATGGATCAGGGCGATGCTTGGGCTAGAAAAAAACATGGGAAAAAAGCTTTAAGCTAATTTAGGTTAAAACCCTCGCTGGTCGATTACGGATCTGGGCAAGTAGAGCTTTTAAGGCATTGGTGCGCAATAATTTGAATTAAATTGGTTCGGTTAATCACTTATCCGTGGCAAAATTATAAATTAATTCTAATAAGTTAGTTATGGGTCGTTGCATGGACTTAAACCGGAAAAATCGGTTTTTTCCGGCAGAGCGGCCCGGCCGATTTGGCCTCGCGGTCTGCTTGGGCCTTGGGTGTTTCATATTTGCGTTCGGCAGCCATGCACAGGAGGGCTCCACGATTTTTGCGGGATACGGCCATGGCTTGGCGATTTCCACCAACCGGCTGTGGGGGTGGGGATCCAACCAGCCGGTGGGAACGATCGGAAATATCGCTTCTCTCAAAACCGGAAAAGAGACCAACCTTTTCCTGACTTATCGCGTCGGAGGGGAAACGAACTGGCGATGGATCACAGGAATGGGGGACACGCGTGGCACGACGTACGCCATCCGCACAGACGGCAGCCTGTGGGCCTGGGGCGACAACAGCCTCGGACAACTCGGAGACGGAACCGGTTTGGACAGCAAGGTTCCGGTGCGCGTGGGCACCGAAAATACTTGGACAACCATCTCGGCGGCAGGGGGAAAGGTTTTCGGACTGAAAACGGACGGAACGCTCTGGGCTTGGGGCGAAAATCGTTTGAACAGCGGTGCGCTGGGCATCGGGCGAGGAAGGGATACCAAGCAGTATCTACCTGTTTCCTTGGGGCAGGGGACCATTTGGAAGTCGGTGGCGTCTCTCAATGGAGTGTCTTTCTATGAACCAAATTTGCCTGGTGCACCCAATTTCATAATTAAAAATACCGGCGGGGCTGCCATCACCTCAGGTGGGGAACTTTGGTCGTGGGGAAACGCTCTTTCAATCTCCACGAACTTTTCGCCACTGCGTCACGGCACCGAGGATGAATGGCAACAAATTGCATTCGGTTTTAGTCCGTTCGCACTGAAGCGGGACGGAACTCTTTGGCAATTCGTTTTTACACGACAGGCCACTAATATGATCGGGCCTCAATTTGAGGCTTTTGAGCAATTTAAAAAATTACCCGGTGAGAATGATACCAATTGGTTAACTGTCGTGGGGTCGTATTATCAATCTTCTTTTGGCTACACGAATTACACCGAAGGAGGTTACCGATATGAGGCCAAATTTTTCGGGCATCTCTTGGGGTTAAAGAAGGATGGGACCCTATGGGCATGGGGAAATAATTTCAAAGGTCAGCTGGGCATCGGATCCACAAACCCCACCCTGATTCCCCAACAGGTGGGAACGGAAACGAATTGGGTGGAAGCTTCGGCAGGCCCTTTTTACTCTATGGCCAAAAAGGTGGACGGCTCGATCTGGGCTTGGGGGGATATCGGGGGAGCAACCGATCGCTATGTGCGGGTGCCCACACGGGTGGGCTCCGACAACGACTGGCTGATGGCCGTGGCCGGATCCGATTACTCCCTGGCGGTGAAAACCGATGGCCGGGTTTTCGCGTGTGGACAGACGGAAGCCCCTCCCTCCGTCCAGACGGTTTTTTCCCCGATACAAACCGATGGAACGAACCGGACGGATTCGACGTGGAACGAGACAGGCTGGACCAACGGAGTGGCGGCCTATCGCAGAAAAATGGTGGCCATCGAAGCCGGCGGGGACCTGCGGATCTGGGGGGATGCTTTCGGGGATTATCCGGAGGATGGTCGGACAAACCTTCCGGTGCCGATCCCCGACGATCTGGACACGGCGCGCCCTTGGTGGGATCCGGAGCGGTATGAGCCGGGGATTCTCACCCTTGCTGGCCCATGGATTTCCGTTACTGGAAACAGCGGCACGGCGGACGAAGGGGATCGCGCCAACGGCAATACCTTGCCGGCCGGTTTTGCGGCGGCGGTCAGGGGGGATGGGACGCTTTGGGCTTGGGGAGCAAACACCGATGGACAGTTGGGGGACGGAACAAGAATTCCAAAGGATCTGCCCATCCAAATTGGGGTGGGTACCAACTGGTTGAAGGTGGAGGCGGGGGGAAGTCACATGCTTGCAATCCAAAAAGACGGCAGCGTCTGGGCGTGGGGCGGCAACGAAAAGGGGCAGCACGGGAGTAAGGCAACCAATCTTATTTACCGCGGTTTCTCCACCAACATCGTCAGCGTGGAGTCGAGTGTGAAGGTCGATATCCGGTTCGCGCCGGTCCGGATCACCACCAACATTACCACCAACTACCGAGTCACCTCCCACAATATCAACACGGTCGACTTCGACACCAATGTTATGGAGCCCAAAAACATCCTGCCGTCGTCCTGGAAGGCAATAGATATTTCCGGCGGTGGAAAAAACACCCTGATCCTGAAATCTGACAAGACGCTTTGGCACCTGGGTAATGCGTCTGCCAGCACAAGTGCCGCCGTTGCCCGTCCCCTGGTCGGAGTTTTTTCGGCGCGCACCAACGTGGTCACCAACATCTCTTTCGCCCCCTTTCGGATCTTCACCAATCTTTACTATGATGTTCCCCATGCGGTTTCCACCAATCAGGATCGCACCTCGTCCCATCAGATCAGCCGAGTCGGATCCAACGGCTGGACATGGAAGGCGATGTCCGCCGGGAGCCGGCACAACCTGGCCATCCGTTCCGATGGGACGCTTTGGGCTTGGGGGGAAAATGAGAGCGCGCAGCTCGGTAACGGAAATTTGACCGGGACGAACCAGCCAGAAAAGGTCGGGGCGGGCAACCGTTGGAGAAAAGCTTTTGCCGGTGTCCAGCATAGCCTTGCCATTAAGGACGATGGCAGTCTCTGGGCTTGGGGTCTCAACGACGGCCGCTTGGGCCTGCCCTTTGCCACGGCCCAAACCTTTTACGACCCGGCGAAAATCGAATTTGGGCCGGCTGGGTTGGCGACATTGACCCTCGACAATGGCAGGACCGGCACGGAAAAAATTTCCGGCCAAGGATTGGCCGCCTTTTTGCCCAGAACGGCACGCGCGGTATTCAGCGCCCAGTTGGTGGAAGGGATTCTCGGTCCAACGCACAGGCCGTGGGAGGGGGAGGGCCAATACCGGTTTGCGGGGCGGCGGCTGATCTTCTCCAACGCCTACCTGAGCTTTTTAACCACCAACGCGGACAGCATCGCCACCGATTCGGCGGAGAGCACAAACTCAAAGGCCATTCCGCAGGGGGCCTTTGTTCGTCTGGAGTGGGCAACTTTGGATCGAAGCGCCACCAATCCCGCTTTTTACCAGGGGGAGGCGAAATTCGTCTGGATCGACCCCTCCTCCTTTTCATCGCCTTTGACCGTGGCGGATCGCTACGACCGATTGAAGCCAAAAAACGGCAAGTCCTGCCGCATAGCTCTTCTTTTTGACGAGGATCAGGACGGGGATGGTATCCCGAATATTGCCGACACTGTGCACCAAGGAACGGCTCCGGTCATCACGTCCACCAACCGTCTCACGCTTGGCGTGGGCGAATCCCGAAATCTTCCCTACGGGGTGACTGTAAAAACCAACACCAACAGCGGCACCAACAGCATTTTGGCCAATGAAGATCTCTCGGCCCTTCCTCCCGGGCTTTTTTACACGACCAACGGCTTTGACGGAGTTCCCACGGACGAGGCGGTGGGCCTTTGGGAGGTTGTGGTCGGCGCCAAAAACGATGCGGGGGAGGCCTACCAGACCGTCTTTCTCAACGTCCTTCCTCCCCCGCCGGCCATCACTTCCGCGGATTCGATCCTTTGGCGGCAGGGAAGCTCCATCTTTGAGTACCAAATCACGGCGGCGAACGACACCTATCCCGGCCACCCGCTCCGATACTCCGCCGCCAATCTTCCGACCGGGCTCTCGGTGAATTCGAGTAACGGCTACATCCGTCCCACCCGGGCGGGTCAGACCAAC
>Ga0214917_10004128_pt1 | contig 16361 bp, 8 predicted proteins | sample LL_1208_BB_MetaG_FD_177983 | JGI IMG/M metagenome (GOLD analysis project Ga0214917, IMG submission 177983) | Freshwater microbial communities from Lake Lanier, Atlanta, Georgia, United States - LL_1208_BB | ecosystem: Environmental > Aquatic > Freshwater > Lake | place: USA: Georgia | collected... | reverse complement strand
CCCGTGTGCGATTGGCCAACTCGCGAACACAGGAGCTGTTTTTATCCGATGAGTAAAAGGAGTTTCTGTTTAAAGTCGCGGTGGAAAGATTATAGCCAACCTCCATTCTTTGAAGAGTGTGCCCGTGACCATGAATATCAATGAGTAGGCCTCGACCGTAGCTACTTGTTACCGCGTCCTTAGCCATAAGAATGAGGTTATGATACTCGTTCCAGACCGCTTCCGTAGAGGGAACTCCTTGGGCTCCCTCCACGATTTCCCGGTTACAGTCGATTTTTGTTCTGGGCACGCGACAGATGATCACGTGAGGCCACCTGCCAAAGCGGTTAAAGCAGGCCGTTCGAATCGCACGGGAAAGCTCTGCCGTATTTAAATCTGTGGAAGTAGTCCCGTAAGTACGGTTGGGGAGAGCAGAGGCGGAGTCGGTGCCCCCGTGTGGGGCGGTAATGATTAGGGGCAAGTTTCCTGCGATGTATTCCGTGTAGTTATTGAGTCCATAATAAACCTGACCCGGTGTGTAGGTGGGTTGAGCAACCGAACGATTGAATGGATGAAGTAGCGTTAGTAATAAAAATAGGTGAAGGAACTTTGGATGTATATGGGTCCAAAATCCTTTCACTTTGCCGCCTGAATTAGTTCGAGAGATAGGAATAGTACTTATTAGCACGTATTTGTGATTTTTTCAATTTTATCGGTTTTGGGCGTTTTTGGTTCCAGGGCTGGTAGGGCGACCGATCCTACGGTCGCCTCGATGGATGTTGGAAGTTTGGGCGTTGAGTGAGGCGGGCTAGGGACAGCCCGCCCTACCATTTAAAATTTGCAGTTCTTTCCTCCTCCGCCGACGATGGGCACTCGCATGACCTTCTCCCTGATCGAAACCTTGGCCATCGCCGCAGGGGGAATCCTTCTTGGCAAAGGGTTAGTCCGACTTTTCCCGATCCTACAGGACCTCTGCCTTCCGGAACCCGTGTTGGGTGGTCTTCTCCTCTGCGTTCTCTTCAGCCTGAGTGAATTTTTCGGAGCTCAACCGCTCCAGTTCGATCTTACCCTTCAGACTCCGCTAATGATCGCCTTCTTTCTTTCGATTGGGTGGATGGCTTCGTGGAAAAATCTGCGGGCGGGCGGGTCGGACGTCATCAAGTTCTTCCTCCTCTGTGGCCTGATTTTGGTTTCCCAAAACCTGATCGGAATGGGACTGGCCAAGGCACTGGGTCAGAACCCACTGGTGGGGGCCTTGGCCGGATCGGTTTCCTTGGCAGGTGGACCAGGAACGGCCTTGGCTTTTGCCCCAGCATTTGAAAAAGCGGGTGTGGTGGGAGCCGGACCGATCGGTACCGCGGCCGCCTTGGCGGGAATCATTATGGGAGGGGTACTGGGCTCACCCCTGGCGGCTCGGCTAATCTCTCGTTTCCATTTGCACGCACATCGGGTCGGAACTGCGTCGGTGAAAAAGTCTGAGGTGATCGAAAGTCCGATCAGTGTGGCGGGGCATCCAGATATGGATATGGGAAGTCTGATGAATCATCTGAAATTTTTCTTTCTCGTGATGGCGTTGGGTGCGGTGGTGGGGCAGTGGATTCAGAAAAGTGGGATTACCCTCCCGATCTATATCGGGGCGATGATCGTCGCGGCTCTGCTGAGGAACTGGCACGATCTGGGCAGGGGAGGGGCGCATAAAATCAAACTTTCTCATGATTGGATCGAGGAGCTGGGCTCCATTGCGCTTTCTTACTTCCTCGTGACGGCGACGATGACCCTGCAGTTGAAACAGCTGGCGGGGCTGGCCACCGTGCTGGTCGTCATTCTGGCGGTGCAGGCGATTTGGATCTGGATTTTGGGTTCGTGGCTGGTGTTCCGGTTCTTTGGGAAAAATTACGATGCAGCGGTGATTGGGGCGGGTTTCACCGGATTCATGTTGGGCACGACGGCCAACGCTATGGCGAATTTGAACGCGGTGACAAAGAGATATGGACCGGCCCCTCGGGCTTATCTCGTGGTGCCGCTGGTGGGTGCGTGTGGGACCGATTTCGTAAATGCAGGGGTGATCACGGCGATTTTGGCGTTCTTTAAATAGGTAGGGCGTTGGGAGTTTGTGCGTTGAGCGAGGCGGGCTAGGGACAGCCCGCCCTACCGGTTTCACATTGGTAGGGTCGGGCGGAATTCTCCGAAGCCTTGGCGAAGGAGAACCCCTAACCGACCATGTGGATGGTTGATCGTTGGATGGTTCAACATGGACGGCGAAGGGTCGCCGTCCCTACCACAATCAATCAGTATACCAATAGGCTATGCGCTAAATTTACGTTAAGAATATACTATATATTGCATTAAAATAAATATAAACAACTGCATTGCAATTATATACAAATACTTTTAAAAATCTAACTTTTTCATATTAAAGCAAAATAGTCTATTGCTTTATTTGGAAAGTAGTGTTTAATTACTTTGTAGATGAAAATCCAGCCCAAGACTTCGGCGGGAAACAAAAATTTGAACAAACTCGTATCAGCATCGGTCTATAGAGGAATAATAACTATGAAAAAAATAATTCTATTCTTTAGCTTGGTCGCCATTTTGGCTGGGCATTCATCCCAAGCTGCCACAACCCTTGCCACTGGAGATGTACAGATTCTTGGTTATCGGGCAGACGATCCCGACACCCTTCTGTTTGTCCTTTGGAAAAATATTGACGCAACCACGGTTCTCTCATTCACAGATAATAATTACAGTACTACGACGGGATGGGCAACAGGCGAGGGGGTTTTGAATTGGATGTCTGGCACGAGTTTTTCTGCTGGGACAGTCATAAGGCTAACTGGTCCGGCCACGGGGACCTTGAACACAGCGTCTCAGGGAATAGTATTAAGTGCGACTGGTAACCCAAATTTATCTGCTTCAAATGATGCAATCACGGTTTTTCAAGGAACTTTTAACGACGCTTCGCAAGTCAATCTTTATGCCATGGATTTTGAGAGTACAACTAGCGTAGGTCTTGGCAACACCCCATCTGGGTTGACGGTCGGATCAACCGTTTTACTTGGGGCTGCAGGTGACAATGGGTACTATAGCGGAACAAGATCTTTTACAGCGGGCGCAAATACTGCTGCAAATATTGCTTCAGCCAAAACATCGATTCTCACCGCAGGAAATTGGGTTAAAGATAATTTGGGGACCACGGCAGCTTTTCTCTTGCCTTACGGTGCTGGTTACTCAACCAGCTCATTTATGATAAATTCATACTACCAATGGAATGCTGGTGTCGGAGCTTGGAACACCACGTCTGCTAATTGGCTTTTGAATGGTTCGGGTACTGCTACGAGCTTTGTTTCTGGAGGAGATGCTTCGATTAACAACGGTGGGACTTTGACTGTGCAAGCTGAGGGGATTTCAGCTGGCACTGTCAACATTTCGGGAGCCTCCGCCACTGTCATAAATGGGGGTTCGCTAACGGCGACAACAATAAATAAATCTGGTTCTGGCACATTGGAATTTGCTAACGCTAACAACGTCGAAACTTTTATATTGGATGATGCATCCGTAAGTGGAGTGGGCTCGGTAAATGCAAGCAGTGGAATAGCAGTAGGCGTATCAACGAACAGCCAAACCATTTCCGTCGGGTTGGGTGGAGCGGGATCTCTGACAAAAGCAGGTGCTGGAGAACTAATCTTGTCTGGGGCAAAGACCTATACTGGCAACACTGTTGTAGGTGGTGGAACTTTGACTACGGCTGGTGCAGATGTTTTGTCGGACAGCACTGCTGTAAAAATTGAAAGTGGCGCGACATTGAAACTGGGTGGGAATGAGACCGTCGCAGCTGTGGCCTCAACGTCCACAGCTGCAACGCTGAGTTTGCAGGGCAATTCTCTTACTGTAGGGGGAACAGGCCTTAGTTTTACGAACGCAGCACTTACGACTGGTACTGGAGGCGTCGTAAAAAACGGAACGGGTTTAATTTATTTGAACAACGCGAACAACACGTACAGCGGTGGTTTTACGCTTAACAATGGTGAAGTGCAGTTCACCGCGAGCGGAAATGCAGGCAGTGGAGGGGTAACCAACTCGGTCTTCGGTTCGGGTACCGTAACACTGAATGGGGGTATTATAGGAACTAGCAGTTCGGCAGGATCGTCTGGCCGTAATATACACAATAACATTGTGCTCAATGGAAATGTGCAGTTTGGAATGACATCGTGGGGAACAACGAATGCAATGATGAATGGAGGAACTGCACTCTTGACCATCGGTACAAACGCTGCCGCAACAACAACGTTGTTGGGTAACTCAACAATTAACACACTTGGATCCGTGACGTGGGAACAATCTATCAATGGCAGCGCTTATCGGCTCACCAAGACAGGAACGGGTGCAAACTCCCTCTCCAACAATTATCTCACCCTGCGAGCCTCAAACAACATTGCCGGGGTGACGGTAAACTCGGGAGTATTGGGTTATAAAAATAGAAATGCACTAGGGACTGGTGCGCTTAATTTGGCTGATGGGGTAACAGTAGGACAAGATGGAAGCATCAACAACACGGCTACTGCTGATGTGATTGCGGATCGTACGATCGCGAATAACATTAACATTCTTGGTAATGTCACTTTCGGATTGGGGGGCACATCAAGTTATTTTGGGGGTAATGTTGATTTAAATAATGCGACTCGCACCTTAACGATGCAAAATGCGACTTATCTATATGGATCAATTGCAAATGGTGGCTTGGTGGCACAGCGCATGGATACGGATTTGGTCAACTCCAAGATGTTCGCTTTGTATGGGGCGAGTACTTACGATAGGGGAACGACTGTAATTGGGGTAGCGGATCGCACGAATAATTTAACTCTAGGTTTGGGCAATGATAGGGCACTGGGAACAGGGTCTCTGACCTTTTCTGGGGGAGGGACCAACTTGCTGCGTGCCTTAACTTTGAGTACAACGGACCTAAATCGTACGATCACGAACAACATTGCTATTAATAGTGGGGTGACCGTTAACGTAGAAACTATGTCCTCCCTTACAACTGTGGTGGGAGGAACTGCTGTGACTACTAATGTTTCTGTGAATATGGCTCTGAACGGGGTGATTTCTGGAGGGGGCGCGTTGATCAAGACGAACTCGAATACCCTGACCTTGGGTGGTGCAAACACCTACACAGGTGGGACCACGGTCAGTGGGGGGTCTCTCGTGGTAAATGGCTCTATAGGCAACGTGGCAGTTAACACTTCTGGTAGTTTGGGTGGCTCGGGAACGGTAGGCGCGTTAACATTGAATAGTGGTGGGTCGCTCAATCCTGGTAACAGTCCTGGAACATTGACGGCGGCATCGGCAATCGTACTCGGCGGGTCCACCTACAACTGGCAAATCTCGACTCTCACGGGAACTGCGGGTACGAACTGGGATCTCTTTAGCGTGACTGGGCTTCTTAATATGAGTGATGTGACGAGTGCGAATAAGTGGAATTTGGTCGTCACAGGTGATTCTGGATTTACGGGTTGGACCGACACCAGTTCCTATGGTTATGTCTTTGCGCAGGCAGCGAGTGTGTCTGGGTTTAGTTCGGTTGATGGAACAGATGTTACAAGCCTCTTCAATATCACGACATCCGGCATAACCTCGATGCCCAACTCATCTTTCAATCCCAATGGAGACTTTAAGGTTGTAGTGGGAAGTGCAAATGGTCTTACTACACTTAACTTGATGGCTGTTCCCGAGCCCTCAACAGGTGCGATGCTTGTGATCGGCTTGGTTGGTTTGGTCGGCATGCGCGCGCTGAGGCGGAAAGCTTAAGTTTTTTTTGGTAGGGACGCCTACCCATAGGCGTCCATGTTGACCGCCGACCGTTGAATCATAAACATGGACGGGTAGGGGTACGCGTCCGGGCTGGGCGAAGTTTTCAATCGTGAATTTTTTCAGTGGTAGGGACGCCTACCCATAGGCGTCCATGTTGACCGCCGACCGTTGAATCATAAACATGGACGGCGAGGGGTCGCCGTCCCTACCAGGACGTAAGGCCAGTCCTCGGGTTTTGAGACGAATCCTGCACGTACAGGATTTTGCATCACATATTTCCACTTCTGTTGGGCGCTGGATTCAGAACGAAGCCTGTGATCAAAGAAACCTCGTTGCCATCGAATCTTTAGGCGCTTAGCCGCGAGACGTTTCCATGAGGATACTGTCGATTCAAGGCTTCGATTACCAAAAGCAGAAAGTATAGCGTGAAGATGATCGGGCATGAGGACGACAAGAACCACATGCCAGATTCTTCGATGATGGTAATCTTGGATCAAATCTATGATTTCATGACCGGTTTCGAGATGGCAGAGCTGATTGAGCCCATGGGGGCGGGTACATATAGTCAGAAACCATTCTGGTGATTCAATTCCTGATGGGGGTCGATGATCCAAAACCTTGCGATGGCTAAAAAGAATATCCACATAGTATTAAACCGTCGAAATCGGAAATAGATGCGGTGAAATTCGGTAGGGACGCCTACCCATAGGCGTCCATGTTGACCGTCGATCATTGAATCATAAACATGGACGGGTAGGGGTACGCGTCGCTGATGGTTCATAAATCAGAAAGGTAGGGCGACCGATCCTCCGGTCGCCTAGTAGAACATTCGTTCGAAATGGCGTGTTGTAAAACGGTATGGCCAATCTTCAGGCCTCTCCACAAATCCTGCACGTACAGGATTCATGCTGATATAGTTCCATTTTTGGGATGCACTAACAGAAGAGCGTAATCGGTGATCGAAAAAGTTACCCTGAAACCTGATTGTGCTTTTCCGGGTGATCCAGTGTTTAAGAGCTGAAATCCACGAACCCAGATTCACGGAATCGGAAACCTTTATGATCGCGTGCAGGTGATCAGGCATAAGAACAAGTAGCTCAATTCGGCAGAATCTCTTTTTGCGATAAAACCGAAAAGCTTCAACAATCAGGCGGGCTACTCGGGGATTGCATAGCTGGTTTCTCCTCCTCGGATTGCAGCAGATAGTGATAAAAAACTCAGGATCCAGCACCCACCCAGGGGTGTCGTGCCGTAAACGGGGTTTCCGGGATAGAAATTTCTCCACATAGTATTAAACCGCCGAAATCGGAAATAGATGCGGTGAAAATATAAAAAAACCACGAGGCGGGCTAGGGACAGCCCGCCCTACCTGCGGACAACTTACCGCGTTCCTGCGGCCTGACCCACACACCGTGGATCGGTGGCACCTGAAAAAGATCCGTCCGAATTTAGGATCAGGATCTGGCTTGTTCCAAAATCCTCTGCGTCGTCGATGACATGACCCATCGACTTTAGTTTCTCCCGTGTTTCTGCAGATACTGATTTTTCCATCCGAATCTGATCGGGCGACCACTGGTGATGAAACCGAGGCTGTGCCACGACTTCCGCAGGTTTCATCTTTGCATCCAGCGCATAGCTCAATCCGAGTAGAACCTGGGAAATGATCGTCGGGCCACCTGCAGCCCCGATCGCCATCACGACTTGGTCATCTTTCATCACAAGAGTTGGGCTCATGCTGGAAAGTGGACGCTTCCTAGGGGCGATGGCGTTCGCTTCACCTCCCACGAGTTTGAAATGATTCGGTACCCCAGGAGCCACGGCAAAGTCGTCCATCTCATTGTTCATCAGAATGCCTGTTCCAGGGATTACTACCTTGGAACCAAAGGCGGTGTTCACCGTTGCGGTGCAGGAGACCCAGTTGCCTTCGGCATCGGCGACGCAGAAGTGGGTGGTGTGTTTTTCAAAGCAGTTGTTTTGCCAGTCGGGCGGGGTGCCGTGCTCCACCAAAGTGGCCTTGTATGGATCGATCTTGGTGGCCAGCTCTTTGGCGTATACGGAGTTGGTCAATCCTTTGGGCACGTTGACGAAAGCGGGATCTCCCAGCCAGTAGGCGCGGTCGGCAAAGGCCAACTTCATGACCTCAGTCATTCGGTGAATGAATTCGGGAGTGCCGGGCTTAGGTATCTTCGTTCCCATCGCTTCCAAGATGTTCAACATCTGCGCCACGTGAACTCCGCCCGAGCTGGGAGGTGGGAAGCCTAGAACGGTCCAACCCCGATAAGAGGAGGTGAGGGGGATTCGTTCCTTGATCTGGTACTCCTTGAAATCTTTGGCCGACAGAATACCTCCGTTGGCCTTCATGTATTTCTCCGCAGTCTTGGGAAATGAGTTCCGGTAAAACCACTCCTTTCCGTTCTTGGCGATGCTCCGATAACTCTCTGCCAGATCCCTCTGGACGATCTGTTCTCCCTCCAGATAAGGCGTGCCATTCGGTTTGAGGAAGATGGCCTTGGATGCAGGAAAGAGCGCGAGGTTGGTGGCCTGACCAGCCAACTTCTTGGCATACACCCGATCGATGGGAAAACCTGCGTCAGCGTGGCGAATGCCAGCTTCGAAAGCTTTCGAAAAGGGGAGCTTCCCGTGTTTCCGAACAGCTTCCTCATAGACCGCCAGTGCGCCTGGTGTTGCCGAGGCGAGGGGACCTGTCTTGCTCAACTCTTCTACCGGCTTTCCATCCTTCAGGTACATGTCGCGGGTCGCCTTGGATGGGGCGGTTTCCCTTCCGTCCAATGCGATGAATGTTCCGTCTGACAACCGAGCGAGAAAGAAACAGCCTCCCCCGATGCCTGAATTGTGGCCGTCCACTACGCCGAGAGTGAGGGCGACAGCTGCTGCGGCATCGATTGCATTGCCTCCTGATTTGAGTGCGTCCAGTCCTGCCTGGGTGGCAAGAGGCTGGACGGACGCCACGAATCCTTCCGTTGCCCGGACGGAGGTAATTGACGCGGCTATCAAAAAAGGAAGGAGGAGGCGCACAGCGAGGAAGTTACTCTCCAGCGGCTACGTTGGTCCGGCGTTCGTCGGCAAAGCCCTCGCGCTTTCCATCAGGAAGTATTCGCACGACATTGACGCTGCCGAAGTAGTACTGGTTCTTTTGTTTGAAACTGGTCTTCCAGTTTTTCTTCAGCTCTTCCGCTAGGGTGGGGTTAAATCCTTCTTCCAGTTCCAGGGCATTCTTCGGCTCCGAAGGACTCTTGGCCCGAGTGAGGTGAAAGCGGGGCTGGTCGATGGCGGCGATCGGATCCATGTCGAAATCGATTAAGTTGCTTAACACTTGATAGACACCGGTGGGAATGCGGTCCGAAGCGGGAGAACCGATGGCAATTACTGGTTTGCCTTTCTCCATGACGATGACTGGTGCCATCGTGCTGCGGGGGCGTTTTTTGGGCTCGGCCGAGTTCACATATTTCTTTGTCCCAAACCCAAAATTCGAGAGGCTATTGTTCAGGAGAATACCCGTGCCAGGAGCAACGACGGCGGCTCCCCAGTGCAGGCTGAGGGACTGGGTAGCGCAGACAATGTTGCCGGCTTTATCGATGACGATGAAGTGGGTGGTTTCGGCGCTCTCTGGCGTCGCCTCCTCCGTTTCGGAGGGGGCAGAGGGGGCAGCGTCGAGGGCCTTCTTGGCCAGATCGGCCAAACTCTCTTTCGAAAAGACTTTGTTGATTCTCTCCGTTCGATCTTCCGTGTCGGCAAGGTTGGAAGAGACAACGGGGTAAATATTTTGCCATGCCCGGGCGACCTGTTCGATTCTTTCGAGGCTCATGGAGGCGATGGTTCCCCAAACTTTGGCTTCGAGAGATTTGAGCGTAAGCAGGACGGTGGCACCTCCTGTGACCGGTGGCGCGCCCGCATAGATGCGGTAAGATTTGTAGTCCTGCAGGAGAGGAGAAAGTTCCCGGGCCTTGTAGTTTTTAAAATCCTCCTTCGCAAAGGAGCCGCCGCCTTTTTTCGATGCAGCCACCAGTTTGTCGGCGATTTCCCCATCGTAAAATGCGTTGGGCCCTTTCTCTCCCATGGATTCCATGGTTTTGGCTAGATCAGGATTTTTCAGGATGGCGTTCTTCTCGGGGACTTTTCCTCCCGGATAGTAGATTTTTGAGGCTTCGGGATCCTTGGTGACGAGGTCGAACTTGTTTCCGAACTCCACGATCTGTTTGTCGGCCAAGGGAAAACCATCTTGTGCATATCCAACGGCCGGTTTCACGAGTTCTTTCCAAGGAAGTTTGCCCCATTTCTTGTGCATCAGTTCGAGTCCAGCGGCGCACCCTGGGACGGCGGCACTATGCCAACCGCGGGAACGGTCGGCGGAGGAGAGTGCACGCATCGCCTCGACCGACATGCCGGCTGGGGCGGTTTCGATAGCATCGATGTAGGAGATCTTTCCGTTGGAGGCGTCGTAGTAGAGGACGACCAGTTTACCTCCCAGTCCGGAGTTGAAGGGTTCTGTCACGCCGAGAGTGAGGGAGACGGCGACGGCGGCATCGGCAGCCGTTCCGCCCTGCTTCAGGATGCGAATCCCGGCCTCGGTCGACTGCGGACTTCCTGAGACAACAATCCCGCCAGTCGACTCGGCCTTTTGGGCGGAAAAAAGAGTGGGGCAGAAAAAAGAGAAAAGAAAAAGTGCGGGGAAGAACCATTTTAAGCTTTGTCGAGTGTCTAAAGTCATAAATAATCATCGCCTTGTGAGTCGCAAAATCAAGGTCGCACAATTCGGTCTAGGCCCCATCGGGCAGAGTAGTATTCGTCTTTTGGCAGAGCGGAAGAATTTCGAAATTGTCGGAGGGATTGATATCCAACCTGCTTTGTCCGGTAAGCTGCTGGGGGAGGTGTGTGGTTTGCCTAGCCTGAGCAAGGCAAAGATTTATCCGACCTTTGAGGAGATGTGGAAAAAGGTGAAGCCGGATGTTGTCGTCCATACTGCGGGCTCCCGAGCCAAGATTACTTTTGAGCAGTGCAAGCCGATGCTCCAGAAGGGGCTGGCGGTGGTTTCTTCCTGTGAGGAGTTACTCTTTCCGGCCCATCGGGCTCCGAAGGAGACGGTGGCGATCGACAAACTTTGTCGCAAGAGTGGGGGACGGATTTTAGGTACAGGGGTGAATCCTGGTTTTGTATTGGATCTTCTGCCCGTCTGTCTGAGCGGGGTGTGCCGAAGTGTAAGGTCGGTCTACGGCGAGAGGGTTGTGAATGCGTCGACGCGGAGACAACCGTTGCAGAAGAAGATCGGGAGCGGGCTGGAGGCGGCAGAGTTTAAGAGGTTGTGGAGTGAGGGGAAAGCCGGGCATGCAGGATTCCATGAGTCTCTTCTGCTTATCGCCCACTCGTTTGGATGGAAGATGGGGAAGGTGACCGAGACGCTGGAACCGGTGATCGCGGATCACGACATCAAGACCCAGTATTTTTCAGTGAAGGAGGGACTGACGTGTGGGTTGCATCAGGTGGTGAAGGCTGAATCGAATGATGGACACTCGATTCATCTCGATTTGAAGATGTATCTGGATGCAAGGGATCCGCACGATTTGGTGAGGCTGGAGAGTGATCCTCCCGTGGAGGCGGTGCTGAATGGCGGGGTGGCGGGGGATAGTGCAACCGTGGCGGCGTTGATCAATTCCATTTCTAGGTTGTTGAAGTCTCCGGCGGGGGTTCGGTTGATGACCGATATTCCGTTGGCGGGCTGATTCACTGGTAGGGACGCCAATTCTTTCGCGTAAGCGGGAATCTAAACCCGCGAGACGCGGTAGTGTGAATGGGCGGGGGTAGGTTTGAGGGGGCCAATCCCTACTCGTCCATGTCGGGCGCGGGTACTTGTTCACGTCGGGCGCGGATCGTTGGATAATCATCATGGACGGCTAGGGGTAGCCGTCCCTACCGGATAAACTTATAATTTAATATTTAACTATCAATTACTTACGCATAAATTCGTGGCAATTGCTCGCAAATTAAGCCCTTGCAAAATCAGAAACCTTGGATAGGATATATCTAATGGTTGGCAGTCTTCGATTCTTCTCTGTTTTGTTTGCAATCGTTTCCTTTGGAATATGTTCAAGTTCGTTTGCCCAAACCAGTCGCCTCTTGATTGCTTGGGATTTGCCAGTCAGTTCCACTTCAGCATCTGTGGCCCCAGGTTTTAACGATCCGGCCGTATTGGCTAATAATATCACCTTGGGAAGTGGTTTGACACCAAGCAGCAACGCAGGCGGGTGGGGGGCGACAAGCTGGACTTTGGGTGGTACGGATCCGTTTGCCAACGGAACGGCCAACAATGATTACATTGCGTTTCGGGTCACAGCCTCCGCTTCAGACCGGGTGACGATCACGGGAGTTTCCCGTCTGGCCATTCAGGTCAGTAGTGCAGGCCCCAAATACTGGCATCTCCTGTATAGTTCGGTGAACACCGATGCAGCATTTGGCACTCCCGAAAGAAACTTTGGTCCTTTTGAAGTCACGAATCCTACAACCACCGGCACTACTCTTACTACTGACATCACGGCCTTCTTGAGTGCCGCGATAGCGGCTTCACCCATTGTTTTGGAGCCCACCAGTATCGGATATTTTCGTTTAGTTGGTTTTGGGGGGACAACGTCGGGTGGTAGTGGACGCATCGTTTCTTCGAACACAGGGGTCATCGCCCCAGACTTTGGAATTATGGGAACCTCTGTGGTGGCCTATGTCCCTAAAAGTCTTGTTTGGAATGGCAGTAGCGGGGCTGCATGGAACTCAGGCGTTACAACCGATCTTTTTTGGTTGAATGGATCGGTCTCCACATATTTCTACAATGGCGATAGTGCGACCTTTAATGGAAACGCATCGGTTTCCGTAGCCTCCACAGGGGTGACTACTCCTTTAATGACCAATAATCCTGCCGCGGGGGAGACTCAAACTTTCACGGGTAGTCCGATTAATTGTCAACTTCTCCTGACTAAATCTGGTAGTGGCACGCTGGTATTCACTCCCTCCCCAGATGTGGATCAAAACATCTATGAGATCAACCAGACCGGCGGAACGATCCGGATCAGCCAATCTGCAGCGGATAGCAACAACAATGTGTTAGGAGGACCCCGTTGGACGATGGCTTCGAACACTGTGTTTGATATGGGGAACTCCAGCTATGAAATTATCCGGCAGCTTACCGGTTTTGGAACCATCCTGATGACCAACGTGATTGCCAATACCAATGCGAACAACACCAACGCGTTTGTCGCGAACAATGATATTCATCTCAGAAACACATCGAACTCTGTATTCGGTGGAAGTTTTCAGGGGGTCGGGCAGTTAACAATCGATAATGGCACCATCACCTTTACGGGAACCAACACTTATACCGGAGGCACGTGGATTTCCAATGCTGCAACGCTAAGGCTTTCCTCCCAGGCTTCTTTACCCGTCCAGACTCAGAAAAGTATTGGTGCATTGGGGGCGGATGGATTCCCTTCTTATGCCAACGGGGAGTTTGAGGTGGTGGATCTTCGGCTCAGCAGGCCGGACAGCACTGGGGTGATGGGAACGTTGGAGTTGGATGACAGTCTGGTCACGAGTCTGGTCCTGAGTAACTCGATTGGATCGACCCGAACATCTGATAAATTTCGAGTCTCGGCCGGAACCAACAACTCCTACACCTTACAGCTGAACGGGCCGATCAATCTGATGGGCAATTTGGCGGGATATAATGCCTCCGACACCCCTGGTTACGTTATTCTTCGCGGAACGAACCAAATTCAGGAAATGAATAGCGGAGTGATTTTGGAGCGTGGCGGAAGAATTCTCGTCAATGGTCCCCATTGCGTATATCAGAACAAAGATTTTGGTACTTGGGCCCCGATTTCTTTCTTGGATACCAGTGGGTATGCTCGGTTCGGATTGGCTCCCGAAGTCGTGAGTCAAATTACTCTCTCGAACGAAATTTATGCCAGTACCAACAGTACCGGCACGAACCGTCACGCGGCCATTGTTCTGTCCACGAACAGTGTTAACGGAGCTCCTCAGGTTCTTCGTTTGGCTGGGATCATCTCAGGGGTGGGGGGGTTGAGACTGGCATCGCCTGGTACTGGCGACATGGGGCACCTTTACTTATCTGCAGGCAATCGCTACGAGGGTGGTACTCGGATCGGGACAGGAAAGTTATTTGTTCCATCTGCGGATGCACTCGGAAACAACTACTCGCTGAAAGCTGCCAGCATTGCTTTTATTCGTTTTGAAACCCGTTCCGACAGCTATCTTGTCCCCACGGATAACATTGATTTTCCTGAATCCCATTCGATCGCAATCACGGATGATGCGATGGCAAATATTGATACGGGTAGTAATAGTGTAGTTCTACGCGGGTTTATCACGAACTTTGCCGCATCGAATATTGTCGGAGGTAGTTTCCGTAAGTTAGGTTCGGGGATACTTACTCTTTCGGGAACCAACGGATACACTGGGGCGACTCGCATATCCGAAGGGGCATTGGAGATTATAAACAGTTCTTCTTTACCAGCGAACGGGCCGCTTCAATTCGGTCCTGCTGGTGGTTTGAAGTTGATGGCGGCGGGGAATTATGGGGTGAGTACGATTTCGCCCGTGGTAATTACAAACAGCATCGGGACAACGAATACCGAAACAATGAACGGTCTCTTGAATTTAGCCGTTTCGGGTGTGAATGTGGCTGTTTCACAGCTTTCACTTTGGCCTGAGGGAAGCAGGTTGACTGTTGCTAATCTGACGAATGGAAGCGTGAGATTGCCAACCGCAATCAATAATACACCCAGTCAACTTGCTATGATTAAGTCGGCTGAAAACCCGACGTATGTGGCTTCGGTGTCTTCGAACGGACTGTTAAGTTTTGCCCCAGCTGTTTCCAAAACAACCCCGACGGTAACGGTCACGCCTGCGGTTGGAGGATACATCTACTCTGCATCCTACCAAGGACCTGGAGTGAGTGAGGTGAATAAGGGCGGTTCAACAGGAGCAGTTACTTTGAGTTATTCTGGGACGGGTAGCACGAGTTATCCGACTTCTAGTATGCCGCCCATCAACGCCGGTACATATACAGTGACAGCCACAGTAGCTTCGGATTCTACCTATAATCAGGCCAGTTCAGCACCTACTGCTTTCACGATTAGCAAGGCCACTCCGACGGTTTCGGTGCCTCCGAACGCCTCTGCGGTTACGGCAGGAGCTCTATTGAGTAGTTCAACCTTGAGCGGCGGTACGGCGACCGTGGTGGGAACGTTTGCTTGGACAACGCCAGGCACGGTAGTGAGCACGACTGCTTCCTATCCAGTGACCTTTACTCCGACTGATGGGGCTAACTACAACACGGCGTCCAGCACGGCGAGCGTGACAGCCAATCCTGCGGGCACGACCTACAGCGGATGGTTAAGTGGGAATGGGGGCACCGCATCCGATGCGGCCTTCTTGGATTATGTGTTCGGTGCGGTGACTGCAGGATCGTTGGATCCAAGTTTGAAGCCAACCATTGCGGTCGCAGATGGCAATCTGGTCCTGACCTATCATGTACGTCAGGGGACGGTGGGATTGACTGTGACGGCACAAAGTTGTTCTGATTTGGCTACAGGTGCAGCGGGATGGGGCACGAGTGGAGTAACCGATGTTGCAGTGGGAACCCCGAGGACTGTGAACGGAGTGAGTGTCCAGCAGAGGACGGCTAGCGTCTCTGCAAGCGGTGGAAAGAAGTTCCTCAGGATTCAAGCGGTACAGGCAGCACCGTAATTGGTTTTATAAAAATCCTCGGGTATGGACGAGGAGGGTTGAATGATCAGTGAGGCGGCGAGGGGACTCGCCGCCCTACCTAAGTTTTAAAGTTGAGGGATCATCATGGATGCGTAGGGATATGTGTCTCTGCCGGTGATGGGTTGATCGTTGAGAATTTTTTCCGATGGTAGGGCGACCAGTCCCTTGGTCGCCTAGGTGGACGTTGAATCTTTGGATTTCGAGCAGGGCTGGATAGGGATATCTGTCCCTACCAAAATTAGAATTATGTGCTAATGTATTATCAATGAAGGCTTTTTTGCCGATGGTAGCCTTTTTGCTTTTTGAGGGAACCTCATCTCTTAAGGCTCAGGGGGTTTTAATCGGTTGGGATTTGCCGGTAAACTCGACTGTCTCTTCGGTTAGCTCTGGGAGTACAGCTACAGGTGTGGTGGGTCCGAAGTCTTTTGTTATGGCTTCAGGTCTTTCTCCGAATGTTTTTACTACCGATCCCTATGCTTGGGGAGGAAGCAGTTGGACTTCTAACGGTACGAGTCCCGGACCGAATGGCACAACCAACAACGACTACTTCTCTTTTGAAATCCAGGCCGATACCGGAAAAAAAATCACGATCTCTGGAATATCCCGATTGATTCTTCAGGTCAGTCAATCTGGACCGAAGAAGTGGTCTCTCCTTTATTCTGAAAGCAACAGTAACTCCGCCTTTGATCCAGCTCCGCTCCGCAGCTATGGCCCATTCGACGTGGTAAACCCAACTACCTCTGGAGTGGTCCAAGACACCGATATCACAACACAAGTGAATG
>Ga0214917_10004127_pt1 | contig 16363 bp, 11 predicted proteins | sample LL_1208_BB_MetaG_FD_177983 | JGI IMG/M metagenome (GOLD analysis project Ga0214917, IMG submission 177983) | Freshwater microbial communities from Lake Lanier, Atlanta, Georgia, United States - LL_1208_BB | ecosystem: Environmental > Aquatic > Freshwater > Lake | place: USA: Georgia | collected... | reverse complement strand
GTTTCGGAGATACCATCCAGTTTACGAGATTGCTTCCAAGACTGAAAGCACTTGGGCCCGCAAAGGTCATCTTGGAGGTTCCAAAACCGCTTCTATCCCTGCTCTCTCGCGTGCAGGGGGCCGATCGCGTTGTCTCGGAAGGGGACCTTTTCGAAAACGTCGATGTTCAGTGCCCGTTGATGTCTTTGCCTCTCGCGCTCAGTATGACTTCCATGGACTTTTCCGATTTGCCAACGCCTTACCTTCAAGCCTGCCCACAAAGAAGCCGCGTGTGGGCGCATCGACATCAAGAATTTAAAAGAGCAAAGGTTTGTGAAACCCAATCGGCTCAAAGATTTATGTTGGACGCCGACACTGAAGCTCCATTGATTGAACTTGCTTGGCGAGGCAATCCTGAACACAAAAATGATGCCTCACGATCAATGACTGCAGCTGAGTTTCTTGTAAATTTGCCTCGTGGACCGAGGTACATATCTTTGCAAAAGCAATTGACACCCGAGGATCGAATCGAATTGATGCGAAGGACCGATGTCTACGATCCCTCCTGGCAAATCGACGATTTTGACGATACGGCTGCGCTATGTAGCCTAGCGGACTTGATTATTTGCGTGGATACCAGCGTTGCTCATCTGGCAGGCGCACTCAACAAATCCTGTTTGCTAATGCTCGCCTTTGCAAGCGATTGGCGATGGCTCACCGATCGAGAAGATACGCCTTGGTACCCGAACACGCGCATTTTTCGTCAATCCCAACCAGGCGATTGGACGCGCCCCCTTGCGCAAATGCGGATCGCAATCGAAAAGCTGATGCAAGCCTCTCGGTCTGGTCACAGCTGAACGGCAACCGATTATCGTTCTCTCGCCTCAGCCTGCTCTGAAGCAAGCATACCGCGCAGGCGTATCAAAGCTTGGGTATGGAGTTGAGATATCCGCCCTGGCGTCAGATCGAGCACATAGGCTACTTCGCGAAAACTTAAATCCTGCTGGTAGTGAAGCGCGAGGACCAGGCGCTCCTTTTCAGGTAACTCACGCAACCTGACTTCAATTCTTGCAGTGAGTTGCTTTTGTTGAAGCGCGCGCACTTGATCTGTGGATTCATCTTCAACATCGGGCAGTTCATCGTCGACGACTGAGATACTCATCGATGAGTCAAGCACCGCAAAATAATCGTCAACACTCATACCGAGATGGGATGCAATTTCAAGGTCCTCAGGGGGCCGCCCAAGGCTTTGCCGAAGATCTTCCGTTGCGCGTTCAATCTGCGTGAGCTTATCTCGAACGTGACGCGGTATCACGTCCTCTTCGCGAAGCGAGTCGTAAATCGAGCCTCGAATGCGGGCCTTCGCGTAGGTTTCAAAACTGGCGCCAGGTTTGGGCTCGTAGCGATTGATTGCATCGAGCAAGCCGAGCATGCCTTCCTGTATCAGGTCTTCGAGTTGGATGCTACGGGGAAGTCTTGATGCAACTTGCATCGCAATCTTTCGCACCAACGATGCATGTTGCTTGAGTTGGGACTCAAGTGTCGCGTGATCAAGCTTTGTGTATCCCTTAGCGCGCATCGTCAGCTAGCCGCAAGGGCCTCGATACCCTTTGTTTCCTCGGCCAGACGACCTTGCACGATACCTTCGGGAAAAATCCGGCCTGCCATCATGCGAAAAAGGCTCGATGGCATCATCGAATCGACGGTATTTTCATCTTCAGAAGCCAGCTGACTGGCTCGAACCCACCCCTGATGCTCCAGGGGCTGATCCATGAGCTCGAACGCGCGAGTTTGTAGCTGTTCAAAGGAAGTTTGACCAACATCGCTTGATCTGCCCCCGACCGTGACCACCGGAATCGGTGACCCGCCAAACAACACCGCCAGTTCATGCACCATATGCAAGCTCTTTTCAAGCGCCTCGTCATCAGTACCGGAGATCAGAATATGCTCCATATCCTCGGCAAACAACTGGTGAGTACCCCGATGTGGATCGGTGCTGGCTACGATCACCACATCAACATCAATGTTTGCTCTGTGTAATCGTTCGGTAAGTGTGGGTAGCTTCGCTTTCTTGTCCTCGCGAGCTCGCCGGAGTTTTGTTGCAACGCAATACCAAAGTTTGTCACCCACCGGTTTAACGACCTTCTCGATGCCTATAAGTCCGGAGAAGACTTGACCGAGGTCGTATCGCACGGGGAAAGGCGTTCCGCCGAGCAAACTGCGGTTGCTAAGGGGTATTTCATCAACGAGCAAAACGCGCTGCCCGGCGCGCCTGAGCGCGTTTGCAGCGCCGAGTGCCACCATCATCGTTGGGTCACCGGGTAGCGAACTCACCAGACACCAAACCCTGGCAAACCCCTCGCCGAACAACTGCCGTAGTCCAGAGGCTTGATCTTTTAGTCCCACACCGGCAGGGGGCTGTTGTTGATCCGTCATCGAAAATCCTCGATGCAATGGTGTTGATGAAAAGAATAAACAACTAAGTGAAACATATTGGCCAGATCATCGGCGCGTTTTCATCCATGCTGCGATGTTATCAGCAATCATTACGGGAACCATATCGTCGTCGGGTTCGAACTCGCGGCTGAATACGCGCGGCTGAAGCGCACGGTGAGCGAGGTATAAGGGATCTGCTACATGCAAGTCCTCAGGAACTTGCTGACCGTTGCCTATAAACAAGAGCGGAAGATCATGACGAATGAGGCAGTCGACTGAGGGTGCAAGGCCCATCGCTTCATCAATTTTTGTAACGACGACCCCCATGATCCCATTGCCTTCGCCGTGGCTGTGGGCCTGGATCACATCTTGCATCGTTTGCAGGCTGGTTGTGGCAGACATCACAAGAATACGCTTGGCCTGCTTGTAGCCGTCTGAGAGCACGCGCAGCTGTTCGACCATTTTCACGTCGCGCTGCCCCATGCCTGCTGTATCAATCAGGACCACATGATATCGTTCTAACTCCTGTAGCCTATTACCGAGGTCTTCCGCGTCGCGCAGTGCGGTCACGGGTAATCCAAGGATTTTCCCAAACACCCGTAACTGTTCCAGTGCACCGATCCTGTAGGTGTCGGTGGATAACAGGGACACGGCTTTGCGTCCAAAACGCATCACGCAGCGGGCCGCAATTTTTGCTACCGTTGTTGTTTTTCCAACGCCTGTAGGGCCGATGAAAGCAAAAACGCCGCCATCGTCAAACATTGCAACCGGGTCAATCGAGCGCATACGTGCAGCCAAGGGTTGCTTGAGTGTTTCAATCATGGAAGCGGATTCTTCGACCTCACCGACCTCTTCCAAAAGCGAGGTGGAAAGTCCGGGAGAAAAGCCAGCGGCGAGAAGCCGCTTTAACATCTCGGCGCGCCCTGGGGACACGCCCTTGAGCTGATTCCAGGTATTGCCCGCGATATGCGACTGCAACAGGTTCTTGACTTCGCTCACCTGACCCATTAGCCGCTCGGCGAGCATATTGAGTTCGGCGGGTGTCTGCACGGTTTGTGCCGGTGCGCTTTCATGGCCCGTTGATTGAGCGGATTCGGCACCCTGGTCGTTTCGCGCAACTGAGGAGCCCACATCGGTTCGAAAGTGTCGCGCAGCGACTTCCGGCGAGAACACCGGCGAGCCATTGGGGTTTCGCATGGGCCGTTGTGCAACATCGGCAATAACCAGTTTGTGATTTGCAGTCCGGATCGCCGAATCTGAGCGCATCCTCAATCCTTCAGGCCTCGGCGCCCGGTCGGCTGCATCGCTTGCCGAAAAACGCTCGCTCGGTGGGTCTGGCAGGGAAGCGGCGGGAGCCTGGACTTTACTTCGAGCGGTTGCCCGGGGCGCAATCTCTTTAAACTGCTCTTGCGCCATCGCGATCACTTCAATCCCGCCTTCAACTTCCCGATTTGAGAGCAAAATAGCATCGGAGCCAATGGCTTGTTTCACCATTGCAAGCGCTTCGGTGGCGTTTGCCGCAACAAATCGCCGGGGTCCGGGCGCGCTCAAGTACCTGCTCCGTTTCGGCTGCAAATAATCCTGTGAAACGAGATTTCGGCATCGGTTGGCATTTCATTCATCCCCAGCATGATTGTCTGCGGACGCACTTTTCGAGCGATCCTCGATAAGCTGAGTCGATTTCGCGTGGAGGCGACGATAACGGGCGGAAGCCCGATGCTGTCCATGTCATCGATCAAGGAGCTGACTTCTTCCTCGAAAAATCTTGCGAGCCCAGGCTCGATGGCGCCATCGGGCGCAACCGGCAGATTGCCAACGGCCTGTTCAATGATTCGCTCAAAGTCCGGGTGGATGGCGCCAACACGGATCCCAGAGCTCTCCCCGAATACCTCTTGGATGATCGTGCGCCGAAGCGCAAAACGCAGTGCCGAAAGCAGCATCATCGGTTGTGGGTCTTTGCCGCCGTGTTCGGCAGCCACTTCCAGAACAACGCGGAAGTCTCGCACCGGTACGCCTTCTTCGAGCAACAACTGAAGAAGTTTTTGGATAACTTGTACCGAAACGATCTTGGGAACAGTGTCTTCGACCAGCTTGGGGAAGCGTTCCCTGAAGTGTTCGATCAAGTCCTGGACCTCTTGTCTTCCGAGCAACTCATGAGCGTTTAAGCGCACGAGTTGATCGAGATGTGTGGCCATGACAACTGAAGGTTCCACGAGCGTGTAGCCTTTGGCAATTGCGCTCTCGCGCTGCGACGGATAGACCCAAACCGCAGGCATCTTGAACGTTGGGTCGAGCACCTTGATGCCATCGAGTGGGGCTGGGTCTTGCGCTGGCTCGATGGCAAGTAAGCGGTCCGGAAGTATTTGACCGCGACCGATCTCTGCACCGTACACCAAGATGCGGTAGTTTTCAGGCGGAAGCTGCAAATTGTCTCGAACATGCACCGAGGGAATCAAAAAACCAACCTCTGAGACAAACTTTTTTCGAATCGCCCGGATGCGTTTGATGAGGTCGGATTGATCGCCGCCATCAACGAGGCGAATGAGTCGGTAGCCAAGTTCGAGTGACAAGGGTTCCACGACCGGCACATCTTTCCAGTTTACCTCTTCACTCGGCAGTGCCGCGGCCGCTTGTGCCTTGATTTCCTCATCTTTCGTCCTTTGTGCTCTTCGGAAAAGGGCATAACCCACGCCGCCAAAGACCGCCGCCAAGAGTAAAAATGCGACGTGTGGCATGCCGGGTAGGACACCTAAAACAGCGAGGATTAGCGCCGTCAGGAAGAGCGGCATTGATGAGGCGCCCAGTTGCGAGGTGACTTGCTGGCTGAAGTCCTCATCGGTCGACACGCGGGTGACCACGATGCCTGCCGCCGTAGAGACGATCAGAGCCGGTACCTGTGCGACAAGCCCGTCGCCGACCGCTAGCGTGGCGTAGGTTTTGAGCGACTGGGCAAAAGACAAGTCGAATTGCATCATGCCGACTATGACTCCGCCTAGCAAATTGATAATCAAGATCACGATGCCGGCAATGGCATCGCCACGCACGAATTTGGACGCACCATCCATCGACCCGTAAAAGTCGGCTTCCTGCGCTACCTCAGCGCGCCGCTTTCTTGCCTCATCTTCCCTGAGCATGCCGGCGTTTAAGTCCGCATCGATGGCCATTTGTTTGCCAGGCATGGCATCCAGTGTGAAGCGCGCAGAAACCTCAGCCACCCGGCCCGCGCCCTTGGTGATCACCACAAAATTGATAATGGTGACCACAAGAAACACGATAATTCCGACCACGTAGTTGCCGCCCACCAGCACCTGGGCGAAAGATTCAATGACTTTTCCGGCGGCATCTGGCCCTTCATGGCCTTGCATCAGTATGACTCGGGTTGAAGCGACGTTGAGGGATAGTCTCAAAAGCGTCACGACCAAAAGAATCGTAGGGAACGCGATGATGTCTTTGAAGGACTTCAGTTGCATGGCCGCGAGCAAGATGATGAGCGACATGCCAATGTTGAAAGTGAAGAAGATATCGAGCGCAAGCGGCGGCAGAGGCAAGAGCATCAGTGCCAGCACAAACACCACCAGTAGCGGTGGGGCGGCTTGACTGAGCGGCAGTTGTGAGAGGACAGCGGTGATCGCGCGCATGCTTGGAGTGTAAGCCAGATGGACCAAGGTAGGTAGCATAGAGAGTCTAAGGCGGGAACTGGCCTATGTGTGCCTACTTTTGTGGGGCGTTAAGTCCTCGTCACATTTACGCTCTGTCCGTAATTGCGAGATGGATGAATGAATTGTGGGTACGCACTGAGCGCCCAAAATGGGGCCCAAAAAACGTTTATCAGGAAATCGTTCGTATCAGCGACGATATGACTTAAGATCTGCATACAGGCTACAGCCCTTCGCCCTCTCATGAATCCAGACTTTGACGATCGACTCGAGCAGGCTGTGTCGCTTCATCGTAGCGGGCAATTTGCTCAAGCCTGCGAGCACTATGCGGCAATTCGAAGCAACTTCGAACACCCAGGGCTAACCATCAACCATGCCCGCGCCTTGTTTCAACTGAAACGCTACGATGAGGCGCTAGAGGTCCTCGGCGCGATGATCGAAGGCGCCGGCGCGCATTTTGGTGCGCTTGCGGCAAGCCTTCGAGGACGTATTTTGCGAGAACTCGGCGAAGGCCAAACGGCTATCGTAGCCTTTCAAGAGGCTTTAAAGCTCGATCCGGAGCACGGCGATGCCCAGGTAGGACTTGCAAAATCACTCAGGGAAACCGGCAATCCGCTTGAGTCGCTCAGCCTGTGCAGTCAGTTGCTGACAAGCGCGATGCTCAGCGAGGACATGAAGCCGAAGGTTTTAGTCGCCGCCGCGCAGGCCTTTCGTGATCTCGGACGCCTTGACGAAAGCATGCGGTTTCTTGAGAACTGCCTGAAGCTTTATCCATCGGAGATCGAGGCCTGGACCACGTTGGGCATTATTCTTGTGTCACTCGGTGAAGTCGAGCATGGGATTGGTTCCTTTGATCGCGCACTTGCAATCGACCCCGACTACCCCTTCGCACAATGGAACAAGTCGCTCGCGCTGCTGTCGATTGGGAACTACGCAGAGGGATGGCGGCTTTATGAAGCGCGCTGGCAGTTGCGTGGCGGAGCTGTGCCTGAGCTTCATGCCGACCTCCCGCGTTTGCCCGCCAATCAGGCAATCGATAGTCTCGACATCCTTCTGGTCGCTGAGCAAGGTCTAGGCGATTGCATACAGTTTGTGCGATACGCAGCGATTTTTATTCAACAAGGCGCAAGGGTTCATTTGCATGTGCCTAAGGTCTTGGTTCGGCTTTTTGCCTCACTTCAAAGACATGCCATTGGGGTCGCGTCCATCACAGCGCTAGACGATTTACCGCCTCGCGCCGACTTCTTTCTGCCCATGATGTCTTTGCCAACCCGCCTTGGCTTGGGCCATCCACCCGACTCAACGCCGTTTCCCTATCTTTCGGCCAACCATGAAAAGATCGCGACTTGGAAACCTCGTTTGAGCCTGCCGCGCCCTCGGGTCGGCTTGGTCTGGTACGGTGGCTCGGCGATCCAGATGAAGGGTCAGGAAACGATCAATCAATTTCGAAATCTCGACTTATGGCAGTTGAGCAGCTTGCTTTCCCTAGAAGTCAACTTTATCGGGCTTCAACAGGGCGGCCTTCGCGATGAGGACCGATTCGGTGCCCTACTTGCCGACATACCCACATTAAGTTCACGTTGGCAACTGTTGGGGCCTTTGCTTGAAGACTTTGACGATACCGCTGCCGTGATACAAGAACTTGATCTCGTTATCAGCGTCGATACCTCGGTTGCCCATTTAGCTGCGGCGATGAATAAGCCTGTTTGGATGCTTCATCGACATGGTGGATGTTGGCGCTGGATGCACAAAGGTCAAAACTCAGACTGGTATCCTTCGATGAGGATCTTCCGCCAGAACAATCCTCAAAACTGGAACGAAACGATCGACGAGATCCGCGAAGCGCTCGAACGTTTTCTTCTTGCACCTACAGCAGTTCAGGCTTGAACGCGCAACCATCATCAGAGCATGTCGACAGTGCTTCCTCGGGCGGCGCCAGTGCTTCCTCAGGCAGCGCCATTGCTTCTAACGCCACCAGCGCAGATGCACTGTGCAGGCTTGCGGTCAGTGAGCATGAGTCTGGAAATACCGTCGCTGCGGAAAATAACTATCGCTTAGCCCTCGCTATAGAACCCGGTCATATTGCCGCAAACTATTTACTGGGTTTACTTCTTTTTCAGGCCGGGCAGACGCGCGAGGCGCGCGGTTTATTGCACCACGCTGCAAAACACCTTAAGCATGATGCGAAACTATTTGCCACGCTAGGCGGAGCATATCAATCGCTTGAGGATTACCCATCGGCTGTTACCCATTTAAACCAATCGCTCGAGCTTGATCCCTCAGATCTTGACGCTCGCCTTCATCGGGGGATTTGCCATTATGAGCTGGAATCGTATCGTGAGGCTATTGAAGATCTGAGCGAGGTGACCAAGGCAAGGCCCCGTGATTACGACGCCTCGCTTGCTTTAGCCAATGCACACCTAGAAATCGGGGAATTTAGCAAGGCGCGCGCGATAGCCCAATCCGTTATCGATGCCTGCGATCAGCTTGGGGAACAAACGTTGGCCATGATGTGCGTCGGCGATAGCCTCTTTCGTGACCGTCAATTCAACGAAGCTTTCTTCGCCTACAAAGGCGCCCTGGAAAAGGCACCCGACCATGCGGGTCTGTGGTTTCGACTGGGCATGTTTCATCAGAAACTTGAGGACTTCCAAAGCGCGATCGATTCATATCGTCAATGCCTCAAGCTCGAGCCGGAAAATACTGCAGCCATGTTAAATCTTGGGATTTCCCATAACGCGATTGGCGACGTCGAAGCCTCGGAACAATGCTATCGGTCGATCATCACCGAAAATCCTCAACACCACGAAGCGCACTGGAATCTCGCGCTTGTTGTGTTGTCGCAAGGGCGTTGGCAAGAGGGTTTCGAATTGTTCGAAGCGCGATGGCACATTGCTCAACTTAAGCACCAAAAGCGTTTTGATCATCTCGCTCCGAGGCTCACACCAAGCGACGTAAAGGCGCAAAAAAACAGGCCGGCCGATCAAAGCAATCGCTTATTGATTTGGGCTGAGCAAGGTCTAGGCGATACCATCCAGTTTTGCAGATTTGCCCCGTATTTTCATCAAGCGGGTTTTCGCACTGTATTGCTTGTGCCGGCAAGCTTGCGCGAACTTTGCGAGAGCCTATCGCAGGATATTGAAGTCATTTCTACAGCATCCCCATTGGATGGGAATTTTGATTTTCAAGCGCCACTGCTTTCGCTGCCATACTTAATGGGCGATGACTTTTCCCTGATTACCCCCAATAAGGCCTATCTTAGCGCGTCAACTCGTAAACGAAGCCAGTGGGAGACGCGCATTACCCCTTCAAAGCGCCCAAAAGTTGGCCTTTGCTTCAGTGGCAGCCCGACTCACCTTAATGATCACAACCGAAGCCTGCCTGCGGCGATTTTATTAAGCGCGTTACCCGAAGGAATCGACTACTATTGTCTGCAAAAAGACATCGCGGAAGATGACCGAGTGCGACTACACGAAAGCGGCATGGTTCAGATCTTCGCCAAGGAATTCGAATCGTTTTCGGATACGGCGGCTTTGTGCAGTCAGATGCAGTTGGTCGTGTCGGTGGATACCAGTATTTGCCATCTCGCCGGTGCACTTGGCGTAAAAACCATCCTGCTGCTTCCCTATTTAGTCGACTGGCGTTGGGGCCGCGAAGCCGACAACACCGCCTGGTATGGTGATATGACACTTATCAGGCAGCATGAGAAGCGGTCCTGGGCGAGTTGCATTGAGCCGCTAAGAACAATGCTTGAGAGCTTCGTGTTCAATAAAAAATAAAAACAGAAAAGAATAACAATCTTCGTTGAAAGCAACTCATGAGCTCAAACGATCCTGGCGCAATAGAGTATCGACTTGCACGTTTGCGCCTCAAAGAGGGCGACCTTCAGTCTGCGTTTGAGCTGGCGCATCGGGCAATTGAAAAGGATCCTCATAACGGTCTATTTATTGGATTGCTCGGAGAAATCTGCTACAGCGCCGAGGCATGGACCGATGCCCGGTCCTTTCTTGAATTAGCTTTGCGGATTAACCCAAACCTTTGGGATTTATTGCTTTTCCTCGGACATTCGTATCGCAAACTCGATCAACCCGACGAGGCTACTCGGTGTTACCAGCGCATCCTCCTTGGCTCACCCCGGCATCTTGAAGCGTTGATGGGGCTTGGTAATGTGAGCCGCGATCTTGGCCATTTGCAAGACGCCCTGGATTATTATGGGCAGTGTCTCGACATCGAGCCTGAGCACACCGCCTGTCTTGTCAACCGCGGCCTCTGTAATCTCGAACTCGAGAAATTTGAAGATGCTGTCGAAGACCTGAAGGCTTGCCTCAAAAATCACACCAAGCCCGCGATCGTGATCAAGAACCTGGCACGTGCTTTTTCAGGTTCGAAAGACTACCTTTCTGCCATCGAATATTTTAGAACTCACCTCGAAGATACGCCCGAAGATCATTTGGCTCGGTATCAACTTGCTTGCTGTCATGCCGAGTTAAAGCAAGTGAAGGATGCTGTTTCGCAGTTGGATTCAATTGGTGCAAGCTGCATCGATCTGCCTATTTTGCGCCAGGCCGCCACACTTCGATATCGTTTAGGTAATTACGCGGGAGCAAAAATGATGCTTTCGCAGATTATTGCAATCGACCCGAATGACGCTGTTGCTCATGTTGATCTTGCCTTAACGCTTAGGGTGCTGGGCAGCATTGATGAAGCTTTTGAATACACGCTTATAGCCCTGAGGCTCGATCCCACGTTAGCCATGATCCATGTGGCACGTGCTTTGCTTTTCATATCGAAAGAGCAGTTTTCGGAGGCTTCCCGTGAATGCGAGTTAGCGCTTGCAATCGACAATGAATCCTTTGATGCCCATGCAAACTTGGCCTTTGCACAATTGCAGTTACTTGAATTGGAGTCGGCGGCAGTTCATTTTCAGCGCGCCTTGGCCATAAAGAGCGAAAATGCCGACATCCAGTATAACTATGCCTTATTTTTGCTGCTCACGGGCAGGCTTCGAGATGGCTTTCGATATTATGAGTCACGTTGGCAACGCACGGAGATTCGATACCTCTCAATGCAACTTCCCGGCAGGCCATTGGCTGCTATCCATAATCTTCAGGACAAAACGATTTTCATCTGTGCAGAGCAGGGTTTCGGCGACTCGATTCAGTTTCTTCGATACCTGAATGAGTTGGAAAAACATCACCGCCATACGTTTTTGGGTGTGCAGAAGGCACTTGTGCGACTTTTAAAATATACGTCGCTTCGCAGTTCAATCATTCCGATCAATGACTTTTTCGATGAATTCATTTTCGACATACCGATCGATTATTCGTGCAGACTTCTGTCCTTACCCCATTTGTTTGAATCGGAGCAAGAAAGCCTTCCGCCGCCACTCGGCATTCAGCTTCCCTCAGAAAGCGTTGAGCTATGGAAGCGAATCGTTGGGGCGAAGCAAAAGCCTGCGATTGGACTCGTCTGGCAGGGCAGCAAAACCCATTTGAACGATAAAAACAGGAGCATCAGCCTTGAAAGCCTTTGCAACTACTTACCAGGTGGTTTCGCCTATGTGAGCCTGCAAAAAGAAATTTCCGATGAAGATCTTCAGGTCATGGATCGCTTCAAGATCAAAAACTTTCGCGATGAGCTGACGGATTTCATGGACACGGCTCTGCTTTGCAAAGCGCTCGATCTGGTCATCACGGTTGACACGAGTGTTGCCCATCTTGCTGGCTCGCTTGGCGTGCAGACCTGGGTGCTTTTGCCCAGGGTGCCGGATTGGCGTTGGGGCTTAAGCGGCGATGTATCGGCCTGGTATCCAACGGTAAAGCTATTGAGACAATCCGCAGCTAAAGACTGGAACGAAGTGTTCCTGAGGTTGAAAGAGGAGTTGCACCGCCGCTTTGATAGCCGTGAGCCGATTCGATAGCCGTGAGCTGATTCGATAGCCGTGATTCTGATTCCTTATTTTCAGCCGATCAAGAGCGGTCCGAGGTGCGGGTGCCAGTCACTTCTGTTAGGCTTTGTCACTTCATGCCCGCGCCTTTGAAAGGCTTACCTGTTTACCGCGTGCGTTGATTGTTGATTTCAATTCCTGGAGCCATGTCGATGTCGGATCAAAACGCTAGAAACCATGTCAGTCCGATACCTTTTGTGCTGATGTCAACCGCAGCTGGGCCGATGATTGTGAACCGTCTCGACCAGCATGCAGTGAATGCCGAGAGTGGATTTGGCGTTGCCTGGGAGTTGTTAAATCATGGTAGCTATGCAAAAGACCATGGTGAATTGCTCCAAAACATTTTGCTGACCCGCCGAGAATGCTTCGGTGACGGCGTGATGGCGGTGGATTGTGGAGCGCACATTGGTATGTATACGGTTCATTGGGCGAGGATGATGGCGGACTGGGGCCACGTGATTGGCATCGAGGCGCAAGAACGACTTTTCTATGCACTCGCGGGCAACCTCACACTCAACAATTGTTTCAATGCGAAGGCCGTCTGGGGCGTTGTTGGTGGATACAACGGAACGGTGCGTGTGCCAATTCCCAATTACATGATCGAGTCGAGTTTTGCATCGCTCGAAGTTCAGCGCAGGCAGCAAAGCCAGTGGATAGGACAGACGATTTCGTATAGCTACGAGGCAACGCAGCCTGTTCAGCAGTTAACGATTGACGCCTTGAAACTCGAACGCGCCGATCTGATCAAACTCGATGTTGAGGGGATGGAGGTCCATGCACTGAGTGGCGCCGCTGAAACCATCGGTCGATGTGCGCCCGTTTTTTTTATTGACACCAGTAAAGCAGATTTGCCCATCGTGCTTGATCGACTAAGCAGTGAGGGTTATCAGTGCCATGAACTGGGCAATCGATTGCTTGCCATCCACAGTGACGATCCAACACTGCGAGCGCTTGGGGAAAAGCAGGAAGTTGCAGAGCCCCTAAACTCGAAGACTTAGGTCTCCGTTTTCCTTACATGCGATTGTTTTGCAGGCGGTAGCCATGCTCTTTCAAGTTTTTGAGTGGGTTCTGATAACACCGCATTGAAATGCTCCAGCTTCGGACTTAAGTCTTCAAATCATTCGCTTAATGACCACCAATATCCCGATTTTTCACTAACATGCGTGCCGTTATCCTTGCCGGCGGCCTCGGCACCCGAATTTCCGAAGAGTCAGCCGCCCGCCCCAAGCCGATGATCGAGATCGGTGGCATGCCCATCCTATGGCATATCCTGAAAATTTATTCCGCTTATGGCGTCAATGATTTCATCATTTGTTGCGGTTATAAAGGGTATGTCATCAAGGAATATTTCGCCAATTATTTTTTGCATATGTCGGATGTGACCTTCGATATGGTTTCCAATGAAATGGAAATCCACCGCAAAAAGGCTGAGCCTTGGCGGGTCACGCTGGTGGATACTGGGCTTGACACCCAGACCGGCGGCAGGCTCAGGAGGGTTGCGCGGTATCTTGATCAAGACGAGCCTTTTTGTTTTACCTATGGCGATGGGGTTGCGAGTATCAACATCAGCGATCTGATCGGCTTTCATCGTGATCAAGGCGGCCTTGCAACCATGACTGCGGTACAGCCGCCGGGGCGCTTTGGCGCTCTTGAAATGAGCGACACGACCGTTACGAGATTTATGGAAAAGCCGATCGGTGACGGAGGCTGGATCAATGGCGGCTTTTTTGTTTTGCAGAAGCAAGTGATCGACCGTATTGAGGGCGATCACAGCAGTTGGGAGTCAACGCCTCTCGCTTCTCTTGCCGAAGATGGTTTGCTTCGCGCCTATCACCATCGAGGGTTTTGGCAGCCGATGGATACCCTCAGGGATAAGCAACTTCTGGAGCGACTTTGGGAGTCGGGTCATGCTCCCTGGAAAATCTGGAATGGACCTCAGTGACAGCGGCTGCAAAGCATGTTGCAGCCTTGAGCAGATCTCCATCGCCCGCGTTTTGGGCCGGTAAATCGGTCTTCCTCACTGGCCATACCGGATTTAAAGGTTCCTGGCTAAGCGTCTGGCTTCATCAACTTGGCGCCAAGCTTCACGGCTATTCGCTTGCGCCGCCAACGATGCCCTCGCTTTTCGAGCAGGCGGGCATCTCAGCCCAGTTTGCAGCAAGCCGTATAGCTGACATCTGTGAGAAGGCGACCTTAAGTAGCGAACTGCGCGCCGCAGAACCCGACATCGTCATCCACATGGCAGCGCAAGCCCTTGTGCGCGCCTCGTATACAAATCCAATTGAAACCTTTACCACCAATTTGATGGGCACGGTCCATCTACTTGACGCTGTGCGAAGCACGCCCTCGGTCAAGGCTGTTCTGGTCGTGACCACCGACAAAGTGTACGAAAACATGGACTGGGCCTGGGGCTATCGCGAAAGCGATCGCTTGGGTGGCTTTGACCCCTACAGTGCAAGCAAAGCCTGCGCCGAGCTTGCGACCGCGGCTTTTCGTAATTCTTATTTTCATCATGCAAACACGGAAAATCACCCTCCCTTCATTGCCACAGCGCGGGCCGGCAATGTGATCGGGGGTGGGGACTATGCCGAAGATCGCTTGATCCCTGATTTTTACCGAGCTTTATCGCGTGGCGATGCGGTGCACATACGTAATCCGTTGGCGACTCGTCCCTGGCAGCATGTGTTGGAGCCCCTTCGAGGCTACCTGCTTTACCTTGAATCCATGATGGCGCAAAACCGTGGCAAGCCTTCAACCGCGTTGCCAACAGCGCTCAACTTCGGACCTCACCAGCAAGACTCATGGCAGGTGTCTCGGGTGGCTGACCGCGTGTGCGAATTATGGGGTGGCAATGCTCGTTGGGTGCAAGACCCGGCTATTCACCCGCACGAGGCTCATGCACTTTGCCTTGATCACAGCCTCGCCGCACGCACGCTTCATTGGCATCCGGTGCTCTCAACCGAAGAGGCACTTGAAGACACCGTCCATTGGTATAAGCGGGCAGCCCAAGGCGAAAGCGCATCTGCACTCATGCTCGAACAAATCGACCGCTATCAGCACCGCATTGCGATGCGGCACGACAATCATCACTGAATATTCATGCTTCTCAAGACCAGCCCAGCGCAGCACCCCGACGAAGAAAAGCTACTGTCCTTGCGCAGCCAAATCGCAGCGCTCGTTGAAGATTATGCAGCGATTAGCCTGGCACCCAAGCCCTTCACACCGGGACAGACAGCGATTCCGCCTTCGGGCAAGTTGCTTGATGCTGCTGAACTCAAGTTCATGGTGGATGCAAGCCTTGACGGTTGGCTGACCACCGGGCGGTTCAATGAGGCTTTCGAAAAGGAGCTTGCAGCCTTTTTGGGGGTGAAACACGCCATCACAGTGAATAGCGGCTCTTCTGCCAACTTGGTTGCCTTCAATACCCTCACCTCGCCCAAGCTCGGCGAGCGCGCGATCAAACCAGGCGATGAGGTGATTGGCGTGGCTGCGGGATTCCCCACCACGGTCAACCCGATTTTGCAATTCGGGGCGGTACCGGTTTTTGTGGATGTTGATATCCCAAGCTACAACATCGATCCAGCAAAAGTTGACGCAGCAATTACAAGTAAAACCAAAGCCATCATGCTCGCCCACACCTTGGGTAATCCATTTAATCTGGACGTGATCACTGAGCTCTGCACCCGTCATAAACTTTGGCTCATCGAAGATTGTTGCGATGCGCTTGGCTCAAGCTATAAGGGTCAAAAGGTTGGAACCTTTGGCGATGTTGCCACGTTGAGCTTTTACCCGGCCCACCATATCACCATGGGTGAAGGCGGCGCGGTTTTCACCAACAACACTGAACTCAAACAAATTGCGGAAAGTTTTCGTGATTGGGGTCGGGATTGTTATTGCCCGCCAGGGAAAGACAACACCTGCGGGAAGCGCTTTTGTTGGAAGCTAGGTGATCTGCCGCAAGGCTATGACCACAAATATACCTATAGCCATCTTGGTTATAACTTAAAGATCACTGACATGCAGGCGGCCTGCGGGCTTGCACAACTAAGGAAGGCCAGCACATTTATCGAACAGCGCAAGCGAAATTTCGAATTTCTGAAGGCAGCACTGAAGTGTTGCGAGGAGTTCTTAATACTCCCCGAGGCAACGCCCGGGTCTGATCCTTCATGGTTTGGATTTCCAATCACCTTAAAACCTGATGCACCTGTGAGCCGCGTTGACCTGCTTACCTACCTCGACCAGGAAAAGGTAGGCACGCGATTACTTTTTGCAGGAAATCTGACCCGCCAGCCCTACATGGCCGAGAAACACTTTCGGGTATCGGGTGACTTAAGCCAAACCGATT
>Ga0214917_10004126_pt1 | contig 16364 bp, 14 predicted proteins | sample LL_1208_BB_MetaG_FD_177983 | JGI IMG/M metagenome (GOLD analysis project Ga0214917, IMG submission 177983) | Freshwater microbial communities from Lake Lanier, Atlanta, Georgia, United States - LL_1208_BB | ecosystem: Environmental > Aquatic > Freshwater > Lake | place: USA: Georgia | collected... | reverse complement strand
GGTGAACAACCGGTCGTACAGGCGCACCTCGGCCCGGATGGCGTGGGCGGCACTCACCCAGTGGATGGTTCCCTTGACCTTCTTGGCGGCGTTGGCTCCGCCACTGCGGGTCTCGAGGTCGGCGGTGCAGCGCAGTTCGACCACCGCACCGGTGGCATCCTTGATCACCTCATCGCACCGGATGATGCAGGCGTACTTGAGCCGGACCTCACCGCCCGGACGCAGCCGGAAATACTTCGGCGGCGGCACTTCCATGAAGTCGTCGGAGTCAATCCACAGCTCGCGTGTGAAGGCGATCTTGCGCGTGCCCAACTCCGGATTGGATGGGTTGTTCACTGCATCGAACCAATGGGTTTCGCCCTCGGCGATGTTGGTGAGCACCACCTTGATCGGCCGCAGCACGGCCAGACGGCGCAAGGCCACCAGGTTCAGGTCATCGCGGATGCAGCCCTCGAACACCGACACCTCGGTGAGGCCGTTGTACTTGGTCACGCCGATGGCCGCGGCAAAGGCGCGCAATGCCTCGGGCCGAACACCCCGACGACGCAGGCCACTCAAGGTCGGCATGCGCGGGTCGTCCCAGCCGGTCACCAAGCCTTCTTCGACGAGCTGCAGCAACTTGCGCTTGCTCATCACCGTGTAACCGAGGCTCAGGCGAGCGAACTCAATCTGGCGGGGCAACGTGCGCGGGAGGTCCAGCGACTGGAGCACCCAGTCGTAGAAGGGCCGATGGATCTCGAACTCCAACGTGCAGATCGAGTGGGTGATGCCCTCCAGATAATCGCTGATCGGATGGGCGTAATCGTACATCGGGTACAGGCACCAGCGGTCGCCGGTCCGGTGGTGCGTGGCGTGGCGGATGCGGTACAGGGCCGGGTCCCGCAAATGGATGTTCGGCGACGCCATGTCGATGCGTGACCGCAGGGTGCGAGTGCCGTCCGGGAACTCGCCCTTCCGCATGCGCTCGAACAAATCGAGGTTCTCCTCCACGGAGCGCTCGCGCCAGGGGCTGGGCTTGCCGGGCCGCTCGGGCACACCCCGGTACTCGGACATTTGCTCCGGATTCAGGTCGCAGACATAAGCTTTGCCCCGGCGGATGAGTTCCACCGCGAAGGCCAGCATTTGCTCGAAATAGTCGGAGGCGAAGAACGGCTCCAGGGTTCGGCCAGAAGCCTCGGAGGGCAGCACCGCGGACCCGCTCACATCGCCGGGCACCTTGCGTCCCAGGCGGTCGTCGGACCAACCCCGGATGAGCCAATCCACATCGGCCTGGATGGACTCGACATACTCGATGTCTTCCTTGGTCGGATTGGTGTCGTCCATCCGCAGGTTGCAACGGCCGTGGGTCTCGCGGGCGATGCCGAAGTTGAGGCAAATCGACTTCGCGTGGCCGATGTGCAGGTAGCCATTGGGCTCCGGCGGAAAGCGGGTGACGCTGAGCGGGTGCTTCCCGGACTGCAGATCCTCCGCGACGATATCGCGGATGAAGTCTGCCGGGGCGGGAGGCGGCGTGGGTTCAGATTCCGACATACAGGTTCTGCACAAGAGTCTTACGGCAGGCCCCGGGGATGTCGAGAACCGCAGATGGCGGACTGGCGTGGCAAGAGAACGATTTGTTCATCGTTTATGCCGCGGAATCATCTCCTGTCTTTTCCAGCAATCGGTTGAGCCGGTGCAGTTGGCGGGGAGATGAACCATTTTCTGAACGGGCACGATTGCAGAGAGATGGCCGTCATCTCCGCTAGAGCGTTGTCAACGCGGAGGCGGGATGCGGATTCGGGTTCAGGACAAAGCCCTCAACGACGGATTCGGCGATGCTCATGCACCGGCCTCCTTTTCCAGCTTCAGCAGTCGTGCTGACAAATCCGAGGGAGCGACGAAGATCATTTGCTTGCCCTTCTTACGCTTCTCCAGCACCCCACGTGCGGCAAGATCGAGCAAATCGGTGCGCGCGGTTTGGTACACCACATTGTGGCTCAATTGGTGGCTAGCGAACGTGTAACGTTGCCCCGGATGCTTGAGCGCGTGGCTGACGATCTCCACCTGCCGGTGGTTGAACAAATCCAGCGCCCGCATGGATGACTCGGCATCCTTCAATTCAGCCGTTTTCCGCTCGATGTATTCGTGCAACTCCCGGACGGCCCGCCGAATTACTTGGGTTTGGGCGATGATGAAATAGGTCAGGTCGTTGTCATCGGTTTCTGTGTAGAGGAACGAGCGACCATACTTCATCGGCGCCTTGCGCAGGATGTTGGAGATCGAGATGAACTCGAACAGCCAGTAACCGCTGTGCAGCATCGCCCAGTAGAACAGCGCCCTCGCCGTGCGCCCGTTGCCGTCCACAAACGGGTGATCGTAAGCCAGCCAGAAGTGGAGAATGATCGCCCGCACCGCCGGATGTACGAAGGAACCCGGCGACTGGCCATTGGCGAAGGCGCACATCGCGGCCATCCGTTCTGTGAGTTCCTCGGCCGGTGGCGGGTCGTGAAACACCTGACCGTAATCATCGCCCACGACCCGCTTTTCATCCGGGCGACGAAAGCGCCCTGCCGCAGTCGGATCATCCAACGTATTCTCGGTCACCAGCCGGTGGATCTGAAAAACCAGCTCCGGCGACAGCTCCGACGCTTTGAGCTCCCGAATGCGCTGCATGGTCGCGTAGTTGTTCAGGATCATGTGCTCGCTGTTGTCACGCGGTTTGCGCCCGGTGCGAATCATTTCCCTGGCCACCTCACGTGTCGTCACCGCGCCCTCGAGCTGGCTGGACGTGATCGCTTCCTCCATCAGCGAATTCACCAGATACCGGTCGCGCGTCTGCGGATTGGTGATTGGCTCCGGGATGCTCACCAACCCTCCCGCGCCAAGGTCAATCTGGTGCAGTTCCTCCATGACCAATTCCGTCACGGCAAACTGAAACGCTCTCTGCGCCGTATCTTTCAGCGGGATTGGTTTCAGCGCGTCCATCCGAGAAAGCTTCTGCACCAGCCACCACTCCCGGTGGTTCATCCCCCCGGGCGGCGGGTATCGGCGCAGTTTGTCCCAGTGCAGGTAGTGCCGTTGCGTCTTCATCTCCCTCATCAGGGAAAAAATTCGCAGCATACGCTCCGGTTGCATCACTTCTGCCACCAGAGCGTTCAATTTCGGGGGTGTTTGCGGGATGCGCATCGGTTTCCTGTCAATTTTCTACTAATTTTACACAGATTAGTAGATTAACAGGAATTCGCCAAAACTACTAAAACATTTTGTTTTAGTAGTTTTGCGCGCACCGCACCCTCACTTCGCGGCGTCCAGGAAATCGACGGTGGCGCTGAGTTCGGGGGTGAGGAAGCGGTCGGGCTCGAGGATCTGCACCTTCACTTGCACCGTCCCCTTGGCGCGGTTGGCCTCGGGCGCAATCTCGGCCACTTGCCCCTGGTAACGCTTGTCGGGATAGGAGACCGGGGAAATGACGCAGCGTTGGCCGAGCGCAACACGGGCCAACTTGGATTCGTCGATATCCACCTCGATTTGGAGGTCTTGGAGATTGGCCACGGCCACCAGCGAAGAACTGGGGCCTCGGGTGCCTCCGAAAGTCTGCGGAGTGACCAGTTCACCGGGGTCGACGAGTTTTTCGAGCACCACCCCGGTGACCGGTGAGCGGATGATGCACCACTCGAGCAAGGTCTCGATGCTTTTGCGGGCACCCAATATTTGGGTCCGTTGGGCTTCGGCGCTGCGCACTGCCAAGCGGGCGTCGTCGAGGGCTTTCTGAGTTTCGATGCGCTCCGACACCAACGGCTCGGACCGCCGGAGATCGACGTGCGCGCGCTCGATGGCTACCTCGGCCACCGCCAGCGCGCCGTCATTCTCCGCCAACCGGGCGCGGTATTCGGAATCATCCAAGCGAACCACCACTTGGCCATTGGTGACCGCATCACCCTTCTTGACCCCGATCCATTGCACAACACCCATGAAGCGCGGGCTGATCTCAATGCGCTCGCGGGCGATGATGTAGCCGGACACCGTCAGCACCGAGCCCGCGACAGAACCCGAAGAGCGCTCCCCACGGGCGCCCTGCCCCACCGAACTATTCGTTCCCGTGGCCGAGCGGTCGGCACCCGACTTCTCCAGCGGGGTTCCGGCTTCCGTGCGGGTGGCCTTGGGACCGGACTTCATGCCGGCACGCACATCGTCGGTGGCACGCGGAACTGCCCACCAGGCAATCACACCGGTAAGCACCAGCACCCCGCCAATGATGAGCAGGGTCGGAAGCCCTGAGCGTCGCTTCTGGTGGGAGGCGATTCGCAGACGTTCGAGACGGTCATCTTTCATAGCGATTTGAGGGCGGAAATCACCGGCAACCGCGCAGCGCGCAAGGCCGGAAGGAAACTCCCGATGAGTCCGATCACGAGCGAAAAGACGAGGCCCAGGGCCATCAGGTCGGGGGTCACTCGGAACTGGTACACCGTTTCGGCGAAGGATTGAAAATCCATGGTCCCGAAGGTCACACCTCGAGCGACCACATAGGCGTAAATTCCCAGCGAGAGCGCGCAACCCACCAACCCTCCCAGGCCCGAAAGCAACACGCCCTCGATGAGGAACGAGACCACGATGGCCGCCCGCGAATAACCCAGCACCCGCAGCGTGCCGATCTCGCGGGTCCGCGAGGCGACGTTGGCGTACATGGTGTTCATGGCCGCGAAGACCGCCCCGACCGACATCGCCGTGCCCAAGAGCCCGGCCAAAATATTGAAGGGCACCGCGGTGGCCGTCTGCTTGGAGTAATACTCGGTCTCCGGCTCGGCCCGCAGGCCCAACCGCTTGTCCTGGGCGATCCGGTTGGTGAGCGAGCGCATCGCCGCATCATCCCGCGGACGAAGCAAGATGCTCGAGTACATCTCGGAGCGGTCGAAGATGGCCCGGGCTTCATCGGCGTCCATCCAGGCCTCGGAGTCGAAGGCGCTGCCGCCGGCTTCGAACAAGCCCACCACGCGGAGGCGGTCTGGGCCGGCCCGGATGATTCCGCCCACCTCGAAGCCTTCAAACCGACCGGCCAGTTTCTTCGACACCGTCACTTCACGCTGGCCCGGTTGGAACCAACGCCCTTCCACCAAGGTGACTTTGGGCCGCAGCTCCAATCCGCGCGGGGTGACACCGCGGATCAAGGTGTTGGCCGATCCCGGAGCCGCTCGACGCGGCGCGTTGATGATCATGACCAACTCTGCCGACACCACCGGGTGCCCTGCGGCGTTGCGGTCGATTTCTTCGAAGAACTGCAACGTCCGGAACTGATCCCGAGTGACCAGGCTGCCGGACTCGGCCTGCGACCCCTTGCGCACCACCAAGATATTGCCCGGTTCGCCCGTGCGGGCACTGCTCGATTCGATGCCCTTGGCCAAGGCCTTGAGCAAGATGACCACCGACACCACCGCTGCCACGCCAATCACCGTGAACAACGTGGTCCGCCAGCGGATGAGCACGTTGCGGTAGTTGTATTTGAGCGGGAGAGCCATGGAGCGTGGGCGTGTGTGAGGTTCGTGTCCGGCTCAGTCGAGGGTTTTGAGGCCGGAGACCACGCTCATTCGGGCCACCGAGATCGACGGGCCGATGGCAGCCACGATCCCCAAGAGAGCCGCCACGATACCGCCGGTGGCCATGATGCGCGGCGTGACCTCGAAATAGACCAGGAACCCTTGCGAGAGCTTCTGGAGATTGATGGTGGACCAGAACAGCCACGCGCCACCGATGCCAACGAAGGCTCCCAACATGGAAAGTCCAAAACTCTCGGCCAGGATGAACGCGAAGAGTTCTCGGCGTCGGAATCCCAGGGCCTTCAACACGGCCAACTCCCGGAATCGTTCGCGGATGGCCATGCTCATGGTGCTCACGCACACGAGGATGAGCGTGAAGACCACCACCGCGCTGATGCTGCCGAAGAGCATCTTCACATTGCCGAACATGCTCACGAACCCCAACTGAAAGGCCCGCTCGGTCTCCGCTCGGACCTCGGCCGAAGTGTTCTCGAAGGCAGCGTTCACCCGTTCGATGACGCCATCCACCGATTCGGCTGAATCGGCAATCATGTACCAAGTGCCCACCATGCCCCAGTCATCCATCAACTGGTCCAACAGGGCGTGATGAAAAAAGCAGTTCCGATCATCGATGGTACCGGCATAGACCGCGTCGATGGTCAGCTCCAAATCCATCGGATAAAACGTGCCGGTGAAGCGCAGCTTGTCTCCCACCTTCAGTCCGTAGCGGCGCAGGGTATCAGCGCCCACCATGCAACCATTGCGGTTTTTGACCCAGGCGTCGTACGAACCCTCGATGATCTTGCCCTCCAAGATCAGCTCGCGAAACCGGGCCGGATCGACCGCGAATTGCGCCCAACTCGTGGTGGTCTCGTCGCGGAAAAGCCCACCAAAGTAGGTGAACGGCGAGACCTGACGCACGCCTGGGATCTTCTCGATGGTGGAGCGCTGTCGCGCCGGCAACGGTTGGGCCAAGGAGACCTTGTTGCGCGCGATGATGCGGAAGGAGGCCGCCTCGCTTTCGGGCGGCACGGTGAGTTCGCGCTGCAAGGTCAGGAGCGTCACCAACAGCGCACAACTGACGGCCACGCTGAGGACCGTCAGCATCGCCCGACGCCCGTTGCGCAGCGCGTTCTTGAGGACGAACCCCGGAATGGTAATGCCCGAGGCCCGATGCCGGCGCTCCGACGGGGACGGTGTGCCTTGGGAGTCGGCCGAACTCATGCCACAAACTCACCCTTTTCGAGGTGAAGGCTTCGGGTGCCATAGCTGGCCGCCTTGGGATCGTGGGTGACCATGACCACGGTCTTGCCGGCATCCCGGGCCAATGACTGGAGGATTCCCAACACGTCGGACGCGGATTTGGAGTCGAGATTGCCGGTGGGTTCGTCGGCGATGATCAGGGTCGGATCCGTGGCGATGGCTCGGGCGATGGCCACCCGTTGCTGCTGTCCACCCGACATCTGATCCGGCCGGTGGTGTCCCCGATCGGCCAATCCCACCAACTCCAGAGACGTTTCGACTTGGCGACGCCGCTCGGCCTTGGACAGCGCCGTGAGCAAGAGCGGCAACTCGACATTCTCGAAGGCCGTGAGCACCGGGATGAGGTTGAAGCTCTGGAAGACGAACCCGACGTTCTGGTTGCGCCAGTCGGCCAATTCCGACTCGTTCAACCCGGCCACATTGACGCCCTGAACTTCCACGGTTCCGCGACTGGCGGTGTCGATGCCGGCCAAGATGTGCAACAGGGTGGACTTGCCCGAACCCGACGGACCCATGAGCACCACGAACTCTCCGGGAGCGATATCCATCGACACGCCGTTGAGCGCGGTGACATCGATATCACCCTGCCGATAGACCTTGAAGAGGTCGCGTATTTGGACGATGGGTGAAGCAGTCTCCGGCATGAGGTCAGGAAGTTGAACGATGGCACCTTTACAAGGCGTCCTTTTCATCCCATATCGGACACCCACAATCCACCTTTTGCTCCAACGAACAACGACGCTCTTTCGGAAAGCGGGTACAGCCAGCTCGAGCGATCCAACGGAATTATTCCGGCTCAGCCGGAACGATTCAGTTGGGAGGAAAGGGATGGCGTCGCGGATTCTTTCGCAAGACGAGGCGAGAGCGAGGCGCGGGCCGATTGAAGGCCCGTAACGAGTGAACAACGAAGCTCTTGCGGAAGAAGACGCAGCCAGCACGACCGATCCAACTGAATCGTTCCGGCTTAGGCGCTGAAACTCTCGCCGCAGGAACAGCTGGTGGCCGCATTGGGGTTCTTCACCTTGAAGCCGCCTTCCTGAAGCGCATCGGCATAATCCAATTCGCTGCCGGTCACATACAAGGCGCTCTTCGGATCCACCACCACGCGAACGCCGGCGCTCTCGACGAGGATGTCCCGATTCTGAGGCTTATCCTGGAGGTCCATCTTGTACTGGAGGCCCGAACACCCTCCGCCGACCACGGAAACGCGCAGGACGCCCTGAGGTCGCCCTTGCTTGGTCAGCAAACCCGAAACCTTGCGACCCGCGCTCTCGGTGAGCTTGATGAGCCGCTCGTCCCCCACCCGGAAGGACGGCTGCTGGCTAGCGGCAGCTCCAATTTTTCCTGCAATCATTGTTCAGGGACCAAGCTACGAACGGACCCCGTCCAAGTCAACGAACCCTCCGTGGTGAACGCGTGAGCTTCAGAACCCCTCTGTGTCGCCAAAACGTGACTGGCCGGGTGCCCATGCTTCGTTCAAGTTCGGTTAAGACTGCGCTCTTAAACCGCTATCTACCCCTCGATGACCTTCCGATCGTCCACTCCCTCGACATCCCACTGTGGATTCACCCTCATCGAATTGCTGGTGGTCATCGCCATCATCGCCATTTTGGCCGGCATGCTCTTGCCATCACTGGCCAAGGCGAAATCCAAGGCCACCGGGATCCAGTGCATGAACAATGGCCGGCAGCTCATGCTCGGCTGGCGGCTCTACGTGGATGATCATCAGGAGCGACTGCCTCAATCTTATGGACCCAACGAGTGGGTCCACGGATCACTCGATTTCAATGGAAGCAACCGCAGCAACTGGGACGTGGATCAAGATCTCTCCAAGGGGCTGTTGTGGTCTTACGTGGGCAAATCGGCCCAGGTGTTCAAGTGCCCGGCCGACCTGAGCACCGTCACCGTCGCCGGCGCCCGCAAATCCCGGGTCCGCAGCATGTCCATGAACGGCTGGATCGATTCCACTGATGTGTCCTCCTTCGGCGGGGCCTTCCGTGTCTACAAGAAATACTCCGATTTCAACGACCCGGGTCCTTCGATGACCTGGGTGTTCATGGACGAACGCGAGGACAGCATGAACGACGGAGAGATGATCGTGGGCATGTTCGGTTATCCGAGCAATCCCGGCACCTGGAAGATCGTGGATTACCCGGCCAGCTACCACAATCAGGCGGGCGGGTTGTCGTTCGCCGACGGTCACTCAGAGATCAAGCGCTGGAGGGACAAGCGCACCTTTCCCGTCCTGAAGAAAGGCGTGGAGATCCCGCTCAACGTGGCCTCTCCCAACAACCCTGACGTGCTTTGGCTCATGGAGCGCACCACCCGTCCGCTCTGATCGAGGCTTTGATCGAAGCATTTCGAGACGGGCCCACTGGGAAACTCCCCCCGGCCCGCGTCGTTCACTCCGCCTGCTCCGCCGCTCAACCCTAGCCCTTGTATCCCAAGAGGTGACGCTGCTTGATGAGAGTAGCCACTTCATTGGGCACCATGGGTTCCCATCCCGGTTCATTGGCCTGAAGCATTTTGAGAACGTTGCGGCTCAAGACGCTCATGTTGGCCTCGTTCACATCACGCAGGCCTTGGATGAAGAAGTTCTCCATCAAGAACAGATACAAGTGCCGCAGGTGCGGGGCCACGCGGAGATTGCCCGAAGTGATGATGGCCCCGCTCTCCGGATCCTTGAAGGGGTAGACGAAGAGCTTCAGGTCGTTTTTGAACATCCGGCCGAAGCTTTCCAGAATGCCGCCGGCCAATTCCGAATAGTACCGCTCCTCGAACAATTCCTTGAGCGTGGGGATGCCCATGACAAAGCCGACAGGGTTCTTGGTGAACCGATGCAAGTAAGCCGCCAAGCGATGGAACTCACCGTGGTTGGAGATCAACACCGGATGACCGAGGGTGGCCAACATGTCCACACGGTCGAGGAAGTCTTGGTGATCGATCCGTCCCTCGGCGCTGAGGTTCTTGAGGGTCATTTCCATCAAGACCACCAGGTTCTTTCCGTCCACATTCGGCTCTTGGATGAATTGCGCCTGGGCGTAGCGGAGCATGTCAACCGTGACATGGGTGACCGGGCGGAATGACCCGCGTTCCACAAGAATGCTCTTTTTGTAAAGCGCGTCGGCCGGTTGGACGATGCGGCCGTCCGGCATGAACATCGCCGCATTGGTCAACCCCTTCTCCACCAACTGAAGGGCGAGCAGACGGTTGTCGACCGAGGCGAATTCCTTCCCACGGAACTCGATCATGTCGACCTCGATGCGCTCGATGGAAAGGCTGTCGAGGAGGGCGTTGACGATGGCCTCGGGGTGCCAGTTCAAGTACATCGCCGCGTGGATGAGGTTCACGCCCAGGATGCCAATGGCCTCAGCCTGCTGGAGACTGTCGCGGTCCCACATCGCGACGTGCAGGAGGATATCGCTCGGTTCGGAACCGGGCTCGCTCTGGAACCGGATGCCCATCCAACCGTGGGTCTCGTCCTTCCGCTGGAAACTCTTGGCCGCCACGGTGGTGGCGAAGGCAAAGAACTTGGTGGTCGCGCCGCGCTGGCCTTTGAGGCGTTCGACCAAGAGCGGGTACTCGTGATCGAGCATCGAGATCAAACGCTTGCGGCTCACATACCGGTCGCTCTGGCCATAAATCGCGTCGCTGACCGTCATGTCATACGCCGAAATGGTCTTGGCGATGGTGCCGCTGGCTCCGCCGACCCGGAAAAACCACCGCGCAACCTCCTGACCGGCGCCAATCTCGGCGAAAACGCCGTACTTGGTCGGGTCGAGGTTGATTTGAAGGGCCTTCTGGTGGGTATCAAGTTGGTCGCTCATTCCTTGAGTTCTATAGAAAACCGAATTTCGCCGGCGCGCAACCTCGGGGAGGTTTCGCAGTTCTCTCACCGCACCCTTGCGTCCTCCTGCTCAATCGGACGAAAAGCCACTGGAACGATCGTGTTCAACCCTCAGCCAACGCAAAAAGCAGGTGTTATTGTCGTACACATAAAGTGCCCAGCATTGCGGATCACGGTCCCGGGGAAACCGTTCAGTGGCAATCTCCAGGCAGAAATTTTGAACCGACCAAGACACCTCCAACCGGGAACCGAGTGATCGACTGCGGCCAATTCTTCTCAGGCCAGCCATCGGAGCCGGAGGCCGTCACCCGTCGCCGGCAGGAGTTCCGACGGAAACACCGGCTCTTCGAGCTCCTCAAAACGGGCCATTCTGCAAGGCCTTCCATTCTGTGCGTAATCGGTTGCGAACGCGGAAAGCGCTGACTCGAACCATCACCGAACTGACCCCGATTTGTTCGGCCACCTCGGACGCCGACATGCCATGAAGCACGAAGGATTCGAACAACTGCCAATGCTGCGGCCGCACCGCCGCCTTGACCCGCTGGAAAGCCATCGACAGCAACTCGTAGTCATGGCCGGTGGGTTGCCGGGAGGCGGCCTGAGACGAGTCGGCCAATTCCAGAAGCATCTCCAAATAGCGACGCTTCAAGTCCTCATCCAGAACTCGGGACCGAAAACACTCCCCGATCTGCTGGTTGACCATAAGATTCAACCATGAACGGAAGCGGCCCACCGCCTCGCTGTGTTCGAAGGTAGGCAGGTAGCGGAAGCAGCGGATGAAGCAGTCCTGAGCCACCTCCTCCGACTGTTCCTGGGACAGCCCATAGCTGCGGCAATGTCGGATAATCGGATTGCGGTAGAATTCCACGAACTGAGACCACGCCACCTCGTCTCCGGAGTGTCGGACTCGACTCAGCAAATCATGGTCTGTGGTGTCGCATTGCATGGTCGGAATGGCGGTGATTCTGCCTTAAAGGCTATGCAGTGTCCGTGCCGATCGGCAAGCCCCTTGGGAGTCTGACTGGATGTGCCACTCTGTCTCCAGCCTTTCCGAGGCGTCGGACTTCTGCAAACTCCACCGACCTTCGATTTGCATGTCGCGCTCCCCTGTCACCATTGTGATTCGCACCCTGAACGCCGCCGAGACCCTGGGGGAGGTGCTGCTCAGGCTCCAGCCGGGTGACTCCGACCAATTGATCGTGGTGGATTCCGGTTCCACCGATGGAACGGTCGAACTGGCTCGACGCTACGGCGCAGTCATTCTCGTCATCCGAAAGGAGGACTTCACTTATGGCCGGGCCCTCAACCGGGGCTTTTCGGCCGCCCGTCATGATTGGGTTTTGAGCCTCAGCGCCCACACCATTCCGGCAGATCGGTTTTTCTTGGAGTCTTACCGCCGGGCCATCGGGCGATTTGAGGAATCGGTGACGGCCGCTGTCGGCCCCATTCTCGGGGAATTTGACGCGGCTCTCAGCGGCGGCATCACGTATTTTCAAGGTGACGACCTCCGCCGGGGATTCGGATTCGGAGCCGGCAATCCCAACAGCCTCTACCGTCGCAGCGCTTGGCAACGCCGCCCCTTTGACGAGGAGATCGGCGGTGGTGAAGACCTCCAGTGGTACTTCGATGGCCTGAAGGCGGGTGAAACCATCGCCGCAGTGCACGCGGCCGGGGTCCACTACCGGAACCGCAGATCCATGCGGGCTTTCTACCAAAAGGGTCGCGTGGATTACCGAGCGATGGCCCGCTTCTTCGAACCGCACCGTCCGAGCCTGCCCGGGATTTTCATCCGTGCCGCCAAACTCGCCTTGTATCTGCCCCTGGGCCGCGTGGACTGGGCCGGAGCCAAGGGCAGCCTGGCTCATTGCGTCGGCAATTACATCGAGGCGCGTGCACTGGCGCGGCAGGCCGGCGCACTCAAGCCGTAGCCGCCCTTTCTCCAACCTCGCAGCACACACAGCCGGACCAATCCGTCCCAGCAGTCCCATCCAAGAGGGCTATCAAAAACCTGGGTTGGCACTACCCCATCACCACGGCAGGCTTTGGATGGTTTTGGGCCGGTAACCCCACTCCTCCATCTCCAAAGATTACGGATCCCCTTGAAGAACGCCAACGACTCCCGCATTTCCTGCCGACAAATCCCCGATCACTGGACCCCCTTTGCCAGTGCCGCGGAAGTCCGGAGGCAAGTCAACCAACTGGGGTTGTCCCTCGGTGCCTGGGCCGAAGCCGCACGCGCTCAGAGCGGCAGGCAGGCGCTGGCCCTCTGCGTCCTGCGAGGCGGGGTCTTTTTCTTCTCCGATCTGCTGCTCGCCTGCCCGGTGACCGTGGAACCCGCGTTCTGCCGTTGTCGTTCCTATGAAGCCAACCTCAACGGCGTCGCGGCCCGGAACGTCGAAGTGAGCCTGGACGCCCCCGAATCCATTCCGGGACGGCATGTCCTTGTGGTCGATGACATTTGCGACAGTGGCCGCACCTTGGATGCGCTGACTCGGCGACTGAAGGAACTCGGCGCAGCAGAGGTGGAAACGGCGGTCTGTGTGCACAGGATCCACAACGACAGCCAGTTCCAACCCCGCTGGAGCGCCTTCCGCCACGAGGGCCCCGAATGGTTCGCTGGCTATGGGATGGAAGACGCCAACCATTGCATGAATTTCCCCGGGCTTTACCTGCTCGGGACGCCCGAGGATCCGATCTGAACCCAACCGGGTTTGCCGGCGGCCCTTCCACGGCATTGCTTCGATCCGGACGAATGGTTAAGACTGTACTCACACCATGAGCCTGTCCCCGTTTCGCACGCTTGCGTCCTGCCTCGCCGCAACCCTGATCGGCCAAAACACCTCGCTGGAGGCCGCCCGACCCGAGCTTGCGGCCGCCGCGCTCAAGCCGGCCAAACCAGCGCCGAAGTACGCGACCACCGGCCGCGTGGAACGCTTGGCACCGGAGTTCGATTCCCTGATCACCCCGGGTTCGGAAATGGAACTGCTCGCCGACGGCTTCGACTGGTCGGAGGGCCCGGTCTGGATTCGTAAGAACCGTGAACTGCTCTTCTCGGATGTGCCGGTCAACAAGGTCTATCGCTGGACCGAAAAAGACGGCTTGAGCGTGGCCCTGAGCCCCAGCGGCTACACCGGCCAGGCGCTCAAGTTCCGCGAGCAAGGCTCGAATGGATTGACCACCGACCGAGGCGAGCGGCTCCTCCTCTGCCAACACGGCAACCGGCAAATCGCCCGCCTCGAAGCCGATGGTCGCTTCACCCCGCTGGCCGAGCACTATCAGGGACGCCGCTTCAATTCGCCCAACGACTTGTGCCTGGCCTCCAACGGAAACATTTATTTCACCGACCCGCCCTACGGCCTTGAAGGATTGAATCAGAGCCCACTCAAGGAGCTGATGTTCAATGGCGTCTACCTGCGCCGACCCTCCGGCGAGGTCGTGCTGATTTCTCGCAAGCTGGATTTCCCCAACGGCATCGCCCTGTCCCCCGACGAAAAGACACTGTATGTGAACCAGTCAGACCCGAAAGCCGCCACCATTACTGCCTTCTCGGTGCTGCCCGATGGCACCGTGGGTGAAGGACGATTGTTCTTCGACGCCACGCCCCGGGTGGCTGGCAACAAAGGACTGCCGGACGGATTGAAGGTCGATGAGCGGGGCAACCTCTGGACCAGCGGTCCGGGTGGTATCTTGGTGATCTCCCCGGACGGCAAGCTGTTGGGTGTGCTCAACACGGGAGAGGCCACGGCCAACTGCGCCTGGGGCAATGATGGGCGGACTCTGTACATCACCGCCGACAGCAAACTCCTGCGCATCCGCACCCAAACCCGCGGCGCGAATTGGCCCCGCTGAACGATCCCATAGGATGCGCTGTGCAGGCAGCGCCTTCCTCCCAACTTGCCGCAGTTGGATTCGGACAATTCCCGGTGTGCTTCAGCCATTGTTGGAGTCCCGGGATTTCTCTAGACTCGCGGTGCTGCACGAACCCCTCCCAGTGACGATGGGATAAATGCCGCGATCCGACGGGACCATGCCGAAGCCCTCGAAAAAAACATTCAAGACCCTCCACGGTCAATTGCTCCTGGATGGCGGCAGTTTGGGTGGGTCGTGCTTTCACCGATCGGTGGTGTTGGTCTGCGAGCACACTCCTGAGGGGGCGTTGGGATTGGTCCTCACACAACCCGGAACCCAGCTTCTGGAAGACTCCCTCCCCGGCGAGGTTCCGCCTCCGTTTCAGGGAGTCCACCTTTTCGAGGGAGGCCCTGTCCAACCCACCGCGTTGAGCTATCTACACAGCCAGCCGGGGCAGTTGCTCGGCAATGTGCTTCCCCAACTCACCATTGGACACCAAATCGAGGAACTCCAAGAACTGATGAAGTCCGGCTCGCCGGAATTGCGATTGAAGGTCTTCTCGGGCTACGCCGGTTGGGCCCCGGGACAACTCGACAACGAATTGCGCCAGAACAGTTGGCTCATCGCACCGGCCGACCTGGCGCTGATCTTCGAGACCCCCTCTCAGGACCTTTGGAAGACCCTCCTCCGCCAGCGCCCCAACTGGCAGGAACGAATTCTTGCCGACGCCCCCGAAGACATCGCCTCCAACTGACCGTGGAATCGACCCTGCTCTTCTTTGCACTGCCGCAGGAGGCCGCGGCCTTCGTGAAACTGGGACGCCGTCGTGGGTGGCCGCTGAGACCGACCGCCCCGCCCGTCCCTCGCCGCACCCTGCAACGCTTCGTCGCGCCGGGTCTAGAGGTCTGGGTCACCGGCATGGGGCCTGAGAATGCCCTGCGCAGTGGCGACGACGCCCTCAAAACAGGCCGGCCCGACCGCGTGTTCACCTGCGGAGTCGCCGGAGCCCTGAATCCCGAAGCCCAGATAGGTTGGGTGTACCACGAGGCCGACACGGGATTCCCTGGAATCGAACGGCTCCTGGCCACGGCCTCAAACCCGGGGCGAATGGTCACCCGGGACCGGGTGGTCATCACGCGATTTGAAAAGGCGCAACTCCGCTTGGAGACGCAGGCAGACCTGGTGGACATGGAGTCGACGGTGCTGCGGGAACTGGCGCGAGCCCGAAGCATTCCCTCGGCGACTGTCCGGTCGGTCTCGGACACCGCCCACGGGGACCTGGTTCTCGATTTCAACCGTGTTTACACCGTCCAGAAGACCCTCCATCCCGGTCGGTTGGCCCTGGAGATCGCCCGCGCGCCCTGGAAAATCCCCGCCCTGATCCGCTTCGGGGGCGACGCTCATAAAGCCTCCCTCCGTCTGGCCGAAGTTCTGTTGGAAACGCTGGTTTAGGCCGGATGGATTCCAACCCGGAGGCTTGGAAGTTCCGCCGAACGGGCACTGCCCGAAGGGATCTCACATCCCCAACTGCTTGAGAATTTCGGGAGCCACGCGCTGGATCCACTCCTTGTTCCAGACGATGACAGCCAGCAGCACGAAGGTGCTGGCGTCAAAAAAACCATGGGCGATGACCGCGGCCCAGAGTGAGCGATGCCCCATCATCACCAGGGCCAGAATGAATCCGACGATTCCAGTGAGAATCACGCCGCCGATCCCCTGCGGCAAATGCCCCAGACCAAAGACCACGGCAGCCAACCCCGCAACCAGAAGGGTCGGACCCCAACGGCGCGCCTGCCAGCGCAGCCAGTGCTCGGACGGGTTGCGCGACCGAGGCGTCCACCAAGAGCGGGGCAGCAAGTCGCGAACGGCGGCCATGAACCCAGCCCGCCACAGTT
>Ga0214917_10004125_pt1 | contig 16365 bp, 16 predicted proteins | sample LL_1208_BB_MetaG_FD_177983 | JGI IMG/M metagenome (GOLD analysis project Ga0214917, IMG submission 177983) | Freshwater microbial communities from Lake Lanier, Atlanta, Georgia, United States - LL_1208_BB | ecosystem: Environmental > Aquatic > Freshwater > Lake | place: USA: Georgia | collected... | reverse complement strand
CAGCCATGTGCTGAGTTTGTCCAGCATCTGGTCCAGATTTGTTGTAATCAACAGTTTCTTGAGCATTTAAAACTCTTTCACCTGCATGTACTTTTAACATACTGGTTTTTGCTTCAAATGGTAATCCAGTTTCCCCCAGTGTGCCTGTGGCTCTAGAATTAATTAAATCAGGACCGAAAGTAGATCCTAACATATATCCTAATGCTCCTCCTACTAACGTTCCTACACCAGGAATTATTGAACCTATTGCAGCTCCAAGAGCAGCTCCACCAGCTCCTCCGGCTAATCCAGCTTTACCTGCTTTTTGTTTTTCTGGATCATCTGAAAATGCATTGCTTATATCTCCAACTGCAGATAAACCCCCTCCTACTACAGGAATAGCTCTGGCACCAATGCTAGCTGCTCTTCCCATTTTTTCTCCCTTGCCTCCCAAAAATCCGGAACCTCCTCCTAATCCCGAACCAGGACGTACTCCTGATGCTTTCAATGCTCCATAGGTTCCTGAATATACTATCGCAATTTGTGTGGCTTTATCATATATCCATTTGCTTAACGTGGTTCCTACATGTAATAATGCTTTAATAGGAGTTGGAAGAGCCTTCATACCCGTAGATAACTCTTTAATACCCGAGCTAAGACCGCTGGTTCCTTTGCCTATGATATCTCCAAAGAATGCATAGAATCCTGTTTCAAGACTTTGGAAACCTGCACTTAATCTTTTAGAAGCATCTTGAAATTGTGTTAGAGAAACAGTTAGAGCGTTCTGTCTTTTGACAGCTTCTTCGGTTACTGCATTCTCGTCCAATTTAGCTGTGGCCAATTTGGTAACTTCTCCGTACAACCTAGCAAAATCCACAGTGCCGGTTTGAGCTATAGCTCTATTAACCTCGGTTGATCTTTTAGAAGCATCTCTCAATTGCACCATAGCCTCTGTAGTGGACAATGTACCATCTGTTAATTGTTTTACAATTGCGGTAGCATCTGGTATGTTCTGTATCAATGATCGTGATGCTGCTGTAACTGGTACGCCTGCATTCGCTATTAAATCTTGGAATCCTTCTGCTAGCCCTGGAGCCAACCCGCCAACCGATGCTGCAAAAGATTGTAATCGTTGTCTGGTTTCATCTGTTTGTGATCCTAAAAATGCTAAGAATCTCTCATTATTCAATTGAGACTCCATTCCTTTTAATAATGCACTTCTCTGTTGACCTGTTAATTTAGACAGTTTGTCTAATTCTAATGCTAAAGATCTAGCTGACTCTATTTGTTGTTGATCTGCACCTTCGATAAAAATTCCAGCTCTTCTTTGTAGTGTAAGATTTGTTAATAATGTATCATTAATTTCATCAACAGTAAAACCCAACGGTGCTAATACATCAATGTTGGTTCTTCTAAATTGCTCACTGAGTTTTGAAAATTGTACAGCTCCTTGTGTAGTGCTGCCAAATAACGCTGCTAGATTTTGACTATTATCTTTTACTAATTTTGCAAAATCTTCTAAAGGTAATCCTGCAGATGCTGCAGTCTCTCTTAGAGTAACAAGATTCTGACCGAACGATGCTCCTACGGAACTCAATGTTCGATATATGTCAACATTTGATTGTAAATTTGTTCCTACACTAGAAATAGCATTACCAAATCCTCCTAGTCTTCCTTGGAATGCTGATGTATAATCATCAATTCTACCAGATCCGGTCTCAACGGCTTTTCCTAAACGTCCTAGTGTTTCTGAAACGGCTTTATGCTGTTCTGATGCTTTAAGTGCTTGCTCTGTGTTGAGTCCGATTGCTCTGTAATTTTTATAGAATCCAGCTTCTAAATCTTGTGAAGCTTTAGCTAATTTTTCTTGTGATTTGGATACTTTATCTATAGTGTCTATATAATCTTCTTGCTCTTTGTTAGTAAGTTGTAAATTTTTTATATTGGCTTTTAGTTCTTTGGCTTGTTGAGCAATAACTCTTGGATCCATGCCAGCTTTTTTAAGTTGGCCTACAGCCTGCCGTAGACTATCCGCAGCGGCTTTATTAGTTTTTTCTAGTCTTTCTAGAATCGCCTTAATTTCCTGCTCGTCCATGCTTTAAAAACCCCTAAAATATGCCCATATAAATATAGACAGGCACACATATTATAGTGTATATTTATAGAATACAAAAATGACAGAAAACACAAACCCGTTAAAACGCTACTACAGACAACCGCAAATCAGTATACAGTTGCCCAGTAGAGAGAAATATTACCCTGCAACTGTGGTGCAAAAGACTACCACAGGCGAGCACCCTGTGTTGCCTATGACTGCCATGGATGAATTAGCATTCCGCACTCCAGACAGCATGATGAGTGGACAAGCCACTGTGGACGTTATTCGTAGTTGTATTCCTACAATCGTAGATCCATGGCAACTGGTGAATTATGATATCGACACTGTGTTGATTGCTATTAGAATTGCAAGTTATGGTGAGACAATGGATGTAACTTCATCTGTACCAGGAATTAACGAATCAATAACTCATACTGTGAATTTACCGCAGATGTTGGAACAGATAAGAAAAGATCAAATCACAGATCAATGCACTCTACAAGATGGTTTAACTGTGCAGGTTAGTCCATTAACCTACAAACAAATTACAGAATCGCAATTAAAAACATTTGAGCAACAGAGAATCTATGCACAAGTATCGCAAAGCGAAATGACAGCAGAAGAAAAAACTCGAAGATTCACAGAGAGTTTCCGAATATTGAGTGATCTTAACATGAGTTTGTTAGTGAGCAACATACAAAAAATTACTCTACCGTCTGGAGAATCAGTGACTGATAGAACACAAATTCGTGAATTTATACAGAATGCTGATGCTAAAACAATCAAAGATTTAGAAAACAAATTAGCAGACATAAGACAGCAAGGTTCTATTAAGCCAGTTAAAATCAAAGCTTCAGAAGAGCAAATTAAAGCAGGTGCTCCTGCCTCTTACGAAGTGCCTATCACTTTTGATAACGCAAATTTTTTCGTATAAAACTACTCACACTCTCGGAATCTGACATTATAAAATATTTGAAAGATCTCGACAACGAAGGTAAAAGTATCAAACACGAATTATTAAAAATCTGCTGGTACATGCGAGGTGGAGTGACTTACCAAGAAGCTCTGCACATGAGTGCCAGTGAAAGAACCATTGTGGCAGACATTGTGAAAGACAATCTAGAGACCACCAAGAAAACCGGACAACCATTCTTTTAAAAAATGCAAGCCACAGAATACATAACACGCTGGATGAAAGAGTTTGTGGAGGTAGAACATCCTGTGTTTGCAGGATTACCGGCATGTCCGTATGCTCGCCAAGCTCGACTGCAAGGACGAGTGCGAATGATACACATGACCTCAGCAGAACCTGACAGCAATTGCTGGCAGCACATTGAGAATACTGATTTTGATAAGACCGACGCACTGGTGCTGATACTGGATCCCAAGAGATGGACTTTAAAATACACACACGATGTGGTAGATCAATTAAACTCTGTGTTCATGCCAAAGGATGTGGTGGTATTGGAAGATCATCCTCGTCAGAAAGAAGAGATCCATGGAGTGACAGTGAACAACGGTCGCTATATTCTATTGCTATGTCAACGTCTCAGCACACTGAATCGATTCTCAGAAATATTGAAAAAGAAAGGCTACTATGATCAGTGGTCTAAAAAAAATATTGCCGATGTGGTTACTTGGCGCCTAGGTCAGCGATCCGAATAATCTCACTGTCTCTGTTACAGGCCTGTCGATACTGCTCCACATTCTTGCTCCACTTCTGACCAGTCCACCACTGAAATCCCGGAATGGAACTCTTGTAAATGGAACTCTTCTCATAGCCTGGCCCTAGGTAGAGATAACGACAGTGTTTGGCTGCTGCCCATTCGATCTCCATCTCCAGTGATATCATGCCGATGTCTTCGGTATTGCAGTGCATGTGAGTCTCAATGCCGGTCATATAGGGCACATCGTCGTTGAAATTTTCATCGTTTACATCATCCTGCCAGCGATACTTTTTAATTTTTGTAAAACCAATCATGTTGCTGACATCATCGATGTAGTATACCAGGAAGCTGTCTCGCTGATGTATGTGTCGCAGTGGATTGTAGAGGTCGCGATAGCCCTTCTTCCGTAGGAAAGAGTGATAGAGAGTTTCCATGCCGGTCAACTTCAACATGCTGTCCACTGGGCGTATCTCCAGCATCTGTATGGGCTGGCCGCGCACCTCTTTTTTGCGCGGTTTTTTTATCAGGCCTGGTTTTAATTCTATACGAGTGCTGCGCGACTGATACCAGCATTCATGACCCTGATAGGGAGTGTCATCTGCTAGACATCCCTGCTCTAATGGATCGTCTTCCTCATTGCCATCTAGATATGCACGCAATCGAAAATGTTGAAAATCCTGCTGTTCCTGTTTGCCGGTAATGTGATCGAATATTAATTCCATGTGTGATATTTAAACACTCTGATAGATGTGCTCTGCACATCTGAAACTCGCTTGCGCTCGTTTCGTTTGTCTCCTATGTGATTGTAAGCATGATGCGTAGCATCGTGCGTCGTATGTGGTAGATGAGCAGTCGTAATTCAGCTGTTTCCAGCCGAATCAACTTGAACTGACGCATGTGGTGAGTTCGCAGTCTCCATACATCGCTGCTGTCGCCGGGCGGTTGTGCTGTACCCGTTAGCTCATTCATTACAACGCGAACCCACGTGGTCTTTGTATGATAATCCCACATGGATCTGGAGTTGGATCTGTTTCCCAGAGCTCCATCATTTGCCTGTTGCATCAAGTGATTCGCCGCCTCGGTGTAGAGGAGTAGTTCACTGTTTTACCAAAGATGCTATAGAGCCTATTAGAAATTTTTTTGATTTTAAAGTGCCTGTTTCATGTATATATAATATGCGTATATTATTATTGAAGGATTCTTGAGTTTAAATATTACCATGCAGTGGATTTACAAGAATGAACCGGTGACAGAATTACCAACAGATTGTGTGGGATTCGTGTATCTCATTACCAACACAGAGTCAGGCAGAATGTATGTGGGCAAGAAATTAGCTCGATTCAAGACTACGCGATATAAAATGCACACGCAAAAAAACGGAAAAAAAGTACGCAAAAAAATTAGAGGCGCTGTGGACAGCGATTGGCAGGATTATTACGGCAGCAGTGATCAATTGAATCGGGATATAGAATCTTTAGGCAGAGATCAATTTCGAAGAGAGATACTTTATTATTGTCGTAGCAAAGCAGAATTGAATTACATAGAAGCTCGAGAACAATTCTCAAGAAAAGTATTAGAATCAGATCAGTATTATAATGGACATATTCGTGTGCGAGTACACGGTTCGCTTATTATAGGTAAAGACGTATGAAACAATACGGCACACCCAGAATCATAGGCGAGTTAAAAACTGTAGGTGGATACGAAGATGCATTTCAAGCACAAATATTATTTGAAGGTTGGCTGGCACATTTTCCACATGTACAAGAACTATATCTGAAGAATCTCTGTGATATTGCTTTTGAGAAAGATAAGATTGTGGTACGAGCAAAATTTACCGATAGAGAATGGACACTGTGGTGTTTGAAACATTCAACGCCCGTAGCAAGGCGATGGTTTGGCGCATAAAAAAAGCCTGCACACTTGCATGCACAGGCTTTTTAAATTCCTTTATACTAAATTAAGCTGCGTTTTTTCAGCGTTTTTAGTTTCTTGGATTTCTTTTCTTCTAGCTTTGATCAGCTTGCCAAGTTCTGCTAGAGCTTTTCTAGCTCTTGTTGCTGATGCTTTAATTCCCTTTTCAGTGAATTTTTGGTTCTCTTCAGAGTACGTCTGAATAGCTGCCATTATTGAGTCATGTGTATTTGACATTTTTTATGCTCCTTTGTTAGATGCTAATTAATTAACACATGCACAATGATAGCGTAGACTTCGTGGTCAAGTCAATACAAAAAACACCGTTGGTAAACTTAAATGGTTTAATTTACCAAGAATACCAGGATTTTTTTGATGATGTCTGGTTGGAAAAATTAAAGATAGATTTGGAAAAATTAAAATTAACTGCATTAGAAAGACAAGAAGAGTTAGAAAAAAGTTTTAGAAGGAGAATAGATTATTCTGAAACGATTAGTAAAGAACTTAATATTTTTTTTAAAAATAAAAAGATAACAGAATGTCTGCAAGATATTTTTAATATGAAATTAACTCCAGATACTGCGGATATTTGGATAGATTACCCAGGATATTACCTAACCCCTCATGTGGATGACAGCAGAATTAAATTAGCAATACAAATTTATATAGGAGATGAACAACAGTCAGGCACAAGTTTTTATGGTTCTTGCAATCTTTCTAATAAAATACATGAAATATTATACAAAAGAAATAGAGGCTATGCTCTATTAAACAATGATAAAAGTTGGCATGCAGTCAATCCTGGAGTAGTAGACGGACAAAGAAGAAGCGTGTATATTAGATACAAATAAATGAAAACGTTAGGAAAAATAAAACATTATTCTCAAATTAGTCCATTAAAAGAAATATGGATAGGAGATACATATCCTGAATTATTCTACAAACAATTTGATAATCGTACAGAAGATATTTTTTGTAAAATTACCGAAAGAACGCAAAAAGAATTAAAAAATATTTGCAAAATATTAGAAGGATTGGGAGTTAATGTTATAAGACCCGAGTTTGGAACAGCAATAGATCCATATCTTGATCAACGAGGAAATTTAATAAAACCTCCTATGTGTCCAGCAGATTGGGCAATGACAATAGATGATACATTATATATTAATCCACAATATCATTCGGGAGTTGAACCATTTCAACATGCTATAGATTCTTATAGAAATAATAATCAAAAAGTAGTAATAATAGATCGATCTAAAGATCCAATAGCTTGGGTAAATTTTCCTTGTGTAGTTAGAATGGGTAAAGATATGTTTATTGATTATGATAACAGCAGACCAGAATTTAAAAAAAATGCAATAATTGTTGCCGAACAACTCTCAGCAAATCACAGAGTTCATATATTAAACACAGGAGATCATAGCGATGGTGTGTTCTGCCCGCTTAAAGAAAAAGAAATTTTGTCTAGTTTTTATAGAAACAAATATGATAAAAGTTTTCCTTCTTGGAATGTAACATTCCTAGACGAAAGACCAATGGTACCAAATCATAACAATAATTGGTGGGTACCCGGAGCTCATTATGCAAATTATAATGAAGAGATTGTTAAAGTTGCTGAAAATTGGTTAGGTAATCCGTGGGAAACTATATTCAGTGTAAATTGTATACTAGTAGACGAAAAAAATATATTGGTTATTAAAGAAGATAAGAAAGTTTTTAAATATTTCGAAAGTATTGGAATGACACCACATCTTGCAAAATTTGATATGTGTTATTTTTGGGATAGCGGATTACACTGTTTAAGTGCTGATGTTTATAGAGAAGGTCCTATGATAGATTATTGGCCAAACAGAGGAAACAACGGAGTATATTATATCAATGAATAGTGAATTAACAGAAAAACTGCATCCAATCTCTGACAATTATATAAAAAAATTAAAAGAACAATGGTATTCTTCCAAACAAGAAAATCCATATAAAGAAAAATTTATAAATCATGCAGATGCATGGTTTAAATCATCAAAACTAAATGATCTTAGAGGATGGGAAGCGTTTCCTTGTAAAGATATTATAATAGGTTGTACAAATTTTATTGAATCAGTTTGTTTAAAATATGCATGGGATATACAAATATTACCATCGGAATATAGTTATTATTCTATAATGGGAATGAAATCAACCAACCCAGGAGAATTAAAACCCAAGGTTCCGTTACTTATTAGTGTACCTTCTTGGAAATATTGTGATACAGATCCTCATTGGAATAACATTTTAAAAGAATGTGAAGAGAAAGACATCGATATACACATCGACGGTTGCTGGTTTCAATCTGCTAGAAAAATAGAGTTTGATTTCGATCATCCAAATATTAAAAGTTTTGCTATGAGTATGTCAAAAGGATTAGATTTAACATGGAATAGAATAGGATTAAGATGGTCGAGACAAAGAACCGTTGATTCAATTACTTTATTAAATCATTATGGTATGTATAATGAAAATCTAACAGCGTGTGGTTATTTTTTAATGAATAATCTTAATAAAGATTATGCTTGGAATACACACGGACAAGCACACAAGGCGTTAGCGGAAAAACACGGTTTGCAAGAAACCAACAGCATACATGTTTTAAGAGACAAAAGTAATAATTTATTTGGAATTGGAAAAATTTTAAGTACTTAATTATATAACAATGTCTACGTCATTAGCGTAGCTTGTAAATCCGTTTTCTTTCACTACTTTCAATACAGAATTTACTCGCGATACCAATTCGTCTTTGTGTGATATTAAGAATATATTTTTTGACTGTGTTCGACTCATCTCTTTTAATACAGCCATTGAGCTCTCCACACCAGATACGTCCATACCAGCATCAATTAACTCATCTATAAACAATAAGTTGATCTGTTGATAAAGTCCTTCCCACACATCTCGGAATGCCCAGCTCAAACTCAGTATTAATCGATTTCTTTCGCCTCGACTTAAATTATCAAAGTCTAACTCTCTGCCTAGCTCTTCAATTCTCACAGTTAAGTCAGATAAGAATACCACTGTGTGAGGTAATTTAACTTGTGTTAGATAGAATGCTAATCTTTGATTAAGATAAGTTAAGTTTTGTTCTATAATCCTAGTTCTTATAAACGAATCCTTAGCAGTTAATAGTTTATACAAGAATTCTTGATGTCTATATAAGTCTTCCATTTCATTTGCTTTGATGTAATCTATTTTTTGCACTGCTGTTTTGGTTAATTCGTCGATCTGTTCTTGATATGGATTCTCTTTGGCACGAGTTTGTTCTAATTGTCGTTTTAAGTCTTCCACAGAACCTTTGTGATTATATGCTTCATCGATAGAATCATAATATGTGTCAGGCACAGAGCCTAGATCTCCAATAGCTTCTATGTTACTCTGTATTTCTTTTAATTTTGCGGATAATGTTTGTTCATACAGAGTTTGTTCCTCAAGATCTTTTTTAAGCTCGTCCACAAGATGCTGGTGTTTCTCTCCGTGTAAATCTTGTTCACAGGTAGGACACGTGGCTTTTTCAGCATATTCTAAATCTTTTACAGTTTGTTCTTTTTGTTTAGTGGCTTTGGTTAAAGAATCTTCATGGTAACTCTTCTCTTTTTCTAAGTTTCTTAGAGTTTTAGAATCGTCTGTGTGTTTGGCTAATCGTTTATGAGATTCTAATTCTGTTTGGATATCCACTCTCTCTAATTCTTCTATGGCAGATTCAAATTTTGCAATATCTTGATTTTTTTGTGTTTGCCACGCAGCACTTCTTAATTCAAATGTTTTGATAGATTCTTCTACTTTTTTATTACTAACCAAAATAGCATCCAGTCGCATTTTTTCTTCTGCTAGTTCCTGTTTAGCCACTCTCATCTGCTCTTTTAATAGCTCTGCCTTCTCACTTAGTAGAGTTATACCCAATAACTGTTCTATAATCTCTCTCTGTTCGGCTTGTTTGGTTGCTAAGAATGGTTGCGTGTACGTGTTAAGAGCTATGATATTCTTAAACATAGCATGAGTCATGCCAATTAACTTATTAATCTCTTCTTGTGTCTCTCTGTTCTCTCCCTGTGCTTCATTGTTATCTTCAGTGCCATCTGCTCCTGAGTTTTGTTCCACTTCATTAATAAAGAACTTCAATACCTGTGGTTTTCTACCTCGCTCAATCTTATAGTTTACACCGTTCTTCTCAAAATTCACAGTGACCAACATGTCTTTGCTGTTGGTTTTGTTCACTAGATTGTCTCTTCTAATCTGTGTCAGTGCTTCTCCAAAGAACACATAACTGATAGCATTTATAATAGTGGTCTTACCAGTACCATTTCGAGCACCTGCATCATCTCCACCTAAATCCATGTTCTCACCAATAACCAGCACTAGATTTTTGCCAGCAAAGTTCACTGCTTGGGTATGATTACCCACGCTCATAAAGTTTTTTACTGTGAGATCTCTAATTGTTAACATCTAAATTATTATAAATTGCCATTAATACTTTTTTATCATAGGTTTGTGAATCCACTGCTTCCAATTGTTTGATTACAATTTGATCCACAGAGTCAAATTTTTCCACTTTAACCATGGGCTGATCTGCTTGATCCAATTGCTCTGGAATCAATTGTAATTCTCTCAACTGATATTTTTCCATGAATGTTTCTCTAATAAAGTTCGCTTCTTCGTAAGAAATTTTAATATCCAACCCCACACGCACATACATTCTGGGTGCTAATATACTGTCAGCATCAGATAACAATTGTGATATTTTTACATTTCGATATTTCGGCATATTAGGATAGTTGATGTATTTGGGCTGACCACCATATTCCAACACCATCATACCACGCTCGTCGTCACCAGCATCAGCATAGTTGTGTGGAAATGCATTGCCAATATAGTGTATATTGTTTCGTATCTGTCTCTTGTGGAAGTGTCCTGTGAACACATACTCTTGATTCACAAAATGTTCTGCTTTGATTGTGCCCACGTCTGGCATGTCTACCATGGCATTCATTTTAAAATAAGGCAATTCAAAATGTCCAAAAATATATCTCTGTTTTAGATCCTGTATCTTTCTCCATTCATCATGCACGATCCACGGCACTATGGCCACATCATCAGTCAGCATCCACTCATTCACTATTTGTATGTTGGGAATATTTCTACAATATTCCATGCTGTTGATTTCTCTCTTGTCTCTGTAGAATAGATCGTGATTGCCCATGATCACATAAACTTTTTCAAATGCTCGGCCTAGTCTTTCCATGTTACTCACTGTGTAGTTCATGGTGCTAACATTGGTGGCAGATCTGTGATGATGCCAATCGCCTAAGAATATGCAGGTTTCACAGCCGTGTGCTTTCGCTTGTTCGATAAACCAATAACAGAATGCTTCTCCGTCGTCGTTGTGAACTCGACTGTTGCCTTTTAATCCAAAATGTATATCAGTGAAACAAGCAGCTTTTTTAAAAAATGCCATAGTTAGATATTATTTTGTTTTGCTATTATCTACAAGTGATAATTTGCCAGAATCTTTCAATTGTTTGTTTAATTCTTTTAGAGCAGCTTTGCTATAGACTTTAACTTCTCCGTGCAGTTCTTTTTGTCTCTTTTTTGCTGCCACAGTCTCGCTCTCATTTTTGGCTTGTCGAGTATAACTCGGCATCATCTCATTCATTTCTAAAATATCATCACGAATATTTTGATTTTTCTTTTCAATGTTTAGAATTCTTGTGAATGAGTTTGTGATGGCTGCTGTATAATAAGCAAAAGGATTCTCAGATTTAGATTCATCAAACTGTAAACCGATTTGACTCAACTGCATCAGTGCCTGTGATCTCATCTCGTCCACATAGGTGTATCCTCTCCAGTTGCTCCTTTGACTGTATCTCTCTGCTAATTTTAAAAACATATTTGCTAGGTTAGGAGTGATCTTGCCATGATCATTGCTGAAATGTCCATTGTTCATACCGCCAATCCAATGACTCTTGCCCACACAAACTGTTTGTCCTTTTTCATTGATTCTGTAGTGTTGGAATGGAGGAAAATTAACTTTCGTGTGATGATCTGCTCGAGTTTTAGGATTTTTCTTTCTTTCGCTGTCCATGGTGATATGATCAAACATCATCACTCGAAACACTAGATCAGTCTTTTTAACTGATCGAGGAGATACTTCATAGTCGCTCATTTTAATTCTTTTGTTGCCTAATTTTTTAGCAGCTTCCCAAGCTCGAGCTGTTAATCTTTTCGCCTGTATCTTTCTTGCTTTGGCAATGTTGGCATTGTTAATCTTTTTAATATCATTAACAATCATGTCATAATCGCTGTCTTCGGTACTGACATATGAGCAGTAGGTATTCTTGCTCTTGTGTATCTCCGCTAGCAGATCGCGGTTATTCAGATAATTCACTCTTTTCATAAAAAATTCCTTATTTTTGTTGTTTGCTTTGCTGCCTGGAGATTATAAAGTGCGCCTATTATGATGCCTATAAATATTGTACAAGTATACTGAATTTTATATGAAAAAACAACCTATTAATAAACGGATTCAACAATGGGAATATTAGACACAGCAGGCAAAGTTTTAGGTGTTATCGGAGGGGTTAATAAAGTTATCTCTTCCAATCCCACTTTAAATCGTTTATTTGGAGCAGGACTGGGCAGAGGAGCTGAAGCATCAGATCAATTAAACACACATGCCACATGGACCACAAGAAACGGAACAACAGATTTTAGAGTGAAAGTTACTTTACCATCAGAGAGTGATTTAAACAATATATTCTTTGGAGGATCCAGACAGCAATTCAAAGACAGTAAACAAAAATCACCCAACGATGTGCTTTGGCCACTAGCTTCTGAAGGTGGAGTAATATTTCCTTTAACACCAAGCATTATTATTCAACATGCAGCCAGTTACAATGCCATGGCACTAACTCACAGCAATTATCCTTTCTATGCTTATGGGCATAGCGAAGTACCCTCATTCACAGTGACAGGAGAATTTCCTGTACAAAATTATGAAGATGCTCAATATTGGGTAGCCATGTTACATTTCTTTAGATCGGTGACCAAAATGTTCTTTGGTGGACAGAACGATTCTTTAAAAGGAAATCCTCCACCGATATTACAACTGAACGGATATGGCAGTTATGTATTCAACAATGTTCCTGTGGTAGTTACTAATTTTAACGTGGATATGAGAGCCGACGTAGATTATATTTCTACCACACAAAGTCCTATGTTAGGAAAAGGTGGAGTAAATTTAAATTCTTTGTATAGTGATTTAAGTGCAGGAGTGGTTGCTAATCCTGACAAGAACAACACCTGGGCTCCGTCACTAAGCACAGTAACTCTACAACTACAACCGGTATATTCTAGAGAATCTATTAAAAAATTTAATATGAGAGATTTTGTTAATGGTCGTCTTAATGGTGGAAGCAAAGAAATAGGATTTATCTAATGGCCAAATATAGTAATACATCTCCTTATTTTACTACGTCAGAGAATAATATTAGTTTGGATTTTTTAAGTCCTAGAACCATAACTGCTGATGCTGATGATATTACATATACTATTGATAGAATCTATGCTTATAGGCCAGATTTATTATCTTATGACTTGTATGGTACGCCACGATTATGGTGGGTATTTGCTCAAAGAAATCCAGATGTAATCGAAGACCCAATTTATGATTTCTATCCAGGTAAAGTAATTCAATTACCTAAACTCAGCAATCTTAAAAATGATTTAGGCATATAAAAATGGCCAACGATTCAGCTTATAACGGTAAAATTTTAAAATCTTCGTCTAATAATTATAAACCATTACCCAACGAATTGGACAAATATGTTTCTTATAATGCTATATGGACTCTATCTGCTCTCTATAAAGAAGAATTAAAAGATCCAAAATTAATAACAAAAGGTAGACCACATGATATTATTGCTAAATCTGGAGGCATAGGCAGAGATGGAAATTTTTCTGATTTTAATAAATCTGATATAAGTGTAGGCAAGACTTTAAACACAGAGCGTAAATCAGACAAAATTTTAAGAAGAGGACACGATATATTTTTTGAAAAGGTAGTAATAGATGCCACCAATAGTCCTAATGCACAGAGAAAAATGATGAATTTTAATAAAATAGAAATAGAAATGACAGAACCATTTGGAGTAACTCTATTTGATAAACTTCGTGCAGCAGCTTTTAATTGTGGTTTTCGCGATCATGCAGATGCTCCTTTTCTATTAACATTAGATTTCAAAGGATATAATGATAAAGGTGGCCTAGAAACCGGAATAACCACTCGATATCTACCTATAAAAATCACCAATGCTGAAATGAATATAGATCAAGGAGGTACAAGATACAGTTTGATTGCAGTGCCATGGACAGAATTTGCAATGACAGATAGATTTTTATACACTAGAGGAACCAGTGGAGGATTAGTAGCAAAAGTCGTTGGAGAGGCAAAAGCATTTTTGAAAACAGAATATGGTGCTACTTTGCAAGATGCTCTAAGTATATTAGCAAAAAATTTAAATCAACAACAAGACATAGAGATTGATAAAAAAATAAGAGAGAAGAAAGACATTTATCTAATTAAATGCGATAAGTTAGGTTCTCTTACAGCTAATTCATCAGCCAATTGGAATCTTAATTCTAAAGACGCTAGGTTTAGAGTCACTGTTAGACCTAATATGAGCATAGCCAAAATAATAACAGATTTACTAGTATCATCAGATGGTTTTAGAAATATAGAAAAAATAGTAGACAAATACTGGAAAGATTTAGCAGCAACAGAATCATCTAAAGAAAATCAAATGGAATCACAAGGACAAGGAGACACGCCCGATCCCATGGTACCGTGGTTTAAAATTAAGACTTCTATATATCCTAATGATGGAGGAGATCCAGATGGCAATAATCAAACTGGAGGATGGGATAGTATTAGAAAAATGGACAGTAAAGTTATAGTATTTGAAGTAATACCCTATCAAGTTCATGTGATGAATTTCACAGTGCCTGGTCTTAGTGCCAGTAAATTATGGGGTAAGAGTGTGAAGAAAGCCTACAAATATATCTATACTGGAGAGAACACTCAAATTATGGATTTAAAAATTAATTACAAATATGGATATTTTCAAGCTAGATTATTAGACGGATCAAGAGCTGAAGCAGCAAGTAAAAAAAATGTTAAAGATTTATCTCTATCAGAAATTGTTTTAAGATATGGTAATAAAAGTATAGATTTTCCCGAAAAGTTATTGCCTTTAAGAAGCGAACCCACTACAGTAAAATCTGAAGATGCTGCAACCGACGATGGAGCGCCTAGAACCATGGCAGATGATTTTCTTGAGTATCTCACAAATCCTCTAGCCGACATGGTTAATGTAGAGATGACCATACTGGGAGATCCTGCTTTTATAGGACAAGAATCTTATTTGCCTATAGAAGCAAAAAAAACAGCAACAGCTGGAGGTACAGGGCAGCAGATAGAACAGGTAGCACAATTTAAAGGCAAACAGTGGGATGACGAATTAAAATGTTTCAATTATGACGAATCAGAAGCATTTATTACATTAACTTTTAAATTCCCTACAGATATTAATGAGAAAAAAGGTGTTATGGATTTTCAGAGTTTAGAGGATATACAATTTACTGGATTATATAAAGTAGTAAGAGTAGAGAGTATGTTTGAAGGTGGTAAATTCTTGCAAACATTACATATGGTAAGATACAATAATCAAGGTCAAGAAATTAGTGTAGTAGATGCTCTTAAACAGATAGATAATATGAAAGAAGCTGCCAACAGAGGAGTAACGTGGGAATCAGATGCACTGGGAAATATTACAACCGGAGGACCAGCAGCATAACAAAGGTTAACAAAATATGGTATCATACGGAGACACATCAACACCCAATAGACAGAATAGGGAAACATCTTATACAGAGATCAATCCCGGTCCTTATATTGGCATAGTTAAAGACAATGTAGACCCTGCTAAAATGGGAGGCCTTAGAGTCTTAATTCCTAGTTTATCAGGCACAGACGAAGGCCCTGCAGGTAGTCTTTATGAAGTAAAATATCTTACTCCTTTTTATGGAGCAAAAAGTCCCAATGCATTATCAGGAACCAACAATGCTGATATAGGAGATTATACAGCCAGTCAACATTCTTATGGTATGTGGATGGTACCACCAGATATTGACACAAGAGTATTGGTTATATTTGTAGAAGGCAAAGTATCTCAAGGATTTTGGTTCGGTTGTGTACAAGAACCATATGTCAATCATATGATACCGGGTTTAGCAGCTTCCAAAGACACTGTGGGAGAAACTTCTTCGGAAGACACCACACAAGATCTTAAAAAAGATATCTACGGAACAGACGTTGTTCCAGCTGGAGAAGTTAATAGAAAAATATTCAGTTATGCAAGCAGTCTAGGAGGCACAGATAGACTTAGAAAACCTATACATCCTTTTGCAGAAACATTAAGAAAACAAGGATTAAGCCAAGACACAGTGCGAGGAACTACCACAAGTTCTGCACGTAGAGAGAGTCCTAGCGCTGTATTCGGTATTAGTACACCAGGCAGAACCGATGCCGGAGCTAAAAAAGCAAAATTAGGACCTACAGATGCAGCATTAGATACAGCCGTGGTTAGAAATGCTGGACACACTTTTGTTATGGACGACGGA
>Ga0214917_10004124_pt1 | contig 16365 bp, 38 predicted proteins | sample LL_1208_BB_MetaG_FD_177983 | JGI IMG/M metagenome (GOLD analysis project Ga0214917, IMG submission 177983) | Freshwater microbial communities from Lake Lanier, Atlanta, Georgia, United States - LL_1208_BB | ecosystem: Environmental > Aquatic > Freshwater > Lake | place: USA: Georgia | collected... | reverse complement strand
CTGGATGAAGGGCGCGTTGGCATGATCCTTGTAAACGATCCACCCACAGACTAGAATAGACCAGGAGCAAACATGCATTATCCCTGTCCAAACTGCAATAGTTTTACCTGCACGAATCACATCGTCAACGTAAGTCCTCCCCCATGGGTCCGAACCCAGAATCCCGTGCCCGCCTCGCCTGACACCGATACTCTCTTCGCCGAGATCGCTCGCCTCAATGTCGAGAACTATCGACTCCGTGAGGAGAATCAGTCGCTGAAGGAAATGTTGTCCAAGCTCAAGACCGCTGACATCATCGATCAGTTTGCTAACAGACCAGAATAGACCAGGAGCAAACATGCATTATCCCTGTCCAAACTGCGGTGTCGCAGGTAATAACTTTGCCTGCACGAACCACATCATCAATGTGGGTCCTCCGCCGTGGGTCCCAATCCAGAATCCCATCATCGATGAAGAGAAGCGATGGCTCTTCGCCGAGACCGGTCGCCTCCTCTTCGAGAACAAGCGACTCCTTGAAGAGAATCAGTCGCTGAAGGAAATGTTGTCCAAGCTTCAGAAAGACGGGATCATCGATCAATTGGGTCGAAAGCTTCCACTCCCTGATCACCACAAGGACTGCCCACACGGACAGAACGGATGGACAATGTGTACCTGCGAGGAACTGAAGGCTCGGGATGTCAATCTCAAGCAGGCTGAAGATGGCTGGAAGGTTTGCATGCAGGACTCTTACGGAAACAGGCAGTACGAGTGTCTCAAATGTCACTACGTGACTGTGTGGGTCAAAGATCAGAGCGAACTTGCCGCCTTGAAGCACTCAAACATGGTGTGCCTCAAGCATGTCTGCCCAAGCCCCATCGATCGGGCCTTCGATGACCTGAAGGACTAACATGCCCAACTTCGACCAAGAAACAATCGAGGAATGGCGTCAGGAACGGGTATCCCAGACTCGCCTTCCCAAGATGCCCATGGACGACTGGCAACTGAAGACGGCTCTGGAGGTCTGTGAGGCTGATCTTCGGGAAGAGGAGCGTTTCCTGGAGGCCGTTCTTAGCAATGTGAAGATCTACCGTGCGAACATCCGGTCCCTCAAGAAGAAGAGGGAGAATATCCTCAAGAGGATGAATGAAACCCGGTGACCTTGTCAGGATCAAGAGCAAGCACGTCGGTCTCGCTGGAATCCACGGGTGGTTAGATGCCGAGCCGCACGCCGACTTAGACGATCATGTCTTCATTCCCGACGGTTCAGTCGGAATGCTCTTGGAGCTTCCACGAATTCCAGACGGAAAAGCTCTCTTCCTTGTCAACGGTCATGCCCTCTGGGTCGAACCGATCTTCTCGGTGAATATCAATGAAGCCGGGTGATCTTGTCCGCTTCAAGGAAGGCACACCCATCTTCAAGCGCCAGGGTGAGACACTCGCCCTCATCACCAAAGTCGTCAAAGTCGAGGTCGACGATCCAAAAATCATTTTCCTCTATCTTCTCATGCCCGCCGGCGAGGTGGAGGTGAGAAGGTCTGAGGATGTCGAGATCATCGATGAGACCCGGTGACCTCGTCAAACGAAAAGGAAGAACAGCTTATCGCGCCTTCCCAGACTCTCAAACTGGTCTCATAGTCAGGGACGTCACGACCGAAACAACGTCACGTATTCTACAGTGTCAAAGGTTCGAGGTCCTGTGGGCCGATGGGTCGACGTTCATCTTCGATGAGCCGCAGCTTGAGGTGATCAGTGAAGCCCGGTGACCTTCTCATGAGAATCGACAACTTCAAGCCCACATATCCCTATCGCGGGGACCCTCGCTTCTTGCTGTATCTCGAAGAGATCGACGAGGTCTGGTCGAAAGTTCTAGTGTGCGGCAGAGTCGAAACATGGGACACATGTTTGCTTAGAACCACGACCAGACAAATCGGACAAACAGATGAAACCCGGTGACCTCGTCGTTGTAGTCCGCTCTACCGATGAGAATCTCCCTGACAATATCCTCGGTCACACCGGAGTGATCGTCGAACCCGTCACACTCGAGGACGGCCATCCCATCAACAGTTGGTGCGACTGGTGGGTCCTGATCGACGGTGAGATGCAGCCCTGGGCGGAGGAGAATCTTGAGGTGATCGATGAAACCGGGTGACCCGTGCAACAGCACACAGCCTGTGGTATGATATAGAGGTAAGGAGGAGATAACATGAAACCCGGTAACCTCGTCATCACCGTATCCGCTCCCGGTGAGAAGCGCGATGATGGTCTGGTTGGTCTCATCGGTGTAATCATTAGACCTGTCACCCTCGAGGACGGGAGTCTCATCAAAAGCTGGTGTGACTGGTGGGTGATGATAGAAGGGAAGCTCGAGACCTGGGCGGAGAACAACCTGGAGATCATCGATGAAGCCGGGCGATCTTGTCAGAATCATTTCGACTCCCAGGCCGACACGAAACTTTCACTCCTGGGATCCGCTCGGCGGGAAACTGGGGGTCATTGTGGGCCTAGAAACGATGATCAACGATAAGCCCATGTGGAGTGTCATGGTCGAAGGTGAGCTATTTCCGATTAGAGAGCAACATCTGGAGCCCATCGATGAAACCCGGTGACCTCGTCCAGATAATCGATAGATCTGGTTACTACGACTACTTTCCTCCCAAGCATGGAATCATCATCGGAACAGGCGGACCACGCGAATTTCCCATGAAGGTCTTGGTTGAAGGTTCACTTAGGTGGTGTGCCCTTTGGGAGCTCACCCTTGTAAACGATGGTGACCCGAGTTATGATGTTGGCAAGGAACCAGAATGAATAAGACACCTGCACTCTTCAACCTTCACGAGCTCGATAAGAAGTATCCGCACCTTTTTGACCCGGGTGAGGTGCCCAAGAGCCTGTTCCTTGCGGTCAACCAGCATGTTGAATCCGAGGATGGAATCCCAGAGGCGAAGATAACTGTGACCCAGTTCATCCGCCTGGATCTCCTGAAGGGGAAGCCCTACGAGGATGAGGTCCGTGAGATGGTCGGCCTTCCACCGCGAAAGGTCAAGGAGACAGAATGACGCTCAACGACCTTGAAAAGTTGCTTTCAGAGAAGACCGGCCGAAAGGTTGAGTTCGGACCACTCCAGCATGACGCAACCACACTGAGTTTCAAGAAGAGCCTGTACGCTGACGGTCGAAAGATCGAGTTCAAGTGGCACCCGGTCGATGATGAAGAGTTTGAAGAGACCGAGATTGACATGGAAACGGCGCTGATCGAAACCGTATGCTGGGTGATCAATGCGACATTCGAAAAGGAGAATCAATGAGCAATGGGCACGTAGACAATGAGTTCCCCGAAGGGGTCAGCTTTCCCATCACGGATCCCACGATTATCGCGAAGCTCGATAGCCTGACACCCGAGGAGATGGAGAAGTTTGCAGCCGCTCTAAAGGAGAGCCTGCAGGAGCTTCGGAAGGAGAAGGATAGCCTATGACCCAAGATCAGATGATCGAACTTGCCCGTCGTGCCGTCGCCTGCAAGGGCTGGCGCTGGATCTCGGGCATGAAAGTTGTGAAGTACAAAGAGCATGCTACATCGTGGTTTCGAGTCGAGCAGGAAGACACGAAGTTGACCGGCATTTGGGCGGATGCGTATCCTGACCTGGCAGATCCCGCAACGCTGGGATGCTTTCTGTGGCTCGTTCGGGACCTTACGAGGCTTTACACCGAGCTGACCTTTGAACCTGGTTACTTGCTTGAGGAGGTCACAAATCTCGTTGAACTCTTGACGCTTGACTTTGAGAAAACTCCAGAGGAGAACCCATGAGAAACTGGGGCGAGATCGACCTGGCTGACATTCGAGATGATGACATCCAGGATCGTGACAAGGCGATCATCGAGCTCTGGGATGTTCTCGAACGGTATTACACGATGGTGAACGCGACACGATACCCAGGTACCAGAGATGAATCACATCCTGTGCTCGACAAGTATCGTCGGTTTGTAAATGAGAATAGAGCCGATTATGGTTTGTAGGAAGGAGAACCCATGAGCCAGGACATTGAGATCGATCCCGATTCCCGGACGATCACGTATTACGAGAAGCCGACTGTGGAGTCGATCAAGGAACACCTCGATGCGGGTGGCCTGGCAATCGGTGTAGGTCAGGCAAGGGCCCTCCTCGATGAGATCGATCGACTTCGGAAGCTTGTCCCACCTGAGTCCGAGCGTGGTCCCGGTTTCGTTGGGCAGGGGACGTGGTCGGTTTTTGCGGAGAAGGTGGTGGAGGAACGGGATGCTGACCGTGAGGGTATGAAGCAACTTCTCGAGGAGAAGATTGAGCTTCGGGATGAACTGAGTTCTCTCTGTGAGGAGATTCGTTGTCTGAAGGAGGAGAACGATGCGCTGCAGGAGACAGTCCGACTATTGGGTGCCAAGCTCGCTGCAAAGAAGGAGCACACCAGCATCGACACCAACGGCGATGAGCCCCTTGAGATCAGTGGCTACGGCAAGTTCAAGCTCATGCGGACGACAGCGGACAGTCAGTGGATGCTGTTCCTCAACAAAGAGAATATCATGCTCTACAATCGAAACGGCAAGCGCGTAAGGGCAAAGTTCACCGAGTGGTAGGAGGTTCAGATGGGACGAGGTAAGGCATTTCGGCGCAGCAAGACCGAGACGAAGAAGGCTCGCGCAAAGGTAATCCTGCGAAAACTGGGTTACAGCGAGGAGGGGCTGACGAAGCGTGCAGGTCGATTCGTTGAGTCTCGGTTCGGCTGTGACTGCCAGCTCTGTCAGAACCCGCGCAAGCTCTACAAGGGGAAGAACTCTGCCACTCTCACGTTGAAGGAGTACCATGCGTGGCTCGAACTGGACGACGATAGTTAGCCAGGAACAGGTGTAAGATTATGCATGATGAGACCAATGTCAAGCCTTGGCGCGAGCAAGAGTTCGGTGACGCTCGAGGCACGTGGAAGGTGGGCGATCTGCACGATTATGCAACAGAGTATAAAAAGTTGCAGCCCATCTCAGTCAGAGAGTTGGCAATTAACAACCTTGACAGTGAAGAGCAACACACATCCGACCCAGACCAGGACGCTTATGAACGCAGAGCCTGGGAGAGTGACATTGAGACGCCCATCATCGTGGTCAGATATCCTGACGGCCTCTGGATCGCAGATGGCACACACCGAACCTGGAAGGCTCGTGAGCTGGGGAAGAAGCGGATCACAGGCTGGATCCTCGACTGGGAGGAGATCCTCGATGTTCCGCATGGTGAAGTGAGCCCTGAGTCTGTGACAAGCCCGTATTGATCAACTAGCTTGTAAAAAATTGTACGTGAGTCAATAATATGCCTATGACATTCAATGAGTACCAGGAAGAGGCAAAGAAGACCGCGATCTATCCTGCTGAGTATCGTCTCGTCTATCCAGCCCTAGGCCTGACCGGAGAAGCAGGTGAGGTCGCGGAAAAGGTGAAGAAGATGGTGCGCGACGGAAAGCTTGACACCGAAGGCCTCAAGAAGGAGCTGGGTGATGTCCTGTGGTACCTCTCTGCACTGGCATCCGATCTGGGTGTGACCCTGGAGGATGTGGCTGCTGGGAACGTGGAGAAGCTCCGGTCGCGCGCAGAGCGTGGTGTTATCGGTGGGAGCGGAGACAACCGTTGACACCGACAGACGACATTGACGATCCTACGTGGAACGATCTCTTCGATCGGGACGCAGTCATTAAGTTCCTCAAGGGCCAAGTGCAGATGGCACCATGTCTAGTGTCACATCCAGGTGAGGGGACATACGAATGTAGACATGACAATCTCTGCCGGGTCTGCGAGTGGCGCAGGGACGTCCATCAGGAACTTATCCAAACGTGGCACATTGAAGACGGGATTTGGTGACACATGACTAGTGAGAAGATCATTACAGGCCTGTGCATGGTGCTAGGTGCACTTGTGATTGTCTGGCTCGGCGTTGAGAGTAGCTCTTTCCAGCAGCAGTGTGAAGAAGAATGTGGAGATGCCCGAGCTCTGACACCTGTCATCGACTTCCAGGAGACGTGTCTCTGTGACATGGGACATGGAAAGTGGCGGAGAGTGACTAATGGAAACCATTGAGAAAGTGGTCGAACGTTGCAGGTACAGGATTGAACGATCACTTGACTGCAATGTTGCCGATGTTCTTCGATTGATCGAAGAGATAGAAAAGAAGGAGCGAGTAAAATTGCAACAACCGCCCTGGGCAGTTTTAGGAACAGGTGACTGACATATACATAGTGGGTGAATACTTATAATGAAAGTGGAGCCCATTTATGTCTCTCAATAATCCTGTCCTCGGTGAGGGCTACGTTCCTGCTTACCAGATCTCAGCTGTTCCATTTGTGACAGCGTCTCAGGTGACGCTTGGACAGACAAAACAGATTGATTTCCCAACCGTCACACGTTTCATCACAATTAAAAACTTCACAGCATCTACAGCAATTGCCGTAAGTTTCACACAGAACGGCCTCAAGCCTGCGAATGCCAACTTCATCACTCTTTCGGGTAGCGACTCGTTCTCAGGTGAGATTAGGACATCTGCACTCTTCGTCTCTGGTGCCGTTGGAACTGCTTCCTACCAGGTGATCGCAGGTTTGACAAACATCCCAGTCAAGAACTTCCTCACTGTGACAGGTTCAAACGGCTACAGCGGCGTAGGCTGATGTTTGGGCACATATCTCACTTACTTCTATATCTTCTAGAGCGTGCTCGTGATCGACAAAAAGGTAGTGACCGGTGACTTTAGGGGTGTCAAGCGAGGCATGCTCGTCCGTCTAACTGAGTCGGGTGGGCATTCTAGGCGCGGTGATGTGGCACTTGTCTTAGAGACTGTCCTAATACCCCGCTGCGTCAATATGAATGAGCACTACGATCCGATGCTTGTCGTCCTCAATAGAGGCTCTTCGGCACGGTGGCCTATTGAATTTGTTGAGATCATTCCAGATGAGATGACAGATGAGCAGCATCAACTGCGGTGATCTTGTCTCATTTCGCTGGCCCAAGGACGATAACAAGACGTGGATCGAGTACATGGGCCTTGCAACAAATGAAGGAAGGTATGTGCATGGCAATAAGCACGTCGCTGTCATCAGATGTGACGGCATATGGCTTGTTCCTTGCAGCTGGTGTGTCAAAGTAAGTGACATTCAAATGTGTGGGTAGCTGATAGTTATGTCTGATGTCAACGACACAACTTCGCGGCACACAAATTCTCGATGGAACGATCACATCGTCTGACATTGACGATGCTCTCGAGAAAGATTTTACCAAGGTCAGGACAACGGTAGATGATGCATCTGCCGACTTCTTGTCATCGAAGCTAGCAGCAGGATCGGGTATCACACTTACGGTAGTGGGTGCTTCAGGTTCCAGCCAGACGCTGCGTATCGCTGTAACAGGTGGCGGTGGAGGCGGTTCGTCATTGACGATCTCAGGATCGTCAGGGGCAACTGCTTACTCTGATGTTCCCTCAACCGTCGTGTTTGATGACGGTACAGGCTTCCAAGTTGAAGATCTAGGCGGCGGAACTGCGAAGATCACAATTGCTTCGCACTTCAAGAATATCTTCGTCAGTGGAAGTGACACCCTGATCGCTACGGGATCCGACTCATTTGAAGTGATGGGAGACGGTGGCGTCCAAGTCTTTAGCTATGTTGATCAAGAAGGGTACGACCTCGGCCTGACGTTGGCACCAAAAGTGCTGCTCATCACAACGACAGCGATGTCGCAGTCCTTTGCTTCAAGAATTAGTAATATCACTAACACAATAGTGCCCTCATCTTATGTCATAAGCGGGACTTCGTTTGACCAGACAACGTGGTTGGGGTCGTCAAATGCTTATGCGAGAGCCGACCATCGGCACGGAACACCTCCGTCACCCACACATGCGAGCCTATCAGATAGAGCTTGGGCAGGATCAAACAGTCACACCGGTGTGGCAAACTCTGTGCCCATCTGGAATGCATCGGGCACAGCAGCAGTTTCAACACCCACGGCAGACGGTCAGGTACTCACCTACACAGGCGGTGCTCTGAAGTGGGTAACTTTAGCAGCAGGGTTAGCATTTTACAATGAACCTACAGAGATTACTGAATATTCAGGACAGTTCGTACAAGTAGGATCTACTTACACAGCAGCAGCGGGGACAATTGCATAATGCCTCTTGACACACAACATTGGAGATTTGTAGGAACTGTAGCTACCGCTGGAACACTTTCAGCTTGGCTTGATGGCATCCACGCACTCGGAAATTCAGCAACTTATGCTGATGGCTCAACAAGAACGCCCGGGTCTGGTACTGCCTGGATATGGAACAGACAACAGGTCGGCGGTGTGACCGAGTGTGTTTTTGGTTCCATGCCATATGCAAATCCCCTAAACATCAGATACACGATCGCAGGATCATCATCCGCTAGATCTTACACAATTTTGTCACCTGATACTGCATTAACAAGTAACTCACTTGTCTGTTCCATGAATCGTGGTGTTGCATCACCTGTCGGATCGTGGTTTGACGCAGCGGGTCTGTACGGTGCCGGATCATCAGGATACTGGAGATTTGGAAGATCAGTCTTGACAGTCTATGATCGCGTCTCTCTGTATGAGTGTGAGGAACAATGCATGATAGTGCAGAGTGTGTCTTCAACAGGAGCGACAACTATCGGCGGCCTCTTCTCTCTTGATCCTCGTGATACAGGCAGTCCAGCAGCTGAGACAGACGGACGACGCTGGGGAATGTTCTGCACGGGTGGCACGTCAAATACAGGCGCAACAGGTAACTTCGAGTATTTCCCTGCTGCTGCAGTCGGCATGTTCTCTCACGGGACAGGCGCACACGTCGGTCACTGTGGCATCTTCGCTGTGGGTTCTAACACGATCCTCCCGGTTGCTAGAATGTTGACCCCTGGTGGTTCCACAGCAATGAATACGGGCATTTCGACTCCTAATGGAAAGCTACCTTACTCTGAAGATATTCCATTCAATCAGGCAAACTCAACTGTGCACGGTGTCTGGCGTGGGCTTGCTTACACAAGGAAGGCGATCTGCTTGACGAGCTGGGCAGATGGGGCAACTGTGAATGGATATTTTGTAGGTGCTTCAACATCGTCTGCAGGTGACGGTGTACTCCTCCTGAGGAACTAACATGGACGTAACTGAATACATTCTTTCTATACTAGAAAATAACACTGGCATTGCCGCCATCTCTCTTTCAGCATATGCAAATAGTTTTATTGATAGATCAAGATTGCCTGGCAACATCACTGTCCAAGAGTGGCAGGAAGATTGGTGTGAAGGACGTGATGTTGATAATGCTACAGTAATTAGATTTCGTCCATAGAACAAACAATTATACAATCTAATTCTCTATTACTACTTTACTCTTATGGAAGAGACAAGAGTACAGATTGGTGATCTAATATCAATTGAGCCATGGGACTGTGAGGGTATTGAAAATCCTTATGGTTACAGAAACTATGATAAGAGAGATTGGGATCCTCAGAAGAAGAAGATGTTTGAGAAGCTGAGTGGTAAGGTTCGAATCACTGCAGGCTCAAAGGCACTTGTAACTGGAAGAGAAGAAGTCGACCTCGGCAATGTTGAGGACGTCATGTTCTGGTGTCTAGTTGAAGGACGACAACTGATAGTTTCAAGTCGGTTCATTCAGCAAGTCAGCTAGCCAGCCCGTGTAAAATCTATAATAGAGTAGTATAATAGAAACACCATGAAGACCATCGAAGAAAAGTATCGCAAGCTCAGTGACGTCGATCACGTCCTGCTTCGACCTGGCATGTACTGTGGTTCAATCAAGCCCAAGCAGGAGGATTACCACCTGCATGACGGTGAGAAGTTTGTCAAGAGGAGTGTGACCTACAACCCAGCCTTTCTCAAGATCTTCGATGAGATCGTCTCCAACTCGATTGACGAGCACCGACGCAATTCAAAGCTGAATGAAGTTCGTGTCACTGTCGATCCTGATGCCGGTTCCATCAAGATCTGGGACAACGGTGGCATCCCAGTCGTCATGCACGCTGAGCACAATGAGTGGATCCCTGAGATGATCTTCAGCAACTTGAAGGCAGGCTCCAACTTCAATGATGATGAGGAGCGGCTAGTTGCAGGTACGAACGGTGTGGGTTCGACTCTCACCAACATCTTCTCTACCAAGTTCCGCATCAGGACCTGTGATGGCAAGAATGCCTTCGAGCAGACGTTCAGCAACAACATGCGTGAGCGGACGCAGGCGAAGATTGTGAAGTGGAAGGATCACTTCACTGAGATCTTCTACATCCCAGATCTTCCTCGCTTTAGCCTGGAGAAGATCGATGCTGACCACGTCGAGATGATGCGCAAGCGATGCATCGACCTCGCTGCTTGCAATCCCAGCTTGACCATCACTTTCAACGAGACAGCATACAAGTTTGACAAGTTTGCTGACTACTGCAAGCTGTATGTCCCTGATGTGGTTTATGAGGAAGGCGCTCGGTGGAAGGTGGGCATCGCTCCATCTGAAGGCTCTTTCACGCAGGTGTCGTTCGTCAACTCTGTGGAGACAAAGGACGGTGGGACGCACGTCGACTACATCGCATCTCAGGTGATCGAGTGGATCAGAGAGCGTGTGAAGAAGAAACACAAGGTCGATCTTAAGCCATCAGAGCTGCGTAACCACTTCTTCCTCTTTGTCCAGGCAGACATCGTCAATCCGGCATTCTCCTCACAGACAAAAGAGAAGATGATCACCGAGGCGAAGGAGTTTGGCTCTAAGTTCGAGCTGGCTGACAAGACGCTGAAGGCTGTCCTCGCCTCCGAGGTCGTCCAGCGCATCCTTGACTGGGCACAGCAGAAGGCACTCGCAGACGAGCGGAAGCAACTCCGCGAGCTCAATAAGAACCTTGCTAAAGGCAAGGTGCTCAAGCTGATCGATGCAAAGGCAAGGTACGGACGTGGCGACTGCACACTGGCCCTCTTCGAGGGAGACAGCGCGTCATCGGCATTCCGGAAGTACCGCGACCCACAGCGTCAAGGTGCCTTCCCGCTCAGGGGAAAGTTCGTCAATGTGACTGAGATGCCTGCCACCAAGATCATCCAGAACCAGGAGGTGAAGGACATCCTCGCCGCCACGGGCCTGAAGATGGGTGAGGAACCCAAGGAGCTTCGGTACGGCAAGGTGCTGATCTACTCCGACGCCGACCCTGACGGTGACTCGATCGCAGGTCTGCTCATCAACTTCTTCGGTCGTTTCTGGCCCGAACTCTTCAATCAGGGACGTGTCTGCCGTGTGATGACACCGCTTGTGGTTGCAAAGCGCAAGGGTGAGACGCTCTCATTCTACTCAGCTGATGAGTTCAACGAGTGGCAGGCTAAGCAGAAAGATCTCTCAAAGTGGGACGTTGCTTATAAAAAGGGTTTGGCTGCGCTGGAAGATGAGGAGTACAGAGAGATCATCCAGAACCCTAACATGTTTGCCATCGAGGCAGACGGCTCTCTCAAGCAGACACTGGACGCATGGTTCGGTGGCGATCCAGCCATCAGAAAAATAAAGATCATGGGCACACAGGTGGAGACAGAAGAAAATGTCTGAGCAGCAGAACGAGACACCGAAGCGGAGCATCCGCGACTTCTTCGACAATGAGTACCTCAACTACGCGAAGTATGTCGTCGAGAACCGTGCAATCCCCTCAGTGATCGACGGCTTCAAGCCCACACAACGGAAGGTGGCACATGCCGCCAACAAGGTGTGGAAGACGGGCAATGAGAAGCCTCTCAAGGTGTTTCAGCTGGCAGGAACGGTCGCTGCGACTACCTTTTACCACCACGGCAATGCGTCACTTGAGTCGACCATCATCGGCATGGCGCAGGACTTCAAGAACTCGATGCCCATCTTCAAGGGGATCGGTCAGTTCGGTTCTCTCAGGTCGCCAGAAGCAGGTGCCCCACGTTACGTGGGCGTCCAGTTCAATGAGAACTTCCGGCTCCTCTACAAGGATTTCGAGCTGACGACCCCGCAGTATGAGGAGGGCGAGGAGATTGAACCACGGTACTTCCTGCCTATCATTCCAACCGTTCTACTCAACGGCGGGTCAGGAATTGCTGTTGGTTTTGCGACCAACATCCTAAATCGCAATCCTGTCGATCTGATCGATGCCTGTCTTGCAGCACTTGATGGCAAGGAAATCTCGTTGCTCAAGCCTTGGATCCGCGGCTTCACAGGCAGCTTCACCCGCACACCTGACAATCCCAACGGTTGGTTCATCAAGGGCTGCTACAGCATCAAGAACACATCGACTGTCGAGGTCACTGAGATCCCACCCGACCTGACATACGAGAAGTACGAGGCACACCTCGAAGCGCTGATCGAGAAGGGGACGATCGCGTCCTACGATGACAACTCATCAGGCAATCTAAGCTACACTCTGAAGTTTCCTCGGGCAAATCTTGCAGAGCTCCAGAAACGTGGCAAGCTAGAAGACGCTCTCAAGCTCCAGGATCGCGACTCAGAGAACATCACAACTCTCGATGAGCACGGCAAGCTGAAGGTGTTCAAGAGCGCCGAGGACATCGTCCTCTACTTCGTCGACTTCAGGTTGGGTTACTACGCCAAGCGGAAGGCGCACCTGCTTGCGCAGCTTGCTGAAGATCTCAAGATCCTCAGCAACAGAGCAAAGTTCATCAAGATGATTGTTGATGGCGAACTGACGATCAGCAATCGGAAGCGAACTGATGTGGAAGCTGATCTCACATCTGTTGGATTTGATCAAGTGGATGGAAGTTACGGTTATTTGACTTCCATGCCCATCCACTCTTTGACACGTGAGAAGATTGACGAGATCAATAAGTCGGTCGATGCGAAGCAGAAGGAGATCGACAAGATCACTCGTACGACACCTGCTGACATGTACCGTACAGATTTGAAAGATCTTCGAAAGAAAGTTGTGTAAAACGGTTAGATGCATGTAAGATGTGTAGCATGACGACGATTTTACCTGGATTGAAGGACATCACAGAAGAGCAGAAGCCTGATGGGAGTATGACGATCACCTTCCATGTCGAAGATGATAAAGTCGATGATTTCTTCAATGCACTCATGCTGGAGAGAGGAGACATTAAAGGGCTCCAGCGTCTTATCACAGAAGCACTCCATAACTACATAAAGAAGGAAAGCTAAATGAAACCTGATCTTGACAAGAAGCTGTGTGAGAAGTATCCAAAGATCTTTAAGCATCGCGGCGGTACAATCCAGGAGACATGCATGGCGTGGGGGTTCTCGCACGGCGATGGCTGGTTCAACATCATCGACACGCTGTGCAGCGTCATCCAGCACCACACCGACTGGAAGCGGAAGCGTGAGCCCTTTGCGGGAATGACAGATGAGGAGTTCGATGAGATCCACCAGCCTACTGCATCCCAGGTGAAGGAGAAGTTTGGTGGCCTGCGCTTCTACTGCGACAATGCTGACGATTATGTCCAGGGTGCTATCACACTTGCAGAGAGCATGAGCTACCGCACGTGTGAGGATTGCGGTGCTCAAGGTTCTAAGCGACCGGGAGGCTGGGCACGCACACTCTGTGATAAATGCGATCAGCGCAATAAGGATCCAAATGTCAGTTGTTGATGTTGATGCTGTCATCAAAGAGCTGAAGGCGGATCGATACATCAGCTTCAACGTCCTAATGGGCGCGATGTCCCAGCTCAAGAAGAGCGTGTCGCAGCTAGAGGATCGCATCCAACGGGAAGGTGACAGCATTAACTTCTCAGCCAACTCTGACCTCCTCGAGAACGCGATGCATCTCTGGAAAGCGTCGCACAGGATCTATCAGATCGACAGCACCATAGCGCAACTCACACACCACACACAAAAAATCGTAGAAGCTGCTTCCGTTGCTGCAGGAGACAACAAAGAAGATGCGCAAGGCGGTAACACAGCATGCGATTTAAATGCAACAGAGACAAAGCCATAACACGGTCGCAGATATAGAGCCACAAGTTGGTGATCTTGTGCGTGTCACTGGGAAAGAGTGGTTCGGGCACCCCATGATGATGTCGATGGGATTGATCGTTGATAAGCAGGACAGAACGGGTGAACCGGTTGAGTGCGCCTGCCTTGTCCTCATAAGAGGCGTTAGCATGTGGATCTACATCAGTGACCTCACCGTCGAGGCACGTGCGGGCGACAGCGACAGTGGTACAATGTAGGCATGGTGAGGCTCAAAGCGATGCAACGACCTGAGATCGGGACGCTGGTGCGCCTTAAGTCGTGGAACAAAGAAGCTTACATTAAAGTTGCTTCTCACACGCCTGACAGTGAAGACACTTACTCACTTGTTCCAAGCGGCGCAACCGCCATGGTCGTAGGATACCACACACGGGCCTGGGACAGAGCGGACATCGTTCCTGTTGTTACAGTAGGCAACGTCACAGGCTGGATCTTCATGGATGAATGGGAGGTGCTCGATGACGCAGATTGAAAAGGGTGACCTTGTTAGATCAGTCGGTGAAGATTGGGCGAACAAGTATCTAGACAAGATATTCCTGGTGATAGACGTTGACGAAGAAGCCACCGATGAAGAAAATCCGTTTGCATGTGAAAGCATTCTCATTCTACTCGACCACATCGGCAGTGGCACGATCCGTGCCTACCCAGAAGAGGTTGTGAAAGTTTAATGTCACTATACGAACAGCAACTCAAAAAGTGGCAAGATCGAATTAATAAAGGCTGGATCGTTACGTCTTCAACGGGCGAGAACTTCATTGTCATTGACCGCCTCGCTTGGGGTGATGACCTCTGGCTGACAGTGCAGTGCTCTCGAGGCGTAATTGTAAAACCTAGCAATACTCTACTACCATTGGACGAGAACGAGATCTACGGAGGCAGCAATGAGGAGTGAGATGACCAAGGAAGAAGCAGAGTTTATTATGCTCCAGTACCTCGATGCTGGGATGCTTGACAAAGCAGAGGAACTTGCCGAGAAGATCGGCATGCAGGGCAGTGAATGGTCGGATCTGCGCGAGACGCAGTACATCGACTGGAACGACGAGTATGACGAGTAGTGTCCCCAGCCACGACCTGATACCTGGACAACTCCGCATCTGGACAGGCACAGGAGCGATGTTTTTTGTCGTTGAGGTCGAAGGTTTCAGATGCGATCTTCTGCAAGATGGCAAGATCGACCGGCGGTATGCAGGTTTCGTATCAAGTAACAGTGAGATCGTTGTGGAGGCAGCGTGATCTACGACATCGTTGATTTCTTTGTTGGGCCGATCATGTGGCTACTCTTCAGTAGTGAAGGTCGTGAGTGGATGCCCTTCGTCCTCTTCATTGGAGGAATATGGTCAGTGGCATTCGCGCTCTGGATGTGGTGGCCTAGTAAGCCTAATCGACCCGTGTAGGCAACCTACCACGTGGTAAAATGCTCGCAGGAGGCAAGATGGTTCTAAAGACGCACAACGTAAGTGAGGTCATCGCTCGGCATCCAGATGCAGAGATCATTAAGAAGATCATCCGCAGCCCACTGATCAGCTTCGCGCTTGACAGCGGCGCCTGGATCGCAGGTGGCTTTGCTCGCGCCGTCTTCTTGGGCAAGCGCATGGATCAGTTCTTCTCGCGCAGCGACTACAACATGCCAGGTGACATCGACCTCTTCTTTGACAACCAGGCAGCAGTGGACGAGGTCATTGAGCACTTCAAGAGCAGTGGGTACATCAGCAAGTCGTACGGCGGTAATGCTGTCCAGACGACCTGTCATCTGGGACAAATTGCCACTAAGCATTCTGACATTACCTCGATCAGCATCCAGGTGGTCAACAATCCAGAGCTCATCCTACCCATCCGCGAACAGCTTGACCGGTTCGACTTCACAAACGTCTGCTGCGCATTCAGGGGTGAGACGTTCCTGGCGCCCAGCAGCATCCTTGAGCTCGAGGCAAATTGTCTCCTCGACATCAAGAACAGCACGTCGCCCTTCCTTGCTGCTCGAGTTCGTAAGTACATGCGGCGGGGCTTCGTGGGGGTGACTGAGGACAGCCGCCAGCACATCACGGATTGGCTGATCAACGCAGTCGGTGATAATTTTAAGGGCACTGCAGGCCTGTCAGGAACAGTCAAGGACGCAGCGTGGTGCAAGCAGCAGATCAGAGATCTTCTGCACAAGAGCACACACGTCCTCAGGAGCGAGGATCTAATCATGCTGATCGGCATGTTCAAGCGTGAAGCTGGATACGGCCGATACGGTGACACATTCGTGATCGATGAAGCACTCGAAGCGCTTAGCGTCCGTCGAGCTGCAGCATAATTAATAGAGGAGTGGAACATGCCAAAGACAAAGAAGCACGTGCCTGCTCGACACACGTCGGTGGGACACTACAACATGCAATATCCTGAC
>Ga0214917_10004123_pt1 | contig 16369 bp, 11 predicted proteins | sample LL_1208_BB_MetaG_FD_177983 | JGI IMG/M metagenome (GOLD analysis project Ga0214917, IMG submission 177983) | Freshwater microbial communities from Lake Lanier, Atlanta, Georgia, United States - LL_1208_BB | ecosystem: Environmental > Aquatic > Freshwater > Lake | place: USA: Georgia | collected... | reverse complement strand
GATTAAATGCCACGGATTCATCCAGTTTTCCAAATCCCTTTCTAAAATGGAAGGCATAAGGAACCGCACCTCTTTCTTTTAGATATCTAACTTTTGAAGCACCTAATCCTTCCAATACTGAAAAGAGGTCCTTCCCGTGTTTAACAGCATCCTCTTCCCAAAACTCAGGTTTATAATCTCCATTTGCTTTTTCCTGTGCAGAATAAATGGATACATAAGCACCATGAGGGATACCTTGTTCAAGAAAGGAAATAAGACCCAATCGACCTGTTTCATTTCGGGTATCAAAAACCCAGGCATTCATGGCAGATCCATTTGATTTCGACTGATATAAACCCCCTGGCGGATTTTTTATCCAAGCTCCGGCAAAGGTGTCCCATACCATCACTTGAATCGCTGCTGGAAGTAACCAGGGCCAGGGAGATCCAATAGGCTGTCCATTATGGATAAATTCCGGGGGATTTTCTGTTTCATTCCATTTATTTCGAATAAGCACCGTATTGTAAATTGTCGCAAATTGCCAACTAGGAGAAATACTATCCTGTTCATTCAGGATGATTCCTTCTAAAATACCTTGCTTAAACTGATTCGATGAACTTAAACTTAGTTGAAATGGAGAATGGCTCGAATACGTAAACGACTGAAAAGGGAGGATTTTTAATATATTTTCATCTGTTCCTTCAGGATATGCGCGCCAATAACAGACTTCATCCATACTGCTTGAAAAGGGTAAAATACCCTGAATGACTGAACTATCTTGCTTAAATAACAAAGATTGGTGAATAACCTCATTGGTTAATAATCCCTGCCCTGTTCCTCCGGGAAGGATTCGTTTTTTATCCCCTTTCCATTCAATGTGAATATTTTGAGCTGATAAGTCATCAGAAGCTCTAAAAAGAGAAAAATAATTTTTATCGTTTAGCATTCCATTATCTATGGGAAATAAGGGAATAAAAAGTCTGTTTTCCACTTGAAGTGGATATCCTTCCATGCCATCGGTATGGAAATAGGAAACTTCCAAATTTTCAGTTTTCGGCATACCAGCCCTATCAGTCCATCTCTGTTTCTTATATTTAATGAATAACCTATAGGTTCCCTTATTCAAATTTTTAGGAATTGGACACCTTATATTTATTTTATTTCCATCGAGTTTTTTGTTGATAACCTCCACAAAAAGAATACTTTCTGTTAATCCTTCCATACTTACTTCAACCATTAGGGTGGTCAGAGGCTCTATACCTAAGGGTAAAATTTCCCATTCTAAAAGAAATGAATCATTGCTAACTAATACCGGATGAGGTGATATTCGCACCGAATGAGCTAAAAAATCTGGTTTCGGAGAACCAGGTACGGGTAGTTGAACGATTGGATCCCCTTGGAAGGTCAATTGTTGAGCCATAGTCCGTAAAGGCATATTTTCCCCTTTCATTAAGGTTTGTATGCCTTTATGAATGACCTCACCCCAGGAAGGAAATTCATTTTCCCCTTTCATTTGTTCGATGATTATCCTCCCCATTTCAGCCAGCAAATTTAAAAAACCGACCCCTCGGGTAGCAGCAAACGCTATGGCTCCGCTTTCAGCGTAAAACAAAAATCGCTCTCCCTGACTACGAAAGGAAGTAAAATGATTGCCAGCATAACAGCCGAGTGATAGAAATAAGGGTTGTTTGTATCCATTCTCGTAAAATCCTGGATTGTCAATATTAAAATCGAAGGTGTTGGCAGTAGAGTGCCCAAGGAAAATAATCAATCCAACACCTGCATTTACAGCGTCAAAAAATTGCCTTGAATAAGGAATGTAAACAGGTGCTTCGTTTTCCTTGAAAAAAGAGATTACTTTTGGTGACCAAGGTAATCTATCCAGTAATACACTAAAATTTTCCAAAACCTCCCTGATATACTTTTTCTCTGGTTCATAAGTCCCTCCTCCCAGTTGAACGACCTCCTTAATCCAAGACGTATTAAATTCCCTTTTTTCCTCAAAAAGGATTACTTTTTTAAGATACAAGGTTATTTCATCTGCGGAAATAGCCGGAATTCGGCCAAAAGAAGTCCAGGGCAAATCGTTTTGAAAGGAACTCACCAACATGGCATCACTTCCTGGATAACCCCAGGTAGGAATCAGGGAGGGTTGATTCTCATTGGCTATCAGATTATCAACTTGCTGTTTATTTCTGATATCCCGATATTCTCTCCCTTTTCCTAATAATAAAATAGCCTTCAAAGTATAATTTTGTTGAATAAGTCTGTTGACAAAGCCTCTGATAGCCAGTGGATGGTTAGGAATTCCAAATCCATATTGGTTTTCAAGATTTTTTATGTCGGCAAGCCATGGAGTATAATTTCCACCCATGCTACTTTGTCGATACGCCAGATACGCTTCTATAGGGTGACCCCCATTTTTATCGATAGAAAGAAAAGAATTTGAAATCAACAACAAATCGATATTCCTTGGAGGTAAAGGAATTGGAGAAAAAGAATTTTTTGGAAGATTTAGCCATATTACCTTTTTCTCCGATTGAATGAAATAAAGGGGAGAAGATTTTATTGACCTATGCGGCAGAAAAATGAAACCATTTTCATCTGTTTTGGTATTATAAACATACTTATTATTCAAGTCCCAAATAACCAGCTCTGTTAAATTCTCATCTGTTTGCAATGCAACCGGAAAGGTATTATACTTATTAAGTATCTTAAAAGTATTGGGCAACTTTACCTGAATAGCGGGATAAGACAGGGTTATGCATCCAATAGCAAATTTGTCATATTCTCCGTTTGTTGCTTTTACCAATACTGAATTATATTCTCTCAGATAATCAACTGGTAAATTAAATTGATACGATTTTATACTGGAAAAAGAAAAAGAATCTGCTTTTATAAAATAATCATTAATAAAAAACTGTAGATGATGTGGCTCATCGAAATCATTCGTCATTAAATGAATGGTTAAAGTAGCTGCTAACCTGCTTGAAACAGGTATCTGCTTTTTATAAGACGAAACCCCTGGGGCAGAAATTTCAGTAATTAGTGTGTTATACCAATCTGAGGCAAAGCCCTCCATTTCAAAATTAGAAGAAGCCCAATCTACCCCCACCCATTTTTCAAAAACCTTAAGGTGCCTATCCTTATAAACCACTTGTTCCTCCAACTGTAAAATGCCCTGATCAACTTTTTTAATCAGGGGTAAGTCCACCCTGTTTGCTTGTTCGACCGACCCATTCGTATTTTGTTTCCAGCTCAAAAAATAATAGGCAGTATCGGAAAAAAGGCTGAATAAAGGATTTAGACGTTTGGATTCATCCACTTTGAACAAGAGGTCATCTGATTTTCCTTCATCTCCCTCCCCATAAAATTCCAGAAAAGAATAGGACCCATTTTCCTTATCATGATGTATTAACATGGGTATTGGAACACCTAAAGAATAAAGTTCGTACTGGAAGTTTAGGGTGTCTTCTAAACTGGGTAACCCTCTTTTTATTAATTCTTCTCCTGAAATCCGATAAATACCCTTATCTGCTATGGGGATTTTCCAGTAATCCCTCCCCATTTGCATCCAGTCGGCAGATTCGCTTAAAATCGGACCTGGTTCAATTATTTGTGTATAAGATACATGGAGGTAAAAAGAAAGAATAAGAATAATGAAAAGGCGAACCATTTTTTTTTCAGCAAGGTAGTTTGCTTTTTGATGCACTGCTGGAAAAACTAGGGACAGAAAACGCCTTTTTCCGATCTGTTAAAGGGTAGAAAGAAGGCTAATTAATTTATTTGAAAGAACCTTAAGATCCTCTCCAAAGGCAAAAATCCCGTCGGTATGGCCAGCCATGAAAAGTAATTTCCCATCAACCACGGCAGGATCATCTAATAATTTATTTATTTCAAAAACCATTTCAGGACTGCCATAAGTAGCTTCAGCAGCGGTAGTTGGAAGCTGGAAAAGAAATTTTTTCCATAATTTTTCATGATGCACATGAATTACTGCCTTTACTTCTGGTAATTTATAATAAAATGCGGCATGACTCATTGCTTCTGAGGAGGCAATATGAGGGCCAGTGCACCAAAGTTTATTTTGAACAGGATCTGTTTTCAAGACCAGGGAAAAATGGGAAGCCGAGAGTAATGGAATGCTGCCAGTCGCTGAACCAGAAATCAGAAAAGAATTTGAATGTCCATTCCTTTGACTCAAATTTCCAAATCCTATACCATCAGGGTAAGCCCCTATTAAATCAAAGCTAACCATTAATTGTCTGCAATCAATTAAAGCGTTGGTTGCAATAGGATCAAAGGCAGGAGCTGGGAGCCAAAAAGCCTGATATTTAATATAGCCTTCCTCCATCATATTTCAAAAAAGCTTTTGATATCTTTTTCATTTGCCGGACAAATACCCTTTGCTGTGATAAAACCTCCTGTAATAAGTCTGGCAGGAGTAACATCAAATCCAAAATTTGCGGCAGGAGCGTCAAATGGAGAAATCCTCACTTTATCTATTTTCTCGCCATTCCAGCCTTCTACCCAATGAATTTCGTCTGAACTGCGCTCCTCAATCGGTATTTCTATTATTCCATTGCCAATATTAGCATCTAAAGAAGATACAGGTAAGCCCACATAAAATGGAATTTGATTATCAAAAGCCGCAAGAGCCTTTAAATATGTCCCAATTTTATTAGCCACATCTCCCTTTCGTGTAGTCCGGTCTGTACCAACCAATACCATATCTACAAGACCATGTTGCATGATATGTCCGCCTGCATTATCGGTTATCAAGGTAAAGGGAACTTTTTGCTCTTGCAATTCAAAAGCAGTCAGGCGGCTTCCCTGATTACGAGGTCTGGTTTCATCGACCCAAACATGAACAGGTATTCCTGCTTTTTGTGCAGCATAAATTGGAGCTGTTGCAGTACCAATATCAATACAAGCTAACCAACCTGCATTACAATGCGTCAGAATATTTACTGGTTTTCCCGTTTTTGCAAATATTTTCTTTATCACATCTAAACCAGCCAGTCCAATATACTCACATTCCTTCACGCTGTCATCGCACCATTTCTGGGCTATTTTTAGGGAAAGTGAAACCGCATTTTCTTTTAAAGCATCGAATCCATCAAAGGATTGAACAGACAAAGCGGTTAAAGCTTTTTTTTGAAGGTCAATGGCATAAAATAAATCTACTGCTGTTGGTCGTGTAACGGCTAATCTATCGGAAATAGCGGAAATATAATCCTTCAAAGAAATATCAGGTGTCATTTCGCGAAGTGCAAGATAAAAAGCGAAAACTGCAGTACCTCCGATTTGCGGTGCACCACGAACTGTCATATTTTCGATAGCTCGTGCGGCATCTTCAAGGTTTTTTAATTTCCGGATATTTAAGGAAAAAGGTAAATCACGCTGATCAATGACACAAACATCTCTTTCAGGAGCATCTTCTATCCAGATTGTCCGATAATATTTATCAATAAGAAACATAAAAACAAATAAGGTGATTTATCGGATAGCGCGATATCTGTCTGCATTTGGAGCATCAATGCGCATGAGCACTCTTGAAAAAATATCTTTTTCTTCTGGCGTTCCCCTTTTAAAAATCTCCGTGAGTTCAAGCGCTTTGGCATTAACAAAAATCTGGGTAATCATAGCATTAGGATAAGCCATATTTACTTTTTCCATATTGGTAAGTGCCTCTGTTAAAATCACCCTGGATTTTGCCGCATCCTGGTGCATCCCATCTAAAGCCAGGCGGTGATAAATATACATAGCTTCTCTGTAAGCTCTGCAACGAGGGGAGAGGATATTTTCCAGTAACCAATACCTGTTTCTGCTTCCGTCTGTTCCCCAACCTGTACCATTTCCCTGAGGTGCATTTGAAATGATATCCAATGCATTTTGAAAAGCCTGATTTCCACCATTTAACGCAAATGAATCACCGTCAAGACCTAGTATAACAAAAGCATAAAACGACAAGACGCTGCTTAAGTTATCGACAAATGAGTTTTTGGAATACTGAATCGGTTGAAATTGCTCGTAAGAGAATGTAAAATCCTTATCAATATGATTAATTAGGGTGGTGGCATAAGTTCCCGCACCAAAGACTGGTCGAGTAGCCTGGATAGCCAATTCTGCCTTAAAAGAAGTAGTAGATAATTCTTCCTGGATAGTGAGTAAAAAGTTACCTTTAATGCGTTCGAAAGGTTGATAACTGCTTTCTGTCCAGCGTGTTGTATTTAAAAATTCATTGATACTTTGCTCCAAAGTAACAAAAACCTTAGGATCAACAGTTTGTAGCTTCTGTGTATTTATTTTTACAGAAAAGTTAAATTCCTGTGCATGGACTGAAACGCTAAAAAGAATTAAAAGCAGTAATAGTCTCATGATAAACACTTTTGGCGTTTGAATTAATCTTCTATTTCTTTTTCTACATAACGGTGGGCAATATCACCACGAATGAACTCTTCTAAAGCGATTATAGAAGGATTTGGTAAACGCTCATAGAACTTAGAAATTTCAATTTGCTCTTTATTTTCGCTAATTTCTTCAATCGTTTCAGAACTAACGGCAAATTCTTCCAGTTTATTATTGAGTTCCCTTTTCAATTCAACACTAAGTTGCTGAGAGCGCTTGGAAATAATAGCTAATGCCTCATATATATTGGCAGCCTTACTTGAAATACCATCAATATCGCGAGGTTGAACATTTGGGTCAACACCCTGAACTTTAGTTTTAATATCCATATTATTGAAATAAGTTTAGCTTTTTAATAATTTCCTCTTTGAAATTTGTTGCTTCTTTTACATAAGTCGATTTCGGATATTTGCGCAAAAACTCATCTACTCTTTTTTGCGCATCTTCTAATCGCTCCTTACGTTTTTCGTAGATACTGTTTTCCGCCAATAAGAAAGCGGAACGAATAATCATCATACGAATATTCATTGCATTTTCTGTTTCAGGAAAATCTTTTAATAAATTTTCATAAGATTGAATAGCTGAATTATACCTCCTCATATTAAAATAAAGACGGCCCTCATCTAAAACTTTCTCTTCCAATTTATCGCGCATTCTTTCAATAAGCTCATTACATTGAGGAACACGCTCACTATCGGGATAAGTATTAATAAAAAGTTGTAATTCACTGATTGCCTGTAAGGAATTGGTTTGATCAAGGCGGAAATTGGGTGAAAGCTGGTAATTTGCATAGGCAGACATAAAATCAGCTTCTTGTTTTAAAGGACTATTCCCAAAAGTTTGGGTGAAATTTTTGAAATAACTGGACGCTGAAGTGTAATTACCCAGGTAATAAAAAGTAAAGGCATATTTATAATATATTTCCTCTGCTTCTTTTTTACCTCTGTAACTGCTTATTATAAGTTCCAGTAACGTTTGTGCCTTCTGATACTCTTCATCTTTATAATAATCCATTGCCGCCTGATACAGACGTTCCGCATCTCCTGAAGTACGAATTTTTTCAAATTCGCCTTTACAACCGGAGAAAATCGTTGTACTTATTAGCACAGATAAACTGAAAAGAATAGTTCTTGTTTTCATAGATTTGCAAAAGTAGGTCTTTTTTATCAATTCTGTAGAAATATCGAAAAGTAATGCCTCAAGAGGACAAAAAATTTGAAGAATTATTTCTTCCTTTCGTAGAATCTTTATTTTCCTTCTCCTATCATTTGACCAGGCAAGAGGAAGATGCACAAGATTTAGTGCAAGAGACCCTTTTGAAAGCATTCAAATCGATCAATACCTTTCAAAGAGAAGCAAATCCTAAAGCATGGTTGTTTTCTATATTAAAAAACAGTTATATTAACGCTTATCGGAAAAAGAAGAGACAGGCCGTGGAAGTTGCTTTTGAAGAAAAAAAAGAAAAGTCTGACATTACAGATTTAAGGAAAGAAATCTTTGACCCTCTTTTCGATGATGAAGTTACACGGGCTATTTATCAGCTTAGTGATACTTACCGTTTAATCCTCTTACTAAGTGATTTAGAAGGATTCAGCTATGAGGAAATTGCCGAAATTTTAAAATTACCCATGGGAACTGTTCGCTCCAGATTATTCCGTGCAAGAAAAATGTTAAGAGAAAATTTAAAAAAATATGCTTTAAGTAAAGGTATAAAAGATAAATCGACTTAAAATAGCTCAATCATTGCCTCATTATGTGAGAATGTGATAACTTCGTATAATACCCAACCAATATGGAAAAATCAAGCTCGCCGCAAGAAGAAGGTAAATTAAGCAGAACTTTAACACCACTTATGCTGTGGGGATTAGGTGTAGGATATGTCATTTCCGGCATGTATTTTGGATGGAACCTGGGTCTTGAAAAGGGGGGTACCATGGGACTGGCTATAGCCACTTTATTAATCATTATTCTATATATCACTTTTACCTTCAGTTACGCCGAATTGGCCTCGGCCCTTCCACAAGCAGGCGGAGGCTTTGATTACACACGAAGAGCTTTTGGCGATATCTGGGGGTTTTTAGCAGGAATGGCTCAGAACATTGAGTTTATATTTGCCCCTCCTGCCATTGCCTTTGCTATTGGCGCTTATTTTAATCTTTTTTTTCCTTCCATCCCTTCGTTGGTCATTGCAATCGTCAGTTATATCATTTTCACTTTGTTAAATATTCGTGGAGTTAAAATTTCTGCTCTTTTTGAACTGGGTATTACCCTTTTTGCCGTTGGCGAATTACTTTTATTTGCGGGCATTACGCTACCTCATTTTTCCAAAGAAGCCTTTTTTGAAAATTCATTGCCAAATGGTATATCCGGAATTTTTGCCGCCCTCCCCTTTGCCATATGGTTCTTTTTAGGCCTAGAAGGCGTTGCCAATGTTGCTGAAGAGACCATAAATCCCCAACGAACCATTATTAGAGGTTTTAGTTCAGCCCTATTTACTTTGGTTGTATTGTGCCTTTTGGTTTTCGCAGGAGCTGTAGGGGTAGATGGCTGGGAAAATATTGTATATAAAGAGGATGGATCTACTTCCGACTCCCCCTTACCTATGGCGTTAATCAGTATTGTTGGAGATAAAAATCTCCTCTACCACTTACTTATAACCATTGGTTTGTTTGGACTTGTAGCCTCTTTTCACGGCCTAATCCTAGCGGCGGGAAGAGCAAGTTATGAATTTGGAAAAGTTCGGTTTGCACCCCCTTTTTTTGGAAAAATTCATCCGCATTTTCATACCCCTGCAAATGCCTTGTTACTCAATATGGGAATAGGCATTTTTGCCTTATTGACAGGGAAAACAGCAGAAATCATAACCATTGCTGTCTTTGGTGCTCTTTTTTTATATTTGTTTTCAATGATTTCAATGGTAAAGCTACGAAAAACAGAACCAGATTTACCCCGCCCCTTTAGCGTTCCTTTTTATCCGTTGTTCCCCTTCACGGCACTCGTCATAACAATAGTTGCCCTCATGGCTATGATAGTCTTCAATTTCTATTTATTTTTATTGTTTTTCGTCATCATGAGTATTTGCTTATTGCTCTTTTTAAGATTTAAAAAATCAATTTCATAAAATTATGGACGTTGCCAGCATTTTAAAATACGTTGCCAGTCACCCTTCCAAAAGGGTAAAAATAGCCGTAACCGACATTGATGGAATATTAAGGGGAAAGTATATTTCGGCAGATAAATTCACTTCAATTGTCGAAAAAGGAATGGGATTTTGTGATGTTATCTTTGGATGGGATATGGGAGATACCCTTTATGAAAAAGGAAAGATTAGTGGCTGGCATGCTGGTTTTCCCGATAGTCCCACCGTTCTGGATATTCAAACTTTCAGAAAGATTCCATGGGAAAATGGCCTCCCTTTTTTTCTGGGTGAAATGGATCCTATAGTTAGTCATGCTGCGGCTGTATGTCCAAGGCAATTGTTAAAAAATGCTCGTGTAATGGCTCAAAATATGGGCTATACCCCCATTTTTGCTCAAGAATTCGAGTGGTTTAATTTTTTAGAAACTCCACATGCTGCAAATGACAAGCAATATAAAAACCTAAGACCTTTAACTCCAGGTATGTTTGGTTATTCCATTTTACGTACTTCTCTTCATCAAGACTATTTCAATGCACTTTTTGACGGACTTTCACAGTTTGATATTCCTATAGAAGGCTTACATACAGAAACAGGCCCCGGAACTTATGAGGCGGCAATTTCATACGCTGGAATTTTAGAAGCAGCCGATCGGGCAGTTTTATTTAAGACTGCTGTAAAAGAAATCGCTTACAAGCATGGTATTATGGCCACCTTTATGGCAAAAATCGATGAAAATCTGCCCGGCTGTGGAGGTCATGTCCATCAAAGTCTCTGGAATAACGAAGGTGGAAGAAATCTTTTTTATGATGAAAACGATGTGCTCAAACTGAGTAAACTGGCAAAATCTTATCTTGCTGGACAACTTTATTGCCTTCCTCATATTTTGCCCATGTTTGCCCCTACTATCAATAGTTATAAGAGATTGGTCGAGGGTGCATGGGCACCAACCACCCTAACCTGGGGGATCGATAACCGAACGGTAGCCCTTCGTGTTTTAGCGGGTAGCTCCACTGCAACAAGAATAGAAACCAGGGTGATAGGCAGCGATGTAAATCCTTATCTGGCTATGTCGGCTTGCCTTGCTTCGGGTTTATTTGGTATAAAAAATCAGCTGGAATTACAGCAACCTCAAACCATTGGCAATGGATATACCGAATCAGGAAATGAAAGTATTCCTGGAACCCTGATTGAGGCCACAAAGAAAATGAAAAATTCGACATTATCCCGCGAATTATTTGGAGACACTTTCGTCGATCATTATACCATGACCAGAGAATGGGAATGGAAACAACACCTCAAAGCGGTTACCGACTGGGAGTATAAACGTTATTTTGAAATTATTTAATACTTGATGTGATGTCAAATGCTATTGTTCAGTTTAATTTTCCTACCATTATCCGTTTCGGTGCAGGTGCCGCAAATGAACTTGCCGATTATCTCAAAAGTAAAAATATAACTCATCCACTACTAGTCACCGACCCTGTTATTGCCACTCTCGGATTTACACAAAAACTAGTTAACCAGGTGCAAAAAACTGGAATATCTATCACTTTGTTTCATGATATTCATAAAAATCCGGTGAAATCTGACGTACTGAAAGGCCGTGAAGCTTTCGATTCGAATATATGCGATGCCGTCATTGGTCTGGGTGGAGGTGCCGCCATTGATGTCGCCAGAGCAGTAGTTTTAAGTATTCATCATAGAGAAGACTTATTTAAATACGACGATCTCATTGGAGGTGACGTTTTTGTTACCAACGATGTTCCTCCATTTATTACCATTCCAACAACAGCAGGTACAGGTAGTGAAGTCGGCCGAAGTGCTATCATTGCAGATGACGAAACACACCAAAAACGAATTCTATTCTCTCCAAAATTACTGGCTAATATTGTATTTGCTGATCCAATGCTGACAATGGATTTGCCAGCTGCGGTTACAGCAGCAACAGGCATGGATGCCCTCACACACAATCTGGAAGCGTTTCTGGCTAAAATGAATCATCCAATTTGTGAAGGAATCGCTTTGGAAGGTATTTTAATAATTAAAAATGCTATTGAAAAAGCAGTATTAAACCCTGACCTTCCATCCAGAAGTGATATGTTAATGGCTTCCATGATGGGGGCTATTGCTTTTCAAAAAGGTTTAGGCGTCGTTCATTCTTTGGCCCATCCCCTTTCTTCTCTACTCGATACTCATCACGGGCTGGCCAACGCTATAAATCTGCCCTATGGTATGGAATTTAATCTGGCTGCCTGTGAAGAAAAATTCCGACGTATTGCACGCACTTTAGAACTTAAGGAGGAAAATGGTGATGCAGTGGTGCAATGGCTCAAAGATTTGAATGAAAAGCTGGGTATTCCCAATAAATTAAGTGATATAGGGGTAAAAAAAGAACATATCGATACCCTTGCTGAGCTGGCATTTGCTGATTTTGCTCACCCAAATAATCCCATACCCGTAAGCAGAGAGGATTTTAAAAATCTCTATACTAAGGCTTTTTAACAATGAAAAGATTAGGGATAACCCAAAGTTTAACTAACTATCATTTTTATCCTGACTGGTTCCAAAAAACAGATTTAGGAGATGATATTGAGTTGGTATTCCTTTCTTTTGAGGCTTTCGATTTACCCAGTTTAGCTACCCTCGACGGAGTTTTATTTTCGGGCGGAATCGATATTTATCCAGGCTGTTATACGACTTTTTTACCCTATCCAAACGCCCCCGAACCATTTCAACATCAAAGAGATTTATTTGAATCTCTCATTTATCAGTATGCTAAATGGATGAAATTACCTATTCTGGGTATCTGTCGCGGAATGCAGCTAATAAATATCTTAGAAGGGGGTAAACTTATTCATGATTTAGGTTTATCGGGAAATAAAATACACCGTGCCGGCGATAAAGATAAAGAACATGAAATAATGGTATTGGAAGGAAGTTATTTGCATCAAATAATAAAGCAAGTGAAGGGGATTGTTAATAGCGCCCATCACCAAGCTATTGATCCAAATCATATTGGAGCCAATCTAATCCCCGTTGCCTGGTCAGAAGAAGATAAGGTAATCGAAGCCATTGAGTACCAAAACAAAGCGGAAAATGGCTATATGTTAGCCATTCAATATCACCCTGAAAGAATGTCAGATACTTGTTCACCCGCTTTCAGCGAAAACATAAAAAAAGATTTTTTAACTGCCATCCGGCAAACAAACACGAAAAAATTGGACATAAAAAATCCAGCTACAGGGCAAGTCATTGCAAGTTTGCAAGTTGACCAGCCAGTGACCATTAAGAAAAAATACGACCTATTAGTTGAAGGTCAAAAAGAATGGGCAATTGTTCCCTTAAGTGAAAGAATAAATAAAATAAAGGCATTTGCCCATTTATTAGAAGCAGAAAAGGAAAAATTAGCTGCCATTCTTACCTCGGAAGTAGGTAAGCCCCTGCAACAATCAAGAAATGAGATAAATGGAGCTATTGCAAGAATTAACTGGCTTTCTGGAAATGCCTTAAAATATCTCTCCGAAGAAGTCATGTATCATGACGACAACATGACAGAAATAATACGATATGAGCCATTAGGCGTTATAGCTAACATATCAGCCTGGAATTATCCCTATTTAGTAGGAGTAAATGTGTTTATTCCGGCTTTGTTAGCTGGAAATTCAGTTGCTTATAAACCATCGGAATATGCAAGTCTGACTGGTCTAGAAATTGCGCGCTTGTTTGTTTTGGCGGGCATTCCAGCAAATGTCTTTCAAGTAATGACAGGAGGTGCTGAAACAGGTGAAGAACTGCTTCGCTTACCTTTGGATGGTTATTTTTTCACTGGTTCTTACAAAACCGGCAAATATATTTACACCCAGGTAGCGCCTAAAATGGTGATTTGCCAGTGCGAACTGGGTGGAAAAGATCCTTTATATGTTACCGATGATATTCAAAATATAGACCTTGTAGCAGCGGGAACTGCTGATGGTGCATTTTACAATAATGGGCAAAGTTGTTGCGCAGTGGAACGTATTTATGTTCATGAAAACGTTTATGAAAAATATGTTGAGGCATTTGTAAATGAAGTTAAGTCATGGAAACTAGGCCATCCCGAAGAAGAAGGCACCTATCTGGGAGCCTTAACAAGGGAAAGTCAACTCCTTTTCCTTGAACAACAGGTTAATGATGCTGTCAAGAAAGGGGCAACGCTAATGACTGGTGGAAAAAGAGCAGACAGACCAGGATATTATTTTGAACCTACTGTCCTTACACATGTAACCCATGACATGAGTGTGATGAAAGAGGAATCTTTCGGACCAATTATAGGTATTATGTCTGTGAAAAATGATGAGGAAGCCTTAAAATTAATGGCCGATACGGAATATGGACTTACCGCCGCGGTTTATAGTACTCAAAGGGAACGTGCAGAAAACATCCTAGCTAAATTAAATACAGGCACCGCTTACTGGAATTGTTGCGACAGGGTAAGTGCTGCTTTACCCTGGAGTGGCAGGCAACAATCTGGATTTGGCTCAACACTTTCTCATGCAGGAATCCGCACCTTTACTAAAGTAAAAGGATATCATTTGCGAAGTTAAAAAAAATGATTAAGGCCATCTAGCAGAATCCATGACAACATGTTTAATTGATTTGTTTTTCGATTCTTTTTGATAGCTATACGATAAATGAATGAGTCCATTAGCCGACTGAATAAGAGAAGGATAAGAAAAACTTCCCTTTCCTGGGTCAACTTCTTCCAGGGTAATTTTCTGATACCAGTTTTCCCCTTCGTCTTTTGACAGATAAAGCATTAATCTATGGCGTCCATCGTATAAATCATTCCCTACAAAGGCAATTCGCCCATCTTTGAGAGTCAATAATTCAACACTTGCCGTATTTGGAATCGTTGTTTTTATTGCAGCAGACCAGGTTTCCCCCTGATCTTTAGAAATACTTTTTTGAACATGAGGAGGTTCATCTCCACTATCCCTCATAAACGCCACAATTTCTCCGTTTTTTCTTTGAATCAAGGCAGGTTGAATGGGCCCCCGCCCCACTATGGGCAATCCAGGTCGCCATGTTTCACCCTGATCTTCAGAAATAGCTGTTATGGAAAGATTAAAACCGTCTGAATAAAGAGGTAAAATAATTTTATTTTCCCCAATTAACAAGGGTTTTATTCGAGTCATCCAACCAATACTTCTTTTAACAGGGTCACCGGCTGCTTTGACAATCATCTCATCATATTTAGGAGCATAACCAGCCCAACCAATCCCGTGTGAAGGTAAAATTTTGAGTTTTTCCTTTACTTCCAGAGCAAAAGCATCTGAAGGTTTAAGTAAAATATTGTCTTGCCAGAGCCATTTTGGCGGCCCTGGCTTATTATAATCTACAGAAGTACGCACTTTGATGATAGATTGTTCCCATAAATTTGCCTGGACGGCAATCCACACTAGAAATAATTTACCCGACTGATTTAGGAATAAAACGGGATTACAATCAGGTATATTGGGGGTATCGGCCATTAAAAAGGGTTCAGACCAGAAATTACTGCCTTTTACCAGACGCGCGCCCATGAGTTTTACATCATCGGCAGTCCTTTCACCTGACCCTTGGAACCAAACACAGAGTAAATCGCCTGTGGGTAAAGAGACCAGACTACTTCCATGAACATGTTTTTCTTGTTCTGGAAATATCAATTCACTTGAAACAAATTGCGCCAATGAGATAGTTGTATTGGCTAACAAAAAAAATAGAAGGAAAACAGCCCATCTTAACATCATAAATATTTTACCCTTTAAAAATGAAACAACCTTTTATTTATCAGGATCTGGACAGGCTTTCACCAGTTTAAGCGCCTCCTCCATATATATTTCTGCGGTCATCTCTCCCAGGCTTGTGCGGGTTACATATTCATAGCGTTTAAAACTATTATAGTCCACTTTTGCCAGCATATAACCAAAGGCATCATTGGTCAAACCCAAAAGAAAAGGCATTTTTGTTGGCATATTTCGCTTCACATAATACCCAACATTAGGCATTGCTTCACCTGGAACAGAAAGTAACTGAGCAGGTCCGATGTTGATTAAATTTAATTGCGTGGTAATTTTATTATCAAAAAATGCATCATATTTCATCGAAGATTTTTGAATAATATACTGCATCAAAGGTGATTCAACTGGAAAAGTTAAGGGACGCGAGGCAATAAAAAGGGAAGGGTTTTCTAAAAAAGGCGCTTTATTTATAATTCTAAGCGCTTCACTTCCAAGAAGTTCACCAATTCTTATACATTCTGACCATGAATTATCCTCCTTTTGACCCTGACCTTCCTTTCCGTATTCAAGTCTGGTGTCGGCCGTGACCATACCTCCAATAGCCCCATTCATAAATATAGCCATACCACCTGTACTATTTTCTATTTTTTCATAAAGTGGACCGCAAAGATCGGGGCTTAAAATACCCTGTTTGTTCCCCAAAACCTCAGGGTGAATGGCATAGTTTACCAAAGTAGCAATAGGTTTACCCTTATTTGCACCCTCTGTTGCCACAGCTTGAATGATACCACAACGAGGATCATAAAGAGCAGGTGCATAATAATTATAGGAAATTTTTCCAATAGCATCTTCCATTGCCACCTTTAGGACGGCTGGTTGTTTGTTTGCCAGAGCTTCATTAACTGCATCAGCTATTTGCTGGACGCAAAATTCTAAGTATTTTAAATCAGCATAGGATTGCCCTTTTGCATCAGGAAATCCATAAGGATCGGGGGCGCTATGGGTATGTGTAGCTCCTATAAGTATATTTTCAGGAGAAATACCATTGATGAGAGCTCTGGAACGATTTCCTAGTATAGAA
>Ga0214917_10004122_pt1 | contig 16370 bp, 10 predicted proteins | sample LL_1208_BB_MetaG_FD_177983 | JGI IMG/M metagenome (GOLD analysis project Ga0214917, IMG submission 177983) | Freshwater microbial communities from Lake Lanier, Atlanta, Georgia, United States - LL_1208_BB | ecosystem: Environmental > Aquatic > Freshwater > Lake | place: USA: Georgia | collected... | reverse complement strand
GCGGCAAATGTCTCGTCGCGTGGGCCACATGTATCCAGCGCGGCCCAAAGCTCCTCGAGCATTCGCCGACCCCTCGCCTCGTCGTGCGAGGCATGCCGGCCGGTGGAAACCCTCGGCGTTTCCACCGGGGGGAGCGCCTGCCGGCTACGGCTGGCCGAGGAGCGAGTCGAGCACTTCCGTCAGTTCGGCCGTCTGCAGCGGCACGCGCACCATCCGCCTCCGTCCGTCCAGGTGCACGCGGCCGGCGAGGTCGCCCTGCGAGGGATCGACGAGGAGCACCGCCGGCACGTCGCGGAGCGAGGGATCGCCGGGCAGATGATTGAACGCCTCGACGCCCGAGTCGCCGAACGAGGCCGCGCTGATCATGAGGCAGTCGGCGGCCCGCGGGCTCGCGGCGCAGCGGTCGAGGGCCCGCTGCAGATTCTCGGTCAACAGCACCTTGTACCCGAGCTTCTTGAGGAGTCCGCGCAATTCGGCCTGCTCGTCGGGCGATGCTTCGGCCAGCATGAGCGTGCCCTTCACCGCAGCCCGCGTCGCGTCCGCCTTGGCCGCCGCCGGCTTCGCGACGGCATGCGGGCCCGCGGCCGACGGGGTGCCCGCGCCGGCCGCGGCATACCGCGCCGCCAGCGGCTCCAGCGCCCGGCGCACGTCCGTGGACGACTGGAACCTCTCCTCGGGATTGAGGTGCATCATGCGGGTGACCACGTCCACGACCTCCCGCGGCAGGTCGGGTGCCCGCCAGGCCAGTGGTTCGACGCCGGTGAAGCGGCGCGGATCGGTCCGCACGGCCCGGTCGCGCGACTCCGTCAGGGCCGACGCGCCGCTCAGCGCCAGGTAGGCGACGGTGCCGAGGAAGTAGATGTCGCTGCGGATGCTGTCGTCCCGGACCTTGCCGATGCTCTCGAGGGTGGCGTAGTCGACGGTCCGCGGCTGGCCGCTGCGGCGGAGCGCCTTGGTCGCCGTCGTGTCGCCGCCGGCGAGGCCGAAGTCCACGAGTTTCGCCTGGCCCGAGAAGGCAATGAGGACGTTCGAGGCCTTGATGTCGCGGTGCGTCACCCCGAGTCGATGGGCGTATTCGAGTCCTTCCATCAGCTCCTGGATGATCGCCAGCGCCCGCGGCAGGTCGATGGCGCCGCGCACCCGCACGAGTTCGCGCAGCGTCTGCCCCTCCACGAACTCCATCGTGATGTAGCTGGCGTTGTGCTCCCGTCCGACGTCCTCGATGGCGACGATGTTGGGATGACGGAGGAGCCGCCCCATCTCCCCTTCGCGCTGGAACGACTGGCACTTCTCCGGATCGGAGCTGTAACGGCTGCGGAGCACCTTCACGGCGAGGATGTCGCCGGTGTCGGCGTGGATCGCCCGGTACACCCGCGAGAACGATCCGGCACCCACCTGGTAGAGGATCTTCGCCCTTCCGTAGAAGTATCCCTCGGCGTCGCCGCGCAGCAGCCGGTCGAGCTGGTAGCCCGTCAGCAGTTCGTGCCGGACGAGTGCGGACCCGAGGTCGCCGACGGGGACGTTGCGGCCGCCCAACTCGCTCCAGACGCCGTCGAGTTGCGACGGCTGGACGAGGTCCAGCTGTTCCAGCCGCTGGGCGAGATCATCAGCCGTCGTCGGCTTCATGCGCGTGGCGACCGCCGCGGGACGGCAGGAGGGGGGGATGGTGGGGGCGGGGCGGACCGGCCGCCTGCGGACCTGGCGGTCGGGGCAGGATGCGAAGCGAGCGGGGAGCGGCGCGATGGCCTCGGCCCGCGACCAGGAACCCGTGCTTCTACGGACATCTTAGCTGAATGTTCGCGTGGTCGTCGCGGCGCCGGCCCTCCGGACGCTGGAAAAGAAATGGCTTTTTTCGGGCCGCGGCCGCCCCACCGGTACGGTCGGCACAATCGGCAGAGCCACCCGCCGGCCGGTTGGCCGTCGCCGCCGGTCCGCGGCCCCTCCGGCCCGCCACCGCCGTCGATCACTCTGGAGCCTGCCGCGGCGGCGGTGGTACAACCCCGCCCCCTTTCCCTTCCCCGTCAGGCCGCCGCCCCCGCCCCGGCCACCCTGGGAGATTCCATGCCCGGTCCGCCGCCGCCCTTGCCGCTTCGTGCCCTGCGACGGTCGGCGTGGTGGTGCGTCCTCGCGGCCGCAGCGGCCACGGGCCGTGCCGCGGACGTCGATCAGGGCTTCGAGGAGGGGCCCACGCGGTGGTCGATCGCCGAGTCCGACTGCAGCCCGCGGCTCATCGGGCATGCGATCACCGCCGACGCGGCCCGCGGGGGCGCCGCGGGCGAGCGGCTGGCGGTCACGGCCACGGCGGGAACGACGCTCCGCCTGCAGCTGCCGATCGGGTCTGCCAGCGTGATCGACGAGCTGCGCGGGTCGGTCTGGGTGCGGGCCAATCGGCCCGGGCTGCGGTTCGGCGTCCGCGTCAGGCTGCCGAACATGACGGCCCGGCGCACCGGGCGGCCTGTCGAGATCGTGGTCTTTGGCACCGCCTCGCGCGATCCCGACCGCTGGGAACGGCTCGCGTTCGGCGACGTGGCGACGGGCCTCGAGCGGCAGCAGCCGGCGCTGCGGGCCCAGCACGGACCGGCCGGCACGGTGGCGGGCGCCGTGGCCACCCACGTCGTCCTCGAACTCTACTCCGCTCCCGGACGGTACGAGCTCTCGATCGACGACCTCCGCGTCGAGGGCGTCGTCCAGTCACCGCCGGTCGCCGGCCCCGATGCCCGGCGGCCGTCCCCGGAGACGGTTGTCGCGCCGCCCGCCCCGGCCGTGCAGCAGGCGGCGTTCGCCGAGCCCGTGGCCGCACCGGCGGCCCCACCGACCGCGGCGCTCACGCGCGGCGTGCTCGAAGTCGGCGGACAGCCGTTCTTCCCGCGGAGCCTCGACCACAACGGCGAACCACTGCTCACGGTGGCGCGGCTGGGCTTCAACTGCGCGCGGCTGTCGGCGCCGGCGACGGCCGACCTCCTGGCCGAGGCCGAGCAGGCCGGGATCTGGCTGATCTCGCCGCCGCCCGAACTCCCGGACATCGACATCCGCGAGGCCGATGCGCCCCCCACGTTCTCGTCCCGCTGGGATCGGGTGATCTTCTGGGACATGGGCAGCGGCCTGGCGGAGCAGGACGTCGAACGGCTCGCGGAACGGGCCCGCCGGGTGCGCACCTGCGACGCGCGGGGCTGCCGGCCGCTCCTGGCCGCCGCGGACTCCGGGCTGCGGGCAGCCTCCCGGCACGTCGACATGCTCGTCGCCCGCCGCACGGTGCTGGGCACGAGCCTGGAACTCGTCGACTACCTGGCGTGGCTGCGCGAGCGGCCGCGGCTCACGCGTCCCGGAACGCCGATCATGGCCTCCCTCTCCACGGAGATCGATCCGCGCACGGCCCGCCAGGCCGCGGCACTGTCGGGAATCGGCGGGCAGGGGCTGGCGGTCGATCCCGAGAGCCTGTGCCTCGCCTCGCTGGCCGCGGTGTCGGCGGGCACACGGGGCATCCTGTTCTCGTCGACGCGGCGGATCGACGGCGATGACCATGAGTCACGGGCCCGGGCCGCGGCCGCGCTCGCGATGAACCTGCAGCTGCGGATCCTCGAGCCCTGGGGCGCGGCGGGGCGGTTCGCGGCGGCGGCACAGTCGAGCGACCCCGAAGTGCAGGCGGTGGTGCTGGAGGCCTCGCGGGCGCGGATGGTCGTCGTCAGCCGCTGCGTCCAGGGGGCGCAGATCGTGGCCCGTCACTACCACGGCGACCTGCCCCGCAACTCCCAGCCGCTCACGCTGCTCGTGCCGGGCGTGCCGGAGGCGCACCAGGCATGGGAGGTGTCTCCCGGCGGCCTGCGACCGTTGCGGCACAAGCGGGTGACCGGCGGCATCTCGGTGACGCTCGACTCGTTCCGCGCGCACGGACTCGTGCTGCTCAGCGGCGATCCGGCGGTGACGGCGCACGTGCAGGAGCGGGTTCGCGGACTCGTCCCGGCGGAACTCGCCTCCGCCCGGAGCCAGGCCGAAACGGTGCTCTCCGACGATGCGAGCCTGCTGGGCCGACTGCCTTCCGCGGCGTTGGGCAACCTGCCCGTGGCCGCGATGCTCGCCGAAGCGCAGCGCGACATGCAGCTGGCCGCGGCCGCCACGGCGGACCCCATGGTGGCGATCGACGCCTGGCATCGGGCGGCGGCCATCGGCGGCCAGGTCGAGCGGCTGGCATGGGAGCGGGGCGTGCTGGCGACCGGATCGATGGTGGCCAGCCCGCTGTCCACATCGGACGCCACGCTCGCCGAGCACTGGCGGTTCGTCGAGGCGCTCCCCGCGACCGTGCCGGGGGCCGAGCTGCTCGAGGGCGGGGCGATGGAACGCATCGAGGATCTGGCCGCCGCCGGCTGGCGGCACTTCGCGCTCGAGCAGCAGCAGCTCGCGACGGCGGTGGAGATCGATCGGGCACAGCCCGCCGGCGGCAGCGGCAGCCTCGTGCTCCGCGCGGAGCCGGTCGCTGCGGCCGACGCGCCCGTCGTGGTGGAGACGCCGCCGGTGTGGGTGACGACACCCGCGATCCGGGCCCCCGCGGGCAGGCTGCTGGAAATCCAGGCCCGTGTCTGGGTGCCGCGGCCGATCAAGGGCAGCGTCGACGGCCTGCTCGTCTTCGACTCGCTCGGCGGACCGGCCCTGGCCGAACGGGTCGGCACGACGCAGGCGTGGCGGCGACTCGTGCTCTACCGGATCGTGCCCCCCGATGCGGGCGACGAGCCCCTCACGGTCACCTTCGCCCTCACCGGCATGGGCGAGGCCCGGATCGACGACGTGTCGATCCGCGTGCTGGAGCGGGGCGGGGGCGTGCCGGCCACGGTGGTGTCGGCCACACCCCCGACCGGACGGGAAGGCCCCGGCTTCGCGCGGCCGAGCGACCTGCTCGCGCCGCCGCCCCCGCCGCTGCCGGTGCCGCCGGGGGAGGCCACCGCGGCGAACGGCGTCCAGCCGCTGCCGGCGGCCGCACTCGCCCCGACCGCTGCCCCGCCGGCCCCGACCGCTCCGCCGGCGGGTCCGCCCGTCGCGGGGCCGCAATGGCCGGGCATGAACCTCGAGTGGCCCAAGCTGCTCCCCTTCGGCTCGTCCTCCGCCGCGCCGCCGCCCGGCCCCGGCGGCGGCACGATCGACCCCTTCAAGCGGGCCCGCTCCGCGGCCCCCTGAACCGCGCCGCTTCCGCTACATTCTTCGGGGCTGCCGCCGGCGGACCGCCCGGCCGCGGACGCCGTCGGGTCAGCGGGTTCCAGGACGCTTCCTCATGCACTCTGGTTTGCGGTTCCGTGCGGAATTGCTGACGGGCGTGGAGGCTGCCTGCCGCGGCCCCCGCCCCCATTCGGCCGCCACGCGGGACCTCGCCGTCGCGGTCATCGAAGCCACCGATCACGCGCTGCGGGAAAGCGAGGCGCTGGCGGCCGCGGGCGACGCGGGACAGCCCGTGGCCGTCGGCATCGTGGAGAAGTCGGTGGGGGATTACGTCACGGCGCTCGACCTCGGACTCGACCGCCAGCTCGGCCGGGTGCTGACGGCGATCCGCGGGGTGCCGATCGTCTCGGAGGAAGGGCCGGCCCCCGACGACATGCACGCCCTCCCCGAGGCCTGGCTCATCGATCCGCTCGACGGCACCACGGCATCGATCTGCGGCGAGTTGGGGCTGTGCGGACCGATGGTGGCGCACCTCGAGCACGGCGTGCCGCGGGCGTCGGTGATGCTGTCCCTCGACGGCACGACCCTGGGGCTCGCCGAACGCGGCGCGGGAGCGGCGGTGCTGCGGGTCGATGCCGGCGGAGCGCGGTGGCTGCCCGGGGACGCCTTCGACCGCATCGGCACCCTCCGGCAGGGGTGCGTGCTCTTCAATCCCCAGAGCGACGCTGCCCGGTCGCATCCGGCGTTCGCCGCGCTGCACGCGGCCCTGCGCACCGGCCGGCACACGCTGGCGATCGAGAGCCGCATGCCGCACTCCATGGCCAGCCTGGCGTTGGGCATGCACCGGCGGCTGGCGGTCGTCCACGACAATTCGGCGGAGTTTCCCAAGCAGATGGCGTGGGACGTGCTGCCGGTCCAGCTGTGGGTCGAGGAACGCGGGGGCGTGTTCTGGGGGATCGACGGCCGTCCCTACGACGTCAGGCGGCCGATGCCGATCATCGCCGCGACGCGGGCCGACATCGCCGAGCAGTTGGTGCGTCTCGCCGGCTGAACGGCGCGGCCGGACCCGCGGCCGCCGCCCGCGGCGGGACCTTCACTGCTGCTGGGCCTCGGCCGTGTCGTCGTACGCCGGCACGTGCCGCAGCACGGAGTGCATCGGCACGTCGAGCGGCGCCAACTGGTCGTGCCACGACATCGAGGGCAGCCTGTCGAGCGTCCGCGTGGCGACGCGGACCGTGATCCGCTCGTCGCCAGCGCCCCGGTAGATGCCCTTGTTGGGGGGCACGTCGGTGAAGTCGCGGCCCACGGCCGTCTTGACGAATTGTCCGTTCACGGGACAGCCGTTGGTGGGGTCGAATCCCGTCCAGCCCACGTCGGGCAGCCACACCTCGCACCAGGCGTGGCTCTGCGACTCCTTGTTCTCGCGGTGGATGTAGCCGCTGACGTACCGGGCCGGCACGCCGAACGACCGCAGCACGGCGATCATGAGGTGGGTGAAATCCTGGCACACCCCCTTGCCCCGCGACAGCAGGTGATCGATCGGCGAGGTCGCGTCGGTGACGTCGCGGGCGTACTCGAATCGCGCGCGGATGCTCTCGGCGACCTGGCAGACCCACATCCCGACCCGCATCCGCGGCAGCGGCCGGAGTTCGTCGAGAAGCGGATCCAGCAGCGGGGTGCCGCGCACCGGCCCGCGGAGCGGCAGGTAGTCGATCGCCTCGAGGGGCAGCGGCCAGGCATCGACGGTGGCGGCGGTCGAGAACGTCGTCTGGCTCGCCATCGGCCCGATTCCCTGGTCCTCCGTCTCGACCACGCTGGCCGCCAGGATGCGGAGCGCCGACGGCGGCCGGAGCAGGTTGAAGTGATGCACCCGGTTGCCGAAGCCGTCGACGTAGGTGGCGATGCTCACCGGCTGGCCGATGCTGACGCGGAAGGAGTGGCACCGCTGGACGGCGTCGCTCACCGGCTCCATCCGCAGTTCGCACAGCCACTCGCTGACCGGCTGCGAGTATTCGATGGCCGTCTCGTGCTGGATTTCCAGGATCATCGCGTGGGCTCCGGATGGGACGGACGGCGGCGGGCCGCGGGGCCGGATCGGCTAGTGCAGGGCGTACTGCTGCTGGAGGAGGCTGCCGATCCGCGCGCACCGCGTCAGCGAACGGCCCAGGAACGCGTGCAACCGCTCGCCGTCCACGGCGCCGTCGTCGAGGTAGACCAGATCGTTGAGCAGCCGGCCGACGGTGCGGATGACCTCGTCGTCGCACCGCTCGGGCAGCCGGCCGCTGATCTCGGTGAGCGACCGCAGGACCGCCGCCAGGCAGAACCGCACCGAGTGGGGGAAGTCGGCGTTCGTGAGCAGGAATTCCACGACCCGCTCCGGCTCGACGCGGCTGATGTAGAGCCGCTGGTAGGCCTCGTACGCGTTGCAGTTCTTGAGCACGGCGCCCCAGCGCAGGGTGCCGATGGGGAGGTCGGCGGTGCCGCCCCGTTCCAGCAGCCCGAACGTGGAGTCGAGGATCCGCAGCACCTTCTCCGCCCGCTCCAGGTGCCGTCCGAGCTGGATGAAGTGCCAGCCCTCGTCGTGCATCAGCGTCGCCTCGCAGACACCGTGGAACAGCAGGACGCCGATCTGCGTCTCTTGGCAGAAGTCGTGGGACGACTCGGCCACCCGCACCGGCAGCGCCGCCTCGGAGAGCCGCCAGTAGAGCTTGTTGAGCTCGCGCCACATCGGCGGGCTGATGGAGCCGCGGATGCTGCGGGCGTTGTTGCGGGAGCGGTTCACGCAGGCCATCACGCTGCCGGGGTTGTCCATGTCGAGCAGCAGCCAGCGCTGCACCGCGCCGACGGGATGCTCGCCGGCACGGATCTGCGGCGGCGGCTGCCGCAGCACCGACAGCAACGCGTTCCACTCCAGTTCCACCGGGTTCGAGAGCACGCCGTGGAGGTCGAGGTCGAGCTGGAAGGTGACGTCCACGGCCCGCGCGATGTGGTCGGCCCGCTCCAGGTAGCGGCTCATCCAAAACAGGGCGTCGGCGACCCGGCTGAGCATGCGTCGTCTCACTCCGTCCGGTGCGGGGCGGGGCTCTTGTCGGCGAGGATCCAGGTGTCCTTGCTGCCGCCACCCTGCGAACTGTTCACCACGAGGCTGCCCTTGGGGAGCGCCACGCGGGTCAGGCCGCCGGGCGTGACGGTGACCCGCTCTCCGCAGAGCACGAACGGCCGCAGGTCGAGGTGGCGGCCCTCCAGCCGGCCGTCCACGAACGTGGGGTGGGTGGAGAGTTGGATCGTGGGCTGGGCGATGAAGTCGCGCGGGTTCGCCTCGATGAGGCGGCGGAACTCCTCGCGTTGCTCGCGGGTCGATGCCGGGCCGATCAGCATGCCGTAGCCGCCCGATTCGTTGACCCGCTTCACCACCAGCGTTTCGAGCCGGTCGAGGACGTGGCTGCGGTGCGCCGGGATCTCCGGGCGGAACGTCTCCACGTTGTGGAGCAGCGGATCCTGCTGGAGGTAGTACCGGATCATGTCGGGGACGAACGGGTAGATCCCCTTGTCGTCGGCGATCCCCGTGCCGATGCTGTTGGCGAGGGCGACCGTGCCGGCGCGGTAGGCGTTGACGAGCCCCGGCACGCCGAGGGCGCTGTCCGGCCGGAACGTGAGGGGGTCGAGAAAGTCGTCGTCGATCCGCCGGTAGATGACGTCCACCCGCTGGCGGCCTCGCGTGGTCCGCATGAACACGCGGTTGCCGTCGACGAAGAGGTCGCGGCCCTCGACGAGTTCGATCCCCATCCGCTGGGCGAGGAAGCTGTGCTCGAAGTAGGCGGAGTTGTACATCCCGGGGCTGAGGAGCACCGCGGTCGGCTGGGACACCGATTCCGGGGCGATGTACTGCAGCACGTCGAGCAGAGCGGCGGGGTAGTCGTCGTTGGGCAGGACGTCGTAGTCGTTGAACAGCGAGGGAAACACCCGCTTGATCACCTGGCGGTTCTGCAGCATGTAGCTGACGCCGGATGGCGTGCGGGCGTTGTCCTCGAGCACGAGGTACGTGCCGTCCGCCGCCCGGATCAGGTCGGTGCCGCAGATGTGGATGTAGATCCGCCGCGGCACGTCGACGCCCACGAACTCGCGGCGAAAAAACCCCCCCTGAAGCACCAGGCCCGCCGGCACGACGCCGTCCCGCAGGATGTGCTGCTCGTGGTAGACGTCCCAGAGGAACAGGTTCAGGGCGTTGATCCGCTGCGTCAGGCCCGCCTCGATCAGCCTCCACTCGGCGGCGGGGATGATCCGCGGCACCGGGTCCATGGGCCAGACCCGCTCGATCCCCTCCTCGGCCCGGTAGACCGTGAAACCGACGCCGTCCTGCCGCATGGAGAGGTCGGTCATCGCCTTGCGGCGGCGGAAGTCCTCCGGCGTCGTCTGCTGGAGCCGCTCGTGCAACGCGGCGTAGTGCGGCCGGGGCGCCGGCTCGCCGGCGACCGTGCCGCCGAACATTTCGTCGAACGCCGCCCCGAGCTCGTAGCCCGCGAACAGGCCCTCCTGCCCGGAAACCGCGCATGGCATGCCCGCCGCGTGGGCAACGTCCGCCTCGGGGTGGGCCATGATCCGCGGTTTCCTTGACGACAACGCCGGGTCCGATAGTCTGCGGGCCTCGACCGGTCCGCCCGCACATCCCGTGCAGCAAGTTCTGCGCCGATCGCGAAACCATCGCCTCCGGAGCCTGCCATCCGATGACGTACTGCGTCGGGATTCGTACCCATCAGGGCCTGGTGCTGGCCTCCGATTCCCGCACGAATTCGGGGATCGACCAGGTCGAAGTCTGTCGGAAGATGCACAACTTCGTGATTCCCGGCGAGCGGATGTTCACGATCTTGTCGAGCGGCAGCCTGTCGCTGACGCAGTCGGTGATGACGCGGCTGGAGCAGGCGTTCCGCGCCGGCGACGGGCTGGCCAGCGCCGCCAACTTCTACGAGGCGGCGCGGTGCGTGGGCGACCAGGTGCGGGCGGTCGGCGCTCTCGACCGCGAGTACATGGAGCGGGACAACATCAGCTTCGCGGTCAACCTGCTCGTCGGCGGCCAGATCCGCGGCGAGGCGCCGCAGCTCTACCTCATCTACGCCCAGGGGAATCCGCTGCGCTGCACGCGGCTGTCGCCGTTTCTGCAGATCGGCGAGAGCAAGTACGGTCGGCCGATCCTCGATCGCGGCATCCGCTTCGGCGAGACCACGCTCGACCAGGCGGTGACCTACGCCATCATCTCGCTCGACTCCACCATGCGGTCGAACGTGGCGGTCGGGCCGCCGATCGACCTGCTCGTCTACGCCAACGACGACCTGGCCGTGAAACGCTACCGACGGCTCGACGCCAGCGATCCCGAACTCGGAGACATTCGCAGCAGCTGGGAACAGGCGCTGCGGCACGCGATCACCACCGTGCCGCAGATCGCCTTCTCGGCGACGCCGGCGCAGGAGCAGCTGGCGGTGGCCTACACCCGCCACAGGCCCGGCGACGGCTGACGCCGCTCAGCCGCGGGGCACGGCCCGACGCGTGGCCTCGGCGCCGAGGCCGGCGCGGAGGCGGCGGGCGTCGGTGTCGAGCCGGCGCAACGCCGCGGCGACACGGTCCACCAGCTGCCGTTCGTCGAGACGGGCGATCTCCTCGGCCGGGATGACGCGGCCGAACTCCAGGCGGATGCGGCCCGGACGCGGCAGCAGCCGCGTCCGCGGCCAGCACTCGTAGGCGCCGACGATCGCCACCGGCACGACGGGCACGCCGGCCTTCTTCGCCAGCAGCGCGAACCCGCTCTTGATCTCGCCGAGGCGGCCGTCCGCCGTCCGCGTGCCTTCGGGAAACATCATCACCGCGCGGCCCGCCTGCAGGCGGCCGATCACGGCCTTCATCGACTTCAGCATGGAGGCATTGCGGTCGATCGGGATCGCGTCGAGCGCCGTGATGACGGCCGCGAACGGCGCGAACCCGTACAGCGAGCCGCGGGCCAGGCTCGACAGCCGCCGATCGGTGGCCAGCCCCAGGAGCAGCGGGTCGAGGTGGCTCTGGTGGCTCGACAGCACGAGCAGCCCGCCCGTGCGCGGCAGCGGCTCGGCGAACCGCACGCGGAAGCCGAGCAGCGTCACGGCGAGCGTCCGGCACAGCACCCACAGGCAGTCGTACAGCCAGCGGCCCCAGCCCCGCTGGCCGCCGCCCGATTCGGGGGCGTCGGTCATGGCCGCACTCCCCCCCGCCGGCGGGCCGCGACCATCTCGGCCAGCCGCTGCACCACCTCCTCGGCCGAGAGGCCGTCGGTCTCGAGGAGCACGGCGTCGTCGGCCTGCCGCATCGGTCCGACCGCCCGCGACGCATCGGCATCGTCGCGGCGGGCCTGCGATTCGAGCACCGCCTCGAGCGGCTGGGGGCGGCCCCGTTCCGCCTCCTCCCGGTGGCGGCGGCGGGCGCGTTCCTCGGGCGCGGCGGTGAGGAACACCTTCAGCTCCGCATGGGGGAACACCTCCGACCCCTGGTCCCTCCCCTCCGTCACCACGTCGATGCCCTGCGCCATCCGGCGCTGGACCCGCTTCATCGCCTCGCGCACCGGCGCCGCGTCGGCCACGGGGCGGGTCGCGGCCGTGATCCGCTCGGTGCGGATCTCGGCCGACACGTCGCGGCCGTCGACGGTGACGCGGCCGTCGCGAAATTCGATGCGGATCTGCTCGGCGAGCGCCGCCAGCCGCGGAGAGGCGTCGAGCGGGATGCCCCGCTCCAATGCCGTCAGCGCCACGGCGCGATACATCGCGCCGGTGTCCATGTAGCACCAGCCCAGGCGGGCCGCCAGGCTGCGGGCGGCCGAACTCTTGCCGGCACCGGCCGGGCCGTCCAGGGTGACGATCATGACGCGAACTCCACGTCGAGGTGCAGCCACTCGTGGCGGCGGAGCATCACGGTGACCCGACCGCCGGCCACCGCCACCTGTTTCGCCGTCGTGTCCGCAGGCGGCAGGCTGCGGCCATCCTCCCCGCAGACGCTCGCGCGGGTCACGGCGGCGGCCCATTCCAGCCGCACCTCGCCGGCCGTTCCGGCGCTCTCCAGCAGGCCCACCCGCGCACCGGTGATCCGGCCGGCGGCGTGCCTCACATCCGCCACCGTGAGCCGCACGTTGTCGGGAACACCGGCCGGCCAGGCCGTCTGCCAGGCCGCGGTGGGCAGGCCGGCGAGCAGCGCCACGGCGATGTCCCACGGCCGCTCGAGTCCGACCCCCATCGCGAGCCGGCAGGGTGTTGCCGGTCCCACCGCCGCGGGCAGGACCGTGTCGATCATGTGCGGGCTGGTGCGGACGTGCCAGGGCAGGCCACCCGTCAGGATCGTGACCCGGTTGCCGGCGTCGTCGGTCCGGCCGAGCTCGAGGAACCACGGGGCCGTGAACCGGCCACGCTCGGTGACGACCGACTGCGTCAGCAGGCTGCGGCTGACGTCGAGGTCGTCGTTTTCGTTCCAGGCGAATCGGCAGGCGGCATGGTGCTCGAACAGGGGGCCGCGCGGTGCCTCGACGAGCCGCACCTCGACGTCGAGCACCGCGAGCGGCAGCCCGGGCACGAGCTCGACCCGCTGGGTGAACGTTCCCACGGTCCGCTGCCGGTCGTCCACGAGCCGTCCCCGGCTGAGGATCGCCTCGCCGCGCCCCTCGGCCGCCGGCACCCGTTCGATGGCGTCGGCGGCCATGCCGGAGTGGACGGCGCGATCGGTCACGTCCTCCCAGGGCTGGCCCACCGCGGGCGCCGGTCGGGTCGTCCGCACGGCCAGCCGCTGCGACAGGCGATTGCCCCGGTCCGCGGGATGACGCAGCGAGAGCAGGCCGCCAGTGCCGCGATGGACCTCGACCCGCAGGCGATCGTGGGCGAGCACGAGGCCCTCGTCGGCACGCCCCGCGTTCCCCAACAGGCCCGCGATTCCCCAGCCGCGTCGCGGACGGCCCGTCGCGGCCGCGACGCCGGGACCGCCGCCGGATGCGGACGCTGCCGTCGCGGGGAGCACGGAGGCGAGGGACCGTCGGGCCTCCAGGATGCGCCGGGCCTCCTCGGCCGTCGCCACCATGCCGGCGGCGATCGGATCGCTGCCCGGCCCTTCGCGTGCGGGATCGACGTGGGCCGGTGCCGGCCCGACCGGAAACGCATCCGGCTCGAACGATACGAGCGTTCCGGCGCCCGGCGTGCGCCGGAACAATTCCGCCGGCGTGACGAACGTGCCGAGTGCCGTGCCGGCGGCGCCGATCCGCCGCAGGTCGTCGAACCACGGGCTGGCCGTACCGGCGTGGTGGGCGAACAGCAGCACGGCGGTGTGGTCGTGGTCCATCGCGTCGCCGAGCCGGTCCGGCAGGGCGAGGATCGTCTGGGCCGCACGGGCGTCGAGCGGGCCGCGGGCGACGCCGTCGAGCGAGCCGCCCCCCTGACCCTTCCAGCGCACGCGGCTGGCGGCCGGGTCGGGGAGGGGCGTGCCGTCGAACAGCGTCCACACCATGCCGGTGTACCCGAGCCCGACCAGGAGGTCGGGCAGCAGCGCCGTGGCACCGCCCGTCTGCTGGCCATAGGTGACCGGCACGCTGCCGACCAAGTCCTGCCAGACGCCGCGGCCGCGGGCGAAGGAGGCTGCCGCCTGCTCGGGCGTCCCGGTGTCGAACCACTCCTCGCCCAGCCGGCCGCCGACCGGGTCGAGCGTTCCCGCCGCGGCGCGAGCGCGGATGCGGGCGAGCGCGGCCGGGTTGCGGTGGGCCAGTCGTTCGAGCACCTGACCGGTGGCGACCAGCCCCAGTGGCACCGGCGCGTCCAGTTCGCGGTCGAGCCCGGGGCCGAGCGTCGAATCCGCGAGGAGCACGAGGTCGATCAGCCAGCAATCGACCGGGTAGTAATGGGCCCGCGTGGCCTCGAGGATGCCGTGGCATTCCCGGAGGGCGGCCTGGGCGGACGCGTCGTCGCCCGCGACCGCCGCCGTCGCCGCCCGCACGGCCGTCGCGGCGAAGTCGGTGGTGTCGAGGCCGCTCGTGGAACGCATCCGCTGGGCGACGAGTTCGGCGAGCAGCGCGGCGAGGCCGAGGGCGTGGAAGTCGGCTGCCAGTCCGCTGCCCGGGAGCGGTGCCGCGGGGGGCGGGCCGTCCGTCACGGCCGCCGCGGCCGCGGCGACGATCGCCTCCCGGCCGCAGACACCGCGCACCCAGCCGCAGTCCGCCGTGCACACGGCATCCACCTGGGCCGCGAAGCGGTCGTCCCACGGCGCGGGCACGATGCCCAGCGTCGCGGCGTCGGTCGGGGGAAGGTCGACGCTCGCCCAGCGCGGTGCGGCACGGGCCACCGCGATCAGCCAGGGATGCCAGGCCGCCGTCCAGGCTGCCAGCAACGCGTCGGCCTCCCCCTCTTCCAGCCAGCTGGGAAAGTCGTGCAGCGAGTGGCAGGGCAGGAAGACGGTGATCCGGTCGGGTGTCATGCGAACGAGTGTATCGTTCCATCGGCACGGGCATGCCGGCGGGGTGAGGGCGAGGGCGAGGGGAGGAACGCGACGCGTTTGACACCTCGCGCAGATCACTCGTAAAGTGTTGATAGGGAAGCCTTTGATGCCAGTCGGAAACCCGGCGTCGGCTCCCTTCGTTCCCGGTGGGATCCGGCAATGGCCCGTGGCAGCTACGTCTGGGGTGTCGACATCGGCAAGTGTGCCTTGAAGGCGCTGCGTTGCCGCGTGTCGTCCGATCCGCGCAAGCTCGAGGCGGTGGCGTGCGAATACATCGAGTACCCGATGATTCTCACCCAGCCGGAGGCCGACCCGGTCGAACTGGTCCAGTCGGCCCTGGAGCAGCTCATCAGCCGCCACGACCTGACCGGCGACTCCGTGGCGGTATCGGTGCCGGGCAACCAGGGGCTCGCGAAGTTCATCAAGCTGCCCCCCGTGGAGTCGAAGAAGATTCCGGACATCGTCAAGTACGAGGCCCGGCAGCAGATCCCGTTTCCGCTCGAGCAGGTGGTGTGGCGGTGGCAGCGGCTCGCCGGAGGCATGGAGGAGAGCGGCTTCGTGCTCGACGCGGAGGTGGCCCTGTTCGCCATGAAGCGCGAGCAGGTGTTCAAGGCGCTGGCGCCCTTGCAGCAGGCGGGCATCGACGTCGACATCCTCCAGCTGGCGCCGATGGCGATCGCCAACGTGGCGATGTTCGATCAGTTGCCCGACCCGTCCACCCTCGATCCCGACCAGCCGCTGCCCTCGATCGCGCTGGTGTCGATCGGCGTCGATTCGACCGACCTCGTGGTCACCAACGGTCGCCGCATCTGGCAGCGGAGCATCCCCTCCGGCGGCAGCAACTTCACCAAGGCGCTCGTGCAGGGAATGAAGCTGACGTTCTCCCGGGCGGAAAACCTCAAGCGGAACGCCGTCAAGGCGGAGGATCCCAAGGCCGTCTTCAAGATGATGAAGCCGGTGTTCAACGAGTTCTCCGCGGAGCTGCAGCGGTCGCTGAACTACTTCACCGGCACCGATCGCACCGCCACGATCGGCAAGGTGCTGCTGCTGGGGAACGCCACCAAGCTGCGGGGTCTCACGGAGTTCGTCGGGCAGCAGCTGCAGCTCGACGTGCAGCGGCTCGACAAGTTCAACGGCCTGGAGGGGGCGGGCGTCCTGGCGAACCCGGCGTTTCGCGAGAACCAGCTCGCCTTCGGCACCGCCTACGGGCTGGCCCTGCAGGCCGCGAACGCCGCCTCCATCCGCACCAACCTCCTGCCGGACGAGATCGTCATCGATCGGATCGTCGAGGCCAAGAAGCCGTGGGCCGTGGCGGCCCTGGTGGGGCTGCTGGCCGCCGCGCTGATCAACTTCTTCGGACTGTTCGCCGCGTGGACGGCCTACGCACCCGAGATCTATGCCGCCGCCTTCGGCAAGGCGGAGGACGTCAAGAAGCGATCGGCCGCGGCGACGGCCGAGATCAGCCAGGTGCGGGACCAGCAGGCGGCGTCGATCGCCCAGCAGCAGTGGCTCGCGAAGGTGCAGAACCAGCGGTTCGAGGCGCTCGACATGATGCGGGCGGTGCAGTCGCTCCTGCCCCGCGACGAGGAGGGAGCCGTGCCGGCGAACCTGGCCGACCGCCAGGAGTTGCACATCGATCGCATGGACTGCCAGTACTTCTCCGACCTCGCCACCTGGTTCGCCAGCCTCAAGCAGCAGTGGGAGGAGACCCACATCGCCGAAGACGCCGCCGGCGATGCGGC
>Ga0214917_10004121_pt1 | contig 16379 bp, 24 predicted proteins | sample LL_1208_BB_MetaG_FD_177983 | JGI IMG/M metagenome (GOLD analysis project Ga0214917, IMG submission 177983) | Freshwater microbial communities from Lake Lanier, Atlanta, Georgia, United States - LL_1208_BB | ecosystem: Environmental > Aquatic > Freshwater > Lake | place: USA: Georgia | collected... | reverse complement strand
GACTGTGCCTTGGCAATTTGATTGGCAACGTCAGCGGGCAGACCGACAGTCAGGGAAGGCTTGGTAGCCTTGACCTGATCGATGGTCACCTTGCCCGCATTGATCAACTGGATCACGTGGTTGATGGCAACCGCTTTTTGATCGACAGGATTAAACCCATGAGCCTCAAGCACTGCATTGAGCGTGGCTAATGGGATGAGTGGTACTTGCTTTTCGATATTTAGATTGTTCAATTTAAGCCCCTGTAAAAATTAAAGTGATAACGGCTGACCATCAACTGGGCAGACTGGAAGACCAATGTTCGCCCATTTACTGGATAGGCGAATTGTGTAACCGCAGTGCGGGCAAGATGCCTTGAGCATCCGAGTACCCTGAACCTTGCGGTTTGCCTGAACGTTTAAACGAGCATGGGGATAAGCACCCAAGCCCTCGATCAGACCCGCAAAGTTTTGCCGAAAGGTGTCACCGATGGTGGTGGCGGTAGGCTTACCCTCAAGCCATACCTTGCGGATGCACTGCTCGAACTTGCCACGATGACCACTGTCAGGTGTGGCAGAGTGCGACAACTCGTGAACCAAGATCCCGAATACCTCGAAAGGATCGTCAACCACTGGCGAGATCAAGATCTCGTGGGTGGCATCCAGTGAGGCACTGTCAGACCAATGCTCACCGATGGCACGATTCAAACTACGTGCGTGCTTACTGGGAAAGCCACAAGTGACCCTGATCTTGTCAGGCAATGGAAAACCATTGGCATGGAAAATACCACGCAACTCACCGACTGCTTGATTCAACCACTCTTCACGATTAATAGCCACGAGACACCCCCTTGTGTTTGGTTTTACGACTGTACTTGCGGGCGGTATGACTACCCGCACCGCACCGTTTAGCGTGCTTTGCTACGAAATTTCTAGGCATTTTGCCCTCCTATTTGTTTGAGGCAGAGCAGATGCCCTCCTCAATTAATTGATTTGCAGTCCTACCGAACCATCCTTGCAACTTCCATGCAAGACCTGAGTCAATCAGATATTGCCAAGCCTCGATGACTTGCTCTTCACTGTCTGCCTCAATGAAACCCTCAGCAATGCCTACTGCGTTATATGCATCGACTTTGGTGTGTGAGTAATGCTCTAGTTTTCTTGGTAATCCTTTAGACATAATTAAGCCTCCTATAAAAAACATCCTCCTGACCCCTCCTCCAAGGGGGCAGTGAGATGTTATCTAGCGGATCGCTCCGCAACTTTTGGCACTCGCTGATGTTGTCACCATCAGGTCAAAGCGGTCTCGGAGCATTCTCGTTCACCACGCACTGACAGTTTTCGAATACTACTGTCAGAGACCATGTGGCTACTAGCCTTTTCCGCACAGTTATAGACTTGATACGTCTCGCCCATTGTTTTAGATCGATAGGCAGTTAAGCAATTTGAATCGATCACCGCTTTACTTTATCCACGCACTCGGCTCTGACGTGTCGGTGGTGATTCACCGTTTTTACTGCAACTGCAAACAACACCACAATGATAGCATCGTTTAAACAAATCACAATAGCATCATGTCGTATAGACCCCACACTTCACTCAGGTATTCACCTCTATATAAGAATGTCTACCGCTCGGTTTTAGGTCTTTTACAAGACCCAAAAAAACCTCCCCGCCAAGCCTTATAGAATCAGGGTGAGGCTCACCATTGAACGATCTCATGCTAGCACACCCACTTGCCCCAACAATTGCATTAACGTCTTCTAGACCCCTCTAATGCGGTTTAAACCGTATGTATGGATATACAGTACTGAGCGGTTTCGGTCACCAGTGGGATCAATTTTAGGAATCGGGTGGCTCATCGAGTGAGCCTCAGCCCGAAGGGCAACGGTCAAATAAATGTGTGACGAATGACTGGCAACTGATAGGGATAGTAGAGGCTCATGCAGTGAGCCAATGACAGGCAAAATAGAGAACGATTAAGAAACGATATTGACATCAAAATGGAACAGGCTCATCATATGAGCCAGTGGTCTGAGTTTAAACGTGGAGCGAATGAGCAATGAAAACTACCAAAAATGCACCAGTCAGTAACACCGAGAGCGATAGCACAGAATCCAAGCTTGATGCTAGCAAATTAATCGGGGGGATCGATGCCGTAGGCGGTCAGCCAAGGGATTACAGGAAAGCAATAGAAGAGCAAGATATAAAGGTAAAGAAGAATGGTAAACCTCATGGTGTAAAGACAGAGGATGGCTCAGAACCCAATGGCAGAGACAAAAGACTGTCCCCAAGGGCTACGATGTTTGCGGGATATGTCATGGAAGGTCATACACCAATCGTTGCATACATGAAGAGTTACAACTGTGACAACTCCAGTCATGCCACGATTACGGCTAATGCGAACAAATTAATGCGAGATCCTAGGGTGACTTTACTTTTAGAGCCGATGTGGCAAGCCAAGAGAGAAATGATCCTCACCGATGAACGCATTGCACGTAGTCACATCATGTCAGAACTGCTTAAACACTCCAGTAATAAGGACACTCCGATCAGTATGAAACTACGCTCACTGGAACTCATGGGCAAGGCGGTAGGAATGTTCAGCGACAAAGTAGAACAAGCCACTGAAGTGATTGACGTAGAAACACTGAAGGGTGAACTCCAGTCATCACTGGCATTGCTAGAGAATGCGAACAAGCATAAGCAACGCTCTCTTGCCTAGAGAACTGGCTCGATGCCATACCCTTGTTTAAACGTGCCATGCTCGACCCCACCGTCCCCGACCCCCGCTGTTTGCACGCTTGCGTTGTGCGTGTACTTACACTGTGATCCACACATTCCTCCACACTGATATACCAATACGAACGTTCTCTATTGTTTCAGAAGATCCTTCAGGATCGTATGAACCGAAGGTTCCACGTGAAACATGGGGGTGGGGGTATGCAAATTTCCAGTTGACATTGTTTAAACACTATAGCAAACTACCCCCCGAACGTTTTCTATTTGTTCCTAGGGGGATATATATTGAAAAATCAATTGGCGGTTAGTAAGTTAAAGAATTTAATCTTGAGTCTCATGGCGGTAGAAGCAGAGTTACGAGGCACAGACAAGGAACATATCACTGAAGCAATAGCTAGCCTTAGGAAGGCAGTGGAGAAGCTTAAATGATTGAAGAGTATCCAGACCTACTAAAGATGGATGGCTTTGATAAAGCCATTATTGGAGTCGTACAGCGGGTAGGACTTCAAGCGATCTGCTATGACACCCATAAGGTTATAGAGATTCTAATGAAGGATATGACAGAAGAAGAGGCGTGGGACTACTACAACTTTAATATGCTAGGAGCATACGTAGGCGAGTCCACTCCCGTTTTTTTAGAAATGATGGGAAATTGCGTAGCAATGAACCAGAACGAGCGGAGCGAGTGATGACTGAAAGACAAATGGAAGTACTTCGGTATATTGAAGACTTCATTAAGGTCAAAGGGTTTTCCCCTAGTTATGTGGATATAGCCACAGGATTGAACCTAAAGAGTAAAGCGAATATCCATAGGCTAGTCCATCGCCTTAAAGACATGGGATTCTTAAAGCTTGACCCCCATAAGGTCAGGTCTGTTGAGCCAGTCGATAAAACAATCAAAAAGATGACCTCCCTGTGATCCTTACAGAAGACGAAATCAAGAAGTACATTGAGCTTTTGGACATTCTGCCCAAGGACTCCCCTCAGATTCCTAAGATTAAAAAGCTTTTAGAAGAGGATAAGAAGGAGAAATGCAGGCAAAACTTCATGCCGTTCGTCAAAGAGATGTGGTCTGCCTTTATTGCTGGTAAACACCATAAGGACATGGCGGATGCTTTTGAACGAGTCGCTAATGGTAGTCTTAAGCGACTAATCATCAATATGCCTCCCCGCCATACGAAGTCGGAATTTGCGTCTTATCTGTTCCCCGCTTGGTATCTAGGGAAGTTTCCCCATAAAAAGATCATCCAGACCGCCCATACAGCAGAATTGGCGACTAACTTTGGTCGTAAGGTCAGGAATTTAGTGGCGACTCCCGACTACCAAGCCCTCTTTCCCACAAAACTCTCCTCAGACAGTAAGGCTGCGGGTCGTTGGAATACCAACAAAGGCGGGGATTACTTTGCGATTGGTGTTGGTGGAGCCGTAACGGGTAAAGGTGCGGACGTTCTCATCATTGATGACCCCCATTCGGAACAGGAAGCCATGCAAGGCAACCCTGCAGTCTTTGACAGGGTCTATGAATGGTACTCATCGGGTCCTCGTCAGCGTCTACAACCTGGCGGATCCATCATTATTGTGATGACCCGCTGGTCAAAGAGGGACTTAACGGGTCAAATTATCAATAATTCCATCAAAAGGGACGGAGATGAGTGGGAGCAGATTGAATTTCCTGCTCTGATGCCCTCAGGAAAGCCTTTATGGAGCGAATTTTGGAGCCAAAAAGAGCTAGAAGCCATTAAAAATGAGATCCCAGTCAGCAAATGGGAAGCCCAGTACCAACAAAATCCGACATCGGAAGAAGGGGCGATCATTAAACGGGAGATGTGGAAGGTCTGGGAGAAAGAAGACCCGCCTCCTTGTGAATTTATCATCCAGTCTTGGGATACTGCCTTTGAAAAGAACAACAGGGCTGACTACTCCGCCTGTACAACATGGGGAGTCTTCTATAAGACTGACAAAGATGGCTTCGATGCTGCCCACATTATTCTTTTGGACGCTTTTAAAGACCGTCTAGAGTTCCCAGAACTCAAACAAAAAGCCCATGAGTTATATAAGGAGTGGAACCCCGATGCCTTAATCGTGGAAAAAAAGGCGGCAGGAGCACCCCTCATCTATGAGATGCGTAGAATGGGTATACCCTTACAAGAATATACACCAAGCAAAGGCTCTGATAAGATAGCCCGTGTAAACGCTATATCGGATCTATTTGCTTCGGGATTTGTCTGGTGTCCTGATAGACGATGGGCAGAAGAGGTTGTCGAAGAATGCGCTTCTTTTCCAAATGGAGAGCATGACGACCTTGTAGACTCCACCAGTCAAGCTTTGTTAAGATTTCGTCAGGGAGGATTTATCCGTTTAAACTCTGATGAACCAGATGAATTTATGCCACGCAAAAAAGTGGCGTATTACTAAGGACACGCTATGTCAATCGAAAAAAGTCTCTATCAAGCCCCTGTCGGGATTGATTCTTTGCCCCAAGAACCTGATATTGAAATAGAAATTGAAGACCCCGAATCAGTGACGGTGGGCATAGACGGGTTAGAAATTGTTTTAGAACCTAGTAAAGAGACCGATGAAGACTTCGATGCAAACCTTGCTGAATATTTAAGCACAGGCGAACTAGCCGAAATCGCTGGCGACCTCCTAGGCGACTTTGAAGACGACTTATCCGCCCGTAAAGACTGGATCCAGACCTATGTAGACGGACTAGAGCTTCTTGGAATGAAGATCGAAGAAAGGACGGAGCCATGGGAAGGAGCCTGTGGAGTCTACCATCCTCTCCTCTCAGAAGCACTTGTTAAGTTCCAATCCGAAACCATTATGGAGACCTTCCCTGCGGCAGGTCCTGTCAAGACAGTCATCGTAGGCAAGGAAACCCCTGAAAAGAAAGACGCAGCCCAGCGGGTTCAGGACGACATGAACTACCAGCTTACAGATGTGATGACCGAATTCCGACCTGAACATGAACGCATGATCTGGGGTCTAGGACTGGCAGGAAACGCCTTTAAGAAGGTTTATTACGATCCGCACATGGAACGTCAAGTCTCGATGTTTGTCCCCGCTGAAGACATTGTGGTGCCTTATGGAGCCTCTAGCCTTGAACAGTCTCCCCGTGTTACTCATGTTATGCGAAAAACCGAAAACGAAGTCAAACGACTTCAGTTTGCTGGCTTTTATCGGGACATTGAACTCCAAACCCCTAGCGGTGCTTTGGACGAAGTGGAAAAGAAAATTGCTGAAAAGATGGGTTTTCGTGCCACTTCAGACGACCGCTACAAGCTGTTGGAGATGCACGTAGACCTTGATTTGCCTGGTTATGAAGACAAAGATAAGGACGGGAAACCCACAGGAATAGCCCTGCCGTATGTTATAACGATTGAAAAAGGGACTCAGGAAGTCCTATCAATCCGTAGAAACTGGAGACCCGAAGATGAAACGAAGCAAAAACGTCAGCATTTCGTCCATTATGGCTATGTTCCAGGCTTTGGCTTTTATTGTTTTGGGTTTATTCACCTTGTCGGTGCTTTTGCTAAGTCTGGCACTTCTCTTATCCGACAACTTGTCGATGCTGGTACATTATCGAATCTGCCAGGCGGTTTCAAAACCAGAGGTTTGCGAGTTAAGGGAGACGACACCCCCATCTCGCCAGGCGAGTTTAGAGACGTAGACGTACCTTCAGGAGCCATTAAGGACAACTTAATGACGCTCCCCTACAAAGAACCCAGCCAAGTTCTTTATTCTTTGCTCGGCACTATCGTAGAAGAAGGTCGTAGATTCGCTTCTGCTGGGGATATGAAGGTGGCGGATATGTCTGCCAACGCTCCAGTCGGCACGACTTTGGCAATTCTAGAAAGAACTTTGAAAGTTATGAGTGCGGTACAAGCCCGTATTCATTACTCCATGAAGCAAGAATTAGGTCTTTTAAAGGATATTATCCGTGACTATACGCCCGAAGAGTACACATATGAGCCTGAGGAGGGCAGCCGCAAGGCAAAGAAGAGCGACTATGACTTGGTTACGGTTATTCCAGTCTCGGATCCTAATGCGGCAACGATGGCGCAAAAGATTGTTCAGTACCAAGCAGTACTCCAACTGGCGCAAAATGCTCCTCAAATCTACAATCTCCCGCAACTCCATCGACAAATGCTAGATGTGTTGGGAATTCGCAACGCTCAGAAGCTAATTCCTCTACAGGATGATCAAAAACCCAAAGATCCGATCACGGAGAATATGGATGTTTTGACCAATAAACCTTTAAAAGCCTTTATTTATCAAGACCATGAGGCTCATATTATTGCTCATACCAACTTCATGAAAGATCCGTTAACTGCTCAAATCATTGGTCAGAACCCGCAGGCACAGCTTATGGCTGCCGCCTTAAATGCTCATATAGCCGAGCATTTTGGATTTAAGTATCGCCAAATGATTGAACAACAGCTGGGCGCACCTCTTCCATACCTCAAAGATGATGAAGAAACCATCCCAGAGGAGTACGAAGTTCAGCTATCCAGACTGGTGGCTCAAGCCTCTGCCCAGCTTCTTCAACAGAATCAAGCTCAGGCGGCTCAACAACAAGCTGCCCAGCAGGCTCAGGATCCAATCATTCAGATGCAACAGCAAGAACTCCAGATCAGAGCGCAAGATGTCCAGAGAAAAGCCCAGAAAGATCAGGCAGATGTCCAGCTCAAGCAAGAGCAAATCAATGTTGAACGGGAGCGAATTGCCGCTCAAGTCGAGATTGAAGGACAAAAAGCAGGCATCAAGATGGCTGCCGATAAGGACAAGCTAGATCGTCAAAACGAAATTGAGGCTACAAAAATGGGCATTGACATCGCTAAATCCAGAGATTTAGGGGGTAGAAAATGACGGAAATGGAACTTTTAATGGGTCAAATCGATGACAAAGCTGACCAATTAAAAAATGCTGTAGTGGTTGGAAACATGGATCACATACAGTACCAAAGGGTTTGCGGGGAGATTCGGGGTCTGCTTACTGCAAAGGGTTACATATTAGACCTCAAAGACAAAATGGAGAAATTGGATGAGTGAAACTCTAGACTTAGACAGGGCAGTAGATCTGACACAGCTGCTAAATAAGTCAAATGAACAGAAAGCCACACAACTCCCTAAGCCTTCTGGGTACAGAATACTATGTGCCATTCCAGAGGTAGAAAAGGAGCATGACGGTGGAATTCTTAAGGCGGACGAAACCCTACGATATGACGAATTGCTGACAACCGTATTGTTTGTCATAGAGCTAGGACCAGACTGCTACAAAGATACAACCCGCTTTCCAAGTGGCGCATGGTGTAAAAAGGGCGATTTTATCCTTGTAAGACCTAACGCTGGCACCAGATTAGTGATTCATGGGCGGGAATTCCGCATCATTAATGACGATTCTGTGGAAGGTATAGTAGACGACCCCCGTGGTATTAAACGTAAATAGGAGCAAGTATGGAAAACACTGAATATAAGTTCCCAGATGAAGTAGAAGCAGAACAGGTTCAAATTGAAATCGAAGATGACATCCCAGAAGTCGATAAAGATAAAGAACCACTCCCTAAAGAAACCGTAGAAAAGCTGGACAGAGAAGAATTAGACGAATATTCCAGCGAGGCTAAGGAAAAATTAGCTCAATTTAGGCGTATTTATCACGATGAAAGGCGTGAAAAAGAGAAGGCATTGCGAGAGCAGCAAGAAGCAATTGCCCTAGCCCAAAGGCTTTATGAAGAAAATAAAGCCCTAAAAGGCAAGGTTAATACTAGTGAAAAGGTAGCCGTTGATTCCTTTAAAAGCTCTGCCGAGCGTGAATTGGAGATGGCAAAGCGGGAATATCGGGAGGCATATGAGTCTGGCGATGCTGAAAAATTGGTTGATGCTCAGGAAAAAATGACATCCGCCAAGATGAAAGTAGAAAAAGCCGTCAATTATGCTGAAAATATAAATCAACGTACCTCTTTACAAGAAAAAGAAAATGAAGTACAAATACCACAACAGACGTATCAGCAACCAACTCGTGATGCTAAAGCTGCTGCTTGGCAAGAACGTAACTCTTGGTTTGGTCAGGATGACGAAATGACCAGTCTAGCTTTAGGCTTACATGAAAAGCTAGTAAAAGAGAACGGTATGGCGTATGCTACGACTGATGAGTATTACAGACGCATAGATGACACAATGCGGAAGCGATTCCCTGAGAATTTTCAGGACGTAGTAGATGACACTAAACCAGCTGATCGGGTAAAACCGAGTACAGTTGTTGCTCCTGCTAGTAGAAGTACTTCTTCGAAGAAGATAAGGTTGAATACATCCCAATTATCTATAGCGAAGAAACTAGGACTAACGCCAGAGCAATACGCCCGTGAACTTTTAAAAATGGAGTCTTAAGATGACAACAAACCGAACACAAAGAGAAGTTGATACCCGTGCAACAAGCGAACGTCCTAAGCAGTGGGCGCCAGCAGAATTGCTACCTGAGCCAGACAAACAGGCTGGGTATTCGTATCGTTGGATTCGTACCTCAACCCTTGGTAAAGAGGATCCCCGTAATCTTTCAGGAAAACTGAGGGAAGGCTGGGAACCTGTAAGGATTGAAGAACAACCCAAATTTCAACTGCTAGTCGATCCCAATAGTCGATATAAAGACAATATTGAGATTGGCGGGTTATTGCTTTGCAAGACTCCAGAAGAGTTTGTCGAACAAAGAAACACGCATTACGCTCGACAAGCAAATGCTCAGATGGAGGCAGTGGACAATAATCTTATGAGCCAAAGCGATCCACGGATGCCGCTCTTTAAAGAGAAGAAATCCACGGTGAGTTTTGGAAAAGGCAATTAAACTTAATTAGGAGTTCTAAATGGCTTATCCTACCGTAGACGGACCTTATGGGTTCAGACCGATCAATTTGATCGGTGGTCAGGTATTTGCTGGTGCAACTCGTCAAATTCCCATCGCTTCAGGTTCTGGCACTTCCATTTTTTATGGTGATGTCGTGCGTCTGAACACAGGTGGTACTTTGAGCCGTGTTTCCACCACTGATTCTGCGACCGATGCTGTTGGTATTTTCTTGGGTTGTTCTTTTACTAACCCAACTACCAAGCAGCCCCTTCAGCAACAATATTATCCAGCTAGTACTGTAGCTTCGGATATCGTTGCTTATGTTTGTGACGATCCTGACACTCTCTTTAAAGTGGCAGTTCTTTCGTCAAGCACCGCTATTGGCGGTTTGACCCAGACTGATGTAGGCAACAACGTTGCTATCTTCACGACTGCTGGTTCGACCACCTCTGGTGATTCAAACGAAGGTGTACGTAACAGCACCAGCGATTCAACAACCACTCTGCCATTCCGTATTATTGCGGGCGTGCCAGAGACTGTTAATGCGTCTGGATCTTTCACTGAGGTAATTGTCAAGTTCAACTTTGGCGTACATACCTATTACAGTGCAACCCCTGTTGCAACTGCAGCTTAAGGAGCAATTAAATGGCTATTTCTCGTGCCCAACTACTAAAAGAGTTGCTCCCTGGATTGAACGCTTTGTTCGGTCTTGAGTATGCAACTTACGGTGAACAACACAAAGAGATCTACGAAACTGAGACCTCTGAGCGTTCGTTCGAAGAAGAAACCAAACTGTCTGGATTCTCAGCTGCACCAGTCAAAAACGAAGGCTCTGCCATCGCTTATGACAATGCACAAGAGGCATTCACAGCACGTTACAACCATGAGACCATTGCTCTCGGCTTCTCCCTAACGGAAGAGGCAATCGAGGACAACTTGTATGACAGCTTATCGGCTCGTTATACCAAGGCTTTGGCTCGTGCGATGGCTTATACCAAACAGGTTAAAGCCGCTGCTGTGTTGAACAACGGTTTCACCAACTCTGCCCAATATTACGGTGGTGACGGTGTACCTCTGTTCTCGACTCAACATCCTTTGGTTTCTGGTGGTACTAACAGCAACACTCAGGCTACCGCTGCTGATTTGAACGAAACTTCCTTGGAAGCTGCCGTTATTCAAATCGCTGCTTGGACAGATGAGCGTAGTTTGTTAATCGCTGCTAAACCACGTAAGTTAATTGTTCCACCCGCACTACAGTTCGTTGCAACTCGTTTGCTCGAAACTCAATTGCGTGTCGGTACAACTGACAACGATATCAACGCTTTAGTAAACAATGGCTCGATCCCAGAAGGTTATACAGTTAATAACTACCTGACCGATCCAAATGCTTACTTCCTCACCACTGACGTTCCAAACGGTATGAAGCACTTTGTTCGTACTCCTTTGAGCAACTCAATGGACGGAGATTTCGATACTGGTAACGTTCGTTACAAGTCTCGTGAGCGTTACAGCTTTGGCTGGTCTGATCCCCTCGGTATGTGGGGTTCACAAGGCGCTTAATTGTGCTAAAAAGGGGAGCCAAAAACTCCCCTTTTTGTTTTATTTGTAGTAAGATTCTTTTAAGTCTAGGACTAATTTGTCCATATCAGCCCGCCTAGGGGACGATGCACCGATGATATGGTTTATGTGCATATAAGGAGAACCTCATGGGTTTCGCTACACACTTAGGTCCATGGCTATTAGGGACTGTTAAAAACACCACTGGCACTACTGCTGGTACTATCCGCAACACTGGTTGCACCAACGTAACTCAAAACGCTACTGTTGCTTTTAATACTACAGCTGCTACTCAAGTAGCCGTATTGCCTGCTGGCGCTATGATTACTGCAGTCAAAATTCTACAGACCACCACGTTTACCTCTGGTAGCTCTGGCACTGTGACTGTATTAGCAAACGGAACAGCCGTTGCTTCTGCCACGATTACGACTGGTACTGCTGGCGTTCTTAGCCTAAATGGTACAGCTGCTCAAATGAGCACATGGTCTAACGTTGGCTCTACGGACGCAATTCTTACCTATACCCCAGCTACATTAAGTGCTGGCGCTGGTACTTTGGTAATTGAGTACGCTGTTCGTAACTCTGATGGCGGTCAGTTCCAAACCACGTTTAATAACTAATCTCATGGGCTAGGGTTTTCCCTAGTCCACTTTAACTTATTGGAGATTAATTATGGCGATGCAAACTGATGTACAAGCCTCAGCACCACTAACGGCTACTGGACAAGTTACCAATAATGCTGGAACTCCTGCCAATTTAGGCAGAATCCGCATGAAAGGACTATATGTAGTTCCAGGATCGTCTGCTGGTTCTGTTGTATTTAGAGATGGCGGTTCTGGTGGAGATATTTTGTTAACCCTCAACACACCAGCCGTGGCTAACGCAGGAGCTTATAACGTTGTTATTCCTGGCGAAGGTATTTTGGTTGAAACCAATTTACACGGAACCGTTACCAACACAGCTTCGGTAGTTGTCTTTTACGGATAAAAAATGTCAGAACCACTACAAGCTCAGGGTTCGTTTAATTTAGCTGGCAGGAGGATCATGCTTGGTCTTCCTGCCTATGACTTTAAAGTCTCTATCAAACTAGCTATCTCACTGGCTCAGTTTTGCGTAGAAGCTCCTAAACACGGAGTCGAGATTCAGATCTGCAACATTTCTGGATGCTCAGTAGTTTCCCGTGTTCGCAATTTAATTGCTAAAGACTTCTTAGCTTCAGAATGCACGGATCTAATGTTTATTGACTCGGATATTAACTTTAATCCGCAAGACATTTTTCGATTGATGGCTTGGAATACAGACCCCAAGAAAGGGATTGTAGGCGGTGTACCTGTTGCCCGCAAAAAGGGTCAGGTCTATATTTCTACGCTAGATCAAGATGATCAAGGCGGCATTTACATGAATGCCTATGGTCTGGTGAAGGCTAAACGTCTAGCTACTGCGTTTATGTTGATCCGTAGAGAAGTATTTGAAACCCTCAGAGATAACCATCCTGAGTGGAAATACCACGATGACCGTGTAGTAGACGGACATCCAGACAAATTTTGCTATTCGTTCTTTGACTTCAAATCCACCCCAGAAGGCTATGTAGGCGAAGACTATACATTCTGCGACCGTGCTAGAGAGCATGGCTACGAAGTATGGATTGACCCAACGATTAAGCTCAACCACATGGGTATTACTGAGTTTGAAGGATCGTTTGGAGAAGAGTATTTGTATCCATTACTACGTCCAGTAGACGTTAATAAAGGAGCCGCATAATGGCTAAGACTCCCGCATGGCAACGAAAAGAAGGTAAGAATCCTAGTGGCGGTTTAAACGCTAAGGGACGTGCTTCTTACAATGCTGCTAATCCTGGCAAACCTGGCTTAAAGCGTCCACAGCCAGAGGGTGGATCTAGACGTGATTCTTTCTGCGCTCGTATGAAAGGCATGAAGAAAAAGCTTACCAGCGCAAAAACAGCCAACGATCCAAACTCACGGATTAATAAATCCCTACGGGCATGGAACTGCAAAGAAGGTGGCTCAGTTCGTGGCGGTGGCTGTGAGATCCGTGGCAAGACTAAAGGGAAAATGGTCTGATGGAGATGATGATATGGAACATAGTCCTAACCGTACTCGTGGCAATTATGGGATTTGTTCTTAAAGAAAAGTTTGCCGAGATTAATCGGCTTGGTATCTTGTTAAATAGAACTAGAGAGGAGGTCGCTCGTGACCACATCACTCGTGCAGAAGTCCATAGAGATATGGAAAAAATTATGGAACGCTTTGACGCAGGCATTAATCGCCTTGAGGCTAAGATTGACGAACTGGGTAAACGGAATTAAAAATGCCTTCCGTAAGTAAAAAACAACACAATTTTATGGCTGCTGTGGCTAATAACCCAAAGTTTGCCAAAAAAGCAGGAGTACCTTCTTCTGTTGGGAAGGAATTTTTAACTGCCGACAAAGGCAAAACGTTTAAACAAGGTGGACACATGAAAAATACTGCTCGTATGAATAGGTTGGAAGAACTAGGTCGTGTTGACTCTGAAAAGGCATATACACCTAAAGGCAAAATGAACTTAGCGGCTGAGAAAAAGCGTGTTGTAGGCGAGTTAAAGTACGCTAAAGGCGGTCATACTGACATTGCTAAAGACAAACCAATGATGAAAAAAGTGGCTAAACAGGAAGTAAAGGCTCACGAAAAGAAAATGCACGGCATGAAAAAGGGTGGCATGGCATATTCTAAGGGCGGTCAGCTTTCTAAAGCAGATGGTTGTGCTGTAAAAGGCAAGTCAAAAGGCACTATGGTCAAGATGAAGTACGGTGGAGCTTGCTAATATGGCTAACTTCCCAGACCTTAATGATGACGGTAAAGTAACTCGTGCTGACGTTTTAAAAGGGCGTGGCGTTTTTAAAAAGGGTGGCAAAGTGAAAAAAATGCGTAAATTTGAAGAAGGTGGAGACGTAGAGTTTGAGTCAAAAATGGGTGCAAATCCACAAATTGACGATATGACACGTACACGTGCCCAAGACTATATTGAAGAAATGCAAAGACCTGCACCCGAAATTGAAACTAGGGAAGCACCAAAAGCTAAACCAAGAGCAAAGCCAAAAGCAGAAACTAAAGTAGAAACAAAAACAGTTCCAAAAGTAGAGTCAAAAAAAGAAGAGCCTTCATTCCTTAAGGGAACTAAAGGATATAACTTGTCTGATGTAACACGTTACCTGCGTAGAAAAGCTGGAATTACTAGCTATAAGTCAGGCGGTAAGGTATCTTCTGCTTCTAAACGGGCTGATGGCTGTGCTATTCGAGGAAAAACTAGAGCATGAGACCTTCTCGTGGCATGGGTGCCATATCTCCTTCTAAAATGCCAAAGGCTAAAAAGAAAGCCCGCAGGGATGATACTGACTTTACGGAATACAAAGAGGGCGGTACGGTTAATAAAGCTGGTAACTATACGAAACCTAGTATGCGTAAGGCTTTATTTGAAAAGATTAAAGCGTCTGCCACGCATGGCACGGCAGCAGGTCAATGGTCTGCTAGGAAAGCACAACTCTTAGCTAAAAAATATAAGGCGGCAGGCGGTGGCTATAAATGAGTGGGTTAGCAAAATCACAGCGTTCTTTAAAGGCTTGGGGAGACCAAAAATGGACGACCAAGTCAGGGAAGAAGTCGTCCGAGACGGGGGAGAGATACCTCCCCAAAAAAGCAATCGAAGCCCTAAGCCCGCAGGAGTACGCAGCAACAACACGAGCCAAACGAAAAGGAAAGGCGCAGGGAAAGCAGTTCGTCCCCCAGCCAAAAGGAATAAAACAAAAAGTAAAGCCGTATCGAAAGGTTAAGTAATGTCTACTTCAGGAACTACAGCCTTTAATTTAGACCTCAATAACCTCATTGAAGAGGCTTTTGAGCGTTGTGGTACGGAATTACGTACTGGTTACGATATGCGGACTGCTCGCAGATCTTTAAATCTATTGACTGTAGAGTGGGCTAATCGTGGTATTAACCTCTGGACAATTGAGCAGGGTCAGATTGCAATGGTGACTGGACAGGCTATTTATCCAGTACCAACCAATACAATTGATCTTTTAGACCATGTAATTCGTCAGAATAACGGTGTTACTAGCAACCAAATTGACATCAATATCAGCCGTATCTCTGAGTCTACATACTCTACGATTCCTAATAAATTAACGACTGGTCGTCCTATTCAAGTTTGGTTTAATCGCCAATCAGGGCAGTCTAATTCAACCGCAGTGTATTTGGCACAGTCCATTAACTCGACTGATACATCAATTACCGTAAACGATGCCAGCACCCTACCTATCGGTGGGTTTGTCAAAATAGATAACGAGACTATTAGCTACGCTAACGTTATAGGAAATGTACTAACCAACTGCTACCGTGGTCAAAATGGCACGACTGCTGCAAGCCATACGGCTGGTGTTAACAACCTTTTGACAGTTCAAAACCTTCCGTCCATTAATGTCTGGCCCACCCCTGACGCTGGCGGTGGTCCATATACCTTTGTGTACTGGCGGTTACGTAGGATTCAGGATGCTGGATCTAACGGCTCTGTAGAGCCTGATATTCCCTTTCGCCTATTACCTTGTATGGTGGCTGGATTGGCTTTCTATATGGCTCAAAAGCTACCAGACGGACAGGCACGAGTGCAATTTTTAAAGCAAGAATACGAGGAGCAGTGGCTCATGGCTTCTACGGAGGACAGAGAGAAAGCCGCTTCTAGGTTCGTACCGAGGAACACCTTCTATGCCTAATAAGTACAGTAGTGGCAAATTTGCGATTGCCGAGTGTGACCGATGTGGTCAGCGGTATAAGTTAAAGGAGCTACGGAAGTTAGTTGTAAAGCAACAGATAAAAAACATTAAGGTGTGTCCTAGTTGTTGGGATCCAGATCAACCGCAGTTGTCGTTAGGTATGTATCCAGTGGATGACCCACAGGCTGTACGGGAACCACGCCCTGATGTAAGCTATACGGTATCTGGAACAAGTGGTTTGCAATTAAATGGATCTAACGACAATACGTTACAAGGTGTTGGGTATCCAGAGGGCGGTAGTAGAATATTTCAATGGGGATGGGCGCCAGTAGGTGGGTCTAGAAATGATGGACTTACCCCCAATAACTTAGCCCCTGATTGTTTAGTGGGAAGTGTAACGATAGAGATAACATGAAAATTTGTACAAAATGCAAAATTAGCAAGTCGTACAGTGAATTTTACAAACAGTCTTTAAATAGTAAAGACGGTTATCAGAGCCATTG
>Ga0214917_10004120_pt1 | contig 16379 bp, 13 predicted proteins | sample LL_1208_BB_MetaG_FD_177983 | JGI IMG/M metagenome (GOLD analysis project Ga0214917, IMG submission 177983) | Freshwater microbial communities from Lake Lanier, Atlanta, Georgia, United States - LL_1208_BB | ecosystem: Environmental > Aquatic > Freshwater > Lake | place: USA: Georgia | collected... | reverse complement strand
GCACCAACATGCCCCAGACCACCGCCCGGGTCATCACCCAGAAAAGGTACAAACCCGCCGCCAACGCGACCCCGCGAACCAGCAGGTCTTCCCCACCCACGGCATCTGCCAGGAACGGCATAAGCTCCATGACCACCGCCGATCAGCCTTTCGCCGCCACGCCCAAGCACCCCAAGGCCACCACTTTCAACATCCCCACAATCTACCCGATACAAATTCCCCGTTCCACCTCAGTTTAAGCCCACGCCATTCTCATTCTTGGCTTCTTCAAGCGAAGCGAGAACCCTCCTCAATCTCCCCCTTTCCGAATTTCGAATTTCGAAATCCCCCTCCCCCCCCTAACCCCTTAACCCCTTAATCCCTTTCTTCTATGCCCCCTGTCCCCTTTCACTTCCAGCTTTTCAGTTTCAAATGATCAAAACGTCGGTGTTTTGGGGTCGAGTATCGCTTACCAGCCCAAGCTAGGATCTTAGATGATTGGCCGACTTCTCTCTTTGATAGCAAGGGATGATCCCGGCTTCTCCACTCTTTGGCTGTAATCCTCCAATAGTGCCCGGTCCAAGCCCTCGCCTGTGATCAGGCCCAGCTCCACCAAATCTTCACGGGGGATTACCTTGTTTACATACTCCTCGACTGGAAAGTACTCGTTCAACCTGCCCAACACCTTTTGGTAGGCGTAGTTCCGAGGGTCGTCCGGGTTGGCCCTCATCTGGGGTATCTCTTGTGATTCCATAAATTCAGCCCACATAGGATCCGGATTTTCCACAGCAGCCTTTTCGGGCACATGGGAACTGTATTTCGACCAAGCCGGCACTTTCACATGCCCGTAACCGGAAGGCGTCAGATACCGCTCGGTTCCCTGCAGCCACAAGAGCAGGTCCGGTGCGCCTAACCAGGTCTGCGCCACCATCAATACCCTCTTTCCGACGAGTCGCAGCTCCTGCAATCGATCACATAACTCCAGCACCGGAAACGGGCCGAGCACTCCTTCCCCACGAAAAACCACCATCAATCCCCCGGGTGCCGTCCGCGCTGCCGAAACTGCGGCATGCACCGCGTCAGTGTTGTCTTCATGCCGGTCCTTTCCTTGGATCACTACCCTCGCCATTCCATCTACCATTCCCTCTACGGGAGCCTGCTGTTTTATAGTTACTTTTTGTTTCTTCATTTTTTGCAAGATTCCTTCCTTTCGCGTTGGTCATCCTGTCACACCCCCGCGGACATTCGCGGTCCACTTCCCCATTTTCTTAAAATCGATCGATCCACCCAGCAAATGTCCGGGCCTAGGTGAGATGATTCAGGCCATATGAAATTCGCATCACTTCGTTTGGGGCAGTTCTAGAGGAAGCACATATCTATGGATTCACTCTCCTCATTTCTGATCATTATCGGGTGTAAGGTCACTCAAATCATCTGCTGCAATCTGATCATTCTCTTTGTCTTTATGGCAGCTGCAGGGAGGGACAAGTGAGCGTTTGGGATCAGTTTTTTGCTGGGTTTATCACCGGCGCCGTCATGGTCTGCGTGGCCAAGATTGGCCAGGGACTGCTCAAGGCCTTGCTAATCTACTTGGGGGCAATGTGACTAGAACCGAACCCATCTACTGGCTGGGCAAGGTGGGGAGCTGCGATATGTGCGGCACAGACTTATCCGTCCTTCCCTCGTTTGCGGACTGCGTCATCGACCGCCAGTCCTGGATGTGGGGATTGGTGTGCACCTACTGCGTTGAAGCCAGCGGGCTGGAAATAGCGCCTGGATTAGGACAACTATTTCAACGGACACAAAGCAGATTTTGTTATCTAGCACCGTAACTTTATTCCACATGTTCCTTCTAGAGCGCTATTGTGGGTCAACTTTCCTCAGTCTTTTCACTGGAATCGATTTGCCTTTTTTCAATCTCAGACAAACGATCAGACAGTTGCTTCAGAGTTTCAATAAAGTACAGGTCGATTTCTCGTTTCGTCCGAACTTCCTCTTTTTTTTCTTCTCTCACCTCCCGCATAAAATTCGAAGTGGGACTCTTGCTAAACATAATTCCTTGCCCAAAGCTTTCGTCCCCCGAGAAAATCTCGGCCGAGTTAATGCCAAGTTTTTCTGCGGCTCTTATTTGATACCGCGCCCTTTTCATAGACCGGAGCTCGGAAATTACTTCTTCTCTGCTGAAAGTTTCATTGTCACGCGCAGATTTCTCTATCTCGTTTTTTACAGCCTTGAAGACTAAAGAACTAAAGTTTTCCTTTTTCCGATGAAGCAAAATTTTGATCATAATATAGTATCCCATGGGCACCCAAACACTCGTGGTGGCCTTGATTTGACTAAGCCGCTCTTCGATATCTGCTGCTGTAAAGGTTCTATTCATAAGCTAAAACTACCTGTTAGCTCATTGTATGGGAAGCTAAATTTAGAAATGTTTCATGCTGTTCATTAGCAACTTATGTAGATATGTGATAATATATCTTGTTAGCTTACATGATTAGTGTACGTTTTAGCCCATGACTCAACCACACGTTCTCCAACGTCTCTACGAGAGATACCCGGGCTCTCCCTGGTGCTTCGAGGATTTGCAGCAGATCGAATCAGCGATCCGGAACAACAACATCGTTTTCTCGGCAGAAGCAGATCCAGGCCATCGGGTGGTCTGCGTTCGCTATGGATATCCCGAGCCGCTCTTATTTGTTGTCGAAAATGAACAAGGTCGGGTCATCACTGCCCTTCCAACAGAAGCTCGACCAAGATGGGCCGGCCGCGCCTTCATCCAAGCAACTAGCACCAAATCAACCCAGGCCCTACCAGCCCAGAAAGGAAATACTTATGCCTCGTAAGCGTCACATCCATTCTAACCCCCAACAGTTGGAGCTCCCCTTTGATCTACCCTGCGCCCAGCCTTCCATGCCCGCGATCCAGCTCGCAGCCGGGGTTTTTAAAAATCATAAGTGGGAATTCGTCCTGGAGGAGAAACCAGGCAAAATCACCACTGGTTTTCAACTTCCAAACGCCGGCGTTGTAGGAACAGGCTTATTTGCTGATGACCAAGATACCAGCTTGATGGTCTTTGCTTCCAATTCTGAACCCATTCCCGATTGGTTAAAGCCAAGTGTAGCCGGACTGATTACCGATTTTAACGGCAACGCAGGAGTAAACGGAAAGATCTTCCCCGATGGTCATGTCCGCTTGATCGGACAAGTCTGGATTCCTAAAAACCGGACTGTCCAAGAGGTTGATCACTTACTTTCACCGACGCTAGATAGCATCTTGCGCCAAGCAGATGTGATCTTCCCGAAAATCAGCCAGATGATTACCCGAGCCGCTCGTCAAATCCCTAGCGAGGACGATTTAGGGCTTAGTTTCTAAAGAGGCATTAATGATGAATTCAGCACATTCTCAGGAACAAAGACCCTTTATACCCGACTTGGCAAAATGGATTTTTTAGTGTTTAATAGGTCATATTCTCATCATAATGCACAATTTAGATTCAACTGGACTAAGACTCGAACCCTGGTGGCTAAAAATGGCCATCTTTTGGAGTGGCAAGGAGAATAACAAATGAAAAATACTGAACGACCATCCCACCAATACTTACACATTGAAGATATCCTCTACGACCGTGATAATCCCAGAGAATATCTTTACTGGCTAGAGGTTCAATGTTCACGAGGAAAGATAAGTAAGAAAGAGTTTGATGACCAAAGGTTTCATTGGTTTGCTCTTTCAAATGAGGACACTGCAGGGGAAGGCTATCAGCGAGTACAAGATGCAATTGTAAATGTTGGTTTTATTATTCATCCAATAATTGTTGTAAGAATAAAAAAGAATAAATATATTTGCGTTGAGGGAAATACTCGGCTTTCCATCTACAAGAATTTAAGCGACCAAGCTAAAGCGGAAAGTGATGAAAACTCAACTAAATGGGACACTATCCCAGCCATTGTTTTCACGAAACTCTCTGATGAAGTTGTCCATCTTATAAGAAGGGTCTCTCATTTCCGTACCGGTAGAAGCTGGACTCCCGCCAGTAGGGCAAAGTATATATCGGATCATCTTAACAAAGATAATGAATCGGACCTTTCTAAGCAAACCGGATTTGGCATATCTGAGTTATGGGATTACAAAAAAGCATGGGAGCTATATGAGAAATACATTATTCAGGAGGCAAAGAAAAACAGCGATAAACCTATCTTTGACAATTTTTCGATTTGGGAGGAAGTGGCAAAGAAAGGAGACATCCAGCAGACAGTTGTCAGAAATGGAGGGTATCTAGCTCTTGCAAAATGGATCCGGGAAAAGAGATTTAAAAGGGCGGAACATGTTCGGCAGTTGCCTTTAATCGAAAAGAACAAAATCGCCTGGTCTCTTTTTCTAAAGCAAGACACAAAAGCAGCTCTAGATTTCTTAGGACTTAAAAATGATGAGTCTCTAAACTTTCTTGAGCAAATTGATCTTTTTGAAAATAGATTGATCAAATGGAAAGGTGGATATGATTTTCGGTCGGGTCACTTTGGAGAGCACATTAACGGAAGGCTTAGAAGTCTGGTCGCCACGATCTCTGCATTATTTAGTACCAAAGCTGGAAAACTAAGAAAACAGGCTAGGAAAAGAAAATAAATGGAATCGAGTTCTCATTTAGAGCTTTGTAAACTGCTAAAAAAAGACATGGATACCGCGGCAAAACATCAACGCCAACTTTTTTGGGAAACCGGCACAACAGCTTTTAGAGAATTTCCACACACTGCAAAGATATCAGGTTTTTTACCTGATTTAAGAGTTTATTCAGAAGATACCCTTTTTTGCCTTATTGGTGACGCAAAGACAAATAAGGACATTGATAATAAGCACACAAAATCACAGTTGATTGCTTTTTTGAATAATGGAAATAAGTATAAATATTTTGCACTTTTTTTAAGAGTACCTCAGAACTGCTACCATTTTTGTATACATTTAGTTAATGGACTTGGCTTGCCTAATCTAATTAAGAAAAAGATATATATTAATAATGTTTTGTTTGAGGGCATTATATGACAGTTTTTAAATCGCATCTTCTTGATTACCAAAAGCAAGGTTTTGATAAACTAAAAGATCTTCCTTTTGGTTGTTTATTTCTTGACCCAGGTCTTGGAAAAACAATAACTTCTATTGCTATAGCACAGTACTGGCTAAAGAATGGTATTTGCGACACAGTTTGCATCTTTACAAAGAAACATCTAATAAAGACATGGCAGGATGAATTTCAAATACATACTAACTTAACGCCTATAATTCCTAAAGTAAAAAACAACTCTTTTCGTTATTCTTTTTATCCTTCAGATTCAGTCCAGCTACTTCATTATAATTCAACACAAACAATTCTTAATCACATACTTTATCTTTTTAGGCATTTTAGAGTCGGTTTAATACTTGATGAATGTCAGGTCATAAAGAATTTAGATTCAGCAATGACTAAAAGATTTTCTATGTTTAGTTCCTTAGCCAAAAGGAAGCTCATTCTGACCGGTACGCCAATAGCAAATCGGCCCTTTGATATTTTATCACAGGTTAGGTTTCTAAATCCGTCAAGGCATTTCACAAGTGTTTTACCAGAGCAAGGTGTTTTGGATATTCCAAGAAATGGATTAATAGAAGATTTTGATAAACTTGAATCATCAATACGGTCATTGCGAAGTCACATTGATGAGTTTTCTTTTTTCCACACAAAAGAGAAACTAAAACTAAAAAGCAAAAGAAATATTGAGTACATTGGTTTAGATTTGAATATACAACACCGAAAGATATACATTAATTTAGCGCAGAACTTGCAAAGAGTTCACGGGAAACGCATGCTGCTGAAAGAGTTGGGAGAGCTAATCAAGGCATGCTCAAATCCATTTGACGACCATTTAAAACAAGAGTTTTTAACTTCAAAAGATGTATATTTAGTTAAGGACATAAAAAGTAAAATGAGAAATAATAAATCATGCGTTATATGGTGTTCATTTATTCATACAAGCGAGAGACTCGCTAATCTATTAAAGCAATATAACCCACTGTGTGTGAATGGAACTTTAAATATTGAAAAAAGAAATCGTGTAATTGATGCTTTTAAACAAACCAGCCCGTCAGTTTTAATTGCTACAATGCAGTCATGCAAAGAGGGTCTTAATTTACAGAACGCAACATACGCATATTTTTATGATTTGTCTCTAAAGCTTGAAGACATATTGCAAGCCCAAGATAGAATTCATAGGCTCTCTCAAAAAGAAGATGTTTTTATAAAGTTTTTGTTTTACAAAAACACCATAGAATCGTGGATTTTAGATCTATTCAAATTAAAGAAACATTTTAGCGTTGACATATTTAACAATTTCTTAAGATTAAACCCAGATAAAGTTTTCGGAACCAGCCATGAACTTAGTAAATATCTTGTAAATGAAAAAGCCGCTTAAGCCAATTGACTTACCTGGTCATACAGATGGGTACCATACAATAATCTTGGACGGTACACCTGAAAAGATTACCTTTACGAGCGCAGAGTTTAAGCAAATAACACTTTGGAGGCAGAATGCAAGAGCATCACGCGATGTTTTGCTAAATTTAACTGATGACAAAGAAACATTCGTTAAAGAACTCGAAAAATATCCCGAGTTAAAAAGAAATGCTGAGAGATTGCTAAAATCAATTTTAGAATATGGTGTTAAAGACCATATCTTTTGCAAGAGTTCAAAAGATAATTTGTTAACCGCATATGAAGGGAACTCAAGGTCGATAGCCTTACGACTTGCTTATTTTAAGAATCCAAATTTCTTTTCACGTTTACCGGTCGCAATTGTTCCGACCCATGTTTCTGATCAAGCTGTTTTGGATCTTGTGCGCCATATTCACATGGATGAATCAGCTTCAATGCGTAATTGGAACAGAATTAATAAGGCTCGAGAGTGGGAAAACACAATAAGTCGTGAAGGAAAAAAAGCAGCAAATAAACTGGCAAAGACTGCAAACCAGAATACTGAAAACGATGACCTTGAGGATAAGAGTTATACATCAAAATCCGTTCTCCAGGAAGTTGAAGGTTACAAACTATGGAAGTTACGCGCAAAAAAGCGAAGCATCCAGGTAGAGGACTGGAAAAAAGATAGTAGGTCTGGTTCTTTTTCAAATCATGTATCAATTGTAGCGAAATCTAATAAAATTCCTGGATTATTTAGCAAGAATTCACAGAATTTCAAAAAAGTAGATTTAATTTTGGAGAAAGGAACGAAAGGAGAAACAACTGGATTATCGCCACAAGATTTAAGGAAGCGTGCGGAAATAATTACAAATTTAACGTTTACACAAATAAAAGAAGCCGCAGATGAGAAAAAGCTAGGAGAACTTTTTAAGGAGAAAAGAATTACTAGGTCACAATTAAAGTCTACTGACTCAAGGAAAAGAGTAACAGTTTTTGGAAGTTTAATGCGCGCAAAAAGACTTATTGATGATGCCATTCAGCAAATGCGGAAGTCAGATTTAAAACAAAATAGAATAAATGAGGGAAAAGATTACTTAAAGAATATCAGAGAGATTATAACATCTTTCTTAGGCAGATAGTCTTTTAAATTGTTATTTTATTGCAAAGAAATGCATCAATGATTTTGTCGGTGGAAAGCTTTCCTTTTGACGCAAGAAAGATGTCTTCTGCAATTTGAATCGCTTTTTTCTTCGAAATATTTCGTGAAAGACCAGCTGTTAATTTTCTATTTATCTTTTTTAACATCGGTCTTTGTTCTTTAATCGTGAGAAGAGCTTTTTCCTCGACCCTTTTAGCGGATGATTTTCTAGCCAATTGTGCGACTTTATATAAATGTGGTTTAAGTTTGTGGACGAGAGAATTGAACTCGTTATTAGGCTCAAAGTCATCCCTCTTAACACTTGGCCTTATTGCTTGGCCTAAAGCATGCACTTCTCCAAGGGTCCAACGATTGAACCTAGGTTCCTTAAACAAATACGAAAACGTATCTTCATTACCTATTAAAAGGTTCTTGTGGCGGAACCTGAGCCCACGAAAAGCAGATTTCCCAAGCGAACCGCAGTAATCATGGTGGATAAACCATGCTGCGCCTATCGGATCGTTATTTTCGTTTAAAAGCTCATGGTCTTCATAAAATAGTAGACTATTTGAATCAATAAGATTTGAAGCCTCTACAATCTTTTGAAGGTTATTAGAGCCATTTATTTGGACTCCAATACCGTAAGGTAAGTTGTATTTTGCATAGAATTGTTCAATCTTGGTAACAATAGGATGGGAGTTTCTAATTGGAACAGGTGCTATATCCAAAATGTACTCTTCAACACTTCTAGGATTAAGAAGCTGATCACTTGAAAGTCTCTTTATATTCTTATAAATAACAGAAAAGAAACTCTTTGAGTCATCTGAAACTTCTTTTTTCGAAAAACTAACGTAGTTGGAAATAAACTCTGACAGCTCGGTATTGTGATCTGAGGCAAGTAAACCTGCTCTTATGCCTTTTGCGTCAATTATACAGCTACTCTCGAATTTGCAGTCCTTAGCGTGCGAAATAAAGATTATCTCGTCGCAGATCCCGAGGCCGCTCAACCGACCAATACCACGACACCCGGCTAAGTTTTTCTTTTTCTTCATGCTGTTACCCAAAGAACCCAAGGCAATCGAAAATTCGTCGGCAGAAAGTCCTGGGCCGTTATCTTTTACTGTAATTTCCCTTTTCTGATGATCTAACGTAATTGAAATTGAAAGATCTTTCCAATTACTATTGTTTACATCAAAGGCATCGATTGAATTTTGAATCGCTTCTCTGAAAAGTACAATTGGCTTTTCATACAACGACCAAGTCAGACACTCGATAAGATCACTACCTAGCCTAATCTTCATTATGTGTATGAAAGGCTTAGGTCCCCGGCTTCAACAACATCAAGACCCGCATCTTCCACCCTCTTCTCAGTAGGTAGATTAGGCATTTCTTTTGATACCCTAGCTGCCCACTTTTTCTTCATTTTGTAAACACTACTTGAAAGGTCGTCGTCGATTTTTTTGTAAAATGGAATGAGAGGATTGAGATTATCGTTTTTGCAAAGAAGTTGCATTTTACCAGGCCCAAGAAGATAAGTGCCCCCCAAGAACTCCGCCAATTCTTTTTTATCATCGGGCGATAGTTTATTAAATAGGAGCTGGAAGGCTGTTTTTTCATCTTTACCACCTTGCCTTTCATACCATTCCCTATGAAAAATAAATGCGTGAGGTAAAAGCAATAAATCTAGGAACTCACTCTTATTAGCGCCAAAGGCATGCTTAAAGAACTTTGGGGCTCCACTAACGACGCCATGGGTAGCTTGTAGTATTATCTGGAATGAACGCAATTGATACTTTGTCCATTTTTCCCCGATATGAGTACGTTCTTTTTTATCTGTTGGCTGAAACCGCATGGGAAACGAGAATATTCTAATACCCAGTTCCTCATTGAGTTTTATATTTAGTTCAAGGCGTAAATAGAGATCTTCAGGCGTATCGTGAAAATTGTAGAGCATATAATTGGATAACTGTGTTAATCCATGTTTATGGGCAAAGCGGATTGACTGCTCATACGGTTCCCTTAGTCCCCAGTGATCAAATGCAATTCTTAGCGGGTCAATACAGGCACTAGCCAACTCCCGAAGGAACATAGGATCCTTAGCTAGAATTCTGGCATCTACCCCTTGATTGAAGTCTACCCTTCTTTTGACACTTGTTTTACCCCTTTTTAGCTTCGCACCTACAGCAAAGCCCAGCTCACGTATTTCATTCATAATTTCTTTAAATCGTGGCGAGGCGACGACATTATTATCCATTAAGATCAGATCTTTTTTGGGCCCGTATAATTGCTCAATCCCTTTTACAATGTGACTAAGTGATGGTGTATCATACAAGCCACCCTCTAATTTAGGAACACCACAGAAACTACACTTTCTTATGCATCCTCTTGAAGCATAAGCAAAATATGCATCATGAACTGGATACTTATAAGATATTTGATTCAGAATGTCATAGTCTGGAATGTGGTCTTCAATTGGCATTCCATTTGTATCGTCGGCATAAAAGTCACCGAGCTCTTTTGAAAGTCCTAACGACTGCGCTGGTGGTGTATTTAATAATCCTGTTATGACTCTTAGTCCAAACCATCCTGGCTCTTTACGATAAGCTTCCGGCATCAATGATGCGGAGATACCGCCGACAAAGACTTTTGTAGTGTCACCACCAACTGCGTCTAAAATAAAATTAATTGTTTCCGCCGTTTTTTCCCATTCAAACGAAAACAAAGTAGTTATATAGACCCTGTCCCAGGCAACTGAATAAGCTTTGGGGTCATTGCCTTTAATGAAAATAACATTATCATTTTTCCCTCTAGGTCCGTGGTATTGGGATATTTTCATAAGCCCTAGAGGTGGGTACTTATTTTTATATCCTGGTTCGACCAACAATATGTTTTTACCAGCCATTGAGTTATCCTATCTGCTCGGATGAGACAAATTCAGTCCTAGGGTAGATTTATTTGAGGACATATATATATGTTGTTACTGTATAGAAGCTTGTACCTTATTAAGCATCTTGTAAATTTGATATTTACATGCAAGCCACAAAATACACTTGTTGCATCTTATTGATTATTAGTGTATTATAGCTTGACTTGTGTTTGGCAATTCTAGTTCAGCATACCTCCCTATAATTTTCCTGCTCTATAACCTGCAACGGTGTAATCAAGCTCTTTAAGCCATTTTTCCCAAAAATCATCCTGCCCGGCTTTTACCTCCAAGGCGTATCGAAGAAGAACAGCTATAACCTCACGAGAGTATTCAATGAGTCTCTCGGCATCTTGCTTATGTATCTTTTTTCCCTGGTGAACAAAGGCACTTCTAATGCCATAAAGTTGCAACAACTCCTTATGGGCGTCAGAAAAAGAAAGGCCCAAGCCTTTATGCGTAAGTGCAGCAGTCCTTGTGCAAACTGCTTCAGATGTGTCCTTTTTTTCTGTGAAGAGAAACTCTAAAGCAATACAGGCGTAGATAGCTGCATCGCTGTACCGACCTCTGTCATTAAGAATCATAGCCTCTTTATGCAAAGTGCAGAATGTATGTAACTTGCTATTAAGAGCAGATTTTTTCACCTCAGCAGTCTTCGTGTCTTTACAGAACTTTTCGAACTCTTTAATCGCAGTTGGAAAGTCTGTTTTCTCTAATATTGGAATGTAGCCATAGCTACCGACAAACCCGTCCCCTTTGTTGTTAAAGTCCAAAAAGATATAGATGTGCTGAGAGCCCGAAACCGTCGTCATACCCTGAAAGAAGGCAGGCGAAATAACCTCCTTGCCGAACGGATAAGCGAATAGCTGGGCATTAGTAAAGTCTTCCCAACACTGGCCAATAACAGCCTGAGCGACTTTTTCGAAATAGTTTTCATAAAACTTTAAAAAGGTTGAATCTCGATGTATGTCTTTTAGTAATTTTTTAAGGTTTATACATTTTGTTTTTTTCTCAGGGAATTCGAGAGCAAGCCGTTCTCGAAGGTCTCCTTCATGCCGCTCATAAAAATCGCTCTTCGCCCGATGACACCTTGATTGCAACCTGTTTAATGCAATAGGACCTATTTTTATTGAAAATATTTCGGCCTCATAGTCTCTTACTCGATAGGGGCCGACAAAGTAGCATTGCAGATCAACCTCTACAATGGCTGACAGCATTGCCTCTAATATATCAATGCGTTTATATTGAGTAGTGTTAAACTTTATTACTAGAGCGGTAATAGCCGTTAGAATTGAGTCTGTTACTGGATGGTCAGCTTCTTCCAAGATAAGCGATAGTTCCTTTTCATATCCATTGATGCTGAGATCTGTTGATGATTCTTGGTAGAGATTTAGCAGTTTCTGCTCAACGTCGTCCTTGTTTTCACTATCTTTCCAAACATCAAAGACTGTCCGGATCGGTTTTTCATGCTCCTTATCAGATATGAAGGTTAATGATTCAAGAAATTCAGCCACTAACGGCCTTAGCTTTTCTTTAAAGACAACTTCTTTCACCCGCTTAATAGTATATCTGATTACTTTGATCTCCAGCAATCCCAAGCATCATCCGGCCTCGTCATCTCACCATCCCTCCCGCACTCCCTAAAAATCCAAGTCCTTTCAATCCAAAAAGCTCCAAATCCTTAAACTTCGATAATTGGTCGCTGTTTTTTTCTCTTTTGAACAGTCCTACTTCCATTTTGAAGCTGATTTTGCCACTCCTCCCAAAGCATCACCATGGCCAGGGTGTCCAGTTCACAATATTTCAAGAGAGCTTTCTCCACACCGGCCACCTCCGCTGCGCTGCACTGGGTAAACTGTACTTTGGCATAGGCCGTCATGGCCGCACCGCCTTGATCAATCTTATCGTTCTCACCAAACACTCTCTCCACGTCCAGAGGGATATCGGCCGACACGGGAGGCAAAAGTTCGTAAGGGTCAGCCTTACCCTGGATCCACGTCATGGCCTTGAAGTTTCTACTGGGCATAGCAGGCGTCCCATAAATCGGGCTGGAATACTTTTTCTTTAACAAGGATGAGGTCTGCAGGATCGCGGGCAGGATTTTCTTCAGGGAATTCGAGCCCCCTGCCAGCGGGTGATAATACTGTTTCAAAAGGATTTTCTGCAGATCCACCATTCTGCCACTCCCCTGCCCGTGGTCACCTTTCGAGGAATCCATCAGTCCCCTCGCCCACGCAGCTAACGAAGGATTGGTGATCTCCACTTGGTCGGCTATATCGCCCAGAACCTGCTGTTCGTGGTTGGCATAGTGCAGGATGGATCCGCCATCCTTCGAAAGCTCTTTCTGTAGTTCCTTCAGAAAATCAGCATTGGGCCAATGGCCGCGCTTCAGATTGATCCATTCCCCCTCATGCCGGATGGCCCCGTTCCTTTCGACCACGTGATGGGAAAACTGGAAGGCCACCTGCTCGTAGGGGGCGGAATCCTTGTGGAACGGGATCGCCCCACGAATGGTCTCAAAATCTATAAAATGCAGGGGAAATTCCAGCCGGGAGAGAGCCGTGACCAGCCCGGCATGATCATCCACCTGTGGCGTGGTGATGTTCTTCTGCACACAGGTCACCTGTTGTTGCTGTCTGGGACCGTAGGCTCCGGTCAGGCTCTCCAGCTTTACTTGGGTCTGGTGATGAATTCCCTGCTCCAACAGCTCGTCTATTTTCCGGTGTTGCCATATCTCCACCACGGTACCGGATTCCAGCTTAGAATCCGGCAGGCCGGTAACGGCGCGCCAGCATTCGTGGTAGCCGGAAAGCAGGCCCTCCTTTCTTTCATCGGGGTTGGCGCGGAACTGACAATCCCGGCACTTAGAGCTAAGGACGGGAGCGATCTTTTTGTCTTTGGCGTAATGGTCGGACCAGTCTTTCGCACGTTGGGCAAAGGTGATCTTCTGTTTTGAATTCCCATAATCCAGGTCATGCAAGCGTTTGACGACAGCGCGAACAGGAATCTCACATAGAATCCATTTTCCCTTTTGCAGAACCTGAGGCGGGAGGGACCCGGAAAGCACTACTTCCGGATTGCTGCGGTCACCCTTTTTTTGAAGGAAGAAGTAGCTATTCATCGCGTCGACCACCGCCTGCTTCTCCTTGTCTAGCAGCATCAGATAGGGCTCTATCTCCAATTCCGGGTGGGCCTGCTCCAGCACGTATGTTTGGAAGGCGATGTCCTGCATCGTCAGATCCCACTTAGAAGTTGGAAATCCTTTTTGGGTAAGCAGCGGTTTTTTTGGATCGTTAAGACGGATAGATTTTGACTTCACCTCAATGAGGCGGACGCTGTTTCCAATTTTCTGAACGATATCGGCCCGGATAAAGAGGTTTTGATGCAGAAACGCTGCTTCAAAGATCAGGGCCTTGGGCTTGCTCATCTCTGCCGCCGTCAGCTTGAGAGCTTCAGCTTCGTCCAGCGTATCGATCAGAACACCCTTGCCATAGTACTGCCGGGCTAGTTCCCCCACTTGGAATCCCCCGTCCCGAAGTGCCGCAAGAAAGGGGTCATCTAGGCCGTTATCTTTGTACGCCTTCTTCTTAGTGTAGAAGAGCTTGGTCGGACACTCACACGCCATCCGGTAGCGGGACTTGGTGAGGTAACGCGGGCGGGGCATCGGGCCTCAGCTCCTTTGGTGGATTTTCTGGCCGGCTTTTTTTACCTGGTCCTTCAACTCACGCGGTTCAAGTACCTCGGCCTCCCCTTCCCACTGCAAAATCCAGCGTCGGATTTCATCTAGGCCGCGTAGTTCAAAGCTAACGACGATGGAACCATCCTTACGTCGGCTGCTGCTTTCAATTTTCTGGCTGCTGTGCCAGTTCCTCTCCTCCCCCAAGCGGGCGGCCGCCTCGAAAAGGCGGATCCGCACCTTTTGCAAAGTTCCCCTGCCCGACATGGCTCCGAATGAACCGTGGAGAAAATCGTCCAGGGTGAAATCTTTCTGCCTTGGGAAGGGTTTTTGGGTGAGGTCCCAATTCCGGGCGCGGGAGATGAGGAAGCTGCGCATCCCCTTGGATTGGGGATCATGGGCCGCCACGTACCAGCCGCCGTTGCGGTGATAGAGCCCGTGGGGCTGCACGCGGCGCAAGCGGGGGCGTGGATCGCGCAGGCCCCGGTACTGCATGGACATCTCGCGTTGTTCCCGGATGGCCTGCTCCAGCAGGGCAATCGTCTCCACGTCTAGGTCGATCAGCGGGGTGTTTTTTACGTTCAGCAGCTGGGCGGAATCCTGCAGCTGCTTTTTCTGGTCCTCGTCCAGCATCTCGGCGATCTGCTGGAGGGTCCCCTGCATGGCCTTTTGGAAGGGATGCCCGGGAATGGCGATGGGGGAGGCTGCCATCCGCAGGGCGATCATCTGGTTTTTGGAAAGCCGGCGGCTGCCGAGGGTGAGGTTGGGAGGCGGGTTATGGAACACCCAGCGGTTACGCGCCTTGTCGTGCTGGATGGTGTAGCCGAAGTCGACCACCAGATGTTCAATATCGCGGTAAACGGTCTTGGCCGTGTAAGAGGTTTTGCCGGTGCGTTCGGCAAGGTGGCGGAGAATCTCCTGGATTTGCGCTCCCCGTGAGCCGAAGCCGGCCAGGAAGTGTAGGAGGGCGTGGTGTCGGTTTTCCGCAGTCCAGTTGGGGGTTGCCTTTTTGGGTAATGCTTGAGCCCTGTGGGAAACCGCCATGGGCAAAAGCATGGGATTAGCCCTGCCGTGCGGCAAGCTTAACGGCCTCTCGTTTTTTGGAATTGGGAAAAGTTCCCGCTTGGCCGCTGGTCGGGTCAGTTTCGCAAGGTCATTTTCATCAAAATCCACCAGCGGGGCATTTTTAATCATCCCCTCAGCCTATCTCCCCACCTCGGACATCTGCAGGGTAAGCCTTATACGTACTGGATCGGGTTCATGCCCCCTTTCACTAGGTACTTGGATACGTCTTTGCCCAAATACCTGCTACGGATCGGTTCCTTGGCTACAGAGCCCTTGAACTGCCAGCGGCCTACATCTTGCTTTTCCCGTGCCCTAAGTTCTTCTGCCCGAAAACTGTAAGCCCTCCAATTCGCCGGTTCCCAACCCTCTACCGCATAAACCTCCTTCACCACACCTTGATAAAGCGCCAGAACGTGCCGGGCCGAGTTCCGCCTAGGGCCAATTTTCCAGACACCCCGCGTTGCCTCATACAACTCCTCGGGGCCCATCCCATGCCTGAATAGCTGGTTGATTCGGATTAAGAGAATCCCTTGATCCCGAATTATACCCTTAGGCGCATCGTACAGGGCGACCAGCTCTTGTACGTCCATTTTTCCATGGGAAATGGCATCATAACCCCGCACCTCGTTTGCCAACTGGCCGACGCCAATCAGATCAATTAAGGCCGCCTCGATCTTCAAGGCCATCTCATCATCTTTTAGGGCATGGACGAGGATCTCAATTTTGGGCTCAAGTCCCGCGTTTCGGATCTCCTGGATTTTCTTCCTTTTGACCCCGTATTTTTCGTCCACTAGATGCTGGAACGCGCGCTGGCCCTTCCCTTTTCCCACATAGAAGATTTTGCCGTCCCGCGGATCCCGGTAGAGATAAACATAAATCCCTACTTTCGAGATCACGGCAGGCGGAAACATCACCAAACTTTAAAACCAGTTTCTATGGCGGGGTAGTTATTTAGTCTTGGGTGTTGTCTCCAGCCAGTAGTTACGAACCTTGTAGAGGGTCTGGCCGTCGTTGGAGATCCAGGCGTTTCCAACCCGCCTCGTCGTCGTTCCATCCTGCCACAGGATCGAGTTACCCAACTCGTAACCCCCTCCACGTCCGGCCCAAAGCCCCTCCTCCTCCGCGAAGACACAACCCGCCCCAGCCATTAGAATCAAAA
>Ga0214917_10004119_pt1 | contig 16381 bp, 16 predicted proteins | sample LL_1208_BB_MetaG_FD_177983 | JGI IMG/M metagenome (GOLD analysis project Ga0214917, IMG submission 177983) | Freshwater microbial communities from Lake Lanier, Atlanta, Georgia, United States - LL_1208_BB | ecosystem: Environmental > Aquatic > Freshwater > Lake | place: USA: Georgia | collected... | reverse complement strand
CCGGGAAACACCGCCGCCAGCATCTGCGAGGCCCCAATGAACAAAGCTGCCGCCCAACTTGGATTTTCATGCCCCTCATGACGCTTCAGCCAAGCCTCCGCCCCAAGGATCAGCCCTCCCCCCACCATCAAGGTCCAAGCGATCACTCCCGGGTCCTCAGGAAGCTTCAACCCCACCTTGGCTGCCACCAATCCCAACGCCGCCGTCAAAAAAAAGGCCGCTCCCAATTTCATCAGATAACGTTTGCCCACTCCCCCCATCTCACCCATGACCATCGCTCTCAACCTCGGTGCGTAGATCAAAAGAACGGCCAACAAAGCCCCCGCCTGAATCCCCACATTAAAAAGCTCCGTCCGCTTCACTTGAAAGAAATGCTCGACTAGCAGTAAATGCCCGGTGGAGGAGATCGGCAGAAATTCGGTCACTCCCTCCACCACCCCCAACAAAATTGTCATCAGCCATTCGTTCATTCCCACTTTGTATCAGCTATTTCCACAAGCAAAAGAGATGAAAATAAGAAGTTGGCATTCCCCGCAGGAGTCACTACGATATTCGCTTGGTCAAGGTTAGATGATACGAGTTCAGGCGAGGAAACAGATACAGTCCGGTAGGTTCCAACCCACCTTGTGGCCCGTTGTTCGGGCTCACGCCGAGCAACGCCGTCAGCCAGTAGCCAGCAAGGAAACATAAATACAATGGAAACCAGACTCTATGTGGGGAACCTTCCGTTCTCCGCCACTGATGATGAACTCAAACAGGCCTTTTCAGGCCACGGCACCGTCACCGACGTCGCCCTGATCTCCGATCGCGTCACAGGTCGCTCCCGCGGCTTCGCGTTCGTGACCATGTCGACTCCCGAGGAGGCCAACGCGGCGGTCACAGGCATGCACGGCAAGGATTTTGCCGGACGCAGCCTCACCGTGAACATCGCTCGCCCCCGTGAAGAACGTCCCGCCCGCGGTGGCGGAGGCGGATACGGCGGTGGTGGTGGCGGCGGATATGGTGGTGGTGGAGGCGGTGGATACGGCGGCGGTGGCGGCGGATATGGTGGTGGCGGAGGCCGTGGCGGCTCCCGCGGCCCTCGTCGCGACAGCGGCGGATATCGCTAAAACCTTACCTACGGTTTTGAGAGTGGGGGTGGAGATTGTCTCCACCCCCATTTTCTTTTTCAGCCTGCCCCGGACTTTTTATTCCCAACTCCTCCCAAACTCCAAATCTGCCACCATATCGTAACTTACCTCCCGCCCTGTGCCGCTGCATTCTGGAGGTGTGGATGACCCCTACGCTCCTCTAAAAGAGCCGTTTTTCACCCCTGCCCTCGTTTGCCTTGAGCCTCCGTTGAAAAAAAGTCCGAACATTCTTTTCCGCCACCGGTCAAAGCTAGTATGAAAACAAAACAACATGTGACCCAGGAAAACGGGGCTCTCCCCCGGTCCGGTGAACTGCCAGCCGCCCTGCAGGCCTACCTCAAGGGAATCGGGGAGACTCCCCTCCTGACGCAGGAGGACGAAAAAAAGGTCTCCCGCCGCGTGCGCCGGGGAGAAACCCAGGCCCGCGAACTGATGATCAAATCGAACCTCCGTCTCGTGGTAAAAATTGCCAGCGCCTACAACCACTGTGGCCTGCCCATCCTGGACCTCATCTCGGAGGGCAACTTGGGCCTGATGAAGGCGGTTGACCGTTTCAAACCCAGTCGGGGAGTCAAATTCAGCACCTACGCCTGCTGGTGGATCAAGCAGGCCATCCGTCGGGCCCTCGCGAACCAGGCCAAAACCGTCCGCCTTCCCGTTCATCTCGTTGACAAGATTCAGCGTCTGCGACGCGTCAGCGCCGCCCTCGGGGCCGAACTCGGCCGTGAACCCACCGATGCGGAATTGGCGGATGAACTGCAGGTCGAAACCCATCGGGTCACCAAACTGCGCGAAGTTTCCGCAGGCACCATCTCCCTCGATGTGGCCCTCGGTACGGATGGGGATGATGGAAGCCTTGTCGACCTTCTCGCCGATCCGGGTGCGGTCGACCCCACGGAGGAACACTCCCACGGGGATTTCCGGGATGCCGTCTCCCGTTGCATGAAGATCCTTACGGAGCGGGAACTTGAAATTCTTCGCCTTCGCTTCGGGCTGGATGATAATGCGAAGGAGAGAACCCTCGAGGAGGTCGGGGACAAGCTGAACGTCACCCGCGAGCGGATCCGCCAGATCCAGAACTCCGCCCTCGCCAAACTGCGGCGTCGCATGCTCAAGGACGAAAACTTCCCCGAATACTTCCGCAAACTGGTGGGCCAGGGGGGACTCGTCCGCCTATCCGCCGCCTGATCCTGTCGGAACACTGCCGCCCTCCCGGTTCATGAATTCTTGAATCGGGTGGGCGGCACCTTTATGCCTCACCCCCATCTTCCCGCGGCCTGCCTCTACTCCCGGCCCTCGTTGGGCCGCCTTTGGAAAAAGGTTCAACTCACCTGCTCCCCCTTTGTTCAACGCCCCGAACTTCAACGATTATATCGGCTCCCCTCCTCAGCCATCCGCAGGCATTGGGGTCGCCGTCCCTACTCCGTTCTGGCCCTGGGTTGCGCCGACGGAGTCAAAGAGTCCCTTCTTTTGGAAAAACTCCCGCCTCCGGCTGTGTTGCTCGCCGCCGACACGAACCCCGGTCTCGCCCGGCTAGCCGCCACCCGCCTTGCCGCTCGCACGAAACTCTGGCGAAAAATCGATTTAACCCGCCCGCTCCCCGCCTCCCTTGCCCGTGATTTGCATCCTGTCTCCTCCAACGGCATCCCGATCGCCCGAAGACACCCGCTTCTCATCACTCTCTTCGGGGTTCTCCCCAACCTTCCCCCGCTCCCCCTTCTCAAAAGAGTCGCACGGTTTCTCAGACCGAACGATCTTCTCCTTTTCAGCGCCAACCTCGCCCCCGGCACCTGCGGTTTTTCAGGGGCTCTTCGGGTTCTTTCCCAGTATGACAATCCTCCCACCCGGTCGTGGCTGGAGAGCGCAGTGGGTCGGCTCCGACCCCGCCTTCCGAAAGGCAGAATGCAGTTCGGCATCTTTCCCGACCCCCGCCAGAAATCCCTGGCTCGCATCGAGGCGCGCTGGATCGGTGCCAAAAAAACCCTCACCGTGTTTTCCTCCCGCCGCCCCACCTCTTCTCAGGTGGAGGCCTGGATCCGTGCCGCCCCTATGCAAAAAGTGGCGCGCTACCTCGACCCCCTCGGGGAAGAGGGGGTCTGGCTGGTCGCCCGCAGGGCGTGACCCTACCTGCTTTTTTGGTTAATCTGACCGTATGGGCCGCTCTCTCCGCACCAAGATCATGACCGGGGTGGTCGCGCTCCTGTTGCTTTTTGCGACCGCCCTCGCCATCACGCTCTACATGGTCAAGGATTCGGACGATGAGGTGACCGGCATGACGGAGTATCACCTGCCGATTCTCACCAAACTCAACTCCCTCGATGTTGTTACATACGAAATCGAGCTCATCGCCCACCGCCTGATGGATGAAACGAAACCCTCTCAAAAACGCGTGGAGGAAATTTATGCCCGTTCCCAGAAGTGCCTCCGGGAGATCGACCTGATTTTTCAGGAGACCAAGCACCTCTCGGAGGCTGGGAGCAAGGACGAACGCAATGACGTGGAGGACCGATTGGAAATGGCACGGATGGTGGGGGAGATCGATTCGCTCAAATCGGAGGTGGATCGTTTTTGCCAAGCTGCCCTCCTTCCGGTGGAGTTGATGAGGCAGGGCAAGTCCGCGGAGGCAAGAGCGGCGATCGGTGAATTGCAGAAGTATGAGTACCTCGATCCCATCATCGCCTCCGTCCGTAAGAGATCGAACCAGTTGACCATCGGTTCCCTGCTGGAAACCCGGGGAAACATTTCCAGCATCATTTGGACCAACGCCCTGCTGTTCCTATCCGCATCGGTCCTGGGTCTGTTCGTTTTTCTCATGATCACGGGACGGCTTCAAGCCGCCTTCCGTCGCCTGACCTCCGCATTTCATGAAACCGCGGATGGAAAATACTCCGACCCTCTCCCCGTCACCTCCGGCGACGAGATCGGGGATCTTACCTCCTCCTTCAACACCATGGTGGATCAGCTCAAGTCGAAGGAAAAACTGCGTGAGGCGTTTGGCCAGTTTTTGGATCCCCGCATTGTCGCCAATGTCGTGAACCCCGCCACGGGGGAACTTCGCCAGAGTGCCGAACGTCGCACCGTCACCGTCTTCTTTTCCGATATCGCCGGCTTCAGCGGAATCGGGGAACAGTTGACAGCGGACACCGTCGTGCGCTTGCTCAACCGCTACTTTACCTCCACGACCGAAATCATCCGGCGAAACCATGGCATTGTGGACAAATTCATCGGTGACGCCGTCATGGCCTTCTGGGCCAGCCCTTTTTCGGAAGGGGAGACCCATGCACGGGATGCCTGCCTCGCCTGCCTGGAGATGCGCTCCGCGTTCACCGCCATCGCTGAGGACATCTCCAATATCACCGGCCTTCGGCGCAATCTTCCCGAATTTCATGTCCGCGTGGCGCTGGCGACGGGAGAGGCCCTCATCGGCACGATCGGGTCCGAAACGACGAAATCCTTCACCGTCATCGGAGATACGGTCAATATCGCCTCTCGTTTGGAGGGGGTGAACAAGATTTACGGCACCGACCTGATTATCAACGAGGAGTGCTTCCGTTTGGCCGAGCAGGAGGTGGAGGCCCGCGAAATCGATCTTGTCGCCGTCTATGGAAAAACCGAACCGGTACGAATTTACGAGCTCCTGGCAAAAAACGGGCAGCTCGATTCAACAACCTCGCGACTCCGGGACGCCTATGCCACCGCCTTGCAGCAATATCGCGGTCAAAAGTGGGTGGAAGCGGAAAAAGAGTTGAAAAAATGCCTCGCCCTTCGGGACAATGACGGCCCCACCCTGGAATTACTCACCCGTATTCCTGCCCTCGCCAGAACTCCACCGCCCCGGGATTGGAACGGGGTATGGCAAACCGCATCCAAGTAGGCTGGGAAAAGTTGGAATCGGTGTTTTTACTTTATAATTGGTAAATTCGAGGGTCCTTTTCTTCCCTCCCCATTTTTCCGGATGAAAGGGAAGCCTTTCTTGACGCAATTTCCCAAGATAGCTATCCAAGAGAGTCAGCTTCGCAGCTGAGCAAAATGAGAATAGGCCAAGATAAGGATGGACCCCAAACCATCATCGGAAAAACGGTAACTGTTAAGGGAGAAATCCTTGGCACAGAACAGTTAGTGGTCGAGGGCACCGTGGAGGGACGGATCATGATTGAAACATCCGTCTTCATTCGGGAGGGTGGTTTGGTCAAAGCCGATGTCGACGCAAATATCATCAATGTTGCGGGCGGCGTGGTCGGAAACATCTCCGTGAAGGATAAGATTGAAATTGTCAGCGGAGGATATGTTTTGGGGGATATCCGTGCCCCCAGGCTCATTATCAACGACGGAGCCAGTGTCAAAGGCACCATCGACATGGACGTGAAACCCCCAAGGGGCGATTCAGCCTCCCCCTCCAAATCGGGCGAAGACCCGGGCTTTGCCAGCCCTAGCTGATCCCTTTTCGCCGGCTCTTTCTCTTCCCCCCCTCCCCCGTCCCCATCCCGCCCAACGGCAAAACCATCTGGGTCTCGCCGGCCAGAGCCCACGCCCTCCACCCCCTCTCCTGCAAATCCATCGCAAACTCCTGGGCATAGCCGTGGACGGTTCGAATCTCCCTCGGCTTCACTTTTTCCACCATCTCGATCAACTCGCCGTAGTCCGCATGATCCGATAACGCAAACGCCTCGTCACACCCATAGCGGTAAATCGCGCCTCGATCCAAAGCCCATCCCGTCACCACCCCCACCCTCCGGTTCCGCAACACCTCCAACCCTTTCTTCCTCGCCATGGAGGGAGGCACAATCAACAGGTGACCCCGCACTGTCTCCTCGGTGATCTTGCCCAGCCGGCCCGCCGGGGGCAACGCCTGCCCCAACTCCCGGTACACCTCGCTCATCCGATGCCCCGCCGCATCCATGAGAATCGGGAATCCGGCCGACCCCATATGCTGCAGAATTTCCTGACTCTTGCCCAAAGAGTACCCCAGTAAAACAGGCACCTTCCCCTCCCGCCCCGCTTTTCGGCAGAAATGGATCATCTCCGCCACCACTTTTTTTTCCGGGGGAAACCGGTACTCGGGTCGGCCAAACGTTGTCTCCATCACCAACACATCCGCCCTCTTCGGCTCACACCTCTCCGACGTCCGGCCCCCGCGCAATTTGAAATCCCCCGTGTAAAGGAGCCGCGTCTCCCGCCTGCCCTCCCGTCGCCTCACCCAAACCATCGCAGAACCCAAAATATGCCCCGCGGGCAGAAGGGTGAAACTCGCTCCCCTCCCCAACGACAACGGCTCCCCGAATGGTACAGCCCGGATCTTCGTCCGCTTCGGCAGCCTGACCCTCAACAGCCGGGCCGTCGCAGGACTGGTCAAAATTTCCCGGTGGCCCGCCAGATGATCATAGTGCGCATGGGTGACCACCGCCCGATCCTGCGGTTTCTTCGGGTCCATCCAAAGACCCACCTGCGGCAGATAAATTCCGCCCTCCCTCGCCTCCACCTCCCACCCACCCCCTTCCCCCGTCCCGTGAACCCGGCTCATCGCAACCTCACGTCTTGGCAAAATAGGCCGCGATCGCCCCCGCCACCTTCTCCCCCACCCCCTCCACCTCGGCCAGCTGCTCCACCGTCGCCCGCGCAACCCGCCCGACCGTTCCAAACTTTTTCAATAAGGCCCGCTTCCGCACCCCGCTCACCCCGGGAATCGAATCCAGCTCACTCATCTCCATTCGTTTTTTCATCAACAGCTGGTGATACCCGTTGGCGACTCGGTGGGCCTCATCCCGCACCCTCTGCAAAAGCCGGATCGCCCCGCTCTCCTTGGGCAAAACAATCGGATCCGGTCGCCCCGGCCGAAAAATCTCCTCGTTCTGCTTCGCCAAACCGATCGCCGGCACCTCCGTCCAACCCCCCTCCCGTAACTCCCGGACGGCCGCACCCAGCTGCCCTTTGCCCCCGTCCACCACGATCAGGTCGGGGGGCGTGCTCCCCTCCGACCTCCATCGCGCACACCTCCGGCGAATCACCTCCGCCATGCACCCCACGTCATCCTGGCCCACCACCCCCTGGATTCGATACCTGCGGTAGGCCGGCCGCGAGGGTCTGCCATCCCGAAACACCACCATCGAGGCCACGCTGTGGGTGTCGGAAATGTTCGAAATGTCAAAACACTCGATCCTCGCCGGAACTGCCCCCAACCCCAAAACATCCCGTAAAATCTCCAGATCCCGCTCCGGAACCACCGTCGTGGGCAGGTTGCGGAAAAACCTCTTCGCCGGCCGCGTCGTCTTCTTCAGATCCTCCACGAGATTCCGCAACGAGGCCGCTTTCTCGAAATCTTTCCGCTCCGCCGCCTTTTTCATCGCATCCTGCAACGCCTCCCGCATCTCCTGGGTCTTCCCGTCGAGGAACTCGCAGGCCTGTCTCACCCTTGCGCCGTACTCCTCCCGTGAGATTTTGCCCACACAAGGGGCACTGCAGTTCTTGATCACGTGATCCAGACAATGACGGTACTCCCGCTCCCCGGGAAATTCCGGCCGGCACGAACGCAAACCGAACTTCCGCCGCATCATCGACAAGGTCTGCCGCAACGCCCCCGAATGGGCAAAAGGCCCGAAGTACCGCGCCTTGTCATCCCGCTTCATTCGCGTCGTTTGAAACTTGGGGAACGGCTCATCCAGATCGACCCGCACCATCAGGAATCGTTTGTCATCCCGAAAACTCACGTTGTACCGCGGCCGGTACTCCTTGATCAGCCTTCCCTCCAGCAAAATCGCCTCCGGCTCGCTTTTCACCCCGTGGGTCTCCAGCTCCGCAATGCTCTGCAGCAGCGCCCTCGTTTTTAAATCCGCCCCCATCCTCCGCGAGGGGTGGAAATACTGGCCCACCCGTCGGTGCAGGTCCTTCGCCTTGCCCACATAAATCACCCGGCGAAACCGGTCCCGAAAAAGGTACACCCCGGGCCGATGGGGCAAATCCCGCAGCTGTTTTGTGAACTCGGGGGAAACCGTTTCCATCTCCTTGTTTTAGCTTATCCTATTCCCATGCCTCGCCCAACTCCCGCTTTCCTCCGGTGGCTCCCCTGCCTTCTTTTTCTCCAGGCCTCCCTCTGGGCCGACCCCGTCGCCAAAACCCCGCAACTCGTCGTCGACCTTCTCGCGGAGCCCACCCCCCTTCAGTCCGGCAAGCCCGTGACTCTCGCGCTTCGGTTCCGTCCCGCCCCCGGTTGGCACATCTACTGGTCCAACCCCGGCGACTCCGGCCTTCCCCCCTCCGTCACATGGAAACTTCCACCGGGCTGGACGGCGGGGGAACTTCAATTTCCTTCCCCTGAAAAAATCCTCGTCCCGCCCCTCGTCAGCTACGGATACGAACAGGAGACACTCCTGCTCACAACCTTCTCGATTCCCGACCACGAAAAAATGCCTTCCTCCTTTCCGATCGAGGCGGACATCGAGTGGCTCGTTTGCAAGGAAACCTGCCTCCCCGGCAAGGCACACCTGAACCTCACCCTCCCCACCCAGCCCAAACCAAACATCGATCTCCAGGGGCTTTTCGACGACGTCCGCCGCGACCTCCCCGTTTCGATTCCTTCCATCCCCATTTCTGCGGTGACGGAGGGCTCGACCCTGCGACTCACCGTCCAACCCAAGACGCAAGTGGGTTCCCTCACCTTGTTTCCCGAGGGCGACTTTCTGGATGAGTTCAAACCCTCAAAAACAGAGAGCCTTGGATCGGGAAAACTTCAACTCACCCTTCCCCTCAAGGAAAAAGCAAAACTGCCGCCCTCTTTGCAGGGGGTCCTTGTCGCTGAAAAACCTTGGGACTCCTCCGGCCACCGTGCCCTCGCAATCTCGCTGCCTTTAGGCAGCGCCCTCCGAAGCCTTGGCGAAGGAGGGCCCTCTTCCCGCCTTCCCGAAATCCTCCTCTTCGCCTTCCTAGGCGGTCTGATTCTGAACGTCATGCCCTGTGTCTTTCCGATTCTCTCCCTCAAAGCCCTTCACCTCGTGCAGATTGCCTCGGAGAGCCGATCCACCGCCCGAAGGGAGGGATTGGCCTTCGGGTCCGGTGTTCTCCTCTCCCTCCTCGCCCTTGCCGGACTTCTCATCCTCCTTCGCGCCTCCGGACAAGCCCTCGGTTGGGGCTTTCAACTCCAGTCCCCTCCCGTTGTCTGGCTTCTCCTCGCGCTCCTCTACGCACTCTCCCTCAACCTTCTTGGTGTTTTTGAATTTCAGGTCCTGCTCAGCGGCCTCGCCAACCAGTCTCCCCGGCAGGGATGGACCGGCGCTTTTGCCTCCGGACTTCTCGCCGTTGCCGTTGCCTCCCCCTGCACCGCCCCCTTCATGGGAGTCGCCCTCGCCGCCGCCTTTGCCCTCCCCGCCGTCGGCACCCTTCTGGTCTTCTCGTCCCTCGCGTTCGGTTTCGCCCTTCCCGTTCTCCTTTTCTCCCTGTTTCCAAACCTCCTGAAATTCCTCCCCAAACCGGGCGCCTGGATGATCACGTTCAAAAAAGTCCTCTCTCTTCCGATGCTGGCCGCCGTTCTCTGGCTGGGCTGGGTCGCGTTCCGGCTCTCGGGAACCACGGCCATGCTTCCGATCGTCCTGGGACTCCTTTTCCTCACCCTCGGTCTGATCGTTTACGGAAAAGCCCAGAAATCCTTCCCCCCGCCCCCCACCCTTCGCACCCTCGGCTTCGCCCTCATCCTTTTGGCATCCATCACACCCGCCCTTCTCCTGAAAACCGCCGCCCCCTCCCCCAACACCTCTCACCCCCTCGGCCGTCTCCCATGGTCCGAGGAGGAGGTCTCCCGCCAACTGGCCGCGGGTCGCACCGTTTTTATCGATTTCACCGCCGCATGGTGCCTCACCTGCCAGGTCAACGAGCGGATCACTCTCTCCCAACCCTCCGTGCAGGCCGCCATCCACGATAAAAACATCGCCTTCCTCGTTGCCGACTGGACCCGCCGCGACCCCGCCATCACCGCTGCCCTTCAAAAATACGGCCGCGAAGGAGTTCCCACCTACGTCCTCCTCCGCCCCAACACGCCTCCTCAACTCCTCCCCGAACTCATCACTCCCTCGCTTGTGCTGGACGCCCTCTCCCGCTAGCCCCGCCCGCAAAATTCTTCACTTCATCCGATAAGCATTTACTCTGAGCCCCTTGAAGAGCACCCGCCCTCTCGTCGGCATCATCATGGGAAGTCGGTCCGACTGGTCCACCCTTCAGCCCGCCTATCAACTTCTCCGCCGTGCCCGCATTCCCGTGGAAGCGCGCGTCATCAGTGCCCACCGTACCCCCCTCCGTCTGGTCCACTACGCCCGCTCCGCCCAAAAACGTGGCCTTCGCCTCCTCATCGCCGGGGCCGGCGGTGCCGCCCACCTTCCCGGAATGGCCGCAGCCCTCACCCCCCTCCCCGTCCTGGGAGTTCCCGTCGCCGGAAAGTCCCTCCGGGGCCTCGACTCCCTTCTCTCCATCGCCCAGATGCCGGCGGGAATTCCCGTCGCGACGTTCCCGATCGGCAAAAAAGGTGCCGTCGCCGCAGCCCGCTTTGTCATCGCCCTGTTCGAAAACGTCCCGTGATCCCTCCGGGCCAAACGATCGGCATCGTCGGCGGGGGCCAACTGGGCCGGATGCTCGCCCTCACCGCCCGTCGCATGGGCTACCGCATCGCCATCCTGGATCCCGACCCCGCCTGCCCCGCCTCCCCCGTCGCCGACCTTGCCCTGACCGCCCCGTTCGACGACACGGCCGCCCTCCATCGGCTCGCCCAGGCCAGCCAGGTCATCACCTACGAATTTGAAAATCTTCCCATCGAATCCCTCCGGCTCCTCGCCTCGCTCCGCGCCGTTCACCCCGACCCCTCCGTCCTCCACATCTGCCAACATCGCGAACGGGAACGCGATTTCCTGCAGCGTTCCGGCTTTCCGGCACCCCGCTACGCCGTCGTCAGCTCCGCATCCGAACTGTCTGCCGCCCAAAAAAGTTTTGCCGGGAAAACTCGCCTCAAATCCTCTGCTTTCGGGTACGACGGCAAGGGACAACTCTCTCTCGAACCCTCCGCGGACGCCGCCAAGGCGTGGGACAAAATTCGGGTCCCCCGCGCCATTCTAGAGGAACACGTCCCCTTTGTGCGCGAGCTCTCCGTCATCACCGCCTGGGATGCCACAGGCGGTTCCGTTACCTATCCCCCGTTTGAAAACCGCCATCAGGATGGAATTCTGGAGCGGACTCTTTTTCCCGCCCAAGTTCCCGAAACCACCGCCCATCACGCCGCTCAACTCGCGGGGCAAATCGCAAAAAAAATCGGCCTGATCGGCCTTCTCACGGTGGAGATGTTTGAGCTCCCCGACGGAGCCCTCTGGGTCAATGAGCTCGCCCCGCGGGTTCACAACTCCGGTCACCTCACCGCCGAGGCCTGCCCCACCAGCCAGTTTGAACAGCAGATCCGCGCCGTTTGCGGACTTCCCCTGGGCGACGTCTCCCCCCTTTCCCCCGCCGTCATGTTCAATCTGCTGGGTGATCTTTGGAAACACGGGGAACCCGATTGGGCGCCCCTCTTCGCCCTACCCGGCGCTTCCCTCCATCTCTACGGCAAAGCCGAAGCTCGCCCCGGCCGAAAAATGGGTCACCTGACGATCCGAAGTGGCACGATTGAGAAGGCGATCCGGCTCGGAAATGAGGCCCTCAATCCCCTCCGCCAAGCCGCCGGCCTTCCCAATTTGGCTTGATAGTTTTTTCTGTCCAAAAACGGCGGCCTACCTGGTGAAAGGCTTGAGGTGGAAAGTGAAAGAAAAACGATGAGCTGAAAGTTAAGCATCCTCCCGCCTCCCGCTTTTCACCACCCGCCAAATGTTCTAAAACATCCTCGAATTCAATGCCGAATCGCTTAGGCTGAAATCATTGCCGGCTGGTGCAATGGTAGCACACCAGACTTTGGATCTGGCTGTTCCTGGTTCGAGTCCAGGGCCGGCAGCTCTTGGGTGGAAAGCGGGAAGATGAGGTGGAAAGAAATTTTAGGGTCTGGAGGATCTGCTTTTTTGCACCTCCTGCCTTCCACCTTCCACTATTTCGCCCTTGGATCCTGTAACCACGGAATTTTTCGCATGGCCAAATCCCTGACCACCTCCCACAAAATCGTATGCTCCGCCTCCTGGATGCGCGCATGCAACAATTCGGCCGTATCTCCCTTCCGCACAGGAACCCGCATCTGCCGGATCACCGAACCCCCGTCCACCACCTCGTTGACCCAGTGCACCGTGCACCCTGTCTCCTGAACCCCCGCCCTCAGGGCCTGCTCCCACGCCCTCAATCCCGGAAAGGCGGGCAGTAACGACGGATGTAAATTGATCATTCTTCCCTTGAATCTTTTCAAGAGGGGCTCCTTCACCACCCGCATGTATCCCGCCAAAATCAGCAGCTCCACTCCCGCTCTCCCCAACTGCTCCGCCAACCCCTCCTCGATCTGCTCCTCCAGTTTTGTCCGGTAGTTTCCCTTGGGACAGACGACCGTTGGAATTCCCCTCTTTTTCGCCTCCTCCAAAATCGTTGCATCCGCCTGATCGCTTCCCACCACCACAAATTCAGCCGCCACCTTTCCCTCCGCCACCGCGGCCGCCAAAGCGACAAAGTTGCTCCCGCGGCCCGAGCCCAACACCCCCAGTTTCAGCCTGCTCACGTCCCCAGTTTCTGCAAAACCGCGCTGGTCGAACGTCCGGGGGTCAGGGCCAGGATCTCCACCTCCCCCCCGCCCGCCTTCACCGCCTCCACCTCATCCTTGTCCAACTGCTCCGCCTGATAATCCCCCCCCTTCACATACACCCCGGGACGAACCGCCCGCAGAAATTCGGTTGCCCTCTTCTCGGGAAAAATCACCACCGCATCCACACAACCCAACGCCGCCACCACCTCCGCCCGGTCCGCCTCCCCGTTCACCGGTCGCCCCTGCCCCTTGAGCTCCCGAACACTGCGATCCCCGTTGACCCCCACGATCAAAAGGTCCCCGCGCTTCCGGGCCTCCTGCAAAAACCGCACATGCCCCACATGGAGAAGATCAAAACAACCGTTCGTCGCCACCACCCGCCGTCCGCCCCTTCGCTGCTCCTCCCTCCATCCGGAAAGTTTCTCCCAAGTCAGAATCGATCCCATAACCGCGCATCTTGACCCGCCCCGCCCGACTCGCAACATCAATTCAGAAAGGCCCCCCGACATATTATGGATTTTGACTGGTCCTCCTACTCCACCCCGGAAATCCCCCCCCAAGCGGTGCAGGAAAGTTTTGAGGATCCGTTCTGCCTCCGCATTCTCCCCGGCGGCGGTGCGCTGGCCGAACACTCCCGCTTCCTTTGCCTCGGAAAAAGCCTCTCCGGCCAATCCCTCTTCTCCCTCTACAGCTCCGACGGCCGCAGGATGCGGCCCATCGCCACCCGGGCCATGACCACCCATGAAATCTACTTCTACGAACGAAAAGCCAAGGAATCCCTATGAGCGATCTCACCCCGATCCGTCGTTGGGAGGAGATTCCCTTTTTCCCAAATCCCAAGGAGGAGGCCGCCTACTGGGCAACCCATCAACTCGATCCCCAGTTGCTGGCCGCCTCCCTTTCGCGCGGGGAAGGACAGGAGTCCACCTCCATCACCCTGCGGATCGATCCACGCATGCTCAGCCGCCTGAAACGCCTCGCCGCCCGTCGCTACCTCAACTACCAGTCGATGATCAAACAGTGGCTGGCCGAGCGAATGGAAAAGGAGAATCCCGAACCCTAACGCGCTAGGGGGACCAGATCCTCAAACCCCCCGATCTCGAAAAGAAGCTCGTAGATCTCCGCCACCCCCTCAGAAAAATTCTCCGTCGCGGAATTCACCATCTGCCGCACGGCGGCAAATCCCTGCAACTCCCCCGCGGGATCTCGCAACGGAATGAAATCGATCCTCCAACGTCCCCCGCCCCTTTGGCTCTCCACCTCCGTCTGGCAACCCATTCCCGCAACCAAACACTCCATCACCTTGCCCATCTCCCGACGGGCCACCTTCGCCCCTTGCCAAAGAATGCTCACAGGTGCACCGATCATCGCCCGTGGCAATCCACCCTCCCAACGGATCTTCAACTCGCGATCCAGAATCGCAACGGCATGCCCCGAATTTTTCAAAGCCCCCAAAAGTAAATTTTGGATATTGGTCATGATCAGTCGGACAATTTCAGATTCGCTTGAATGTTTTTAATGTAAACAAAAATTTCACAAACGGTTCAAATCATATCCGATTGCCATTCAACTTTTTACGCTTGCTCTTCCCTGAAATTTAAATTTTACGATCGAATTCTTTTGTTATCTGAAACTTTCTTTAATCTTTTCGGATGTCCGCTTCCAAAACCTCGGCCGCGTCCGTGTGGCAACTCGCGCACGCCCGCCGCACAAAACTGATTGCCACCCTTGGCCCCAAACACAACGAATCCAACGCCCTATCCCAACTTATCGATGCAGGAGCTGAAATATTTCGCCTCAACATGTCCCACGCCAACCACGACTTTGTTCGTCAAGTTACCCCAAAACTTCGCTCCCTTGCATCCAATCGTGGCCAGGAAATCGCACTCCTCCTCGATACCCAAGGGCCTGCCATCCGCACCGGCACCATCGGCAAACCCCGCCAGCTCGCCGTCGGTGACGAACTGATCCTCTCGATCGATCCCCAAGCTTCCGCTCCCGCCATTCCCGTCAACTACCCGGATCTCGTTCGGGATCTTTCCCCGGGGCAAAAACTGCTCGTCGATAACGGGGTCATCCACCTGCAGGTCCTCAAAAAGGATTCCACCTCCCTCCTCTGCCGTGTCCTGACCGCCGGCACCCTGGGCGACCGCCGCCACATCAATCTCCCCGGAATCCGCGTCAACCTCCCCGCCATCACGGAAAAGGATGCCGCCGACCTCCTCGTCGGTCTGGAGGCGGGGATCGACTGGGTCGCCCTCTCCTTTGTCCGCGACCCCGACGACGTCATTGCCCTCCGCGATTTTCTCGACCAGCACAACGGGCGGGATGTGAAAATCATCGCCAAGATCGAGGACCAGCTCGCCGTCAAAAACATCCTCGGGATCATCTCCGCCGCCGATGCCATCATGGTCGCCCGCGGGGACCTCGGCGTCGAATGCCCCTACGAGGAGCTGCCCATCATCCAGCGCCGGATTCTCAAACAGTGCATCACCGCCATGAAACCGGTCATCGTCGCCACCCACATGCTCGAAAGCATGATCTCCAACCCCCTTCCCACCCGCGCGGAAATCACCGACGTGGCCAATGCCGTCTTCGAGGGCGCCGATGCGATCATGCTTTCGGGCGAAACCGCAACCGGCCAATACCCCCGCGCCTGTCTCGAGGTTCTCGACCGTGTCGCCCGCCGGATCGAACGCTCCGGCTCCATCGGATACGAAAGGGATATCCATACCGAGGGCGAGGCGGACGGAATTGTTTCGTCCGGTGTTCACCTCGCCAATGAACTGGGTGCCCAAGGCATTCTTCTTTTCACCCGCACCGGCCGGATGGCACGCGTGGCCGCAGCCCTCCGCCCCCGCTTCTCCCCCATCTACGCCTTCACCCCCACCCCCACCCTTGCGCGACAGCTCTCGCTGCACTACGGAGTCCGCGCCCGCTGCCTCCCTTTCGATCGGCCGGAGCGGGAAACGGTCATTCAGGAAGTGATCGGTGACCTGCTCCTCAAAGGCTGGGTCCACCCCCACGCCCCGCTGGTCATCGTCAACACCACGGTCGTCGGCGATAAAACTTACCGAACCGTCCAGGCTCGCACCGCCCAGGTCTGATTCGATCACGAGGCCCCTCCTTGTTCTCCCCTGTCCACATCCCGGTCGGAATGTTGCTGGCCTCCACGGTTTCCGGAGGCCCCGTGTCCGCTCTTTGCCTCGGGGTCGCAAGCCATCTCGCCCTCGACGCCATCCCCCACGGCGACGCTGGAATCGGACACTGGATCCACTCCTCCCCCAACCATGGGACCAAACTTCAACGCCTCCTTCCCGTGGTTTTTGTCGACCAGATCCTCGGCGCCGGGATCTTTTTCCTCCTCCTCTCATCCCCGCTCCTGGCCTCCACCGGGTTCTGGACTCTTCTTGCAGGGGCCTTCGGCTCCCTTCTGCCCGACTATCTCACGGGAATCCGTGATCTGCTTCCCAAACCGCCAAGGTGGCTGGAGACGATCCATCGCCTCCACGAAAAGTTTCACTACCGCGGAAAGAAGGATTTCACCATCCTCACCGGCCTGATCTTTCAGTCC